>JADMIO011545395.1_pt1 | contig 31026 bp, 26 predicted proteins | sample 8958161 | NCBI WGS metagenome assembly JADMIO01 (sample SAMN16585339, study PRJNA669376) | soil metagenome | isolation source: Crop rotation soil | place: USA: Cullars Rotation, Alabama | collected 2011 | reverse complement strand
CGATGCTCGGGGGTCCAAGGGGCGGAGCCCCTTGACTCAACGAAGGCAGCCCGAGTCACAGCTGTGGCCGTGGCTGTAGGCAGGGAGCAGGCTCGAGCATCGCGGTCGGTGAGCAGGGCCCCGCAGTCCCGCCGTGAAGCCGGACGGGGGTCCGACGCGTGGTCACCGGGTCGAGGTGGGCTGGTCCTCGGGCTTGCGCGATGAGGGTGCGGCCGGGGCGCTGCCCGGATTGCTGTTCTGCATCTTCGTCGCCTGGTGGTGCGCCATCAGCGCGTTCACCAGCTCGTCGAGGTCGCCGTCGAGCACCTGCTGCAGCTGGTGCAGGGTCAGGCCAATGCGATGGTCGGTCACCCGCGACTGCTGGAAGTTGTAGGTGCGGATCTTCTCGCTGCGATCGCCGGAGCCCACCTGCGTCTTGCGTTCCGAAGCAATCGCGCTCTGCTGCTCGGCCAGCGCGACCTCGTAGAGGCGCGCGCGCAGCACCTTCATCGCCTTCTCGCGGTTCTTGATCTGGCTCTTCTCGTCCTGGCAGGACACCACCGTGTTCGTCGGCAGGTGGGTGATGCGCACCGCCGAATACGTGGTGTTGACGCTCTGCCCGCCCGGGCCCGACGAGCAGAACGTGTCCACCCGCAGGTCTTTGGCTTCGATCTTGACGTCGACCTCCTCCGCCTCGGGCAGCACCGCCACCGTCACCGCCGAGGTGTGGATGCGGCCGGAGGCCTCGGTGGCGGGCACGCGCTGCACGCGATGGGTGCCGCTCTCGAAGCGCAGCTTGGAGTAGACGCGGTGGCCCTCGATCATGGCCACCACCTCCTTGATGCCGCCCTGGCCGGCGCGGGTGATCGACACCACGTCGACCTTCCAGCCCTGCCGCTCCGCGAAGCGCGAGTACATGCGGAACATGTCGCCGGCGAAGAGCGCCGCCTCTTCGCCGCCGGTGCCGCCGCGGACTTCGAGGAGTACGTTCTTCTCGTCGTTCGGGTCCTTCGGCAGCAGCAGGACGGGGATCTCGGCCTCGAGCTCGTCGCGCCGGCTCTCCAGCGAGCGCAGCTCCTCGTGGGCCATCTCGCGCAGCTCGGGGTCGGTCTCGGCCCGTGCCATCTCCTGCATCTTCGCGATCTCGCCCAGCGTCTCCATGTAGGAGCGGTAGCGCGCGACGATGGGGGAGATCTCCTTCGACTCGCGGGCGAGCTTCTGGTAGCTCTGCTGGTCCTGCACGACGGCCGGATCCGACATGCCCGCTTCCACGACGTTGAAGCGGGCGTCGATCTCCCGGAGCTTCTGGAAGGTGATGGCGTCCATCTGGTCAGCCCGGAAGGCGAATGCCGCTCACCACGGGAGCGGCACGCGCCAGGGGTTCAGGCCTCGCTGTCCGGGGCCGCGGCGGCGTCCTTGGCCGGAGCCTCCTTGGCCTTCTTCTCCTTCTTGGGAGTGGCCGGAGTGGCTTCCTTCCGAGGTCCCACGGCCTTGATCGCCGGCTTCGGCGGCGTCTTCAGCACCGGCGACTTCGTGCCCGTGATCTTGGTGCCGAACTTGCGCGTGAAGCGCTCGACGCGGCCCTCGGAGTCGATCAGGCGCTGCTTGCCGGTGAAGAAGGGATGGCAGTTCGAGCAGATCTCCAGCCGGAGCTCCTCGCCCTTCTGCGTCGTCTTGGTCTCCCACGTCGCCCCGCAGGCGCAATGGACGTGGACCGCGTGGTAGTCGGGATGGATCGCTGCTTTCATGTGATCTCCGAGGCGGCGGGCCGTTACGAAGGGCCCGCGGGCAAACCACGATTTTAAGGGGCGCGCGCGGCCGGCGCAAGGGCCGCGGTGCGGACGGTCACGGGCCGGGTGGGGCGGCCAGGATGTTCTCGCCCACCATGCAACCTTCGGCCCTGGTTCCCGGTCCAAGGAGATGATCCTGCAAACCTGAGCCCGTCCCGTTCACGCGAGGAGCGAAGATGAGCGTACCTCCGGTCGAGATCGGCCCCCGGGCCGCCCGCCATGCCCTCAGCCGCTTCGGCTTCGGCCCCCGCCCCGGCGACATCTCCCGTGTCCTCGACCAGGGCATCGAGAGCTGGCTGTCCGAGCAGCTCTCACCCGGGGCCGATCCCGAGACCGACAGCCGGCTGCGCGGGCTGACCACGCTCGGCTACAGCGTGGCCCAGGTCATCGCCCAATACGAGCAGGACCAGCGCACGTTTCCGCCGGTGGTGGACGAGCTGCAGACGGCACGCCTGGTGCGGGCCGCGCACTCGCGCAACCAGCTGTTCGAGGTGATGGTCGACTTCTGGTTCAACCACTTCAACGTGAGCCTGACCGACACCCCGGCCCGCTTCGCGCTGCCCGCCTACGAGCGCGACGTGATCCGGCCGCACGCCATGGGCCGGTTCCGCGACCTCATCGGCGCCGTGGCCGCGCACCCGGCCATGCTCTACTACCTCGACAACTACCTGAACCGGACGAACCGCACGGTGGCCGGCAACGTGGTGGTCGGCCTCAACGAGAACTACGGCCGTGAGCTGCTCGAGCTGCACACGGTGGGCGTCGACGCGGGCTACACGCAGGCGGACGTGATCGGCGCCGCCCGCGCCTTCACGGGATGGACGGTGGACCTGCGCGGCCAGGGCGGCTTCGTCTTCCGCGCCGTCGACCACGACCGCGACGCGAAGAGCGTGTTCGGCCTCTCGCTGCCCGCAGGGGGCGGCGTCGAGGACGGCAACCGCCTGCTCGACTACCTCTCCGAGCACCCGGCCACCGCCCGCTTCATCGCGCGCCGGCTCTGCGAGCGCTTCATCAGCGACGACCCGCCGGCGGCGGCGGTGGAGCGGGTGGCCACGCGCTACCTCTCGAGCGGAGGCGACATCCCGGAGACGGTGAAGGCGGTGGCCCAGAGCCCCGAGTTCTGGGCCGAGGCCTTCGGCCCCGGCAAGGTGAAGAAGCCGTACGAATACGTGGTGAGCGTGGTGCGCGCGGCGGGCGCGCAGGTCACCACCGCGCGCGGCATCGTGGGCTCCCTGGCCAGCATGGGCGAGGCGCTCTTCACCTGCGTGCCGCCCACCGGGTACAGCAACCGCGGCGTCGACTGGCTCAACCCGTCCGCGCAGCTCGCGCGCATGAACTTCGCGCTCGACGTGGCGGCGGGAGCGGTGCCGGGGGTGAGCCCGGACGCGCGCTCCCTGGCCAGTGCCAGCGGAGTGAGCACCGACGACCCGCGGGCGTTCGCGAGCGCCATCTCCGAGCAGGTGTTCGGCAAGGCGCTGTCGGCGGAGACCCTGGCCGCGGCGGGCGGCGTCACCCCCGGAGGTCCGGTGAGCGTGGGCACGCGCGTGCTCGGGTTGTGCCTGGCCAGTCCCGAGATGCAGGTGAGGTGAAGCCATGACCTGGGACATTTCCCGTCGCATGTTCTTGAAGGCGGGCTCGCTGGCCGCCGTCGGCGTGGGCTTCTCGCCCTCCACCCTGCTCGTGCGCGCGGCCGAGGGCGCGGAAGCCGGCACCCGGGTGCTGGTGCAGGTCTTCCTGCGCGGCGCGGCCGACGGCCTCAGCCTGTGCGTGCCCCACGGCGAGAGCGCGTATTACGACCTGCGGCGCACCATCGCGCTGGGGCGGCCGGGAACGACCGGCGGCGTGATCAACCTGGACGGGTTCTTCGGCATGCACCCCGCGATGTCCGCGCTGAAGCCGATCTACGACGACGGCCGGCTGGCCTTCGTGCAGGCCGTGGGCAACTACGACCAGACGCGGTCGCACTTCGAGGCGCAGGACTTCATGGACACCGGCTCGCCCGGGGCCAAGACCACGAGCACGGGCTGGCTGGACCGGTCGATCGCCGCCATCCCGGGCTCCGACGTCATGCAGGCGGCGGCCTTCGCCACCCAGCGGCCGCGCTCGTTCCTGGGCCCGGAGCCCGTGCTGGTGGCCCAGAGCGTGACCACGTTCGACCTGCGGGCCACCAACTGGCGCGCGGAGGCGGAGCGCCAGCTGCGCGTGATGTACGACGCGCGCACCGACGAGGTGGGGAAGGTGGGACGCGACACCTTCACCGCGGTGAGCACGCTGTTGGCGACACCCGCGGTGCGCGCGGCTCCCGCGAACGGCGCGGTGTACCCGGTGTCCACCGTGGGCAACGGCCTGCGCCAGGCCGCGGCGCTGATCAAGGCGAACCTGGGCACGCGCTGCATCTACGTCAACGTGCCCGGCGCCTTCGACACCCACTCCGGCCAGCTCCTCGCAAACCAGCTGGAGTTCGGGAGGCTGGGCGACGCGCTCGCCGCGTTCGACCAGGACCTCGGGCGCGGGATGGACGACGTGGTGGTGCTGGTGACCACCGAGTTCGGCCGTGTCGCCTTCGAGAACGGCTCCCAGGGCACGGACCACGGCTCGGGGCACTGCGAGATCGTGATGGGCGGCGGCGTGCGCGGCGGGCGCGTGCTCGGCCGCTGGCCGGGCCTCTCGCGCTCGCAGCTCTACCAGGAGCGCGACCTCGCGGTCACCACCGACTACCGCGACGTGTTCGCGGAGGTGGCGCGGGCCCAGCTCGGCGTCGACACCTCGCGCCTGTTCCCCGACTACTCGCCGGGCGCCGCGCTCGGCGTGGTGCGTTAGCAGCAGCAACGGAATCGGGGCCGCCGAAGGCCGCCGGAGGAGCAGCAGATGAGAAGAACGACTGCGCTGGCCGTCCTGTGCCTGCTCGCCAGCTCGGCTCCGGCCGTAGCCGGCGGCACCACGCTGTACGGGGGCTACTCGTTCGTGAGCGCCAAGGGGACGAGCGACGATCGCGTGTCGTTCCACGGCGGAGACGTGACCCTCACCGTGCCGCTGGGAGCCCGGCTCGGCCTCGACGTCGACCTTTCCCACGTCGTCGGCAAGCTCGACGGCGCGGACGGCAGCATCGACACCCTGATGGCCGGCCCGCGGCTGTCGCTGGGGGCGCCCTTCCTGCGCGTGGTCGCCGGTGGCGTGCGTTCCCGGGCCGGCCTGTCGGTGTTCGGGGTGGACATCTCGGCGAAGGAGACGGACTTCGGCCTGAGCGGGGGAGCCGGGCTGGACTTCCGGCGCGCCAAGCGCTGGGGCTTCCGCGTGCAGGCGGAGGCGCTCGTCACCTTCGCGGAAGGCTCGACCACCACGGACCCCCGCGCCTCCGCGGGGGTCGTGCTGCGCTTTGGGCAGCGGTAGGCCGCCTACACCCCCCCTCCCGACGCCTGAGCAGCTGTAACGTCGGACATGCGCGAGCGTCGAAGACTCCACACGCGACTGCACGTGCTGTAGACGCCCTGGGCTCGTGCCAGGCATGCTTTCGCTTGCTCGACGAGCGGAGGATCTTGATGCCGAAACGAGACGGTTGCCTGCGGTTCGCGCTCGCGATGGGAATCGCCAGCGCATCAGTGTTTGCCGGCGCCGGGGACGCAGCTCGTGCCGACGCTCCGGTCCCCCTCTTCGAGCCCTCCGTGTGGTACCCCACTGGGGACGCCATCGGATCGGTGGCGATCGGCGACGTCGACGGTGATGGCAGGAACGACCTGGTGGCGGTTGGCGCCACGGCGGGCTCGTTGTCCGTGTGGATCCAGAGGACCGACGGTACGCTGGCGGCGCGACGGCGATACCAGCTCTCGGCTGACTCACGGTCGGTCGCCGTGGCCGACGTCGACGGCGATGGCCTCGCGGACGTGATCGTGGGTATGGAGACGCGCGTGGCCGTGCTTCGCCAGGACGGGCTGGGAGGGCTCGCCGCGGCGCAGGAGTACGCGGTAGGCGGGCAGTACATCCGGGTTGCGGATGTGACTTCGGATGGCCGGACCGACGTGGTCGCCTGGAAGTGCGGGTCCAACACGCTCGCGGTACTGCGCGGCGGTCCCGGCCCCGCGCTCCTGGACCCGGTCGTCTACGCGGTTCCATCGGCACACGACTGCGACCTTGCGGTGGGCGACGTGAACGGGGACTCCCGAAACGACGTCGTCCTGGCACTGGACAACGGGAGCTCGCAACTGGACCCGCACATTGACACGCTCGGAGTGCTCGAGCAGCAGGCCGACGGTACGCTGCGCAACGGGACGCAGATCGCCGTCCCGTCCAACCTGGCGGACTACCGCGGCCTGGCCATCGGCGACGTGACTGGCGACCGGCGCGACGACCTCGTTGCTGCTGCGCACGGCAGCTTCCCGACGATGAATCGCATCGCCATCTATGCGGCGCGGGAGGATGGCACGCTTCCGCTCAAGCCTGCGCGCGCACTTCAGACGGTCGGATACGTCAGCTGCGTGATCGTCACCGACGTCACCGGCGATGGTCGCGGGGACCTGGTGTTCCAGGACGCGGGATCAGTGGCGGTGGTTCCTCAGCTGCCGGGCGGTGTTCTCGGCCCCGAGGAGGTCCAGCCCGGCCCCTACTCCGGGTCAATCTCCTCCGCGGCTCACCACACCATGGCGGTGGGCGATGTCGACGGCGATGGGCGCAGCGACATCGCGGTGGCCTCAGGCGTCCATGTCGCGCTCTACCGGCGCGCCGCCGCCACGGACCGGGTGACCGTGACATCGCCCGCTCACCTTGCCGTGAAGGGTTTTTCCACGGCCGTCGAGTGGACGGCGAGCGGGGACATCGCCGCCTTCGACGTGTCGTACTCCCTCGATGATGGGGAGACCTTCACGCCCATCCCCGGATGCACGGACCTGCCGGCAGGGACGACCAGTTGTTTGTGGCTGACGCCCGATGCCGAGGTGAGCTTGGCGCGGCTGCGCGTCGCAGGCCGACGGGCAGCGGCAGGGCCGTCCATCGTGGGCACGTCGGCGCTGAAGCTGGTGAAACCGTCGCTCCTGGTCGACGTGCAAAGCTTCCACAACAGCCCGGGGAACTTTGTGGAGGCAGGGGTCGAGCGTCGCGTCCTGATCATCGGCGAGCTTGGTCCGCGCGCGTCCGTGGTGATCGAGCTCAGCCGCGACGGAGGCGCATCCTGGGAGCATCTCGGGACGCACGCCGCGCCGGAGAGCGGAGGGTCGTATTTCCCGTGGATGGTGACGAACCCCACGACGGGCGACGCCGTCATCCGCGCCTCATGGGCCGGGCCTTCGTTGCTCACCGACACCACGCTGCATTTCGCCATCAACCATTGGCCCGTCGCCGATAGCGGACCGGACCAGAGCGCATTCGAGGGCGAGCCCGTCGTGCTCGACGGTTCCCGCTCGCAGGACGGAGACCGCGACCCCCTGTCCTACGAGTGGTACCTCGAGTGGTCGGGCCCCCTGCCGGAAACGGCTGTTCGCAAGGAGCCGATCGCAACCGGGAGCGTGATCACGGTGAGCCCCCCCGTGGGCAGACACGAGTTCCTGCTGCTCGTGCGCGATTCCATTGGTGCTCTGGGCGCGGACTACGTCCAGGTGACCGTCAGGCCCACGCCGACGATCCTGGTGTCGGCGCCCGGCCCCGGCCAGGTGCAGGCGGTGGGGACCCCGCAGACGGTCCGCTGGAGGACTTCCGCGTCGGTCGAGGCAACGCTCTCCATCGCCCTCAGCCGCGACGGCGGGGTGACCTGGGAGGCGCTGGCGGACGGAGTGCCCAATACCGGGATGTGGACCGGGAACGTCGCGGGTCCGGCGACGCGCCGTGCGCGCGTGCGGGTCTCGTGGCCGCAACATCCGCTGGTGACCGGAGTGAGCGAAGAGTTCGCGCTCGACCACGCGCCGGTGGCGAGCGCGGGAGCCGACCAGACCGTGAACGTCGGCACTTCTGCGATCCTCGATGGCCGCGCCTCGGTCGACGCGGACGCGGATCCGATCACCTGGCAGTGGGAAGCAAACGGCGTGGTCGTCGGACGCGAGGCCACGCTGCTGGTGATCCCCTGGTCACGGGGCACTACCACCTACACGCTGACGGTGGAAGACGATCTCGGCCTCCACAGCAGCGACACCGTTGACGTGGAGGCGAGGCCAGCGCGGGCTGCACGCTGACGGGCGGGCGATGGTCCGATCCCGCGCGGCCTGACCCCGGGAACGCGGCGTCGTCGGCCCCCCGACGGCGGCCTCTACGTGTGGCCGCTCATCGAGTCCAGGAACTCGCGGTTGCTCTTCGTCTTGCCCAGGCGCTCGAGCATCAGCTCCATCGCTTCCACCGCGGAGAGCGAGTTCAGCACCTTGCGCAGCACCCACACCCGGTTGAGCTCCTCGCGGCTCAGCAGCAGCTCTTCCTTGCGGGTGCCGCTGCGGTTGATGTCGACCGCGGGGAACACGCGGCGGTCGGACATCTTGCGATCGAGCACGATCTCCATGTTGCCGGTGCCCTTGAACTCCTCGAAGATCACGTCGTCCATGCGTGATCCCGTCTCCACCAGCGCGGTGGCGATGATGGTGAGCGAGCCGCCGTCTTCGATGTTGCGGGCGGCTCCGAAGAACCGCTTCGGCCGCTGCAGCGCGTTGCTGTCGACGCCGCCGGTCAGCACCTTGCCCGAGGGGGGCACGATCGAGTTGTAGGCGCGGGCGAGGCGGGTGATGGAGTCGAGCAGGATCACCACGTCGCGCTTGTGCTCGACCAGGCGCTTCGCCTTCTCGATCACCATCTCCGCGACCTGCACGTGGCGGGTGGCCGGCTCGTCGAAGGTGGAGCTCACCACCTCGCCCTTCACCGACCGCTGCATGTCGGTGACCTCTTCCGGCCGCTCGTCGATGAGGAGCACGATCAGCGCCACCTCGGGGTGGTTGGTCGCGATCGCGTTGGCCAGGTTCTGCAGGATCATCGTCTTGCCCGTGCGGGGGGCGGCGACGATGAGGCCGCGCTGGCCCTTGCCGATGGGCGTCATCATGTCGAGGACGCGCGCGGTGAGGTTCTCGGACGTCGTCTCCAGCTTCAGCCGCTCGGACGGGTACAGCGGGGTCAGGTTGTCGAACAGGATCTTGTCGCGGCCGACTTCGGGCGGCTCGAAGTTGATGGCCTCGACCTTGATCAGCGCGAAGTAGCGCTCGCCTTCCTTGGGCGGACGCACCTGGCCGCTCACGGTGTCGCCGGTGCGCAGCTCAAATTTGCGGATCTGGGAGGGCGACACGTAGATGTCGTCCGGCCCCGGCAGGTAGTTCGACTCCGGCGCGCGCAGGAAGCCGTAGCCGTCGGGCAGGATCTCGAGCACGCCCTCCGCGAACAGCAGCCCGTTCTTCTCGGTCTGCGTCTGCAGGATCCGGAAGATCAGGTCGTGCTTCTTCATGCCGAGCGCGCCCTCGACGTTCAGCTCGCGGGCGAGCGCGCTGAGGGCGTGGATCGTCATCTCCTTCAGCTGCGACAGCTCGACCCGCTTGCCGCCGCCCTCCTGGGCCTCGCGGGTCGCGCGCTCGAGGAAGGCTTCGTCGTTGTCGGTCATGGGCAGGCCGGCCGCGTGCCCCTGGGGATGCCGGTTCTCGGGCCGCTGGCCGCGCTCCGGGCGGTCGTGGCGGTCGTGGCGTTCGTTCCGGTCGTGGCGGAACTGGCCCGACTGGCCCTGGCGATCCTGCCCGCCGTTCTGGGGGTGGCGATCCTGCCGGTGCCCGTCCTGGCGATCCTGCCGATCCTGGCCCTGCTGGCCCTGGCGATCCTGCCGGGGCGGCCGATCGCCGCTGTTCTGGGGGCGTTGGCGGTCCTGGTCCGGGCGGGGCTGGCGCGGCCCCTGGTGCTGCGGCTGCCCTCCCCGGTTCTGCTGGTGCTGCTGCTGCTGCCGGTGCTGCTGATGTTGCTGTTGCTGGTGTTGCTGCTGCTGCTCGTGCCGGGGCGGCGGTGAGGGCTGGCTGGCCGGCGCCGGTGACTCCAAGACGGCGGCGGTGGCGGCGGGTGCGGCAGGAGCGTCCGGGCTGGAAGCGGCGGGAGCGCTGGACGGCGGTGCCGCCGCGGAAGCGGGCGCGGCTTCGCCGGAGGGGGCGGGCGGCGCGGGCAGCGCAGCCGCAGCGGCTGGCGAAGGTGGGGCAGGCGGCGCGGCCGGCGCGGCTGCGGGCGGTGCTTCGACCGGCGTGGGCTCGGCTGCTGGCTCGGGCCGCGCGGGGCGGGTGGTCGCGGGCTCGGAGGCCGCTTCGGGTCCCCCCGCCGGCGCCGTGCCCTCGCTCCCACCCGGGCTCTCGGGTGCGGGCGGCTCCGCGGTGGCCACCGCGCCCTCGCGGGGCGCCGCCTTGCGTGTCCGACCCTTGCGTGCCGGCTGCTCGTCCCCTGGGCTCTTCATGGGCGGTCCTCCCTCGTCTCCTTGCCGGCCAGCTGCGCCCGATGCGCGAGGGCGGCTTCCCGGACTTTTCGCCAGAGCGCGTCCACGCCCTCGCGGGTGTGGGCGCTCACCGGCACGATGTCCGCAGCCGCGCGGAACAGCCCGGTGCGCAGGGCCTGTCGCCGGCGGGCCAGCTCGCTGCGGCCGAGCTTGTCGGCCTTCGTCGCCGCCACCACGTAGGGGAGCGAGACGGCATCGAGGTACGCGTACAACATCAGGTCTGCCGGCTGCGGCTCGTGCCGGACATCCACGAGGAACACCGCGAGCGCCAGCTGGGGCCGGCCCTCGAGGTACGAGCGCACGAGCTGGTCCCAGCTCAAGCGGACGGCCTCGGGCACGCGCGCGAAACCGTATCCGGGCAGGTCGACGAGGTAGAACTCGCTCGCCACCTTGAAGAAGTTCACGAGCCGCGTGCGGCCCGGCGACGACGAGACCCGGGCCAGGTTCTTCACGCCGGTCAGGGCGTTGATGAGGCTGCTCTTGCCGACGTTGGAGCGGCCGAGGAAGGCCACCTCGGGCATGCCGTCGCGGGGGAACTGCGCGGGTGCGGCGGCGCTCGTCACGAAGCTGACGGCGGGTGGCCTGCTCATGGTCGGTCTCGGGGATCGGGGCTCTAGCAAATAGGGCATGCGGAAGAGGCGCGCAGTCGACTCCGCAGGAGATACGGCGCCGGTTGGTCCGGCCGAGGCACACGCCCGCGGACGACCTGCAGGAAGAACGGGCTCGCGGCGCGCCTTTCGCTCCTCGGGGGAACCCCTCGCCGCTCGCCTTGGACGCTCACGCGTCAGTTCAGGGGATCAGTGGGTCAGGCCTTCGGGCAGGTTCGGCAGGCTCTCCGCCGAGCCCGGGACCTCCTGGGTCTGCGGGGTGGCGGGCGGGACCAGCGCGATCTTCAGCACCTCGTCCATGTGCTCCACCAACTCTACCGTCATCGCGTCGAGCACGACCTTCGGGATGTCGGCGAGGTCCTTCTCGTTCTCGCGGGGCAGGATGATGGTGGTGACGCCGATCCGGTGCGCCGCCAGCAGCTTCTCCTTGATCCCGCCGATGGGCAGGACCTTGCCGCGCAGCGTGATCTCGCCGGTCATGGCCACTTCGCGCCGCACCGCCGTCTTCGACAGGGCGGACACGAGCGCGGTGGCGATGGTGATGCCGGCGGAGGGGCCGTCCTTGGGGATGGCGCCCTCGGGCACGTGGATGTGGATGTCGAGCTTGCGGTTGAAGCCGGGCGGGATGTTCAGCTCGGTGGCCCGCGAGCGCACGTAGGACATGGCCGCGCGCGCCGACTCCTGCATCACGTCGCCGAGCTTGCCGGTGAGGGTGAGCGCGCCCTTGCCGGGCATCAGCGTCACCTCGATGGGCAGGATCTCGCCGCCCACTTCCGTCCAGGCCAGGCCGGTGGCGGTGCCGATCTCGTTCCGCTCCTCCTGACGGCTGGCCCGGTAGCGGGGGATGCCCAGGTACTCGCCCATGTTGGCGGGGGAGACCTCGACCTGGTAGTCCTTGCCCTCGAGCACGACCTTGCGCGCGACCTTGCGCAGCACCGACGAGACCTCGCGCTCCATGCTGCGCACGCCGGCCTCGCGGGTGTAGCGCCGGATGAGCTCGCTGAGCGCCTCGTCGGTGAAGCTGATGTTCCGGTCCTCGAGCCCGTGCGACTTCACCTGCTTGGGCACGAGGTGGCGCTTCGCGATCTCGACCTTCTCGCGCTCGGTGTAGCCGGGCAGGCGCAGCACCTCCATGCGGTCCTGCAGCGCCTGGGGAATGGTGTGCATCACGTTGGCGGTGGCGATGAAGAACACGGCGGAGAGGTCGTATTCGACGTCGAGGTAGTGGTCCGTGAACGCGTGGTTCTGCTCCGGATCCAGCACCTCGAGCAGCGCGGCCGAGGGGTCGCCCCGGAAGTCCATGGACATCTTGTCGACTTCGTCGAGCAGGAAGACCGGGTTGCGCGTCCCCGCCTTCTTCATCATCTGGATGATCTGGCCGGGGAAGGCGCCGATGTAGGTGCGGCGGTGGCCGCGGATCTCGGCCTCGTCGCGCACCCCGCCGAGCGACATGCGCACGAACTTGCGGTTGGTGCAGCGCGCGATGGAGCGGGCCAGCGAGGTCTTGCCCACGCCGGGAGGGCCGACCAGGCAGAGGATGGGGCCCTTCGGCTTGTTCACGAGCTGGCGCACGGCCAGGAACTCGACGATGCGCTCCTTGACCTTCTCGAGGCCGTAGTGGTCGTCGTTCAGGATCTGCTCGGCGCCGACCAGGTCCTTGCGCTCCTTGGTGCGCCGCTTCCAGGGCACCGCGATGAGCCAGTCGAGGTAGTTCCGGGAGACCGTGGCCTCGGCCGACATCGGAGGCATCGACTCCAGGCGCTTCAGCTCGGCCAGCGCCTTCTCCTCCGCGTCCTTGGTCATGCGCGAAAGCTCGATCTTCTTGCGCAGCTCCTCGATCTCGTTCACCCGGTCGTCCTTGCGGCCCAGCTCCTTCTGGATCGCCTTCATCTTCTCGTTGAGGTAGTACTCCTTCTGCGCGCGCTCCATCTGCTTCTTCACGCGGCCCTGGATGCGCTTGTCGACCTGCAGCTTGTCGACCTCCGCTTCCAGGATGGCGTGGATGCGCTGGAGGCGCTCCAGGGGGGAGAACATCTCGAGGAGGTTCTGCTTCTCCTCCACCGCGATCACCAGGTGCGAGGAGATGGTGTCGGCCAGCTTGCCCGGGTCTTCCACCCGCACCGCGGCCAGCATGGCGTCGTAGTGCAGGTTGTTCGAGAGCTTCACGTACTGCTCGAAGAGCGCGATGACCTTCGCCATCACCGCTTCGATGCCGGTGCCGGCCTCCACCTGGCGGGGGATGAGCTTCACCACCACCTTGAAGAAGCCCTGCTCCTCCTTGAACTCGAGGGCGCGGCCGCGGTCGAGGCCTTCGACGAGCACCTTCACGTTGCCGTCGGGGAGCTTGAGGCTCTGCACGATGTTGCAGATCGTGCCGAGGGTGTGGATCTCGTCCGGTCCCGGGTTGTCGCGGGTCGCGTCGTGCTGGGCGGAGAGGAAGATGCGCTTTCCCTTGACCAGCGCGTACTCGAGGGCGCGGATCGAGGACGGCCGGCCGATCACGAACGGGATCATCATGTGCGGGAAGACGACGACGTCCCGCAGCGGCACCATCGGCAGCGTCTCGATCACGTCCATCCTGTCCTTTTCTCGCCCGAACATTCCCAAGTGCCGGAGGCGCCGCGTGGCACCCGACGGCCCCCCACAGTGAAGTGCGGCAGGACCAGGGGCCGTCTCGGGCGCGCCGGACGGGGTGTCAGGCCTTCTGTCCCGAACCCACGGCCGCTCTCAACGGTACACCTTCGCGGCGCGGGCGTCTCGAAGCGGAGCGAGAGCAGCGCGAGGCGCCCGGCGAGCGGCGCGGGACGAACCGGCGGCTAGCCGACCTTCTCGATCAGGGTGATCGGCTTCTCGCGGTCCAGCACGACCTCGCGCGTCACCACGCACTCCTTCACCTTCTTCATGGAAGGGAGGTTGTACATGAGGTCGAGCATGAGGTCTTCGAGGATCATGCGCAGTCCGCGGGCCCCGATCTTGCGCGAGATGGCCAGCTCCGAGATCGCGTCGAGCGCGTCGTCGGTGAAGCGTAGCTTGACGCTCTCGTATTCGAACATCCTCTGGTACTGCCGGATGATCGCGTTCTTCGGCGTGGTGAGGATCTCGATGAGCGCAGGCTTGTCGAGGTCGTGCAGCGCGCCGAGCACGGGCAGGCGGCCCACGAACTCGGGGATGAGGCCGTATTTGATGAGGTCGGCCGGCTGCACCTGGCCCACGTTGGCGGCGGACTTGGCCGGCGCGGCTTTGCCGTCGGTGCGGAAGCCGAGGCTCTTCTTGCCCACTCGGCGCTCGATGATCTTGTCGAGGCCGACGAAGGCGCCGCCGCAGATGAACAGGATGTTGGTCGTGTCGATCTGGTAGAACTCCTGGTGCGGGTGCTTGCGGCCGCCCTGCGGAGGCACGTTGGCGACCGTGCCCTCCAGGATCTTCAGCAGCGCCTGCTGCACGCCCTCGCCCGAGACGTCACGGGTGATGGACGGGTTCTCGTCCTTGCGCGATATCTTGTCGATCTCGTCGATGTAGATGATGCCTTCCTGGCACTTCTCGATGTCCCCGTTGGCCGCCTGCAGCAGCTTCAGGATGATGTTCTCCACGTCCTCGCCGACGTAGCCGGCCTCGGTGAGGGTGGTGGCGTCGACGATCGTGAAGGGGACGGACAGGAGGCGCGCGAGGGTCTGGGCCAGCAGCGTCTTGCCGGTGCCGGTGGGCCCGATGAGCAGGATGTTGGACTTGGTCAGCTCGACGTCGTTCTTGCCGCGCTGCTTGGCGATCTCGATGCGCTTGTAGTGGTTGTAGACCGCCACCGCGAGCTTCTTCTTCGCCTGGTCCTGCCCGATGACGTATTCGTCGAGGAACTTCTTGATCTCGTGGGGGACGGGGAGGGTGGACTTGTGGGTCCTGCCCTCCACCCGGCGGTCGTCCGCGATGATGTCGTTGCAGACGTCGACGCACTCGTCGCAGATGAAGACCGTGGGGCCCGCGATCAGCTTGCGGACGTCATTCTGGTCTTTGTTGCAGAACGAGCACCGGAGGATCTCGGACTCGCCGCTCTTCTTCATTTGGTTCCGCCCAGCGAGGGGGTGCGGCTCACTCGAGACGACTGTCGTACCGGCGTGGCTCAGCGCTCCCGCTTCGAGATCACGTGATCGACGATACCATATTCCTTGCCTTGCGCTGCGTCCATGATGTAGTCGCGGTCCGCGTCGGCCGCGAGCTTCTCGATGGGCTGCTTGGTGTGGAAGGCCAGGATGTGGTTCAGCCGCTCCTTCATGCGCAGGATCTCCTTGGCCTGGATCGCGATGTCCGAGGCCTGGCCCTGCGCGCCGCCGAGCGGCTGGTGGATGAGGATGCGGGAGTTGGGGAGAGCGTAGCGCTTGCCGTTGGTGCCCGCCGACAGCAGCACGGCGCCCATGGACGCAGCCTGGCCCACGCAGATCGTCTGCACGTCGGGCCGGATCAGCTGCATGGTGTCGTAGATCGCGAGGCCGGCGGTGATGGAGCCGCCCGGGCTGTTGATGTAGACGTGGATGTCCTTCTCCGGGTCCTCGGCTTCGAGGAACAGGAGCTGGGCGATGATCAGGTTCGCCACGTAGTCGTCGATGGCAGTCCCGATGAAGACGATGTTGTCCTTCAGGAGGCGCGAATAGATGTCATACGCGCGCTCCCCGCGGGCGGTCTGCTCGACCACCATGGGAACCAGGATGCTGGCGGACGGCGGCACAGTGCTCATTCAGCCTCCATCCTAGCACTCGCCTTCAGAACCTCAAGGGTCTTGTCCTCGCGGATCCGGGCCGCGATCTGGCCGATCTCGCCGTCCTTCTCCAGGCGGGCGCGCACCACCTCCACGGGCTTGCGCACGCGGGCCGCGTAGCGCGCGACCTCGGCGTCCACCTCGCCTTCGGTGACCTCGACCTTCTCCCGCCGCGCGATCTCGTCGAGCAGGATGTCGGCCTTGGCCGCGCGCACGCAGTCGTCGCGCTGCGCCTCGCGGAAGCGCGCCCAGTCGACGCCGGCTTTCGTGGGATCCACGCCCTGCATGACCAGCGAGCGCGCCGCGTTCTCGATGCGCGCGTCCATGTGGCGCTCCACCAGCACCTCGGGGACCTCGAAGCTCGCGCGGCCCACCAGCACGTCGACCAGCGCGGCCTTCACCTCGCGGTCGATGCGGCCCTGCTCCACCGCCTCCAGCTGCTGGCGCAGCCGGCCGCGCAGGGCGGCGAGGTCGTCGAACTCGCCGAGGTCCTTCGCGAACTCGTCGTCGGCAGCGGGCACGACCTTGTCCTTGATGCCCTTGACCGTCAGGTTGTAGGTCACGGTCTGGCCGGGCAGCGAGGGATGCTTGTCGTCGTAGCTGACCGTGAGCTCGCGGTGGTCGCCGGGGGAGACGCCGATCAGGGCCTTGTTGATGTCAGCGTGGTTGCTGTCGGCCCCGACCTCGATCAGCGCGTCCTCGTTGCGCCCGCCCCGCCCGCTCTGCGGCCGCCAGGAGAGGTCCACCGCCACGAAGTCGCCATCCCGCGCGGGCCGGCCCTCGACGGGGTCGAAGCGGGCGGCCTCCTCGCGCAGGCGGTCGACGTCCTTGTCCACGTCCTCTTCGCTGACCGCGGGCCGGCGCGCCTTCACCGGCATGCCCTGGTACTCGGGCAGCTCGACGATGGGCAGCGTCTCGAACACCGCCTTGAAGGTGAGCGGCTTGTCCTCGGCGACGTCGACGTCCTGGATCTTGGGCATGGCCAGCGGGCGCAGGCCGCGGTCTTCCAGCTCCTTCGGCACCACCTCGTTGACGATCGCCTCCACCGCGTCCTGCAGCACCTGCTGGTGGTAGCGCTTCTTGATGACCTCGGGCGGGATGCGGCCGGGACGGAACCCGGGGATGCGCGCCTTCTTCGCGTATTCCTTCGCGTGTCTCGCGATCTCTTTGTTCAGGGTCTCCGCGTCCACCTCGAACGCGAGCGCCTTCTTGACGGACGACTCCTCGACGTACTCGACTTTCAAGCTGGCAGTCTCCGGGCGGAGGGGATGTGCGGGTGGAGCTCCGCCGAAACGCCGAGGATACCACGCAGGCCCGGTCGCGATCCCGTGCGCACGCACCCGTGATGCGCCGCACACCCGGGCCGGCGGGGTCGGGCCCGCCGGGCGGCGGGCGGGCTATTCTGACAAGGCGCTGCACGCGGGCGTAGCCGAACTGGCAGAGGCGCCAGACTTAGGATCTGGTGGGCGAAAGCCCGCTGAGGGTTCGACTCCCTCCGCCCGCACCACCCCGAGCGATCGCTGCTTCCGGGCCGCGTCGACGGCCGCGTGCCGCCGTCGCAGTCAGCGGCTCGCGAAGAACGAGATCCGCTCCAGCACGATGGCGGGGTCCACCGGCTTGGTCAGCAGCGCGGCGAAGCCGGCCGCCATCACCCTCTCGCGCATGGTCACGCCCGCGTGGCCGCTCAGGGCCAGCACCGGTACCTCCGGCAGCACCTCGCGGAACTGGCGCAGCAGCTCGAAGCCGTCGGCCTCCGGCATCGAGATGTCGGTGACCACCACCGCCGGCATCCAGTCGCGCAGGGCGGCCAGCGCAGCCGACACGTCGGCTGCGCACACGGTTTGCGCGCCGGCGCGTTCCAGGAAGAGGCAGAGGACGTCGCGGGTGTCCTCGTGGTCGTCCACGATGAGGACCTTGATCCCGTTCAGGGCCTGGCTGCGGCTCGTCTTGGCGGGGGGATCGGGGCGGGGGGTCTCGGGCGACATGGTGGCTCCTGCGCGCCATTGTAGAGGGGAGCAGCCGGGCGTGGGGCCGCGCCCGGCCGCCGGCACGAGAGCGACCCGGGATCAGCGGATGTGGAACTTGGACTTGACCACCCGCGCACCCTGCCGGCGGCAGCGGTACCAGGCGGAGAGGTCGTTCATGGGCACCCAGCGCCGCTCTTCCTTGCGGTAGTGCCAGTCCTTCTCGACCTGGTAGAAGACCTGCAGCCCCCGCGCCTCGAGGATGTTGGTGATCTCGTTGTCGTGGTGGTTCTGCTCGTCGTAGTCGGTGATCGCGCGCTGGCCCATCTCGGAGTAGAGCAGGTTCAGGTCCTGCAGCAGGTGGTCCAGCTCCGGGTCCACGTCGCGCACGTCGAGGCCGAGGCGGCGGGCCTCGCGGCTGGTGATCGGGTACTGGTGCGCCGGGTACGACGAGTTCAGCGCGCGGCTGATCGCGTCGGCCTTGGACGCGTCCTTCATGTGGTAGGCCAGGATCTCGCGGCACAGCATCAGCGAGAGGCTGCTCGCGCGGTCGAGCGCGCCGATGACCAGGGGATGCAGGTACTTGTACAGCTCCTGGTAGGGGTTGACGGAGTCGCCCTTCGCTGACGTCTCGCGCCAGAGCCGGATCACGCGCTCGACCTCGTCGTTGCTCACCGCCACGAGCTGGTTCGTGTGGTCGACCGGCGAGAGGTCGTGCTCGAGCGACGTGTCCACCGCGGTGAGGTACGACAGCGGGCCCATCTGGATGGTGTCCGCGCCCAGCGCGAGCATGGTGGCGGCGGACGCGCAGTTCAGCGGCGCGATGACGGTGAGGCGCTCGGTGTACTGGCGCAGCAGGTGGACCATGCGCAGCGACGCCATCCCGCTGCCGCCGTCGGATTTGACGAACAGCGCCACGTGCTTCTGCGGGCCCGTCGCCTGCAGCAGCTCGTGCATTGCCATGACGTCGTTGTCGCAGACCGAGCCGCTGGTGGACGTCCAGTAGGTGAGGAAGGTGCCCTCGACCTTCTTCTGGATGCGCGCGATGAGCTCCTGGGTGGAAGTCAGGAGCAGCGGCGGGGTCTTGACACGCACGCGGCGTCTCGTCTTCTGGGCCATGCCCTGGATTCTGCCCCGGATCCCTCCCGAAAGCTGCCGGTGCCCGCAGCGGCTGGCATTCATCGTGCACTGGGGGGGGGCGACGCACTGATTGATCAAGGGGACAGGAAAGGCCATGAGCAAGCAGGGGACTCCAGGCAGGTCGGTACGGATCGGATATCGCTGCTACCGCCGGCAGGGCGGGTGCGGCAGCCGCGACGGGCGTTTCTGTGGCTGCTGGACCGGCGATTCGGCGCCGGCGCGGCCGGGACGGGCGGCTGCGGCCTGATCGCACGAAGCTTTTCCGTGGCGAGAGCCCGGGCCGGGCGTGGCCCCCGCTTGCGAAACGCAACCAGCGGCGGCGCGTCCAAGCCTGCGGGGATCGTTCGCCCGCGGCCGGACGTGACGGCCGCACAGGAGGTGCAGGCATGGCCGAAGCGACCCGGGACGCATCGGGGGCCGCCGCGGAGCGCCGGCGTCACGACCGCCGTGGACGGGTGGTCGTGGGGGCGACGCGGCCGGAACGCAGGCGGCGCGACCGCCGGCTCGCCGCGCACGCGGCCGGAGTCGTCCTCGCCAGCTTCACGTTCTCCTGGGGCGTCACCCGCACCCTGCACCGCCTGGAGACGCGCCCGCAGGGCATCAGCGCGGCTGCGCTCGAAGCGCAGGATCCCGAGGTCGAGTCGGACGACAGCACGGCTTCCACCGGCGACGGTCTCGGCATCTACCTGAACGGCGCCGTGGAGCGCTTCGTGACGCTCTACCAGGGCCGGCAGAAGGAGGGATTCAGCGACGCCCTCGAGCGCGGGGGCCGCTACATCCCCCGCATCCGCGAGATCTTCGAGTCCGAGGGAGTGCCCCCCGACCTCGCCTACGTGGCGCTGGTCGAGAGCGAGTTCAAGACGCGCGCGGTGTCCCCGGCCAAGGCTACCGGCATGTGGCAGTTCATGCCCGCGAGCGGCAAGCGCTTCGGCCTCGACTTCAACTGGTGGATGGACGAGCGCAGCGATCCCGAGAAGGCCACGCGCGCCGCCGCGCAGTACCTGCGCTTCCTGCACTCGCGCTTCCACGACTGGAACCTGGCGCTCGCGGCCTACAACGCGGGCGAGGGCACCATCAGCCGCGCCATCGACCGCTACGGCACCGACGACTTCTGGCAGCTCGCGCGCACGCCCGCGCTGGCCCGGGAGACGCGCGAGTACGTGCCCAAGATCCACGCCGCCATCCTCGTGGCCAAGGACCCCTCGAAGTACGGCCTCTCGGTGGAGCCCGAGGCCCCGCAGCTCACGGAGCGCGTCGAGGTGGGCCAGGGCGTCGACCTGCGCGCAGTGGCGAAGTGTGCGGGCGCCGACCTCGAGGCCGTGCAGCAGCTGAACCCGCAGCTGCGCTACGCGGCGACGCCGCCGCAGGGCGGCGGCTTCGAGGTGAACGTGCCGGCCGGGCTCGCGGAAGAAGAGGCGATCACCTCCTGCCTGGCCGCGCTCACGCCGGCCGAGCGCCAGGCCTTCCGCGTGCACGTGGTCGGCCGCGGGCAGACGCTCGCCGGAGTGGCCCGCCGCTACGGGATGACCGCGAACAAGATCGCGGAGATCAACCGGCTCGGGCGCAAGAAGCGCCTGGCCAGCGGCACGCAGCTGATCATCCCGAAGGCGGACATCCTGGCCGACTGACGCACGATCGGGCCGCGCGACTCGCCTTCCGCGCCGCGCGGCGCACGCTGTCGCCGGGGCGCGGAGCGGATCTAACATGGGTTCGAGCCCCATGACCGACAACCCTGGCGATCCGATCCCGTCCGTGCTCGACGCCTTGCCGGTGCCTGCGTGCCTCGTGGACGCAGGAGGTGTCGTCCGCGCCGGCAGCGCGTCCTGGGCGTCCTGGGCCTCCGGGCTGGGGTTGGAGGCACGCGACGACCTGCGCGCGGTGTCGGCGCGTGGCTTCGAGGGCGTGGCCGCTGGGTTGCGCGACGTCCTCGCGGGTGCGGCCGGCACCACGGACGTCGCCCTCGGCGACGGGCGCGGCAGCGTGCGCATGACCCGCGCGGGATCCGGCGTGGTGGTGGTCGTCACCCCCCCCGACCGCGCCGGCGACGCGACCGAGACCTCGCGCCTGCAGCGCCTGCTCGCTTCCGCGCAGGATTCGAACCGCATGAAGGACGAGTTCCTGGGCGCGCTCTCGCACGAGCTGCGCCCGCCCCTCAACGCGATCGTGGGCTGGGCCCACCTGCTGCGCAGCGGCACCCTGCGCGAGGACGAGGCCACCCGCGCCCTCGACTCCATCGACCGCGCGGCCCGGGCCCAGGCCCGGCTGATCTCCGACATCCTCGACGTGTCCAGCATCGTGGCCGGGCGCGTGCGCCTGGAGCTGGCTCCGGTCGACCTCGGCGCGGTGGTGGAGGCCGCGCTCGACACCGCGCGCCCCGCGGCCGAAGCCAAGAGCGTGTGGTTCCAGCCCGTGGTCGACACCGCGGTGGGGCCGGTGCTCGGCGACGCCGAGCGCCTGCGCCAGGTGGTGTGGAACCTGCTGTCGAACGCGGTGAAGTTCACGCCGCGCGGCGGGCGGGTGCGGGTGGAGCTGGCCCGTGACGGCGCCGAGGCGCGCATCACGGTGGAGGACACCGGCCAGGGCATCGCGCGCGACTACCTGCCCCAGCTCTTCGCCGCCCGGGGCGAAGAGGCGCCCCGGCCCGCGGGCAGCGGGCTCGGCGTGGGCCTTTCCATCGTGCGCCACCTCGTCGAGCAGCACGGTGGCGGCATCGATGCCGGCTCCGCGGGCCAGGGCTACGGCGCGGTGTTCACCGTGCGCCTGCCCCTGATGGCGACGAGCGTGACCGCGCCCCCGCCAGCGCCGCGCCGCGATCCCGCCTTCGCCGACCCGCACGGGCTCGCCGGCACCATGCCCCGCCTCGACCGCGTGCGCATCCTGCTCGTGGAGGACGAGGACGACGCCCGCGAGATCATCGCGCGAATCCTGGAGCAGCAGGGGGCGGTGGTGATCGGCGTGGCCTCGGCCGGCGAGGCGCTCGAGGCCCTCGCGCGCGAGCGGCCCGACGTGCTGCTCAGCGACATCGGCATGCCCATCGAAGACGGCTACAGCCTCATCCGCAAGGTCCGCCAGCTGCCCGCCGACGACGGAGGCCGGGTCCCGGCCGCGGCGCTCACCGCGTTCGCCCGCGCGGAGGATCGCATGCAGGCCCTCCTCGCCGGCTTCCAGCTCCACCTACCGAAGCCGGTCCAGCCCGCCGAGCTCCTGGCGGTGGTGTCCAGCCTCGCCGGCCGCGCGTAGCCCAGTTCGGGCGCGCCAGGCCGCGGGCAGCGCAGCCACGGCTCCCAGCAACGCTCCGGCCAGGGCGGCGCGGGCGGGATCGGGAGCAGGCGGGACCCCGCGGCGGCCCAGCAGCCACAGCGGAAGGATCGCGAGCAGCGGGCACGCGCGTCGGCCAGGACGAGGTTCGATCCGAAGGCCAGGTGGGGCAGCAGCGCAGCGATGCCCCCGGCGATCAGCGCGGCGGCTTCGGTGCCGGCCAGGGCTTCCGCGACCTCGGCGGTCATCACGCAGGACACCGCGCCCAGGCCGTCCTGGACCAGCTCGACGGCTTCGAAGTCGCGTCCGAGCACGCGGTAGACGGAGCAAGGAAAAGCGGATAGCCGGGCGGCCGGGCCAGGAGTGCGGTGTCGCGCGGCGCCGGAGGATCGCGGGGGAAGAGGACGCCGCCGCCGCGCAGGATGTCGACCGCTGCTTCGTCGTAGCGGCCGGCCATGCGCGTACCCGGCTGCCGGTGCGAGTAGAGCGCAGGCGCCAGGTCCACCGCGTATTGCGCCCGAACCGCCAGCGCGATCGCGAACCGAGCGCCAGCCTTCCGCCCGCCGGAACGCGGGGCCAGGCGTCGGCGCGGCGGGGTCCTGTGGCGGCACGCGCGCGCACTCTACCTGCCGCGGTTGCGGCGAAGCCAGGGCGGATTCTGGAGCGGTCGAAAAAACGGCGGCGCCCGCAGGCGCCACCGTGATGATGCCGTCCTCGCCGGGTGCGGCGCTCTACTCGTCGCTGCTGCGATCCCGGGTGGTGCTGCGCTTGCCGCCGTCCGACTCGAGGATGTCCGACTCCTGGCGCCCACTGTAGTCCGACTGGCCGCGGCCGCTCTCGCTGCCGCTCGGGCCGTGGGACGAGCTGCCGCCAGGGACTCGCCGTCCGGAAGAGCGATCCATCTTCTTCTGCATCGGGCGCTCCTTTCGTTCGGTTCGTCGCGAGCGGCCCTGAGGGGACCGCTCAGTCTCGAATGTAGGCGCCCGGGCCCGTGCGTCAAGGGCGATCAGGTGGGGTCGAACCGTTGATCAGGAGGGCTCGAACAGGGCCCGGCTCCAGCAGGCGCAGAGGCCGGGATCGACGATCCACACGCCGCAGTCGAGACACAGGAAATCGGCGGGATCGGCACCCGCACGCACGTGCGACTCGACGTGGCGGTGCACCAGCAGCCACGCGGCCGGAGCGCGGGTCGGCTTGCGCCTGGTCTTGCGTTCGGGGCCGGCCGCGCGGGCCGGTGACGGCTTCTCTGCTCGCGCCATGCCTCCAGGGTAGCAGCGCGGCGCGGCTGCGCTCTAGACTGGAAATATGGCTGCACGATCGATCGGGACCGCCACCATCTCTTTCGGCCTCGTCACCGTTCCGGTGCGCGTGTATCCCACCGTGCGGGTGTCGGCCGGCATCTCCTTCCACCTCCTGCACGCGAAGGACGGCGTGCGGCTGCGCCAGCAGTACGTGTGCCCGGAGGACGGCTCCGTGGTGCCGCGCTCCGAGATGGTGAAGGGGTACGAGTTCGCCAAGGACCGCTACGTCACCTTCAGCGACGAGGAGCTGAAGGCGCTCGACGAGCGTGCCACCCACGGGATCGAGATCACCGAGTTCCTGCCCCTCGACTCCGTCGACCCCGTCTACTACGAGCGCAGCTACTACCTCGGCCCCGACAAGGGCGGCGAGAAGGCCTACGCGCTCCTGGCCGAGGCCATGCAGCAGAGCGGCCAGGCTGCGCTGGCCAAATACGCCGCGCGCGGCAAGAGCTACCTGGTGCTGCTGCGCGCGGCGGGGACGCGGCTGGTGATGCAGCAGCTCTACCACTCGGACGAGGTGCGGCCGGCGGACGAGGTGCCCGCCACCACCCGCGCCAGCACCGACGCCGAGCTGAAGCTGGCCCGCCAGCTGATCGGGCAGATCGCCACCGACCGCTTCCAGCCGGATCGCTACGAGGACGAGGTCAGGAAGCGCATCGAGAAGCTGATCGACCAGAAGGTGAAGGGGCGCGAGATCACCGCGGAGCCGGCGGCCAAGCGGCCGAAGGGCCAGGTGGTGGACTTGATGGAAGCCCTGCGGGCCAGCCTCGGGAAGAAGGGCGCGGCCGCGCCGCGGGCGGGCGCGCGCTCCGCCCGCTCCGCGGGAAGGAAGAAGGCAGCGCCCAGGAAGGCGGCACCCGCCCGCGGGAAGAAGGCGGCCGCTGCGCGCGGCCAGGGCAGCGCGCGCGCTTCGAGGGTCGCGCGGAGGGCCGGCCGCTCGCGCTGAACCGGCCGGTTTCCAGCCGTGGCACCGCGCTTGCACGAGGGCCCCGTATGGAAGTGCCTGCCGCGCCCGCGTGCCGGAGCTGTCAGACCCCGCTCGGGCCCGACGTGCGGTTCTGTCCCCGCTGCGGCGTGCCCGCGGGTGCGGGACCGACCTCGGCGCGCGCTCCCGCGGGCACGGGTCGCATGCTGCGCGTGGCCGCGGTGGTGTGCGTCCTCGTCGCGGGTGTCGCCTTCCTGGCCCGCACGCCGTCGAAGGGGCACACCGTCGCCGCGCCGAGCCCCGCGGTGGACGCACGCGCGCTGCCCCAGCCCGTCGACGCGCTCGGCGACCCCCAGCCATCGCCGCGCCCGCAGCGAAAGCCGTCTCCTTCTGCAGAGCCCGCCGTCCAGGCCGAAGCGGAGCCCGCTCCTACCGCGGGCCCGCCCGCGGCCGACGCCGACACCGGCGCGGCCGAGAGCGATCGCGCGAAGCCCGGGGAAGAGCAGGCGGCCGACGCGAGACCACCCTCGACCCCGCCGGCCGCGCCGCCGCGCCGGGGGGCACCTGACGTTGCCGGGGACCACGCGTCGGCGGAGCGCGCGCGCTCGGCGGCCGACGCGTCGCGTGCTCCCCGGCCCGATCGTCCCGCCGCCAGCCCGGTCCCGGTCCGCACCGCCGCGGCGACGGCGCCGTCGCCCCGCGCGGTCGCCACTCCCACTCCGGTTCCGCGCGCGACGCCGCCGCTCGCGCCCGCTCCACGGGCCACCCCGACGCCTGCCCCGCGCGCGGCCACCGCTGCGGCTCCCGTTCCTTCGCCGCGCGCGACGCCGACGCCGGCGCCCGCACGCGCGGCGGCGGCTGCTCCGGCGCCGCGAGCGACGCCGACGCCGGCTCCGCGTGCCGCCGACGCAGTCGTCCCGCGTCCGACCCTGACCCCGACCCCGGCTGCGGCTGCGGCTGCGGCTGCGGCTGCGACTGCGGCGCCCGGTCCCGCGGTGGCGCGGGGTGAGGGCTCAGGCCCGCGCGCGCGGCAGGCCGAGCCGAAAGCCACGATCTTGGAAGTCCACCCCGAGGTGGTCGGAGCCGGAGAGGGCGACGCCGGGCCGTCGGCGGTCGAGGAAGCACAGCGCGCCGACCTGCGCCGCCGGCTGCGCCGCGCCGAATCGCGCCGCCGCGAGCTGGTCTCCCAGGTCAGCGAGCTGCGCGATCAGGTGAGCGGCGGCCGCCTCAGCGGCGACGTGGAGGGCCACCAGCGGGCGCAGGACGCGCTGGTGCAGGCGATGCGCGAGCTGGAGCGCGCGGAGGCCCAGGTCGAACGGCTGCGCCGCGCGCTCGACAGCCTCGAGTCCTGACGTCCACCTCCGCCCGGCGCCGCAGTCAGCGCCGGTCCTGCAGCACCGGGAAGGTCGCACGGGCGTCGCGCACGCGGCCGGGGTCGACATCGGCCAGCAGCATCGCGGGATCGCCGGCGGCGGCCGCGATGACCTCGCCCCAGGGATCGATCACGCGGCTGTCGCCACTGTAGGCGAGCTCCCCGCCCCGTCCCACGCGGTTGACGGCCAGCACGTAGGCCTGGTTCTCGATGGCGCGGGCGAGGAGCAGCGCCTGCCAGTGGTGCCGCCGCTTCTCCGGCCAGTTCGCCACCACCAGGTAGGCGTCCACGTCGCGGGCCAGGGCCCAGAACTCGTCGGCGAAGCGCAGGTCGTAGCAGACGAACAGGCCGATGCGCAAGCCTTCGATCTCGACCACCACCCGCTCGCTGCCGGCCGCGTAGTGCTGGTCCTCGCGGGCGAAGGTGAAGGGATGGATCTTGCGGTACCGCGTCAGCTCGCCGCGCGGGCTGGCCAGGGCCAGCGTGTTGTGCGGGCGCAGGGCGCCCTCCGCCCGCTCGGGAACGGAGCCGGCGATCCACACCCCGAGCGCCTGCGCCTGCTCTCGCAGGAAGGTCACGCTGGGGCCGTCCACCGGCTCCGCCACCAGCTCGGTGCGCATGGAGAAGCCGCACGCGAACATCTCCGGCAGGGCCACGAGCCGCGCGCCCGTGCTGGCCGCGGTGGCCAGCAGCGGGGCCAGCTGCGCGAGGTTCTGCGGGCGGTCCTCCCACACGATGTCGGTCTGCAGCAGCGCCACCTTCACCGCCGGGCCTCCACCGTGCGCAGGGCCTGCAGGCGGCGCAGCCCCTCGTCGAGGACCGCGTCCGTCTTGCAGAAGGCGAAGCGCACCAGGTGCCGCACCCGGCCGCCCGCGTAGAACGCGCTGGGCGGGATCGCGGCCACCCCCACCCGCTCCGGGAGCATGCGGCAGAACGCCACGTCGTCGTCCCAGCCCAGCGCGCGGATGTCGGCCAGCACGAAGTAGGTGCCCTCGGGCACCAGCACGCGCAAGCCCGCCGCCTCCAGCCCCTCGCACACGCGGTCGCGCCGCGCGCGGTAGGCCGCGCGCAGGCCGGCGAAGAAGTCGTCGTCCGCGCCGAGCGCCGCGGCCACCGCGTGCTGGAAGGGCGTGCCGTTGCAGAAGGTCACGAACTGGTGCACCGAGCGCAGCGCCGCCGAGAGCGGGGGCGGAGCCGACGACCAGCCGATCTTCCAGCCGGTGGCGCTGAAGGTCTTGCCCGCGGACGAGATGCGCACCGTGCGCTCGCGCATGCCGGGCAGGGTGGCGATGGACAGGTGCGTCCCCGCGAACACGAGGTGCTCGTACACCTCGTCCGAGAGAACGAGCAGGTCGTGCTCGCGGCAGACCGCGGCCACCGCCTCGAGCTCGCCCCGGCCGAGCACCCGGCCCGCCGGGTTGTGCGGCGTGTTCAGGACCAGCAGGCGCGTGCGCGGGGTGATCGCCGCGCGCAGTGCCGCGGGGTCGAGGACGAAGCCCGGATCCTCCAGGGTGACCATGCGCGGCACGCCGCCGGCCAGGGCCACGCTGGCCGGGTAGGAGTCGTAGTACGGCTCGAAGAGCACGACCTCGTCGCCGGGATCGCACAGCGCGGCCACCGTGCAGAAGATGGCCTCGGTGGCCCCGGCGTACACCGTGACCTCGCTGTCGGCGTCGTAGTCGAGGCCCCAGAACCGGCGGTCGTGCGCCGCGATGGCGGCGCACAGCGCGGGCAGCCCCGCGGTGCGGCAGTACTGGTTGTGGCCGCCGCGGATCGCGCCGACGGCCGCGTCGGCCAGCCACGACGGCCCGTCGAAGTCGGGAAAGCCCTGGCCGAGGTTGACCGCGCCGTGCCGCACCGCAAGCTGCGTCATCTCGGCGAAGACGCTGGTGCCCAGGCTGCGCGCGCGGGCGGCCACGCGCGGGACGGCGGCGGGGAGCATGGCGCGAGTGTGGCATAGTTCGCCCATGGCCTCGAGCACGCAAGCGGCGGAAGAACTGGCAGGGTTGGCGGTCGATCCGGGGACGTCGGCCCGGCGCGTTTCCGGCATGGCGGCGGGCCTCGTCGGCTCCGAGATCCTGCGCATCGCAGGCGAGATCCGTGCGCTCGTCGCGTCCGGCCGCGAAGTGTGCGACCTCACCGTGGGCGACTTCGCGCCCCGGCACTTCCCGATCCCCGCGCGCCTGCTGCGCGGGGTGGTGAGCGCGCTCGAAGCGGGGGAGACCAACTACCCGCCCTCGAGCGGGATGCCGCAGCTGCGCAGCGCGGTGCAGCGCTTCTACGCGCGCCGGCTCTCGCTCGACTACCCGCTCGACTCCTGCCTCGTGGCCGGCGGCTCGCGCCCGATCATCTACGCGCTCTTCCGCGCCGTGTGCGATCCCGGCGACCGCGTGGTGTACCCGGTGCCGAGCTGGAACAACAACCACTACACCCACATGGTGGGCGGCGTGGCCGTTCCCCTCTCCTGCGGCCCCGAGGACCGGTTCCTGCCCACCCCGGAGATGCTGCGGCCGCTGCTCCCGGGCGCGCGGCTCCTCTGCCTCAACTCGCCGCTCAACCCGGCGGGCACCGCGTTCAGCGCGGAGTCGCTGCGCGCGATCTGCGAGCTGGTGCTGGCCGAGAACGAAGCGCGCGTGGCGCGGGGCGAGCGGCCGCTCTTCGTGATGTACGACCACGTCTACTGGATGCTCACCTTTGGCGACGTCCGCCACGTCACGCCCCCCGCGCTGCTCCCGCAGATGGCGCGCTACACGATATTCGTGGACGGCATCAGCAAGGCGTTCGCCGCCACCGGCGTGCGCGTGGGCTGGGCCCTGGGCCCGGTGGACGTGATCGGCCGCATGTCTTCGATCCTCGGCCACGTCGGGGCGTGGGCGCCGCGCGCGGAGCAGGTGGCCACGGCCGCGCTGCTCGACGACACGGCGGCGGTGGACGAGTTCCGTTCGACCTTCCTGCGGAGCCTGCAGGAGCGGCTCCTCACCCTGCACGACGGGCTGCAGGCGCTGCGCTCCGAGGGGTTGCCCGTGGACAGCATCGCGCCCATGGGCGCGATCTATCTCACCGCGCGCATCCACCCCTTCGGCGCCCGCCGCGCCGACGGCAGCGTGCTGCGCACCAACGAGGACATCCGGCGGCACATCCTGGACACCGCCGGCATTGCCGTGGTGCCGTTCCAGGCCTTCGGCGACCCCAGGGACGAAGGCTGGTTCCGCCTCAGCGTCGGGGCCATCGGCACCGCCGAGATCGCGCCCGCCCTGCGCCGTCTCGGGGCGTCGCTGCAGGGGCTGCAACAACACTGATCACGTTACCTACGCAAGATGTAGCTGCTTTTGTAGAGACAGTGTACGGTCGGATCCGCGCGTCCCGCATTCCTGCTTAACAGTTGGACATCTCCCCATTCAGTTCGATACTGAGAGGTGGGAGCCGACCCACGGCGTGGGGTGATCATACCGGGCGGCTTCCATCCCTCTTCCCTCCCACCACGCCAGAGGTCCTCTCGATGAAGAGCTTCGAGGAGGTCGCCGCCCTGCTGGTCGCCGACGATCCCGGCCGGCAGGGCAGCAAGGCCCTTGGCCTCCTGTTGCAGAACACACAGTCCGCTGCCGGTACCGTCGTGTCCCTGGTGGGTGACCGACCCACCCTCTTCGTGAGCCGGAAACTCTCGCTGGACGCATTGGCCGCGCTCAGCGCCTCCCTGACGTCACACCTGCCCGTCCTGCGCGAGGGCCGACTCGTGGAGTCGGCCGGCGACGTGCTCGCGCCGGTAGCCAACGGTCCGAACCTCGTCGGTGTCCTGTTCCTCGAGAAGCCCGCACGCGCCCTCGACCTCGACCAGTCGGCGGCGGCTCGCATGGCCATCGGCCAGGCGTTGCTGGCCGACGCCTGGGGCGGAGTGCTCCCCTCCGAGCCTGAGAGCGAAGAGGAAGCAAAGAAGCAACGGCTGCTCGCCATGCTTCACCGCCACGAGTGGAACATCGCTCGTGTCGCACGCCTGCTGAAAGTCACACGCCGCACCATCTACCTGCGCCTCGAGCGCTACGGCATCCGGCGTGAGCGGATCCCGAAGCGCCTGGAGCGTCGCCGTCCGGAGCACGCATCCGAGCCGTCTTAGGGCGTTTCCTCTTTCTCCCGTGCGACGTTCGTGGGGGTGCGGGAAGCCGCACCCCCTTTTTTCGTCACCGGGCCGAGCCCCAGCCCGACAGGGCCGTCCGGGGTCGCCTCCGCCCCGACAATTTCGTAGGATCCCTCCGTGACCAGGGAAACCGCAGAGGCGCGCCGGCTCAGCGACCTCATCGAGATCGCGCGCGCGTTGGGAGCGGAGTCGGACCTCCGCAGCAGCCTGGCCCGGGTGCTGGAGCTCCTGGAGGAGCGCCACGGCGTGCTGGGCGGCAGTGTCACCGTCCTCGACGTCGAAACCCGGGAGCTGGTGGTCCAGGCCGCCTCGGGCCGCGGGTGGCAGCGCGCACGGCGCACCCGGCACCGCCTGGGCGAAGGCATCGAAGGCCGGGTGGCCGAGAGCGGCCGCCCGGTGGTGGTGCCGCAGGTCACGCGGGAGCCGCTGTTCGCGGACGCGGCGGCGGTGCTGCAGGAGTGCCACGTGCGCGAGCTCAGCTACGTGTGCGCGCCCATCACCAGCGCGGGGGCGGTGGCGGGCACGCTGGCCGCGCTCCTGCCCTACCGGCGGGAGCGGGAGTACGAGGCGGAGTCGCGCTTCTTCACCATCGTGGCCGCGTTGCTCGGCCTGGGCCTGCGCACCGAGCGGCTGCTGGAGCGCGAGCGCGGGCGCCTGCTGGAGGAGAACGTCAAGCTGCGCGAGGAGCTGCGCGAGCGCTACGACGTGAAGAACCTGATCGGCAGCTCGCGGCCGATGCGCGACGTGTACCGCCACATCGCGCAGGTGGCGGCGGGCAACACCACCGTGCTCGTGCGCGGGGAGTCGGGCACGGGCAAGGAGCTGGTGGCCCACGCCATCCACTACGGCTCGCCGCGGGCGCAGGCGCCGCTGATCAAGGTGAACTGCGGGGCGCTGCCGGAGGCGCTCATCGAGTCGGAGCTCTTCGGGCACGAGGCGGGCGCCTTCACCGACGCCCGCGCGCAGAAGAAGGGCCGCTTCGAGCTCGCGCACGGCGGCACCCTCTTCCTGGACGAGGTGGGGGAGCTCTCGCCGTCCACCCAGGTGAAGCTGCTGCGCGTGCTGCAGGAGCGCGAGTTCGAGCGGCTCGGAGGCGTGCGCTCGATCCGCGTGGACGTGCGCCTGATCGCCGCCACCAACAAGGACCTGGAGCTCGCGGTGCAGGCCGGCACCTTCCGCGAGGACCTGTACTACCGGCTCAACGTGTTCGCCATCTGCCTGCCCGCGCTGCGCGACCGCCGGCCCGACGTGCCGCTCCTGGCCGACCACTTCGTGGAGAAATACGCGGCCGCCCACGGCCGCGACGTACGGCGCCTGGCTACCACCGCCATCGACATGCTCTTTCCAGCACATTGGGATCCTAAGCTTAGAATTCCACGTGGACAAGTTGTCGC
>JADMIO010852376.1_pt1 | contig 31036 bp, 33 predicted proteins | sample 8958161 | NCBI WGS metagenome assembly JADMIO01 (sample SAMN16585339, study PRJNA669376) | soil metagenome | isolation source: Crop rotation soil | place: USA: Cullars Rotation, Alabama | collected 2011 | reverse complement strand
CTTTCCCGCGCTCGGCGTCTTCGGCCGCGCGCTCGAATTCGGGGCGCCGCCGTTCGTCGTCGGCGAGCGCGGTGTCGCCCGCGGCCAGGTCCTGCGCCAGCTTGCGAAGCGCTTCCGCGGCGTCCCTGGTCAGCCGGTCGGCCTCGCCGCGATCTTCCTCGAGCCGCTGCTTCTGCCGGTCGAGATCCGCCAGGCGCTGCTCGGCCGCCTCGAGCTGGCTCGACAGCGCGGCCATCCGATGGCCATGTGCGCTTGCATCGTCGCGCCGGTCCGCCAGCTCCTCGCGCGCTTCGGCGAGCTGCCCGGCGAGCGCGGCCTGCGCCTTGTGCGCGTCCTGCGTTGCCGCCTGCGCCTGCTCGACGCGCGCGTTTGCATCCTTCGCCTGCGCCCGCGCGGCGTCGGCCGCGGCGGCTGCGTCGCGCCAGCGGGCGAACACCAGCCGGGCCTCGGCGTGCTGGATCTTTTCGGTCAGCGCCTTGTAGCGCTCGGCCTGCTTGGCCTGACGGCGCAGCGCGGCGATCTGACTGTCGAGCCCGGCCATCAGGTCCTCGAGCCGGGCGAGATTGGCTTCGGTCTGTCTGAGCTTGCCCTCGGCATCGCGCCGGCGAACGTGCAGGCCGGCGATCCCGGCGGCTTCCTCCAGCATCATGCGCCGCTCGGCCGGCTTGGCGGCGATCATCGCGGCGATCTTGCCCTGGCTGACCAGAGATGGCGAATGGGCTCCGGTGGCCGCGTCGGCAAACACCAGCGCGACGTCCTTCGCGCGCACGTCGCGACCGTTGACGCGATAGGCGCTGCCCGCGCCGCGCTCGATCCGGCGGGTGACTTCGAGCTCCTCGCCGTCGGCATCGTTTGCGTGGAGCACGACTTCGGCGAAATCGCGCGGCGGGCGCTGCGCCGTGCCGGCGAAAATCACGTCATCCATTCCGCCCGAGCGCATCGACTTCGCCGACGTCTCGCCCATGACCCAGCGGATCGCTTCGAGCAGGTTGGACTTGCCGCAGCCGTTGGGCCCGACGACCCCGGTCAGCCCCGGTTCGATGCGCAGCTCGGCCGGCTCGACGAAGCTCTTGAAGCCCGCCAGCTTGAGCTTGCGGATCAGCATCGCGAGGGCCGGCTCCGGGACAAGGCTACCGCGCTCCGGCGTTCTGCAGCACGGGCTCGAGATCGGTCCACTTTATCGCGTCGATCTTCGCGCCGTTGACAAAGAACGTCGGTGTTCCGGTGATTCCGTCCTTTTCCGACTGGACCTGCAGCCGTTCCGCCAAAGTCTGGATCGCGGGGAAGTCCGCCAGGCATTGCCTCGCCTGATCGGCGCTGATCCCCCGTGCCGCGAAGAACTCGAGCAGCTGGGCCTGTTCCGCGAAGGCCACGAACCGCTGATTTTCGGGCAGGGTCATCGCTTGCTGGAGCGCTGCGGCGTTAGTCTGGACCGGGCCGAGCACGGCGCTGAGATTGCCCCACAGCTGCTCGGCCAGAGGCGGCGCCGCCTCTTTCGGGCCGCACTCCAACAGCCGCGTGAGCACGAGGTCGATCGTCCCGTGGATCGGCACGCTGCGAAGCTCCCAGCTGACGCGTCCGCTGCTGATGTACTTTTCGCGCAGCGGCTGGACCCCCGTTTCGGCAAAGCCCGCGCACGCCGGGCAGGTCAGCGAGCCGTACTCGACGAGCTTGATCGGCGCTTGCGGGTTGCCGACCACCCAGCCGCCCTCGGCTGTCGTCGAGACGATGTCGGTCCATTGTTGGCCGGCCGGCGCGGCGACGGGCGCGACCGGCTCGTTGACCGACAGGCCGCCATCGTCGGCGTCGCCGCAAGCGGCGAGGCAGAGCGCCAGCGGCGCGGCGGCGCAGACAGCGAAGACGAGACGGCGTAGGCTGGACATCGGTGAAATTCCCTTGCGCGAGTGAGGAAGGCTAGACGATGGGCCCCGGCGGTAGAAGCACGCGACCCCGGTTTCCACAGCTAAGCATGCTTAACGGCCCGGCCGGCCTCAGCGGAAGTCGTTGAGCTGGCGTTCGAGCGCGGCCCAGGTGTGCGTTCCGGGCATGACGATGCCGTTGATCGCGAAGCTCGGGGTGCCGTTGATGCCCGGCCGGTCCCAGTCCTTCTCCGATTGCTGGGCGAATGCGTTGGCCGCGGCTTCGTCCGACAGGCAGCGGTCGAGATCCGCCCGGCGGTAGCCGCGCTGCTCCATCATCCGGTAGAACCCGAAATCGCTGGCGATCGCACGTCGCCGCGCAGCGCCGTCGCCACTTGTCCAGCGCGCCCGCTGCGCGGCCGTCGCGCCCGACAGCGGGGCGATCCAGCGCGCCTGCTGCAGCATGAAGGTCGAATGGTTCATCGGAAACTTTGCGGGCGGTCCGCAATTCACCAGCATCACGGCAGTCAGGTCCACCGGGTCGCGGATCAGATGACGGACTTCGAGGCTCAGCATTCCGGGCATCACGTAGGCAAGCTTGATCCGGTCGTCGGCCTCGCGGGTGAATTCCGAGCAGTGCGGGCAGGTGTAGCTGACAAATTCGACCAGCTTCACTTTGGCTTCCGGATTGCCGATGCGGTGGGCGCCGTCGCCCGTTTCGGCCACCACGGTGGTCCAGTTGCGGTTCGTCTGCGCGGTCGCGAGCAGCGCAGCGCCTGCCAGCACCGCCGCCTTGACGATCGTCCTGAGCTTCATTTCGTTCCCTGTTCCTCGTTCGCTTCGAGGCTGCGCGCCAGCGATTCGAGCACCGCGCGCAGCTCCGGGTCGCCGATGTCGCGCAAGCTGTCGCCGAGTTCCATCGGGATCGGCTTGAGCGATGGCGGTGCCGTGCGCGGCGGCTCAGCACGCGGTGGCTTAACGGCGCCTTGCCGCAGCTTCACCTTGGCCACCGCCTGATAGCCGAAGAACCGGTTCACTCGCTCTACGATCTCGGGAATCACGTGCTGGATCAGCGGTGCGTGCGCCGGGAGCACCACGAGCTGGAGAATGCCGCCGCTCTTCTCGCCGGGAGGGAAACGGATCGCCTCGGGCATGCAGACCTGAGCATGCCGCGGGCCGACGATCTCGGGCCAGCGGGTGACCACGCTCGACTGGATGAAGCCGAAGCGACGGAACGCGGCGCGGCCGATCTGCGGCACCAGCTCGGACACTGGCTTGGCGGGCCCTCCGCGCGGACGCTCGTAGGGGCGGGCCTTGGGCGGTTTCTTGGGGCGCGCATCGCTTTCCATCGTGCGCCGGGCCATGCCATAGCGGACCGATGGAGGATAGGGTCTCGGCCGCATTGTTGGACTGGTACGATGGCCATGCGCGCGCGCTGCCATGGCGCGTTCCGCCTGGACGAGGCCCCGCCGATCCCTATCGCGTGTGGCTGTCCGAGGTCATGCTGCAGCAGACCACCACGGCCGCGGTCGCGCCCTATTTCGCCCGCTTCACCGAGCGCTGGCCGACGGTCGAGGCGCTCGCTGCCGCGGCCGAAGCTGACGTGATGGCCGAATGGGCTGGTCTCGGATACTACTCGCGCGCCCGCAACCTGATCGCCTGCGCGCGTGCCGTGGCGGAGCAGGGAGGGTTCCCCGATACCGAGGACGCCTTGCGCAAGCTGCCGGGGTTGGGCGCCTACACCGCGGCGGCGGTGGTCGCGATCGCGTTCGGTCGGCGCGCGGTCGTGGTCGATGCCAACGTCGAGCGTGTCATCGCCCGCCTGTTCGCGATCGACGAGCCGTTGCCCCGGTCGCGCAAGGCGATTCGCGCGGCGGCCGATGCGATCACCCCAGGCGAACGCTCGGGCGATTTCGCGCAGGCCATGATGGATCTCGGCGCGACGATCTGCACTGCGCGCAATCCCAGGTGCCTGCTGTGCCCGTTATCCGATCTGTGCACGGCGCGCGTGCAGGGACGGCAGGGCGAGCTACCGGTCAAGGCAGGCAGGAAGGTCAAGCCGCAGCGCATCGGCACCGCCTTCTGGATCGAGCGGGGGGATGAGGTCTGGCTGGTCCGCCGTCCGGCGAAGGGCATGCTCGGCGGCATGCGCGCGCTGCCCGACGACGGCTGGAATGCGCGCGCCGACGGCGCCGGCGATGCGCCGGTTGCCGGGGCGTGGAAGGCCGGCGGCGTGGTGCGGCACGGTTTCACCCATTTCGATCTCGAGCTCGGGGTGGCGATCTATGCCGGCGACAAGTGGTCGGCTCTGGCCGGCGGCGAGTGGTGGCCGGTGGCCGAGATCGAGCAGGCGGGTCTGCCGACGCTGTTCGCCAGGGCGGCCCGGGTCGCGCTTGCCGGGCGCTGAACCGGGCTTGCCGGATCGGGCACTGACCTCATCGCCATGCCGGGACTGCAGCCAGACACAGCCTTGCCACCGCCCGATTTCGCGATTGTCGGCGCTCGCAAGTGCGGCACAACGGCGCTCTACAGCTACCTCGCGACGCATCCCGGCATCGCGATGTCGGCACGCAAGGAACCGTGCTTCTGGAGCAGCGACCTCGACGCGGGCTGGGGATTGCGGACCCGCGAGGCGTATGACGCCATGTGGGCGGAGGCGCGGCCGAGCGCGCTGCGCGGCGAAGCGTCGCCGGTCTATCTCCAATCGCAGGTGGCAGTCCGCGATCTGCTCGCGGCGCGGCCCGATGTCCGGCTTGTCGCGATGATTCGCAATCCGCTCGAGATGGTCGCGTCGCGGCACGCCAACATGCTCGTCGATCGGGACGAGACCGTCGATCTCGAGACGGCCTGGCGGTTGCAGGAGCGGCGCCTGCGCGGCGAAGCCCTGCCGCCGCGCTGCCCGTTTCCCGAGGTGTTCCAGTATCGCGCCTACGCGGCCATCGGCGACCATCTCGAGCGCTTCTTCGAGCTCGTGCCGGCCGGGCAGCGAGTCGTCGTCGTGCTCGACGATCTCCGGCTCGATCCGCGCCGGGAGTACTTGCGCGTGCTCGCGCTGCTGGGGCTGGCTGACGATGGCCGTACTGAATTCCGCCCGGTCAGGGAGGCCTCCGCCCTGCATTGGCCGTCTGCCCGCGACTTCCAACTGTGGGCGAGCCGGCGCATGACGTGGCTTTATCAGCCGGCCAGGTCCATCGCGCATGCAGTCGGCTTCAGTCCCGCCGGGTTGAACCGGCATCGGGCGCGCCGCGCGCCGCTGCGCGCGGCGTTCGAGCAGGAGCTGATCGGCGAATTCCTGCCGCAGATCGAAAAGGTCGAGCGCCTGCTGGATCGCGACCTGGCCGCCTGGAAGGCCCCGAAGGTCAGATAACCCCGCCGCCGAGCATCAGCCGCAGGCAGGCAATCACGAACACCACGAGGCAGAAGTTGCGCCCGTGATTCGACCGCGACAGCGCCCCGAGGCCGACGCCGGCCACCGCGATCGGCAGCACGATCCAGTTGCCCCAGCCAAGCAATGGAACGGCCGAAGGGATCGCCAGCAGCAGGGCGAGAATCCCCAGCAGAATCGACACCGCGTTGAGCATGTGTGTTATATGCATATGACACCGGCACGATGCAAGCGGGTTCACTCGCCGGACAAAGGCGATAAGCTGGGGTTCACGCGATGGGCCCGAGAGCGGGCGAAACGGAGGGAAGTGGCCGATGGACTTGCTCGAATTGCGCTCCGGTGTGACCCGTCGCCAGTGGCTCGCCGGCGCCGCCGCGCTCGGGACCGCGAGCGTGGTCCCGGCGCTGCCCGCCTGGGCCCAGGCGCCGGCCGCCTGGCCCAACGTCACCCGCCTGATCTCGAGCTATGTCGATGCGCGCAAGGTCGCCAACATGGTTGTCTCGCTCGGCTTCGGTCAGGCCGCGCCCACGGTGATCGCTGCGGGGGTCGACAGCTTATCGGGCACGCGCAAATCCGATGCGAGCAGCATCTACCGCATCTATTCGATGACCAAGCCGGTCACCGGCATGGCGATCATGAGCCTGATCGACGAGGGCAGGCTCGGGCTCGATCAGCCGCTGCACGAGATCCTGCCGAAGTTCCGCACGATGCAGGTGCAGAAGGTCTACGACGGCCCGATCACCGCCGACAACCTCGAGCCCGCGATACGCCCGATAACGATCCGGCAGATGCTGACCCACACCGCCGGGCTCGGCTACGGCATCGTCCAGTCCGGCCCGATCGCCGCGGCGTTCCGCGAGCGCGGAGTGGTACCGGGCCTCGTCACCCGGCTCCAGGCGCTGCCGATCTTCCGCGGTGTCCCGGTTCAGGGGCTCGACGTGTTCGCCGACCGCGTCGCCGAGTTCCCGTTGGTCTACCAGCCGGGCACCAGATGGTCGTACTCGATCGCGTTCGAGCTGCTCGGGCGGGTGATCGAGGTGATCACGGGGCAACCGTTCGACCGCTTCCTTCAGGAGCGGTTCTTCGATCCGCTGGCCATGGGCGACACGGGGTTCCAGGTGGAGCGCGCCGAAGCGGGCCGAATGACCACCAGCTACTATCTCGCCAACGGCACGCTGGCGCCGATCGATCTCGGCGAGAATTCGATCTACTTCGATCCGCCGCCGCTACCGTTCGGCGGCGCGGGACTCGCTTCGACGCCCTCGGACTACGACCGCTTCCTCAGCATGCTGCTGAATTACGGCGAATTCGGCGGAAGCAGGGTGATGAGCGAGCGCGCGGTGCGCCTCGGCACCTCCAACCTCCTGCCCGACACGGTTCCGACCACCGGCGCCTTCGAGCAGGGGGCCTCGGACTACGGTGCGGGCGGCCGCGTGGGCAAGGGCGCCTACGCCGGGACCTACGGCTGGGCCGGCGCGGCAGGCACGGTGGGGTTCGTCTACTATCCGCGCAACCTGCGCGCGGCGCTCTACACCCAGTACATGCCGTCGACGGCCTACCCGCTGACCGACGAATTCCCCGCCGCAATTCTCGCCGACCTGGCCGCTGCGGGCGGGGCATGAGCGCTATCGCGTTCGCTGGCCAGCCGCTCGACCGCGCCGACCACATCCGCACCGATCCGGCCCGGCTCGCCGCGCTGCGCACCAGCGATGCGTTGCTGCTGAGGCTGGACGGCCTGCTGCCCGAGGTCGGCGATCTCGGCGAGCTCGACTGGATGCCGGCCACCGAGGCCGGGGCGGATGCGGAGCTGGTGTTCCTCGGGCTGCGCGGCGCGCAGGGGCTGTTCGCCGCGGTTCCGACCACAGGCGATCCCGATCCCGCCTATGCGCACCGCAAGACCTGGGGCGCGATCGCCCAATTGCCGGCCGACGACCTGGCGATTTTCGGCGCCGCGCGCAGCGTGCTCGACTGGCACGCGCGGCATCGGTTCTGCGCGCGATGCGGCCAGCCGACGCAGCTCGCCAAGGGCGGCTGGCAGCGCGATTGCAGTGCGTGCGCTGCGCAGCACTTCCCGCGGGTCGATCCGGTGGCGATCATGCTGGTGGAGTGCGATGGGCAGGTTCTGCTCGGCCGCCAGGCGCGCTTTCCGCCCGGCAGCTTTTCGGCGCTCGCCGGCTTCGTCGAGCCGGGCGAGACGATCGAGGAGGCCGTGCGCCGCGAGGTGTTCGAGGAGGCCGGGGTGCGTGTGGGTGAGGTGCGCTACATCGCCAGCCAGCCGTGGCCGTTCCCTTCGCAGTTGATGATCGGCTGCCTCGGCCACGCCGACAGCCTTGATCTCGAGATCGACAACACCGAAATCGAGGACGCGCGCTGGTTCACGCGCGCCGAGGTCGCCGAGGCGCTGGCAAAAGGTCGCGAGAGCACGAGCTTCGTCCCGCCGCCGCCGCAGGCGATCGCATACCACCTGCTGCAATGGTGGCTGGAGAGCTGAGCATGCCCAAGGTTGCGGTCGACATCTGGTCAGACGTGATGTGCCCGTGGTGCGCGGTCGGATACACGCAGTTCGCCAAGGCGGTCGCCGCGCTCGAAGGCGAGCTCGATGTCGAGGTCCGCTGGATGCCGTTCGAGCTCAATCCGGACCTGCCGCCCGAGGGCAAGGAGCAGGCCAGGCATCTCGCCGAAGTCTACGGCCGCTCCCCTGAGGAGGTAGCCGGAATGCGCGGGCAAATGCATGCCACTGCCGCGCGCGCCGGCTTCCCGATGGACTACACCGGCGAAGGCGACGAGCCGCCGGCGATGATGTGGAACACCTTCGAGGCGCACAAGCTGCTGCGCTGGGCGCTCGCCGAACATGGCCCGGAGGCGCAGACGCGACTGAAGCTCGCGCTGCTCCGGGCGCATTTCCAGCAGCGCCGCAACGTTAGCGACCGCGAAGTCCTGCTCGAGGTGGCCGAAACCGAAGGCTTCGACCACGTTAGGGCGGCCGAGGCGCTCGCGGACGAGGCCCTGGCGATCGCCGTCCGCAGCGAGGAACAGCGCGGGCGCCAGTCCGGGATAAACTCGGTTCCGAGCTTCGTCGTCGAAGGCAAGTACGTGATCCAGGGCGCCCGCGAGCCCGAGGATTACGCCGGCATGCTGCGCCAGGTGGCGGGGCTGGGGCAAGACGCCTAGACGGGCACGTGTTCGCCGTTGACGAACCCCTCGGCGAGCTTGAACTTCTGGATCTTGCCCGAACCGGTCAGCGGCCATTGCTCGACCCACAGCCAGTACTTGGGCGTCTTCTGCGGCGAGAGGCGCTCGCGGATGAACGCCCTGAGTTCGGGCGCCTCGGGCTTGCGGGCATTGGCCGGGCGCATGAAGCAGGCGACCTGCTCGCCGAATTCGGCGCAGGGAACGCCGACCACCGCCACCTCGCCGACATCGCCGTGCTCGAGGATTGCGTTCTCGATTTCCGCCGGGAACAGGTTCTCACCACCCCGGATGATCATCTCCTTGACCCGGCCGGTGATCGAGACATAGCCGCGCGAGTCCATCCGCCCGAGATCGCCGGTGTGCAGCCAGCCCTCGGCGTCGATCGCTGCTGCAGTGGCTTCGGGGTTGTCGTTGTAGCCGGCCATCAGGTGATAGCCGCGGGTGCAGATCTCGCCCTGCTCGCCTGTCTGGAGGATCGCTGCGGTTGCCGGATCGAGGATCGCCACTTCGATGTCGGGCAAAGCCCGGCCGACGGTCGTGGTGCGGTCGATGACGGCGTCGTCGTGGTGGGCGAGCGTGATCCCGGGCGAGCACTCGGTCTGCCCGTAGATGATCTGGATCGTGGCGCCGATCGTGTCGGCGACGCGCGCGCTGAGGTCGGGCGCCACCATGGCCCCGCCCGAACTGATGCGCCGGATGCCGGTCAGATCGCGGCCCTTGGCCGCTTCTGCCAGCAAGCCGACGATCATCGTCGGCACGGCGAGCATAAAACCCGGCCGCTCACGCTCGATGATCTTGGCCGCAAGCGGTGCGTCGAACAGCGGCGGAAACAGGATTCGAGCGCCCACTGCTATCGCACCCAGGCAGTTGAGGCCGCATCCCGCCGTATGGAACATCGGCATGACGTGGATGGTGCTGTCGCCTGAGCGAAGCCCGAGTCGATCCATGAAAGCAGCCGCGTTTCTGACCAGGCCGTGGTGTCGCAGCAGCGCGCCTTTCGGGAATCCGGTGGTGCCGGACGTATACTGGATCTGGGCGAAATCCTCGGGTCCGACCTGAGGCAGGATGCCGCGGTCTTCCCCGTCGAATAGTGCAGCGTGATCGGTGAGATCGATGACAAGACGTATGGCCGGTACCTCGGCGCAGGCTTCTCCGACGATCTTGCGCAGCGGATTGCCGCGAAATTCGTCTACGCAATAGACAGCCTCGGCACGCGACTGCGCGAGCACGTACTGGAGCTCGCGTTTCTGCGAGGCGGGATTGACCGTGACGACGACGAGCCCGGCCATCGCGGCGCCGAATTCGAGCAGTATCCACTCGGGAATATTGTTTGCGAAGATCGCGACGCGCGCGCCGGGAGCGTGGCGGCTCGCGAGCGCTCGCCCGAGGCGCTCGGCATCGGCCAGCAAGTGTGAATAGGACCAGCACCGCCCGCGTTCGCCGTCGTGACAGATTTCCTGCAGCGCCATCGCGTCGGGCCAGCGCCGCGCGCGGCTACGAAGCAAATCGCCGATCGTCAGGACTTCAGGTGCGCCAACGGGCACGGCAGGCCAATAGGCCCGGGTCAGCAAGACAGGGTCCACGCGAATTCCCCCTGCGCCGGTCGACCCTGCGGCGCGGACAGAGAGTGCCCTGCTACCGACGCGCAAGCAAGAGGCGTCGAACCTAAGCCAGGCCCAGCTTGCTGAGTTCCCGCACGAGCCGCCCAGGCATTGCGTCTCCGGCAATCTCGCCTTCGGCCAGGTCCAGCGGCGCATCCTTCTCCTTGAGGTAACGCCAGCCTTGGTGCGCACGCTTGGCCTTGGGGTGCACGAGGACCAACCTCGGTGCGAGGCGGATCGTCCAGCGGCGGTCCTCGCGTTGCTCGAAGCCGAGAATCTCGCTACGCGCGACGATCGCGTGCTCGATGATCCAGTAGAGCGAGCCTCCGATCATCTCCTCGTGCCGCCTGGGCAGGTAGCGCGTGGTCATCAGCGCCTCGGGCCCGGCCTCGACCCAACGGCGCAGGTTGTCGAGGCTGCCCGAACGATAGGCGATCTTGGTCATGCTGAGCGACATGGCCGGCAAGATAGGGTTGGAGGCGAGCAGGACAAGCCAGCCGTCGGCTGCCTGACGGCCTTCGTCGAGCCCTGGGCGGCGGAGCCCGTCTTGCGATATATCGCAGCATCAAGACGGGAGAGAAGGAATGGTCGCGGTTTCTCGGCGTGAGGTTGGTCGGCTGGCGGCGGGGCTCGTGCTGCTCGTGTCTGCGCGACGCGTGCGCGCAGCCGGAGCCGAAGGCCCGCAGTTCTGGCGTATCCGGCAGGGCGCTGCCGAGGTCACGTTGTTCGGCTTCGGCGATGCCCGCGACCTGTCGTGGTTTTCTCCCGCGCTGCGCGAGGCGTTCGAGCGCAGCGGCGAGTTGTGGCTCGAGACCGCTCCGCCGAGCGCGCAGGCACCGCCCGATTTCGCCCGTGTCGCGCGGTTCAGCAATCTCGAGGGGCGCGCGCTGTTCGACGTGCTCGAACCGCACCTGGTTGCCCGGGTACGCGAGCGGCTTGCCGGGTACGACATCGCCGAGAGCGCGGTTGTCGGGCTGCAACCCTGGCGGGTCTACTACCTGATCAACGGCGCGTACTGGCGGCGTAACCCGCCCGCCGACGAGCAACGCCCGGTCGACGCGGCGCTCGGCTTGCTGGCGCGCGAGGCGGGCAAGCCGGTGGCGTACGAGTTCGCCGGCTTCGCCGATCTTGCCGAGTTCATGGGCTCGATGCCCGATAAGGCGCAGAGCCAGTACGTCGAGTGGCTGCTCGATTCGCTCGACGATCGCGACCGCGGTGAGGGCTCGGTGGCCGATCCCTACGGCTGGATCGAGGGGCGTAGGCCCGAACGCTCGCTCGCTCGGATGGCCGCGCTGCCAGAGCTCTACGCCGAGATGCAGGGCAAGCGGAACGCGTGGTGGGCGGGCAAAATCCGCGACATGCTGGGCGAAGCGCGCTCGGCCTTCGTCGGCGTCGGCCAACTCCACGTGATGGGCCCTGCGGGAATTCCGGCGCAGCTCGCTGCGATGGGCATCGACCTCGTCGAGTCTGCCTAGCCGGCGAGCCCGCTCGCCACGGCGAGCCCGAGGAAGGCGAGGAAGCCCATCGAATCGGTGATCATCGTCACGAACACGCTCGAGGCCACCGCGGGGTCCTGGTCGAGCCGGTCGAGCGTCACCGGGATGGCGACGCCGGCGAAGCCCGCGGTGGCGATGTTGACCACCATCGCCGCGGCAATCACCGCGCCAAGCTTCGTCGCAACCGGCACGCCGAGCGAGATCGAGAAGATCAGCGCGGTGGCGACGCCGAGCAGCAGCGCGATCGTCGCGCCATTGAGCAGCGCGACGCGGATCTCGCGCCACAGGATGCGGCGGGTGTTCGAGCGGGTCAGCTGATTGGTGGCGATCGCGCGCACGGTCACCGCCATCGTCTGCGTGCCGGCGTTGCCGCCGATGCTGGCGACGACCGGCGCCATTGCCGCGAGCGCGACGAGCTGCTCGATCGCGCCGCCGAAAAGCCAGATGATTGTCGCGCTCACCGAGGCTGTCAGCAGGTTGGCCATCAGCCAGCGCACGCGCGCCGAATAGGATTCGCGGATCGGCTCGTTGATGTCGCCGTCGCCCGCGCCCGACAGCAGCATCACGTCCTCACCGGCTTCCTCCTGGATGATGTGGACCACGTCGTCGACGGTGATCTGCCCGACCAGCCGGCCGCTCTCGTCGACCACCGCGGCGCTGATCAGCGCATACTTCTGGAAGCGCAGCGCGACCTCCTCCTGGTCCATCGTCACCGGGATCAGCGTCTGGTCGCGCTTCATCACGTCGGAGAGCGCGATGTGCCGGGGGGTGCGCAGGATCCAGCTCAGCTGGCAGGTGCCGACCGGCTTCATCGTCGGGTCGACGATGAACACTTCCCAGAACTCGGTGGTCAGGTCCTCGTTGTCGCGCAGGTAGTCGATCAGGTCGCCGACCGTGAGGTGCTCGGGCACCGCGACCAGCTCGCGCTGCATCAGGCGTCCGGCAGACTCCTCGGGATAGGACAGCGCGCTTTCTATCGCGGCGCGGTCCTCGGGCTCCATCTCGGCGAGGATCGCCGCCTGGTCCTCGGCGTCGAGGTCCTCGAGCAGCTGGACCGCGTCGTCGGTGTCGAGCTGCTCGGCGATCTCGGCCACCGCCTCGGGCGGCAGCGCCTCCATCATGTCCTCGCGGACGTGGTCGTTGAGCTCGGCCACGACCTCGTGGGTCATCAGGTCGGTGATCGCGGTCGCCAGCTTTCGCCGCTGGTCGCGCTCGAGCAGCTCGAACAGGTCGGCGATGTCGGCCGGGTGAAGCGGCTCGACCAGCTCGTAGACGCGTGCGTCGTCGCCTTCGCCGAGGGCCTCGGCCACGGAATCGACGAACCGCGGCTTGAGCAGGTTGTCCTCGTCGAGCTCGTCGCTCTCCTCGCGCAGCGCGTCCTGTTCCAGTTCGGAGAGGTCGTGCTCGGCCATGGCGCGCGGTCTATGCCCGTTCGGCACAAAAGCAAGCTGACATCGCCGCTTGCGGGCCTATATGCGCGGCAACCCTTGAGGAGAGACACAATGGCCGACGACACGCTGACCTTTACCCTCGACACGGGCAACGGGGAGGGCGGCGACGTCGTCATTCGCCTGCGACCGGACCTCGCGCCGGGCCACGTCGCGCGGATCACCGAGCTGGCCAACGACGGGTTCTATGACGGCGTGGTGTTCCACCGCGTGATCGACGGGTTCATGGCGCAAGGCGGCGATCCGACCGGAACCGGCACGAGCGGCTCCGACAAGCCCGACCTCAAAGCCGAGTTCAACGCCGAGCCGCACGTGCGCGGCACCTGCTCGATGGCGCGCACCGCGGTGCCCGACAGCGCCAACAGCCAGTTCTTCATCTGCCTCGACGACGCACGCTTCCTCGACCGTCAGTATACGGTGTGGGGACAGGTCGAGAGCGGCATGGAGCACGTCGACGCGCTCCCCAAGGGCGAGCCGCCGCGCAATCCGGGCAAGATCATCAAGGCGACGGTGGGGTGAGGCGAGCGCTGCGGGCAGGGCTTCTCGCTCTCCTGGCGTCATGCCCGGGCGCGGCGCTGGCCGCGTCCGCCTGTCCGCAACAGCCGGTGCCGGACCCGCTCGATTCGGCCCGGCCCCTCGGCGGGTTCGTGCTCGAGACGATTGCGCTTTCCGCCGCGCCCAGCCTGGCGTTTCCGCAGGAGGCATGGGTCGTGCGGGCGTACCGCGAGAGGCTCTTCGAGCAGGCGGGCAAGCGCGAGCGGACGATGCTCGAGGTGATCCGCATGCAGGTCGAGTACGACTGCAACCGGCACTTCGTCACCGGCCTGTGGCAGACCGAGCTTCCCCCGGAACGCTACGCGACGCTCCGCCAGGCGGCTGCGGCGTTTCTCGGGCCCGTTGCGAACGGGGTCAGGGAAGGGCGGCTGGCGAGCGGCGAGCTCGCGTCCGACGGCACCGGGCTGGCAGAGCTGGCGAGCGCCGAGGTCGCGATCGACGGCACCGGGCTGGCGGTCGAGCTCGAGGGGTCTCGTTGGCGCGCGCGCCGCGAAGGCAACGTGGGCGCGCGTGCCAGCGCCGAGGTTTCGGCGGTGTTCCACGCGCTCGTCGCCGAGTTCCTCCCACCGGAGGTGGTGCCGACGCCCGACTGGCGCCGGCACGGTCCCGAGTAGCCTATTCCTGCTCGCGCGTCGGCGCGACGTTGCGGTACTGGATCAGCCACTTGCCGTTGACCTTGACGAGGTCGTCGACCCCCTGGCCCGCCGCGGCCATGACCGGCGACGTCGCGCTGCCCGCCTGGCCGCCGGTGCCGAACACGGTCTGGTGGTAGTAATGATACCGCGCGGTCGTCGGCCCGGTGAACTCGAGCCACTGGTTCATCGTGAAGTGGTGCATCTTGCCGATCGTCGTGCCGGCCTGCCGCCTCTGCTCCTGCCCGGCGACGAGGTCGGTGATCATCTTGCTCAGCGCCTCGCGGCCCTTGACCTGGCCGAACGCGCCGTCGGGCGTGAAGTTGGCGGCATAGGCCTCGGCGTCGTAGTGATCGAGCGCACGGTCGTAGCGCCACATCAGCGCGTTGATTGCCGCCCGGTCCTCGTCGGTGCCGAGCGCGGGCGCGGGCGCCGCGGCCTGCGGCGCAGGCCCGGTCGGCAGCGTCGCCGGGTCCCAGTGCTCGTCGGCCTTGCCGTCGACGAAGCGCCAGGTGTCGAACCAGGTGGTGGTGTAGCTCTTGGTCGCATCGTCGGCGTAGGGCACGGCCCGCCGGGTCAGGATGGTGACGTAGTCACCCTCGGCGATCACCGCGACCACCGCGTTGGGATCGCTCGCGCTGAGCGCCGGGCAGGGGCTGATCGGCTGTTGCTTGGCGATCTCGACGAAGTAGTGGACCACGCCCGCGAGGCCGGACGCGGCGACCGGGTTGTGCTGGATGTACTTGTCGGTCAGCCATTCACCTGCGCGGGCCCACTCGTGGCACTTGAGCAGCTCGCGCTGGATGTGCAGCGCGGCCTGCTTGTTGCGGTTGAGCGTGCGGTCGCGGCTGGTGAACAGCGATTCCGGATCGGGGTGGCCGACCACCGGATCGCTCAGCGCGCGCATCTGGGCCTGCGCAGCGCCCGGCATGGCAACGGCCACGGCGGCGGCAAGCAGTATTGTCATCGTCTTCATCGGTTGGTCCCTCTCCTGCTCCGGTCTGGCACTACTTGGCCGATTCCGGCGCCGCGAGTCTACAGGCCCGCTTCGACCAGCCAGTCGTGGAACAGCCGCACTGCGCGCTGCTCGAGATCGACCGGTCGGCAGACGAACCAGTAGCTGTAGGGACTGGCCACTTCGAGCCCGTCGAACAGCTTGGCGAGCCGCGGGTCGTTGTTCCGCTTGAGATGGTCGTCGTGCATCATCGCGATGCCGAGCCCCTGCGCCGCGGCTTCGAGGATCAGCTGGCCCGAATCGTAATGGTCGATCGCCGCCGGCTGCAGCGCCTGATAGCCGAGCGCCGCCTTCCACGCGTCGAAGCTCAGCGGCATGTCGGTATGCAGCAGGAAGGTCTGCTGGCTCAGCGCGTCGAGGCCGGGCTTCGGGCCGAGCGTGTCGGCGAGCGCGCGGCTGCACATCGCGTGGACGGTGTTCTGGTCGAGCCGGACCTGGTGCAATCCCGGCTCGGGATCGGTCATCAGCGCGATCGCCGCGTCGAGCGTGTCGCCGACCCGGTCGATCAGGTGGGGGCTGGTGTCGATATCGATGTGCAGCCGCGGGTGCAGCGCGCGCAGTTGGGGTAGCTTGGGGAACAGCCGCTGCGTGCCGAACAGCGGCAGCACGCCGAGCCTGAGGCGCAGGAGTTGCAGGTTCTCCGACTGCGATTCGACCGCAATCGCCAGCGCCTCGAGATGCGGCGCAATCGCGTCATAGAAATGGCGCCCCTCGTCGGTCAGCTTCATCACCTGGCCGGTGCGCGAGAACAGCTTCTTGCCGGTGAACTCCTCGAGGTTGCCTATTCGGCGCGACAGCGCCGACGGACTGAGCCCCAATTCGTCCGCCGCCGCCCGCGCGGAACCGAGGCGCACGGTGCGGACGAACGCCTCGAGGGCGCGCAAGGGCGGCAAGCGGCGCATCGCTCCCACTGTTCAAAAAAATGCAACTCGTGTCGAGCGGGGAGAATCTTGTGTTGGGGAAAGCGACACCGAAGCGTCACATTTCGCGCGATCTTTCCTCCTGCAAGCGGGAGGGGAACGGCTACCCTTCGACGATCTCTTCGGCCACGTCGGGCCGATGCAGCCGCAGCCGGATCACGTGCGTCTCGTTCGCTTCGGTCACCTCGATGCACCACCCGCTCGGGTGATGTAGCACGGCGCCGACCGGCGGCACCTGCTCGGCGAGCACGAAAGCGAGGCCCCCCAGGGTATCGACCGCCTCCTCGATCTCGGCGAGGCGCGGATCGCCGACGGTCTCGGCCACGTCGTCGAGCTCGGCGCGGGCGTCCGCGTCCCACATGCCATCGCCGAGCGGCACGACCAGTTCGACCGGGGCGTCGTCGTGCTCGTCCTCGATGTCGCCGACGATCTCCTCGACGAGGTCCTCGATGGTGATGATCCCGTCGGTGCCCGAGAACTCGTCGACCACGATCGCGAGGTGCATGCGCTTGGCGCGCATGTCGGCCAGCACGTCGAGCGCGCCGCGCGCCTGCGGCACGTAAAGCGGCTGGCGCATCAGCGTGGTCCAGTCGGCCGGCGGCTCGGTGCGGTTGGCGAGGTAGGGAAACACGTCCTTGATGTGAATCATGCCGATCACCGAATCGAGCGTGTCGCGATAGACCGGCACGCGCGAATGGCCGTGTTCGGCGAACAGCGCGACGAGTTCGTCCCACTTCGCGTCGGCGGCGACGGCGACGATCTCGCCGCGCGGGATCGCCACGTCGTCGGCGTCGTGCTCGCTGAAGTGCAGCAGGTTGCGCAGCATGGTCAGCTCGACCGGCGACAGGTCGCCCTTCGCCGGCGGCTCGTCGCCCGACGCCTGCTCGTCGACGTGCTCGTCGATCGCCTCCTCGATCTGCGCGCGGAGCGAGGTTTCGCCTTCCTCGTCGAAGAACGATTTGATCGCGTGCCACAGCCCGCGTTTACTGTCCGGGTCTCCGTTGCCGGTGTCGGCCGATGGCCTTGGACTTCTCGAAATTTCGGGCATCGCCCTGCTCATTTCCCCGTTCAAGCGCGGTCCCCATATGGGTCCGCTATTCCGCAAATCGCAAGCGCCTTCGTTTCGAGCGCTTCCATCGCCTCGGCTTCGGCCGCCGAGATCTCGTGGTCGTAGCCCGCTAGGTGGAGCAGGCCGTGAACGATCAAGTGCGCCGCGTGATCCTCGAGCGCGACGTCTTTCTCGCCGGCCTCCCGTACACACGTCTCATAGGCCAGCGCGACATCGCCGAGCAGTTCGGGCGGGCCGTCCGCCGCCAGCGCGAGCAGGTCGGCGCGCGCGAGCATCGGGAACGACAGCACATTGGTTGCCTTGTCACGCTGCCGCCATTCGCGGTTGAGCGCGTGGATTTCTTCGTCGGACGTGAACAGGAGGCTCGCCGACAGGCGGGGGTTGGCGATTTCACCGGCCACCCGTGCGACCGCGGTCGCGGCACGCTCGGCCAGGTCCTGCCACGGGCCGGCCGGCCAGGGATCCTCGATGTCGACGTCCAATTCCACAATCGGTCCTTCGCACCCCGGACCTGATCCGTCATCCCCAATCCTGACCGGTCATCGCCGCGGAGGAGGGGACCCCGCTTCCTTCGAAGCCCGGCGGCTACGCGTCCTTGCCCTCGTACGCCTCGACAATCCGCCCGACGATCGGATGCCGCACCACGTCGCCGGCGGTGAAGCGCACCACCGCGATCCCCTCGACCCCGCTCAGCCGCCCGACCGCGTCGGCGAGGCCGCTGTTGGCGTCGCCGCCGGGGATGTCGACCTGGCGTGGGTCGCCGCAGATCACCATGCGGCTGTTCTGGCCGAAACGGGTGAGGAACATCTTCATCTGCTCGCGGGTGGTGTTCTGCGCCTCGTCGAGGATCACGAACGCATCGGCCAGCGTGCGGCCGCGCATGAACGCGATCGGTGCGACCTCGATCTCGCCCGAGGCGAGGCGGCGCTCGACTTGCTCGGGCGGCATGCAGTCGTACAGCGCGTCGTACAGCGGGCGGAGATAGGGATCGACCTTCTCTTTCATGTCGCCGGGCAGGAAGCCGAGCTTCTCGCCGGCCTCGACCGCCGGGCGGCTCAGGATCAGCCGCTGCACGCTGCCAGTCATGAGCTGGCTGACCGCCTGCGCGACCGCGAGGTAGGTCTTGCCGGTGCCCGCCGGGCCGAGCGCGAAGATCATGTCGCGGCTGGCGAGCTGGCGCATGTACTCGGCCTGCATCGCGGTGCGCGGGACGATCGTCTTGCGCCGCGTGCGGATCATGATCGGCGGGCCGTCGGCGTCGCCGGTGATGATCCCCTCGAGCGTTGGCTCGTTGGACATCGCGATCAGCGCCTCGATCGTGCCGGCGTCGAGCTCCTGCCCGGTGAGCTGCTTCTCGTGCATCGCCACCAGGACCTCGCGAGCGCGCGCGACATCGTCTTCCTGGCCTTCGATCGCGACCTTGTTGCCGCGCGCGGCGATCAGCACGCCGAGGCGGTTCTCGATCTGCACCAGGTTGGCGTCGAACTCGCCGAACAGCGATCCCAGCATGGCCTGCTCGTCGAACCGGATCTCGGCGCGGGCGCGGCGCGTGGCGTCGCGGCGGTCTTCGGGGTGGGCTAGCGCCGAAATCCCTTCGGCGCGGGATGCTTTGCGGGCCATGCGCTCCTTTCGCGGTTGCGAGTCGGAAGATAGGCCCGGGGGCGGGGGGCGCAAGCGCCGCACCGTCGTGCGGCGGTGGAAAGTTCTCCTCCTGACGCAATCAGGCGGCGTCGGGCTGGTCCAGGCGACTATTTGAGGTCGCGTGAAGTCAGGACGGTTCGTTCGACACTGGCACGCCGCAAGCCGTTTCGAGGTTCGCGTTCACCTGCGCCGCCCACGCTTCAACATGCGCTTGCTCGTCTTCCGACAGCCTGGTCCCGGTCCGAGTTACGGAATGTTGAAACTCCCCATTGTCATGGCTTTCGCCGAACCTGAAGTGCACATTCCCGTTGAAATCGTCCACGCGATAATTCCAATTGTAAGTTTGGCCCTTCGCGATCCCCTGGTGGAGCGAAAGTACTCGTTCGGTTCCTGACGTGAAATGGACTACTTTGACGCCCGGCGTCGCGCGAAGCGTAGTCTCGATACATGCCATGTCTGGCATCGCCGGTATGCTGATGAGGCGGCCGTGGACACCATAACTGCTCGGCATGCATGCGATCAGCGAGAGCGGGAGCAGCGGTGCTAAGACAGCGCCACACCGGACGACAAGCCCGATCATCCAATCCTCCGTGCTTCTATGGTGCCCGGCGTTCCGCACTCTTCCCGGCGAGAGAATTCGGGCCGGCACCAACGATCTCGACCGTCAATAGATCACCGATCGCCGGTTCGCCCTCGAAATGGACCGATTGCAGCCACGGCGACTTGCCGAGCCACTGACCGGGACGCTTGCCTTTGCGTTCGACCAGGATCTCGCAAGTCTTGCCCACGCAGGCCCGGTTGAACGCCAGCTGGTCGCGGTTGAGCGCGGCCTGGAGGCGCTGGAGGCGCTCGTCCATCACCTCGCGCGGGACCTGCCCGTCCATCGTCGCCGCGGGGGTACCGGGGCGGGGCGAGTATTTGAAGCTGTAGGCCTGGGCGTAGCCGACCGCGTCGACGAGGCGCAGCGTGGCCTCGAATTCCGCGTCGGTCTCGCCGGGAAAGCCGACGATGAAGTCGCCGCTGAGCGCGATGTCGGGGCGGGCGGCGCGGAAGCGGTCGAGCAGCCTGAGGTAGCTGTCGGCGGTGTGGCTGCGGTTCATCGCCTTGAGCACCCGGTCGCTGCCGCTCTGCACCGGCAGGTGCAGGTACGGCATCAGCTTGGGCACCTCGGCGTGGGCGCGGATCAGGCCTTCGGTGACATCGTTCGGATGGCTGGTGGTGTAGCGAATCCGTTGCAATTGCGGCAGCCTGGCGATCGCCTTGATCAACCCGTCGAAGCCCAGGTCGCCTTCCGTCCAGGCATTCACGTTTTGCCCGAGCAGCGTGAGCTCGCGCGCGCCGGCCTCGACCAGGATCTCCGCTTCGCGCAGCAAATCCTTGAACGACCGTGAAATCTCGGCGCCGCGAGTATAGGGCACGACACAATAGGTGCAGAACTTGTCGCACCCTTCCTGGATCGTCAGAAACGCGCTGGCTCCCGCGCGCCGCCGCTGCGGCAGCGCGGCGAACTTGGCGTCGGCGGGCATGTCGGTGTCGGCCGCGCGCTCGCCGCGGGCGACGCGGTCGATCATTTCGGGCAGGCGGTGATAGGCTTGCGGCCCGACCACCAGTCCGACTCCCGGTGCGCGCACCATGATCTCCTCGCCCTCGGCCTGCGCGACGCAGCCGGCGACCGCGATCATCGGCGGCTTGTCGCCGCCCGCCTTCACCAGCCGGCCGATGTCCGAATAGACCTTCTCCGCCGCCTTCTCGCGGATGTGGCAGGTGTTGAGCACGACGAGGTCCGCCTCCTCGCCCTCGGGCGCGGCGCGCATGCCCTTGTCGGCGAGCAGCTCGGCCATGCGCTCGCCGTCGTAGACGTTCATCTGGCAGCCGAAGCTCTTGACCCGGAAGGTCTCGGGGGTGCGGGACTGTCGCATGGGCCGGGGCAGATAGGCGATTTGGAGAGCCTATGAAAGCCCTCTCCCCTTCAGGGGAGAGGGTTGGGAGCGGGGACCGCGAGCGCGCCCCACTCTCAACTCCGGCCAGGCAGAAAGCCTCCGCATCACTCCCCCGAAGGGAAGCTAGCTAAAGTGGCCGCAAGGCCTCGGTGATCGCCGCCTGCGCTGCGGCGGTCATCGTCTTGCGGTTGGCGAGCGCCTCGCCAGCTAGCGGTTCGAGGAAGCGGATTGTTAGCTCGACCCGCCCTGGCCGCGAGAGGATGCGGCGAACGTTGACCATTCCCGGTTCGTCATCGAACCAGGCGATCCTGGGTGCATCGGCATAATCGAGTGCGACCGGCTGGATCGGCACCGTGCCGGCCAGCGGTTCGACCGCGGACAGCAGCGAGCTCTTGAACGGCCGCAGCGCGGTGCCGTCATTGGTCGTTCCCTCGGGAAAGATCGTCAGCGGGCGCTCGCCCAGCGCTGCACGCACCTGCTCGACCTGGCCCGCAACCGAGCCGCGCTGGTGGCGGGCCACGAACACCGTGTGGTTCTGGTCGCACAGCCACTTGAGCCCACCGTGCACAGTCAACCCACTGTGCGCGACGAAGATCGCCCGGCTGGTGCCGGCGAGCCCGAGGATGTCGAGCCAGCTCTCGTGGTTGGCGAGAAACAGCGCGCCCTTGCGTGGCGTGCCCTCGGTCCGCACGCGCAAGCCCGCCATCCGGCCCATGAAGCCGAGGAACAAAGGTGGCATCAGTTCCGGCAGCCCGACGAGCTTCGCGAGCACATGCAGCGGCACGATCACCAGGAACCCGAGCGCGACCCCCAGCCACCTCGTCGCTTCGCGCAGGCGGTTCAGGTCAATCCTCGCGGTCGATGCGGACGCCGTACAGCTCCATCCGGTGGTCGACGAGGCGGTAGCCGAGCTTCTCGGCGATCTGCTTCTGCAGCGCCTCGAGCTCGGGATCGACGAACTCGACGACCTTGCCGCTCTCGACGTCGATCAGATGGTCGTGATGGGCCTCGGGCGCGGCTTCGTAGCGCGCGCGGCCGTCGCCGAAATCGTGCCGGTCGAGAATGCCGGCTTCCTCGAACAGGCGCACCGTGCGGTAGACCGTCGCGATCGAGATCTTCGGATCGATCGCCGCGGCGCGCGCGTGCAGCTCCTCGACATCGGGATGGTCGTCGGCCTCGGACAGGACCCGCGCGATCACACGGCGCTGCTCGGTGATCCGGAGCCCACGCTCGGCACACAAGGCCTCAAGATCGATCGGTTGATGCAATGGGACCCCGGCTTGATGCAAAAAGCGCCCCGCCACTATGGAAGCGGCGGGGCGCTTTTACAACCGGCCAAGGGTGGCGTCAGTCGCCCTTCTTGCGGCGTCCGCGCTGCTGGCCGGGCTTGCGGCCGAGGCCGATTTCCTTGGCCAGCGCGCGGCGCTTCTCCGCATAGTCGGGCGCGACCATCGGATAGTCGGCCGGCAGACCCCAGCGCGCGCGGTACTCGACCGGCGTCAGGCCGTGGTCGGTCATCAGGTGGCGCTTGAGCATCTTCATCTTCTTGCCGTCTTCGAGGCAGACGATGTGGTCGTTCTTGACCGATGCGCGAACGGACACTGCGGGTTCGGGCTTGGCTTCGACCTGCGGGGCCGCGCCGAGGCCGGCGAGCGCGCCGTAGACGTTCTGGATCAGCGCCGGAACCTCATCGACACTGACGCTGTTGTTGCTGACGTGCGCGGCGACGATGTCCGAGGTCAGCGTGATCAGTGTCTCTGACAGGTCGTTCTCAAGTGTAGCCATCTTGTCCTCATTCTTAATTGTGCGAGCCGTTTCTTGACCCGGCCAAGGCAGTCGCCCGGGCTGCGAGTGGCAGGCGCTTTGCGCCTTCTTTCGCAACATTACAAGAGTGGTAACAATCTCTACCAACCTTGTCGACAGATTTGGCCTAACTGTCGGAGCAGTGTTGGCGCGAGAAGGTAATCGCGTCGAGCGGTGGTCCGTTGCCTCGACGATAATAGTGCCGCCGCCTGCCGACGCTTGCAAAACCATGTCGCATATACAGCGGCCCTGCCGTATTTCCTTCTCGCATTTCAAGAAATTGGCGTGTCGCGCCACGCGCCTCGGCTTCAACGATGAAGCGCGCGAGCAGCGCGCCGCCTATCCCCCGCCGGCGGTATTGCGGATGGACTGCGATCAGCAGCAGCTCCTCCTCGTCGGCCGCGCCGCGCGACAGCGCAAAGCCCGCCGTCGGCGCGTTCTCGCGCACGGCACGGCCGTCGGGCCCGGCGAGAAGGTAATGCGTGTTCGGCAGGAGCAACGCGTCGGCCACCTGTCGCCGGGTCCACGCCTCACCGAACGCGGGGTCGAACGAGGCCTCCATGACGGCCATGATCCGGTCGAGGTCGTCGGTCATGCGCCGGGCAGTCGCGCATCCGGCGGACGCCCATAGATCGGGGCGAGGTCCGCCGTGACGAGGGCCTGGGGCAGCAGCGGGAACGAGCGCGCATCGGGCAGGAGAGCGAGCGCGACCAGGAGGGCGTTGCCCTGACTGGCCGCGAGCTCCCGCGCCTTGCTGCCCGCGACGTGCGAACGGCAGCCCCGGTCACGCGCCTGGTGCGGTGCAAGCGAGGCGACCGCCGTTGCTGGACTGACGCCGGGCTCGAAGTCCTGGACGAACCATTCGCCGTGTCCGCCGGTCATGCAGACGGTGACCTGCTCGGCCCCCTCGGCTTGCGCCATCGCCGCGACCAGGGTCAGCGTCGGATAGCCGAAGACCTCGACGTGCCAGGCGAGCCCCAGTGCCCGTGCGGCTGCGAGACCGATGCGCACGCCGGTGAAGCTGCCCGGACCGAGCGAGACGACCACCCGGTCGGCGCGGCCCTTGCCGGGCAGCTCGGCGATCATCGGCACCAGCCGCTCGGCATGGCCGCGGCCGATCACCTCGAACGCGCCCGCGAGCAGGGCATCGCCCTCGAACAGGGCGGTCGAGCACGCCTCTGTGGCGCAGTCTATGACCAAGGTCCGCACGGGGCGGCGCTTACAATATGCGGTTGAAGACGTCGAACCCGGGGCGCGGACTGCGCCCGAACACGCTTGCCGGGTCGCCGTAGCCGATCGCGCAGATGAAGTTGGATCGGACGTTCGGCTGGTCGGCGAAGAACTCGGCGTCGACCGCGGCGTTGTCGAACCCCGACATCGGCCCGCAATCGAGCCCGAGCGCGCGCGCCGCGAGCATCAGATAGGCGCCCTGGAGCGAGGAGTTGCGGAACGCGTTGGCCTTGCGCAGGTCCTCGCTGCCGGTGAACCAGCTGCGTGCGTCGGTATGCGGGAACAGCCACGGCAGCTGCTCGTGAAACTCGAGGTCCATGCCGACGATCACACAGACCGGCGCACCGGTGATCTTCGGCTGGTTCTTGTCCATCGCATGCGCGGCGAGCCGCTCCTTCGCCGCGGGGGACTTGCACCAGACGAGCCGCGCCGGCTGCTGGTTCGCCGAAGTTGGCGCCATTTTCAGCAGCTCGTAGATCGCGCGGATCTGATCCTCGCTCACGTCGCGATCGAGCCACGCGTTGTAGCTGCGCGCCTCGCGAAACAGTTGATCGAGCACGCCGTCGGGCAGCGGCTCGGCGAATGATCCGGCCATCACGCGGCCCGGACTTCGCTCACCTCGGGAACGTAGTGCTTGAGCAGGCCCTCGATCCCCTGCTTGAGCGTGGCGCTCGAGCTCGGGCAGCCCGAGCAGGCGCCCTGCATCGTCAGGTAGACCACGCCGTTGCGGAAGCCGCGGTAGCGGATGTCGCCACCGTCGTTGGCCACTGCGGGGCGGACTCGGGTCTCGATCAGCTCCTTGATCTGCTCGACGATCTCGGCATCGGCCGGATCGTCGCCCACGTCCTCGTCGCTTTCGGGCGGAACCGCGAACCCGCTCGCGTCGCCGCCGGCGAACAGCGGGGCCCGGCTGACGAAATGATCGAGCAGCACCGCGACCACTTGCGGCTTGAGCTGGCCCCAGTTGGCGCCCGGCGCGGCGGTCACGGAGACGAAGTCGGCGCCGAAGAACACACCGGTCACCTCGCCGGTGTCGAACAGCGCCTGTGCCAGCGGCGAGGCTTCGGCGTCCTCGGGCGAGGCGAAGTCGCGGGTACCCGAAGGCATCACCCGCTGTCCGGGTAGGAACTTGAGCGTCGCCGGGTTGGGCGTGGTTTCGGTCTCGATGAACATGCCGGCGATGTAGGGTGCGCGGCCGCCCGCCGCAAGCGCGCGAGGGATGCGGAATCCGCCCCGGGCGTCGCATTCACTGGTCCTTCATGACTTGGCGGCCTATTCGGGCGCGCATGACTCCGTTCTCGCGCGCGCTTCGCGTCCTCGCTCCCTTGTTGCTGTTCGCTCCGTTGCCTGGCGCGGCGCAGCAAGTCGCGCCCGTTCCGGTCGCCGCTCCCGCAGCCGCACCGCCTCCGGCGCCGCGCTATGCGCAACCCGACGATCCGTGGATCTATCGCGGGACCGACATCCCGGTCGACCGCGAGTGGCTGTTCGGCGAGATGCCCAACGGCGTGCGCTACGCGGTGCGCAACAACCGCGTGCCGCCGGGCCAGGTGTCGATCCGCGTGCGCATCGACGCGGGCTCGCTGCACGAGCAGGATTCCGAGCTCGGCTATGCCCACCTCGTCGAGCATCTGACATTCCGCCAGTCGAAGTACCTCGCCGACGGCGAAGCGATCCCGCACTTCCAGCGGATGGGCGCGAGCCTGGGCAACGACACCAACGCGATCACCAGCCCGACACAGACGGTCTACAAGCTCGACTTGCCCAATTCGAACGACGCCAAGCTCGAGGAAAGTCTGCGGCTGCTGTCCGGGATGATCCGCGAGCCCGCGCTGAGCACGGCCAACCTCTCTGCCGAAGTGCCGATCGTGCTCGCCGAGCGGCGCGAGCGCAACGGCCCCGAGCGCCGCATCCTCGAGGCGACCAACAGCGTGTTCTTCAGCGGCCAGCGCCTCGCCGAGCGGCTCCCGATCGGCACGATCGAAACCCTGCAGGGCGCGACCGCGCGCTCGGTCCAGGCGTTTCATCGCCGCTGGTACCGACCCGAAAACGCGGTGATCGTGATCGCCGGCGACGCCGATCCGGCGCGGCTCGCCGAGCTCGTCGAGAAATACTTCGGCGACTGGAAGGTCGCTGGCAGGCCGGCACCCGCGCCCGATTTCGGCGATCCCACGCCGCCGCGCGGCGGCGATCCCGCGAACCCGGTGGGCGAGACCCGCGTGCTGGTCGAGCCCGGCCAGCCGCGCGTGCTGAGCTTCGCCATTCTGCGCCCGTGGCACCAGATCACCGACAACATCGAATACAACCGTGGGCTGCTGATCGACGCGGTCGCCGAAACCATCATCAACCGGCGGCTCGAAACGCGCGCCCGGGAAGGCGGCAGCTTCCTGTTCGCCTCGGTCGGCACGCAGAAGTCGAGCCGCTCGGCCGACGGCACCTTTGTCGACCTCACCCCGTTGAGCGAAGACTGGCAGACCGCGCTCGCCGACGTGCGCGCCGTGATCGCCGATGCGGTGGCCAATCCGCCCAGCCAGGCCGAGATCGACCGCGAGCTCGCGCAGTTCGACCTCGTGTTCGCCAACGACGTCGAGCAGCGCCGCATTCAGGCGGGCTCGGACCTTGCCGACACGGTCGTCGGCGCGGTCGACATCCGCGAGGCGATTGCCGCTCCCGAAACCATCCTTCAGGTGTTCCGCGAGATGAAAGGCCGCTTCACGCCCGCCGAGATCCACGCCCACACCAAGGCGATGTTCGAAGGCACGGTCGTGCGCGCGCTGCTGCTCACCCCCGAAGCGGACGTTGCCGATGCCACCGGCCTGCGCCAGGCGATGCTTGCCCCGGTCGACGGCAGCGCCGGCGTGCGCGCCTCGGCCGAGGCGATCGACTTTGCCGACCTGCCGCCGATCGGCACGCCGCAGGCGCCGATCCTGCGCGCGCCGCTCGGCGTCTTCCAGGCCGGCGACGTCGAGCAGCTCAACTTCGCCAATGGCGTGCGCGCGCTGGTCTGGCCGACCGAGAACGAGCCGGGCCGGGCGACGGTACGCGTTCGCTTCGGCGGCGGCCTGCAGAGCTTCACCGACGACGAGGCGGCCTACATCCGGCTCGGCCAGGCGGCCCTGTTCGGTTCGGGCATCGGCCCGCTGGGCCAGAACGAGCTCGACCGGCTGGCCAACGGGCGCAAGCTCGGCTTCACCTTCCGCATCGAGGAAGGCACGTTCGTGTTCGAAGGGGCCACCCGGGCCAGCGACGTGGCCGACCAGATCTACCTGTTCGCCGCCAAGCTCGGGCTGCCGCGGTGGGACGCGGCGCCGGTCGAGCGCGCCAAGGCGGCGCTGCTGCTCGCCTACGACAGCTACGGCGGCGACCCCAATGGCGTGATCAGCCGCGATCTCGACTGGTTGCTGCGCGATCGCGACCCGCGCTTCGCCACGCCCACCCCGGAGGTGCTCCGCCAGGCCACCCCCGATGGCTTCAAGCAGGTCTGGTCGCGTCTGTTGAACCAGGGCCCGATCGAAGTCGACGTGTTCGGCGACATAGACCGTGAGACGGTCGTGCAGGCGCTCTCGAACACGTTCGGCGCGCTGCCCCCGCGCGATTCGGCGCCGAGCGACATGCTCGCGCGCCGCAGCGCGTTCCCCACCGCGAACGATACCCCGGTGGTACTTACTCACCGCGGCGAGGCCGACCAGGCGGCGGCAGTGATCGCCTGGCCGGCGGGCGCCGGCTCGGCCGGGCTGCCACAAAGCCGCAAGCTCGATCTGCTCGCGCAGATCTTCTCCAACCGCCTGCTCGAGGCGATGCGCGAGCGGGCGGGGGCCAGCTATTCGCCGTACGTCGGCTCGAGCTGGCCGCTCGACACCGACAGCGGCGGCAATGTCCTCGCGCTGGCGCAGCTGCCGCCCGAGCAGGTGCCGGCCTTCTTTGCCGCGGCCGAGGAGATCGCGGCAGACCTCGCGGCGACCGGTCCGACCGACGACGAGATCGCGCGGGTGACCGAGCCGATGCTCCAGCTGCTCAACCGCGCGCAGACCGGGCACGGGTTCTGGCTCCAGCAGTTGCAGGGGGCAGCCTTCGACCGCAATCGGCTGGCCTTTCTGAAGACCATGATGGTCGATTACACGCAAGTCACCCCGGCCGAGATGCGGGCGTTGGCCGCGCGCTACCTCGGCGGGCACCGCGGCTGGCGGCTGGCGGTGCTGCCGCAAGCGAACGTGGCACGCGCCGGCCGCTAGCTGCGCGCGGGCCGGTCCGGTATGGAGTGAAACAATAACCGAAGTAACATTTGCGCGGTGCGCCCCCGAGGAGTAGGGGCGCGGCCCTTCATCGACAGACGGAATTCTCGACGTGGCTAGGAACTGGACTCCCGACGGCTGGAAAAGCTTCGAAGCGAAGCATCTGCCGGTGTACGAGGACGCCGCGGCGCTCGCCGAAGCGGAATCGACGCTGGGCAACTTTCCGCCGCTGGTGTTCGCCGGCGAGGCACGCGCGCTGCGCGATTCGCTCGCCGAGGTCGCCGAGGGCAAGGGCTTCCTGCTGCAGGGTGGCGATTGCGCCGAGAGCTTCGCCGAGTTCCACGCGAACAACATCCGCGACACCTTCCGTGTGCTGCTGCAGATGGCGGTGGTGCTGACCTTCGCCAGCAAGCTGCCGGTGGTGAAGGTCGGGCGCATGGCTGGCCAGTTCGCCAAGCCGCGCAGCTCGCCGACCGAGATCATCGGCGGTCTCGAGTTGCCGAGCTACCTCGGCGACAACGTCAACGGCATCGAGTTCACCCCCGAGTCCCGTCGCAACGACCCGCGGCGGATGATCCGCGCCTACAGCCAGGCCGCGGCGACGCTCAATCTGCTGCGCGCGTTCGCCACCGGCGGCTACGCCAACCTGCGCCAGGTGCACCAGTGGACGCTCGACTTCATGGGCCGCAGCCCGTGGGCCGAGCGGTTCAAGGACGTCGCAGACCGGATCGGCGAGGCGCTCGACTTCATGGAAGCCTGCGGAATCCATCCCGAAACGGTACCGCAGCTCAAGTCGACCAACTTCTACACCAGCCACGAGGCGCTGCTGCTGCCCTACGAGGAGGCGCTGACCCGGCAGGATTCGCTGACCGGCCAGTGGTACGACACCAGCGCGCACTTCCTCTGGATCGGCGACCGCACGCGCTTCCCCGGCAGCGCGCACGTCGAGTTCCTGCGCGGTGTCGGCAACCCGCTCGGCGTAAAATGTGGTCCGAGCCTCGAGCCCGACGTGCTGCTCGGCCTGCTCGACACGCTCAACCCGGCGCGCGAGGCAGGGCGGATAACGCTGATCAGCCGCTTCGGCGACGACAAGGTCGAGGCCGGGCTGCCGCGGCTGATCCGCGCCGTCTCGCGCGAAGGCCATCCGGTGGTGTGGTCGTGCGATCCGATGCACGGCAACGTGATCAAGACCAACACCGGCTACAAGACCCGGCCGTTCGACCGCATCCTCGGCGAGGTGCGCGGCTTCTTCGCGGTCCACCGCGCCGAGGGCACGCACGCGGGCGGCATCCACATCGAGATGACCGGCCAGGACGTCACCGAATGCACGGGCGGGGCGGTGGCGATCACCAACGAAGGCCTGGCCGACCGCTACCACACGCATTGCGATCCGCGGCTCAACGCCGCGCAGTCGCTCGAGCTCGCCTTCCTGCTCGCCGAGATGCTCAATCTCGAGCTCACCGAGAGGCAGAAACGCGCCGCCTGAGGGGCGTGCGAGAGGGCGCTTGGGGGGATGAATGTCGAGCGCTGCCGGTTGGCGCCGGGCCTGGCGGGGCGGCCGGGCCAAAGTGCACCGCACTGGGACGCTCGGGAACATCTCCGGAACTTCTGACTTCCCTTTGCAGTCCCGCTGAGCCATCCTTGGCGCGGACGAAGGCCAGGGAGGCCCGCTTGCCCGAACCCCAGCGCCAGTCGGACAGGGACCTTTCCCCGCCCTTGGCGGAGCGCTACGCCGCGACCCGGCGGCTGACCGAAGCGCTTGCCGGGCCGCTGTCGGAAGCGGACGCCACGATCCAGTCGATGCCCGACGCCTCGCCGGCGAAGTGGCATCTCGCGCATACCACCTGGTTCTTCGAGACCTTCCTGCTGCGCGACCGGCTGCCGGAGTACAAGCTCTTCAACGAGAGCTGGCCGTTCCTGTTCAACTCCTACTACGAGTCCGAGGGCGACCGCATCCTGCGCCCGCGCCGCGGCCTGCTGTCGCGCCCGCCGCTCGACGGAATCCTCGACTGGCGGGCCCATGTCGACAAGGCGATGAAGCCGCTCCTGGCCGACCCGGCGCACGCCGCGCTGATCGAGCTCGGCGTGGCGCACGAGCAGCAGCACCAGGAGCTGCTGCTGAGCGACATCAAGCACGCGCTGTTCCAGAATCCGCTCGGACCGGCGATGTGGGCGGTGCCCGAGCCGACCACGCGCCCGACCGAGAAGGCGGTCGACTGGCACGAGCACCCGGGCGGCATCGCAATGATCGGGCACCAGCGCGAGGGCTTCGCGTTCGACAACGAGGGACCGCCGCACCGCGTGATGCTCGAGCCGTTCGCGCTCGCCGGCCAGCTCGTCAGCAACGGCGAGTGGGAGCAATTCGTGGCCGACGGCGGCTACCGCACCGCATCGCTGTGGCTTTCGGACGGGTGGGACTGGGTTCGGCGCAGGCGGATCGAGGCGCCGCTCTACTGGTACGAAGGCGAGCATTTCACACATGCCGGGTGGCAGCGGCGCGATCCCTGGGCGCCGGTCTGCCATGTCTCGTATTTCGAGGCCGAGGCCTTTGCGGCTTGGGCCGGAGCGCGCCTGCCGACCGAGTTCGAGTGGGAAGCGATCGCGCAGGGCCACGATCCCGCGGCGGGCAACCAGCTCGACCGCGCGGAACCGCCGCTCCCGCTCGGCGGGAGCTCGCTGTTCGGCGACTGCTGGCAGTTCACCCGCTCGGCCTATCTGCCTTATCCGCGTTTCCGGCCGGCGGAGGGTGCGGTCGGCGAATACAACGGCAAGTTCATGGCCGGGCAATGGGTGCTCAAGGGCGCCAGCTGCGCCACCGTGCGCGGCCATTCGCGGGCGAGCTACCGCAACTTCTTCTACCCCCACCAGCAATGGCAGTTCACCGGCGTGCGTCTGGCGAAGGACTTGTGATGGGATCGGCAGGCGGCCTCGCGCTGGTCGAGTACGACGCGGGCGGGGTGGCCAAGGCCTTTCCAGCACAGTGGGATCCGAAGCTTGGAATTCACGTGACTTGAAGTCGCG
>JADMIO010897377.1_pt1 | contig 31039 bp, 29 predicted proteins | sample 8958161 | NCBI WGS metagenome assembly JADMIO01 (sample SAMN16585339, study PRJNA669376) | soil metagenome | isolation source: Crop rotation soil | place: USA: Cullars Rotation, Alabama | collected 2011 | reverse complement strand
GCCGCGACTTCAAGTCACGTGAATTCCAAGCTTCGGATCCCACTGTGCTGGAAAGACCACCCAACTGTCGACGCCCCCGGTGGACCGCACCGTTCCTTCACCGAGCCAGTCGTCGGGTTCGCCGCGTGGCTTCCGCCCGCCATCGCGGCGGCGGGCGCGGATCGCGTTCGGTGCGTTCGTGGCCGCACTCGCGGTGGGCGGCAACATGCTCGTCTACTCCTCGCTCGATCGCAAGACCGAGGTGCTCCAGGTCGTTCGCGACATCCCCGCTGGTGAGGTGGTCTCGGCCGCCGACCTGCGCGTCGTCTCGGTCGACGTCGACCCGACGGTGCCCACCGTGACGCCCGACGACATCGGGCGCGTCGCCAACCAGTATGCGCGTGTCCACATCGCGGCCGGCACGTTGATGGTCCCGGTGCTCGTGCAACCGACACCGCTCGTCACGCGCGGCCAGGGCGTCGTCGCAGTCGAGATCCGCCCGAGTCGTCTTCCGGCGGGTCTGCGCGAGCGCTCGCGAGTGATGCTGGTCGTCGTCGACCACGATGGTTCGACCGGCCTCGTCACCGAAGGTCGTGTCGTCGCCCGCGGCGACAGCACGGAGTCGAGCGGCAACGTGCTGGCACTCTCCGTCGAGGTCAGCCAAGGGGACGCGGCCGCGATCGCCGCTGCCGACGACGTTCGTGTCGCGCTGCTCGACCCCTCTGCCGATCCTGCGCTCGGAGGTGGTGCCTGATGGCGATCGTGGCGGTGGTCGGCGACGCCTGCACCACGACGACGGTCGCGCTGGCGTCGGCCTGGCCGGCAGGCAGCGAGGCGCTGATCATCGAGGCCGACCCGCAGGGAGGCGACCTCGCCGCTTGGTTCGACCTGCCGATCCTCCCGTCGCTGTCGACGGTGGTGACGAGCACGCTCGACGCCAGCTGGTCGGACATCGATCGCCACACGAGGCTGGCGCCCTCGGGTCTGCGGCTGATCCCCGCGCCGCCGAGCGCGGCCGAGGCCCGCCATGCAGTCGCCGAATCGGCGCGTGCGCTTGCTCCGGCATTGGCGGCACTGCGCTCGCCGGTCGCGATCGTCGACGCCGGAACGCTGATCGATTCGCGGACCTCGCATCCGTTGGTCGCGTCTGCTGCGGTCACGGTGGCCGTCCACCGTCAGCGCCCCGAGTCGGCTCGTGCGGCGGCAGTGCGACTGCAGCGGTTCGCCGACCAACTCGAGGCGCTGGCGTCGGGGAACACCGGACTCGTCGTTGCCGTCGTCGGCGCCGAGCCGTTCGACCTCGACCAGATCGCGACGTTCGTCGCCGACGTTGCCAACGGCGCTGGCGTCGTCGGGCTCCCCGTCGACGGCCTCACGGCGGCCGTGTATGCGGGTCGCCGCGGAGTGTCGGCGCGGCGCCTCGCGCGCTTGCCCCTCACGCGCGCGGCCGGCGATCTCGCTCGCGTCGTCGAACGTGCCGTCGACGACCGAGTCGCAGCGTTGTGGAGGAACGGGCGATGAGCGTCGCCGCGCTGGGGCCCCGCGCCGACTACTCGCCAATCGTGCGTGTGTTGACCGACCGGGTCGCGGCGCGACTCGTCGAAGCGATCGAGCGCGAGGAGCTCGATCGCGCCACCACCGGTGACGGGGTGCCAACCGGCCGATCGCCACTCGCGGCCGACGCCCGCCGCCAGCAACTGCTGGTCGGGTCGTGGCTCAACGACGAGATCGCGCGGGTCAACCAAGACCGCATGCGCGGGGGCGATGCACCGCTCGCGGCGGCGATCGACCGCGACGTGCGGGGTCGTGTGCTGGCCGAACTGATCGGCACGGGGCCGCTCGAGCCCTTCATGTCCGATCCCCTCGTGGAAGAGATCGACGTCAACTCGCACTTGTCGACATGGGTCATCTACAGCGACGGTCGCAAGGTCGATGTCGGCCAACTGTGGGACTCGTCGGCGGCGCTGACCGCCTATCAGAAACGCCTCGCCCGCCGTAAGGCCGGAACTGGCGAGGGCCGGCTCGACACGCAGTCTCCGATGCTGACGTTCCAGTCCGATGACGGCTCGCGGGTCGTGATGGTCCTCGGCGGTCGCGGTGAGCACGGGATCTCCACGCATCCTCGGATCGCGATCCGGCGCTTCGTGCTGAGGCACGAAGGTCTCGACGGGCTCGCACGGCGCGGCTTGTTCCCGACTGGCCTCGTGTCCCGGCTGCGGGCGATGGTGCAGTGCGGCTTCACGATTCTGGTCAGTGGCCCCCCGGGCGCCGGCAAGACGACGTTGCTGACCGAGCTGTTGGGCGAGGTCTCGCCCCGTGAGCGCGTGATCACCGTCGAGAAGAACCTGCTCGAGCTCCGGCTCGAGGACGATCCGCGCCACCCCGACGCACCGGCACTGTTCACCCGGTCGGCGAACGGCGAGGGCGAGGGTGCGATCACGACCCGTCAGCTGGTGGAACTGACTCGTCGGCTGAACCCTGACCGCGTGGTGGTCGGCGAGCTCGTCGAGGACGAAGCGCTCGACATGCTCGACGTCGCCTCGATGTGCAAGCGCGGCTCGTTGGCGACGATCCACGCCCACACCTCCGACGTGGTCTTGCAGCGCCTCGGGTACTACGTCGCCAAGTCCAACGCCCATCTGCCCGAGTTCGCGGTCTGGAGTCTGATCGCCCAGACCGTCGACTTCGTGATCCACATCGACCTCGTGCGCAACGTCGGCGATGACGCCGCACCGGTGCGCCGTGTCACCTCGATCGTCGAGGTCGGCGGCCTCGGCGAACATGGCGGTCTGGCGGCGACCGAGGTGTGGGGCATCGACGGCACGGGCACGCTGAGACAACGGGCGCCGCTCTCCGTCCGCCACCTCCAGCGGTTGCGGCTCGCCGGCATCGACCCGCAACTCTTCGCACCGACGGAGACCTGGTGAACGGTTACCCGGCGATCATCGTGCTCACGGTCGTGTTCGTGGGCGGGGTGTCGCTGGTCGTCACGCCTGCCGCGCCACGAACCGGCATCGAGCGCCGCATGCGTTCGCTGAAGGCCCTCGCCGCACAGCTCGCAGCGGCACTCGCGGCGGCGACGATCGTGCTGTTCGTGTCGGGATGGCTGTTGCCGGCGGCAATCGTCGGCGGCTCCGCGTTCTGGGCGACCGCAGGTTGGATGGGCCGCCGGCGCGGTGCCAATCGCGAGATCGAACGACTCGACGCGCTCGCGTCCTGGATCGAGAGTGTCCGTGACGTGCTGATGGCCGGCGAACAACCGATCGGCGCGATCACGTCGACCGTCGGCGCCTGCCCGCCGATCATTCGCCCGCAGGTTCGGCGGCTGGCGCTCGGGCTCGCGCGCCAAGACCCGGATCACGTGTTCCGGCGGTTCGCCGACGACCTCGACGATCCGCTCGCCGATCTCGTCGCGACCGGGCTTTCGATCGCGGTCCGTCGTGGCGCACGCACGGTCCCCGTGCTGTCGGCGCTGGCCGAGCAGACGCGCCAGCAGGTCGACAGGCGCCGGCTCGTGGAAGCCGAACGCGCCCCGACGCGCCGCGAGGTGAAGGCGCTCACGGCGATCATGGGTGCACTGGTGCTCGGGCTGCTGCTGCTGGGCCGGAGCGAGTACCTCGCCGCCTATGACACCGCCAGCGGTCAGACATTTCTCGCCGCGGCGCTGATCGGTTACGCGGCGTTGATCCTGCGTGTCCAGCGCCTCGCCGCCTTCCCGCGCCCCGGTCGCTTCCTCACGGCTGCCACGGGCGGGTTCGCCGATGAGCAGGTGCTCGTGCGATGAGGACGGTCGGACTGATCTCGTTGCTCTCGCTGCTGTGCGTCGGCGGTGTCTGCGTCGCCGTGGGTGGTTGGTTGCAGCCGGCCCCGTCCCTGGCGCGCACGCTGCGGCATCTCCGTCGGCCGTCGGCGATCGCGGGCGTCGGAGCAGGTGCCGAAGGGCGCCCGATGGGACGGGTTGCGGCGCGGCTCGGGCGGTTCCCGGCGGTGCTGCCCGACCCGATCCAACTCCGACTCGTCGGTCGCTCACCGGAGCGTCACGCGGCGCAGCTCGCGATGGCCGTCGTCGCCGGGCTCCTGGCGCCGGCCGTTCTGATGTCGTCGCTGCAGTTGGCCGGGATCGCCGACCTGTCGTGGTTCGTGCCGTGTGCGCTCTCGCTCGGTAGCGCGGCGATTGGGGGGCTGATCGTGCATCTCACGACGATCGAGCAGGCGGCGACGGTTCGCACTGACCTGCGCTACCAGCTGTCGGCGTATCTCGATGTCGTGACGATGCTGCTGGCCGGGAACAGCGGCTACGAGGGTGCGCTCGATCAGGCGTCACGCGCCGGCGACGGGCGCCTCTTCGCCGAGGTGCGCCGTGCGATGCGTGAGTCCGCAGCCCGCGGCGCCAGCTTGACCGAGGCCCTTCGTCAGACCGGCGTCGATCTCGGTCTCGACGAGCTCGAGCAGGTCGCCGCCACCGCCGCCCTCAGTGCCGCCGAGGGGGCGCCCGTCGCCCGCACCCTCTCCGCCAAGTGCGCCACATTGCGCACGGCATTGGCCACCGAACAGGAGTCCGAGGCGCGGCTGCGCACCAGCCGGTTGACGACCCCGATCGTTGGCATGGCGCTGATCTTCATGGCGCTCGTCATCTACCCAGCGCTCAGCTTCTCCTGAGCACCCACCACACCGGAAGGAAACCCCGATGCCTCGCATCACACTGCTGACCACAGCAGTCACCCACCAGTTGTACGGCGCCGCACGCGCCACCGCCGACCGACTCGGGATCGACGTCCAGCACGAGCGGCTGGCCGATCGCGACCGCGGCGCGGTCTCGCTCGAGCAGGTGCTCTGGTTCGTCGCCGCCGGCGTCAGCGTCGCCGTCATCGCCGGGGTCCTGTGGGCTCAGATCAAGGACCGCGCCGACGATCCGATCACGCCGCCCGCCGCTCCCTGACCATCGCCGCCATGTCCCGACCCTCCGCTCGCACCGGAGTCGACCGTGGTTCGACGACGTTGACCACCGTGCTGCTCACGCCGGTGTTCCTCGTCATCGCATTGACGGCGTTCCAGGCTGCACTGTGGACGCACGCACGCACCGAGGCCCGTGTGCTCGCTCGCAACAGTGCCGCGCTGGTGGCACGTAGCCATGCCGACGCCGGTGCGACCGAGCAGTCGGCGTTGGCGATGCTGCGCACCGACACCGACATCCGCGACCCGGGTGTCGACATCGACGTCACCGGCGATGTCGTGTTGGCGCGGATCACAGGGCGGGCGCCGGGCATGATCCGCGGCACGTCGGCCCCGGTCGACGTCGTCGAGGCGGTACCGCTCGAGAGGTTCCGACCGTGAACCGGCGATCACGTGACCACGGTGCCGCGGATGCACTGGCGCTGGTGCTGATCGCACCGGCGGTGATCGGTTTGGCTTTGCTCGTCGTGATGCTCGGTCGATCCGTCGACGCCCGCGCCCAGGCCCAGTCGGCGGCCGAGGCCGCCGCCCAGGCAGCAGCCCTCGAGCGGTCGCCCGGTGCGGCGGAAGCTGCCGCGCGTCGCGTGGCGACGGCAATGCTCGTCGACCACGACTCGTGCGCAACGCCGGCGGTGTGGGTCGACACGAGCGCGTTCGGTCCGGGCGGCGAGGTGCGCGTGTCCGTCGAGTGCCACGCCGCTGCGCGCGGCATCGAAGCGGTGCAGCGATCGGCGCGTTCGTTCGACGCCGACGCGGTTGCCCACATCGACGAGTTCCGCGCCGCGGAGCGAGCATGATGCGCACAGTCCGGCGCTGCCGCGGCGATCGGGGCATGGCCACCGTGACCGGTCTCGTGCTGCTGTTCGCGTTCACCGCCGGTGGCGTGGTGTGGCTTGCCCGTGATGCCGACCGCTCGGTGTCCAATCGCACGGCGGCGCAGTCGATCGCGTTCCAGGCGGCGCGCTCGGCGGCACAACAGGTCGGTGTCGCGCCCTTGCGTGACGGGGCCGAGGTCGTGGTCGATGCCGGCGCCGCCCGCCGCGCGGCGGAGGCGACGGCGGCCGACCTGTTCGCCGGGTACGAGGTCGACGGGCGCGTGGTGAGCGTCGACGTCGTGCCTCCTGGCACGGTCGCTGTGGAAGTGCGCATCAGCGATCCGGCGGGCGACGTCACCGGCGTGGCGTCTGCCAGCGCCGAGGACGGTCGGTGATGCGCGCGCTTGCCTTCGTCAGGTCGTTGCTGATCGTCCTCGCCGCCGGTGTGGTCGTGCCGGTCGGGCTGCTGACCGCGAGCGACTGGCGGTTCGGCGGCGTGTCGCCGTGGCATGGCGTGCCTCGACCCGAACGGTGGTCGGCCCATGGGCTGCGGGCACTGCTCGCCGAACCACTCACCGATCGCGCACTCGCCGACGTCGCCGTCCGGATCGCGGTCGTCATCGCCTGGGTCGCGGTCGCCGTGTTCGTGGTCACCGTCGTCGCCGAGACGGCGCACATGGTGCGGCACGGTGGACACCATCTGCCCGACATCCGCGGTCTGCGGTGGTCGCAACGCAGTGCCCGCACGGTGGCGATGGGTCTGCTCGCGCTGTTGCCGTTGGTGTCGCACGGTTCGACGGCGATCGCCGGCGTCGGGCACTCGGCGTTGCTCGTTCGCACCGCTCCCGGGGTCACGACCACGCCCGCGGTGCGGACGGTCGCCGCCGCGTCAGGGAGCGAAGTCGCCGCTGCGTCGCCGGTGGCGGGCGAGTACGGCGTGCGCGCCGGCGACTCCGTGTTCGGCATCGCGAGGCGGCTCGCCGGTCCCGACGACGAGGCGGTCGCGACGTACGCGGAACGGATCCTCGACCTCAACCTCGGGCGCGAGATGGTCGGCGGTCGACGCTTCATGAATGCGGGTCTGATCGATGTCGGCTGGGTGTTGCAACTGCCTCCCGACGCGGCCGATGCCGAGGTCGGCGCACCGGGGGAGCGTCACATGGTGACGGTCGGCGAGTCGCTGTGGTCGATCGCCGACGACGAGTTGGGCGACTCGACGCGATGGCCGGAGCTGTTCGACCTCAATGCCCATCGGACGTTCGACGACGGGCGCACGTTCGACGACCCCTCGTTGCTGCGGCCGGGCTGGGACCTCATCGTCTCGGCGCCGGGTCACGGTCCGGTATCCGCGCCGGTGGCGGCGCCCACCTTGGTGCCGTCCAACCACGACGCGCATCATCGCGACGATCCGTTGCCGTCAGATGTCGTTGTCGATCGGCCGGCCGCCAACGCCTCCGAGACTTCGCCGACGGTGGTTGTGGCAGGCGCGCAACCGGCACGACCCGAGAACATGTGGATGTCCGACGCCGTGTCGCAACCTGCACCCGGTGCCGAGTCGGACGAGGTCGATGACGCCACGACTCCACAGCTGCTGACGATTCGACGCGGCGTGATGCTCGCCGGTGGCGTGCTCACGCTGCTGGCGGTTCGGCGACGTCGCCGCCTGCGCGAGGCCGCGCCGCGCTCGCGCCTCCCCGAGCCGTCACCGCACGCCGCGGATCTCGAACGCGACCTGCGGAGCGCCGTGGCCGGCGAGCGCGTCGCACGCGTCGATCTCGCCGCCCGTGCCGCCGCGATCCCAGTGATCGAGAGCGGACAGCGCCTGCTCGCCATGCTGATCGGTGACGACGGCACGATCGAGATGGTCGCCACCGGGCCGGTCGCCATGCCGTCCCACTGGAGCGGCGCCGAAGCGCGATGGATGCTGCCCGCTTCAGTGCCGATCGAAGCGTTGGCCCCCGATGCGCGGCGTGTCAATGCGCCATGCCCGGCCCTGGTGCAACTCGGCGTCGACGAGTTCGCTCGTGACGTGTTCGTGGATCTCGAGACGCTCGGCGCGCTCGAGATCGGCGGCTGCCCGGTCCAACGCGATGCGATCGTCGCCGCGATCTCGGCCACGCTCGCCGGCTCCGTGCTGGCGGAGGTGACGACGCTCGTGTCGGTCGGCGTGCCGTCAGACGCGTTCCTCGGCCATCGGCTTCATACCGCGGCGGCCGACGTCGACACCGCGATCGACCTGGCCAGGGCTGCGGTCGGGACGTTGTCGGCGATGGATCAGCCGATCCTCGAGCTCCGCGCCCGCGGGACCGCGGGGGAGAGCTGGGATCCGGCCGTGGTCCTCCTCGGTGCCGATGCCGGCCCGCTGCGATTGCCGGCGTTGGACGCCGGACTGGCGGTCGTGTCGGCATCTCCGATCGAGGGTCCATCCAGCACGTTGCGCCCGGACGGCGACGCGTGGATGTTGCGGCCGCTCGAACTGCGGTTGACCCCGATCGGACTCGTGCCAGACGACCTGTCAGCGATCGGCGATCTCGTCGACGTCGCGACCATCGACGTCGCCAACGAGGCCGATCCCGATCGCACGATCTATCCCACGGATGCAGTCGGCGACCTCGTTGCGCCCGAACCGACACCGGCCTCGACTGCACTGGAGTGGGATCTGATGGTGCGCCTGTTCGGCCCGGTCGGCGTGATCGACCGTGCCGGCGACATGGTCTCGTTCGAGCGTTCGAAGACCACCGAGCTCGTGGCGTGGCTGGCGACCCACCGCGACCGGTCGACGCGATCGAACGCCCGCACCGCGCTGTGGGAGCAGGAGGTGCGCGACGCAACCTTCGCCAACGTCGTGTCGGAGGCGCGACGGGCGATGGCTCGCCGCGTGGCTCCTCCCCTGGGCGAGGAGTGGGTCGGCCGCACGCTCACCGAGGCGCTGCCGCTCCACGCTCGCGTGGTCACCGACGCCGACGTGCTCGCCCACGCACTGGCAGCTGTGCGGGGAGCATCGCCGGCGCAGGCCATTGCGCTTCTGCGGGAATCGGTGGAGTCGATCGCCGGCATGCCGTTCGAGGGAGCGTCGTACCTGTGGCCGGATGGCGAAGGCCTGACCTCGAACCTGATCCTGCTGGCGACCTCGGCTGCCGCCGAACTGGCGAGCCACTGCCTCGCCGTCGGTGACATCGACGGCGTGTTCGAGGCGACGGGGCGCGGACTGCGCGTGCTTCCCGGGCACGAGGAGCTGATCGGGCTGCGCATGCGGGCCCATGCCCGCGCCGGCGATCACGCCGCTGTGCGCCTGGAGTGGAACAGCTACGAACGTGTCGTCAACGCCGACCCGTGGAGCGACGGCGAGCCGTCACCCAAGCTCGTCGATCTCCGCAAGGAACTCCTGCATCCTGGCGTGTGAGAAGTCGAACGGGTCGCGATCGGCCGGCGTCTGGTACTGGATCGCGGCGCGGTCCTTGAACTTGCCCGTGATGTGCTCCTCCATGAAGAGCAGGTGGGCGGGGTGCGCTCGAAACGCCCGCCAGTCCTGCACGTTGTCGAAGTCGGCGACGACGACGTAGTCGTAGTTGCCCTCCGACACGCCGACATCCGATCCGTGGACGAAAGCCCGGATCTGCGCGATCTGCGGTGGCAGCGCGTCGAGCCCCGCGCGCACCTGCTCGAGATGATCGTCGGGGACGTCGTCGGCCCACCGCAGCAGCACGACGTGGCGGAGCGGCATCAGCTGTACTGGTCGAGGATGGTGTTCTCGGTGACGCGGTCGAGTGTGTCCTTGACCGTCTCGGCGGTCTCGAAGTCGACGCCGTCGACCGCCATCAGCTCGTCGACCGTGACCCGTTGCAGGCGCGGCAGCCCGCCGAACTGGTTGGCGATCTTCTGCGCCAGCTCGGGCGAGAGCTTGTGCACGCGGTGCAGCAGGCGCAGGCCCTTCGGTGCGATCTCGTCGTCGAGGTCGACGTCGCCGAGATGGAGCGTGGAGAGCGTGGTGCGGGCATCGAGCACGTCGTCGTCGCGCAGCCGGGCGAGCTCGGTCAGCGTGTCGTCGGGGTTGCGGCCGCGGGGCAGGTAGTCGGCGATCACGTCGTCGAGCTCGTCGTCGACCTCGGAGTAGGTCTCGTCGAGCTGCAGGCGGAGCAGGCGGGCGTCGACGCCGAGCTCGATGATCATCGTCTCGATCTCGTCGGCGATGCGGTGCACCATCTCGCCGCGCTGGATGACGGTCACGACGTTGCGGACGGTGACGACGTCCTCGATCTCGAGCGCGGTGAGGTTGCTCAGCGCGTCGTCGAGGCGGGTCTTGTAGCGCTCGAGCGTCTGCAACGCCTGGTTGGCGCGATCGAGCAGTCGCCCGACCTCTTGCAGCTGGCGCTTCGTGCCGCCCGCGTAGACGTTGATCACACCCATCTCCTCGGAGGCCGAGATCACCGGGACGTCGAGCGAACGAGCGACACGCTCGGCGGTGCGGTGGCGGGTGCCGGTCTCACTGGTCGGCACGGTCGGGTCGGGCACGAGGTGGACGTTGGCGCGGGCGATGCGGCCGCCGTCGGTGGAGATGATGATCGCCCCGTCCATCTTCGCCAGCTCGGACAGACGTTGCGGGCTGAACGGGGCATCGACGAGGAACCCGCCCGAGCAGATCGCCAGCACATCGGGCTCGTCGTTGAGCACGAGTAGGGCACCGGCCTTGGCGCGCACGATGCGATCGATGCCGTCACGCAGCGGTGTACCGGGGGAGACCCGTGCCAGGGCGTGACGCATCGCCTCGTTGGCACCGCTGTAACGGGTCTGCATGGGCTGAGTGTAGTTGACAGGCCGGTCACCAGGCCGCCGCCGAACGACCCGAGCCGGGCACCATCGTCGTCGTACACCTACCTCGCTGCCATCGCCGGCGACCCGGCGTCGGTTACCGGATGAGGCCGCAGGCGGCCAGCGCTTCTGGCAGCGTGGCGACTCGCACGAGGCGCACGTCCTTCGACTCGGGATCGGGCGCCGATCTCGGCGCGACCACTCGTCGAAAGCCGAGGCGGGCAGCTTCGCTGAGTCGGCGCGGTGCGTGCGCGACCTGACGTACTTCCCCGCCGAGGCCGACCTCGCCGAAAGCGACGAGGTCGCTCGGCAGCGGGACGTTGGTGATCGCGCTGACCACCGCCAGGCAGAGCGCGAGGTCGAGCCCGGGCTCGACCAGCCGCACGCCACCCACCGCTGACGCGTAGACGTCGTTCACGTGCGTCGGCACGCCGGCGCGCTGCTGGAGCACGGCGAGCAACAACGCCAGTCGATTCCCGTCGATCCCTTGTGTGGTGCGCCGAGCGGGGACCCCCGGCGGCGCACCGGTCGTCAACGCCTGGACCTCGACCAACAACGGGCGCTGGCCCTCCATCGTCGACGCCACTGCCGACCCGGCCACGCCCGTACGGCGATCTCCCAGGAAGAGATGACTCGGATCGGGCACACCGACCATCCCGTGGCCCGCCATCTCGAACAGGCCGAGCTCGTTGGTCGGCCCGAAGCGGTGCTTGGTCGCCCGCAGCAATCGCAGCGCGTGGTGTCGTTCACCTTCGAAGGCGAGCACCGTGTCGACGACGTGCTCGAGCACGCGCGGCCCGGCGAGCGAGCCCTCCTTGGTGACGTGACCGACGAGTACCACCGGGAGGTCGCGCTGCTTCGCCACCGAAACCAGTTGATGTGCGCAACCTCGCACCTGCACCACCGAACCCGGCGGCGAGCCGAGCAGCGGATCGTGCACGGTCTGGATCGAGTCGACGACGACGATCGACGGCTGCACCTCGTCGATCGCAGCGAGGATCTGTGGCAACGACGTCTCGGCCGACAACCACAACTCGGGTCGCACGGCGTCGAGGCGTTCGGCGCGCAGTCGTACCTGCTGCGCGCTTTCCTCGGCGGTCACGTACAACGCGCGACCAGGCCAAGCGGCGAGCAACTGGAGCAGCAACGTGCTCTTGCCGATACCGGGCTCGCCGCCGAGCAACGTCACCGACCCGGGCACGATGCCGCCGCCGAGCACGCGGTCGAGCTCGCCGATGGCGGTCGATTCGGGGCGGCTGGCCAGCGGATCGACGTCGCCGATCAGGCGCGGCACCGGGGCGGGGCCGATGAGTGGCACGTCGCGCGGCAATGCCACCTCTTCGATCAAGGAGTTCCACGCCCCGCAGCCGGCGCATTGCCCTGCCCACTTCGGGTGCTGGGTGCCGCATTCGTTGCAGACGTGTTCGACCTTGGTGCGTGCCATGCCGGCGAGCATGACGGGAGGGTGTGACACCGATCGCGTCGCCCGGCACCGAGAGTCCGGGAGTGGTCGCGATGCCCTGGCACACTTTCCGCCGTGTCCACCGGCCAGCTGATCGTCGTGGCGGTGGCGATCTTCGTCGCGGCGTTCGTGCAGATGCTTGCCGGGTTCGGCTTCGCACTGCTGGCGATGCCGGTCATGACACTCGCGATCCCCGTCGAGGAGGCGGTCGTGATCGTGGCGATCCTCAGCCTCGCCACCACGGCGTGGCAGTCGATCCACCTCCGCAACGACGCCGATCGACCGCTCGCGCGCCGGCTGATCGTCGCCTCGTTCGTCGGGATGCCACTCGGGCTCGTGATCCTCAACGTCGTCGACGACACCACGCTCAAGGTCGTGCTCGGCGTCGCGGTGCTGATCGCCACGGCGCTGCTCGCCCGGCGGTTGAATCTGTCGCACGTGGGGCCCGGCCTCGACGTCGCTTGTGGCTTCACGTCCGGGGTGCTCAACACGTCGCTCGGCACGAACGGACCACCGCTCGTGTTCGATCTGCAGGCACGCGGGATCGAGCCAGGCACGTTCCGGGCGACGATCTCGACCGTCTTCGTGTTCGGCAACATGCTCGCCCTCGCGCTGTTCGTCCTCGACGGCAAGGTGACCGGCGACGACGTCCGGGCGGCGCTGGTCGCGGCGCCGGCGTGGCTGCTCGGACAGGCGTTGGGGTGGCCGACCCGCAGGCACGTGCACGGCGAGCGCTTCCGTTGGCTCGTGCTGACACTGCTGTTCGCAGCGGGTACGACGGCGATCGTGTTCGCCGTCACGTGACTACGGTCGCGACGATGGCCGAGCGACCGACCGACCCCGTCGCCTGGGATCGGCTGCGTTCGATCTGCGGGTCGTTGCCGAACGTGACCGAGAAGCCGAGCCACGGCGAGATCGCCTGGTTCACGGGAACCGGCACGAAGACGCGTCAGTTCGCGACGACCTGGGACCATCATCACGACGACCGCAACGCAGTGGTGATGGCTGCCCCGCCGGGGGCACAGCAACGGTTGGTCGCCGACGACCCGAACCGGTACTTCCGTCCTCCATATGTCGGCGGCAAGGGATGGATCGGCATCTACATCGACAGGGGCACGGTCGACTGGGATCTGATCGAGCTCCACCTCCGCGACGCCCACGCCGCGATCACCGACCCCTGACCGGTCGTGCGGCGGCGATCACGACGAACGTCTCCGCGCGGTCGGGATACGGTCCTCGTGATGGCTGGGTCGGAGCGTGATGCGGTTGACGCGATCCTCGATCAGTGGGCTGCGGAACGCCCTGACGTCGACGTGTCGGCGATCGCCGTCATCGGGCGCATCTCGCGGCTCGAGAAACAGCTCGCGTCGGCACTGGCGCGCGTGTTCGCCATCCATGGGCTCGAGCACTGGGAGTACGACGTGCTCGCAACGCTGCGCCGGTCGGGCGCGCCGTTCGAACTGACAGTCGGCGAGATGCTCGAGTCGATGATGCTCGCCTCCGGCACGATCAGCCATCGCATCGATCGGCTCGAAGGCCGCAGGCTGGTCGAGCGTCGCCCAGACCGCAACGACGGACGCGTCGTGCGAGTCCGCCTCACGCGCAGTGGCAAGGCACTGCTCGAGCGGGCGCTCGTCGACCATGCCGCCAACGAGGCGCGCTTGCTCAGTGGCCTGACGCCACGAGAACGGGAGCAGCTCGGGGCACTGCTTCGTCGGCTGCAACTGACGGTCGACGCGCTGCCCACCACTGAGTGAGCATCACCGCCGCCAGGATCACGGCGACGCCGACGAGCTGCAGCGGGGTCAGCGTCTGATCGAGGGCGACGAAGCCGATGAACGCGGCCACGATCGGGGCGATCAGCGCCAGCACACTCGTTGCCGCCACCGGCAACTTCCCGATCCCGCGGAACCAGAGGCTGTAGGCGAGCGCGCAGCCCACGAGTGACAACCACGCGTAGCCGGCGACGTTGCGACCGCTGAGCTCGCTCGGGAGCCCCTCGACGACGAGCGTCACGGGCAGGATCATCAGCCCCCCGGCGATCAGCTGCCACGACGTGAACGCCAGCAGCGTTACGGGGCGCCCCCACTTCTTGGTGAGCACGACGCCGGAAGCCATCGACAGCGCGCCGCCCACTGCCGCAAGGACTCCAATCGTGTCGAGCGGCACCTGGTTGCGCAGGACGAGCAGGGTGACGCCGAAGACGCCCATCAGGCCGGTCAGCAGGTTGACGGCGCTGAAGCGTTCGCCGAGCAGGATCGCCGCGAGCGCGGCGGCGACGAGCGGCTGGATCGCACCGACAGCGGCGGCGACACCGCCCGGCAGGCGGTAGGCGGCGAGGAACAGCAGCGGGAAGAAGGCACCGATGTTGAGCAGGCCGAGCACGCCTGACTTCCACCACCACGCCCCGTGTGGGCGGCGGCGGGCGAGGGCGGCGAGCAACAGCCCCGCCGGCAGCGCCCGCAGTGTGCCCGCAAGGAGCGGGCGGTTGTCGGGGAGCAGCTGCGTGGTCGTGAAGTAGGTCGTGCCCCAGACCATCGGCGTGATCGCGGTGACGGCAACCGCCGCCCAGAAGACTCGTCCGCGATCGCTCATGCCGACGAGAATATCTCGACGTCGAGAGAAATGAAATACCTCGGCATCGAGATATATGTCACGTGGCAAGGTGCCTGGCTCCACGAAGTGGTGCCTGGCTCCGTTGCGCGACGACGGAGCCAGGCACCTTCGGAGCCTGGCACCGGGCGTGATTCAATGACGGCTCATGGCCGAGCCCACCGTCCCGTCGCGCGCGAGGGTGGTCGTGATCGGCGGGGGTGTGATCGGGACGTCGATCGCGTATCACCTCGGGCACCTCGGCTGGACCGACACCGTGCTCGTCGAGCGCGGCCAGCTCACCTCCGGCACGACCTGGCATGCAGCGGGACTGATGGTGACGTTCGGGTCGACCTCGGAGACCTCGACCGAGCTACGCAAGTACACGCGCGACCTCTATGCGCGGCTCGAGGAGGAGACCGGTCTCGCCACCGGATTCAAGCCGGTCGGCTTCATCGAGCTGGCGGCCGACCGCGACCGGCTCGAGGAGTACCGCCGGGTCAGCGCCTTCAACCGCTACTGCGGCGTCGACGTCGACGAGCTCTCGGCGCGCGACGTCGCCGAGATGTTCCCGCTCGCCCGCACCGACGACATCCTTGCCGGTTTCTACGTCGCCGGGGACGGGCGCGTGAACCCGGTCGACGTCACGATGTCGATGGCGAAGGGCGCCCGTCAGACCGGCGTCACGATCGCCCAGGGCGTGACGGTGCACGACGTGGTCATCCGCGACGGCACGGCGTGCGGCGTCGTCACCGACCACGGCACGATCGAGTGCGAGTACGTCGTCAACGCCGCCGGGATGTGGGCCCGCCAGCTCGGCGCCAAGTCGGGCGTGGCGATCCCGCTCCAGGCCGCCGAGCACTACTACCTGATCACCGAGACGATCGACGGACTCGACCCGGCCTGGCCGGTGATCGAGGACCCGGGCAACTACGGCTACTACCGCGAAGAGGTCGGCGGCCTCATGATCGGCCTGTTCGAAGCGGCCTGCGCGCCGTGGAAGATCGAGGGCATCCCCGACAACTCGTCGTTCACAACGCTGCCGCCCGACTGGGACCGCATGGCCCCGTATCTCGAAGCCGCGATGAGCCGCGTGCCGGTGTCGTTCGACACGGGCATCCGCACGTTCTTCTGCGGGCCGGAGAGCTTCACGCCCGACCTGCGCCCGATCGTCGGTCCGGCACCCGAAGTGCGCAACTACTTCGTCGCCGCCGGGCTCAACTCGATCGGCATCCTGACCGGTGGTGGCATCGGCCGGCTGGTCGCGCAGTGGATCGTCGATGGCGACCCCGGCGCCGACGTCACCGGTATGCACCCGGCGCGGCTCCAGCCGTATCAAGCGACGCCCGAGTACCGCCGCACGCGCACCGTCGAGTCGCTGGGGATGGTGTACCAGTGCCATTACCCGAACCGCTCGATGCAGACCGCCCGCGGCGCCAAGCTCTCGCCGCTGCACACCCGGCTCGTCGCCCAGGGCGCCTACTTCAAGGACGTCACCGGCTGGGAGGGCGCCGACTGGTTTGCCGGAGCCGGCTCGACGCCCGATCCGGGAGCGCTCGGCTGGACGCGACCGGCGTTCTGGTCACTGTGGGAGGCCGAGCACCGCGCCTGCCGCCAAGCCGTGATCGTGATGGACATGAGCTTCATGTCGAAGTTCCGCGTGCAGGGCCGCGACGCAGGACGAGTGCTCGACCACATCTCCGCCAATGCCGTCGACGGCGAGGCGGGTCAGATCACGTACACGCAATGGCTGAACATGCGTGGCTTGCTCGAAGCCGACCTCACCGTGAGCAAGCTCGACGACGAGCAGTTCATGGTGGTGGCGACGGACACCGCCCATCGCCACGTCGAGGCCCACCTGCGGCGTCACATCGGCGAGGCGCACGCCTTCGTCACCGACGTCACCGCGGCGTTCGCCCAGATCAACGTGCAGGGGCCCGAGTCCCGCGCCCTGCTGCAGTCGCTGACGACCGCTGATCTCTCGAACGCGGCGTTCCCGTTCCGTGCCGCACGTGAGATCGAGCTCGGTTACGCGCGCGCGCTGTGCGTGCGGATCACGTACCTCGGCGAGCTCGGCTACGAGCTGTACGTGCCCGCCGAGCAGGCGACGCACGTCTACGACCTGATCGTCGGTGGCGGCGACGCGTTCGGTCTACGGCACGCCGGGCTCAAGGCGCTCGCCAGCCTGCGGATGGAGAAGGGTTACCGCGACTACGGGCACGACATCGACAACACCGACGGTCCACTCGAGGCCGGGTTCGGCTTTGCAGTGGCGCTCGACAAGCCGTCGGGATTCATCGGTCGCGAGGCGGTGCTGGCGCGCAAGGCAGCGGGCCCGTTGCCGCGCCGGCTGGTGCAAGTGCTGTGCCTCGATCCCGAACCGCTGATGTTCCACGCCGAGGTCGTGCGGCGCAACGGCGTGCCTGTCGGTTACGTGCGCGCCGCCTCGTACGGCCACACGTTGGGCGGCGCGGTCGGCCTGGCGATGGTCGAGGGCGGCGGCGAGCCGATCACCAACGACTGGCTGGGGACGGGGGAGTGGACGGTCGAGATCGACGACCGGATGTTCCCGGCAGTGACGTCGCTGCGACCCATGTACGACCCCGACAACGCGCGGATCCGCAGCTGACGACGCTGGCGTCTTGCTGTACGTCGCGGGTTGCGGTTGCTGCTCGCCGAGCCCCGGACACCGTTCTCCCGTTCCGGTCACGAAGATGCCGGCCCGGAGCGGCGAAATGGTGACCAGAACTCCGCTCGTCGAGTAGGAGCGCGACCTATCCGCTAGCCCCAGGCAGCTCGGCGGTCAGTCGTGGAGTTGCTGTGCGAGGTAGTTGGCTTCGCCGATCTGGCGGATCGTCTCTTGCTGGGTCTCGATCCAGTCGACGTGCTCTTCCTCTGAGACGAGGATCTTCTCCAGCATCGCCCGCGTCGTGTTGTCGCCGGCGGCGACGCACTGGGCGATGCCGGCGTTGAACCGCTTGACCGCGTCGTACTCGAGTTCGAGGTCGAGTTGGAACTGCTCGGGAACCGTCTCGCCGACCCGCACCGGGTTGAGCCGCTGCATGTTGGGGACACCGTCGAAGAACAGGATCCGCTCGATGATCTCGTCGGCGTGCTTCATCTCTTCGATCGACTCGTCGCGCGAATGCTCGGCCAGTCGCTCGTAACCCCAGTTGCTGCACATCTTGGCGTGGATGAAGTACTGGTTGATCGCCGTCAACTCGGCGGTCAACACGTCGTTGAGCATCGAGATGATCGCTGGGTCCCCTTGCATGGAATCACCCTAGACCGGCGCGCATCGGGGCCAGGTCAGACCGCGATCGCGACGACCGACTCGTAGACGAAGTCGTCGCAACGATGGTCGGCGAGCATCGCTCGCACCGTCGGTTCGCAACCACCGCAGCGTGCGGCGGCGCCACACTCGGCTTGGATGTCTTCGACGGTCAGCGCCCCGCGCCGGATCGCCTTCTCGATGGTGCGTTCCCGCACGGCGTTGCAGTGGCAGACGATGGCCATGACGAAGGTGATCTCCCCGTGGCATGTTCAGCGACGAGTAAGTGTCACCTTACACGACCTGTTCACTCAAATGCAAGAGCAGTTGCCACTAACTGATAGGTATGCCTAACATCGCGCCTATGCATCGACCCAGGTACCTTTCCACCGCGTCGCTGGCCGTCCTTGCCCTGGTGGTCGGGACAACGGGCTGCGGTGACGACGACGACGCAGACCTGGCGACCTCGTTCGACGAGAGCTCGCCGGCGTTGCTCACGTCGACCCATACCGAGCAGCTGGCGGCGGCGTCGGACCAGTACGCGGCGTACGTCCGCGCCGAGGTCGCGACCCTGCAGACCAAGACGTCCCAGTTCGCCGACTACGTCAAGGACGGCAACGACCACGCCGCCCGTGAGATCTACGCCGACGCTCGCATGCACTGGGAGCGGATCGAACCGGTCGCCGAGTCGTTCAGCGACCTCGATCCGCGCCTCGACCTGCGCGAGGCCGACCTCGCCGAGGGCGAGACGTGGACCGGTTGGCATCGGCTCGAGAAGGACCTGTGGCCGCCCGCCGGCGACGGCACGTACACACCGTTGACCCAGGCCGAGCGAACCGAACTGGCCGACCAGCTGGTCGCCGACACCGACGATCTGGCCGGCCGTGTGCAGTCGCTCGAGTACGAGCCGGCGCAGCTCGGCAACGGCGCCAAGGAGCTGCTCGACGAGGTGGCGACGGGGAAGGTGACCGGCGAGGAGGAGATCTGGTCGCACACCGACCTGTGGGACTTCCAGGCCAACGTCGACGGTGCCCGCACGGCGTTCGAGGTGCTCGAGCCGCTGCTCGTCGAGCGCGACCCCGAGTTGGCGACGGAGCTCCATTCGCGCTTCGACGAGTTGCAGACGTTGCTCGACCGACACCGCGACGCCGAGGGTTTCGTGGCGTACGACGAGTTGACCCCGGAACAGGTGAAGACCCTCGCTGACGCCGTCAACGCGCTGGGCGAGCCGCTCTCGCAGCTGACCTCTGCGGTGGCCTGAGCACCTCTGACGTCCGACGTGGATACACCGCCAGGGATCTCGCGTCGGAGGCTGCTCGTGCTCGGCGGGATGGGCGCCGGGGCAGCCGCGACCGCCGGGTTGGTGGCATCGGTCGTGCGGGACGACCATGCCACCAACCCGGTTCACGCCGATGTCGACGTCGTGCCGTTCCACGGTGACCGCCAGGCGGGCATCGTCACCCCCGCCCAGGACCGGCTGCACTTCGCTGCGTTCGACGTCACGACCGACGACCGGGACCAGCTCGTCGACCTGCTGCAGGAGTGGACGAACGCGGCGCGTCACATGACGGCTGGGCAGCCGGTGGGTCAGTTCGGCGCAGCCGACGGGCCACGCCTGGCGCCGCCCGAGGACACCGGCGAGGCACTCGACCTACCCGCCGCCAACCTCACCATCACGTTCGGCTTCGGGCCGGGGCTGTTCGTCGACGCGCAGGGCCGCGATCGGTTCGGGCTCGCCGCCCGCCGGCCGCGGGGCCTGCGGCCGTTGCCGCACTTCGCCGGCGACGACCTCGACCCGGCACGGTGCGGTGGCGACCTGTGCGTGCAAGCGTGTGCCGACGACCCGCAGGTCGCCGTGCACGCGGTTCGCAACCTCGCACGGATCGCGTTCGGGCGCGCCGCCGTGCGTTGGTCCCAACTGGGTTTCGGTCGAACGTCGTCGACGTCGCAGGCGCAGGCGACACCGCGCAATCTGATGGGGTTCAAGGACGGCACCGCCAACCTTCGTGTCGAGCAGAGCGACCTCGTCGACGAGTTCGTGTGGGTCGCCGAAAACGACGGCGATGGCGACGCCGGCTGGCTGACGGGCGGCTCGTTCCTCGTCGCCCGCCGGATCACGATCCACGTCGAGACGTGGGACCGCACGTCGCTCGACGAGCAGGAGCTCGTGATCGGACGCGCCAAGTCGAACGGCGCACCGCTGACCGGCACGGGCGAGTTCGACGTGCCCGACTTCGATTCCGCCCATGCAGGCGGCCCCGTGATCCCGAACACGTCGCACGTGCGGCTCGCTCACCCGACCTCGAATGGCGGTACGCGGATCCTGCGGCGCGGCTACAACTTCGTCGACGGAAGCGACGGGTTGGGGAACCTCGACGCCGGCTTGTTCTTCATCGCCTTCACGCGCGATCCGGATCGCCACTTCATCCCACTCCAGACGCAACTCGCCGCCGGCGACGCGCTCAACGAGTACATCGAGCACACCGGTTCAGCGGTGTTCGCCATCCCAGCCGGCGTCCGCAGCCGCGACGAGTTCGTCGGCCAAGCGCTGTTCACGACCTGAGACCTTGCGGTCGGGCGGCGCGCACGCCGGTAGCGTGCGAGCCATGGCTACCCCGTTCCCCGCCCTCGACGGTTCCGCGCCCAAGCAACAGCAGTTCCCGTCCGCGCCCGAACACGGCATCGATCCCAGCAAGCGTTACACCGCGACGATGAGCACCTCGATGGGTGACATGGTGATCGCGCTCGACCCGATCAAGGCGCCGAAGACCGTCAACAACTTCGTGTTCCTCGCGTTGCATCACTACTTCGACGGCGTCATCTTCCACCGCATCATCAACGGCTTCGTGTGCCAGGGCGGCGATCCCACCGGCACCGGCCGCGGCGGCCCCGGCTACCGCTTCGAGGACGAGCTGCCGAAGCCCGGCCAGTACGAGATCGGTTCGGTGGCGATGGCCAATGCCGGACCGAACACGAACGGCAGCCAGTTCTTCCTGATCTCCGGGCCGAGCGGCGCCGGTCTGCCGCCGCAGTACAGCCTGTTCGGCAAGATCGTCAAAGGCCTCGACGTGCTCGACGCGATGCAGCGCGTCGCGACCGACCGCAACGACCGGCCGCACGACGACGTCGTCATCAATTCGGTGACGATCGACGTCGCCGACTGATGCCAGTTCTGCAGTAGCGGCTCCCGCGATGGCGCCCGGGCCGAGGCCGTCCGTGTCGTTGTCGAGCGCGCAAGCGCGCCGTCTCGCGCTCGCCGCCCAGGGGTTCACCGACCCACGCCCGACCGGCCGCATCGACCGCCGCCACCTGCGACGCGTGCTCGATCGGATCGGGCTGATCCAGATCGACTCGGTCAACGTGCTCGTGCGCAGTCAGGAGCTGCCGCTGTTCGCCCGGCTCGGTCCGCACCCGCGGACGCTGATCGACGACGCCACTGCCGACGGCGAGCTGTTCGAGTACTGGGTGCACGAGGCCAGCCACGTCCAGACCGCCCATCACCACCTGTACCGCTGGATGATGCGTCAGCCGCACCGGTGGCCGTCGTTTCGGCGGCTGATGGCGGACCGCGCCGGATACATCGAGAGCGTGTACGAGTACGTCGTCGCCAACGGCCCGCTCGTCGCGGGCGACCTCAAGCAGCGGGTCGGCAAGAAGGGCACGTGGTGGGACTACGACGACGGCAAGATCGCGCTGGAAGCGCTGTTCTACGAAGGTCGCGTCTCGGCCCGCCGCCGGCCACGCGACTTCGCCCGCGTGTACGACATCACCGAGCGCGTGATCCCCGCTGAGGCCCTTGCGCGGCCGACGCTGCCCGAGCGCGAGGCGCGCAAGGAACTGCTCGTGCTCGCCGCCAAGTACCACGGCGTCGGCACGCTGCGAGATCTGACCGACTACCACCGGATGAAACAGACGCTGTGCGTCCCGCTCGCCGCCGAGCTGGTCGAAGAGGGGCGGCTCGTTGCCGCCGATGTGCGCGGCTGGAAGGGGACGGCGTACATCCATCCCGACGCGGTGACGCCGCGCCGCATCAACGCCCGGGCGTTGCTGAGCCCGTTCGATCCCGTCGTGTGGAATCGCGATCGGGCGGAGCGGATGTTCGGGTTCCACTACCGGATCGAGATCTACACGCCGGCGCCGCGACGGCAGTACGGGTACTACGTGTTGCCGTTCCTACTGGGAGACGAGCTCGTCGGCCGCGTCGACCTCAAAGCCGACCGAGCCAAGGGCGCGCTGTTGGTACAGAGCGCGTGGGGCGAGCCGGGTGTCACCAACGGTCACGTGGCAGCCGAACTGCACGCCGAGCTGTTGTCGATGGCGACCTGGCTCGGACTCGACCGCGTCGTCGTCAACGACCGCGGCGATCTGGCGCCGTCGCTCGCCGCACTCACTCGTTGAGCGAACCGTTCTCCACGTCGGGGATCGGCGTGCCGGACAGCGCCCAGCGCAGACCGCGAACGAGCGCATCGCCCGCGGGTCGCACGGCAACCGCCTCCAGGATCGGGAACGATGGCAGGCGCAACGGCCAGCGCGCCCAGCGGGGCAACAACGCGACAGCGGCCGAGCCGAGCACGGTGTACATCGGACGAATCGCGGGGTGCATCGGCGGCTGCAGGAGCATGTAGCGCGCTGCTTCCCGCGCCGCCGGGGTCCCCTCCAGCTCGGGCCGGAAGGCGCGCAGTTGATCCCGCAGCGCGCGCTCCGACTCGGGCGGCGCCGGCACGCCGAGCGCACGCGCGATGACCGCCATGTCGCGCACGTACTCGTCGCGTTCGTGCGGCAGCAGTGACGTCTCGCCGAACCGTTGGTGGGCGGCGAGGAAGCTGTCGACCTCGGCGACATGGACCCATCGCAACAAGTGCGGATCGTTGGCGGCGTAGGAGCGTCCGTCGGGGGCGACACCGACGACTCGCTCGTGCACGGCATGCACACGGGCGACCGCCCGCTCCGCCTCGTCCGCCGGGCCGTACGTCGTGGCCGCCAGGAAATCGGCGGTGCGCTGGAGCCGGTGCCACGGATCGCTCCGGTAATCGCTGTGCTCGGCGACCCCCGCCATCGCCAGCGGATGCAGCGATTGCAGCAGCAACGCCCGCAATCCACCGACGAACATCGCGCTGTCGGCGTGCACGCGCCGGATCACGGCCTCGTCGTCGAACCAGCGCTCACCTTCGGTGCCGAACAGATCGCGGTGACGCACGTTGCCGTTGCGACCCGTGACGGCGCGCCGCACATGCGTCGCGACCCACGTCCGCATCGGGTCGAGTGTGCTGGGGGGATGGTCCATGGCGTTCCCTCATGCTGACATGTCGCGTCAGTACCATCACATCGTGCCCGATGCCGAGGCCGCGCAGCCACAGAACGAGATCGAGAGCGCGGGCAATGGCAGCGACGCAGACGACGCTGCCGGATTGCTCAACGGCCGGCGCATGCCGTCGTGGGTGATCCCGGCGGTGGCCGTGTTCTGGGTCGGGTTCCTGCTCGCGGGACTCGCCAAACACCTGTGGGCTCGGCTCGACGGGCTCGCGCTCCTGCTCGTCATCTCGCTGTTCTTCGCGCTCGCGATCGAACCCGGCGTCAACCGCCTGGCCCGCCGCGGGTGGCGTCGCGGGCGGGCCACGGCGCTGATCCTGCTCGGTGGCCTGCTGCTCGTGCTGATCTTCGTGGCCGCGATCGGCACCTATGTCGGCACCCAGGTCGCCGATCTGTTGGGCAACTCCGAGAGCTACATCACCGACATCGTCGACAACATCAACGACACGTTCGGCACCGAGCTCGACCCGCAGGACGTGATCGACGAGTTCAACGATCCGAATGGTCGAGTTCAGGAGTTCATCGACGCGCAGCGTGACAAGGCGGTCAGCTTGTCGCTGCAGGCGCTCGGTGGGGTGCTGCAGGCGTTCTCGGTGATGCTGTTCACCTATTACCTCGTGGCCGACGGGCCACGACTGCGACGGATCATCTGCAGCCGGCTGCGACCCGACCGCCAGCGCAAGGTGCTGGCGGCATGGGAGCTGGCGGTGACCAAGACGGGTGGCTACCTCTATTCACGCGCGCTGTTGGCGATCGTGTCGGCCGTGTTCCACTGGATCGTGTTCCAGGCGGCGGGGATCGAGGCGCCGATCCCGCTCGCGCTGTGGGTCGGCTTCGTGAGCCAATTCCTGCCTGTGGTCGGCACGTACATCGCCGGCGTGCTGCCGGTGGCGATCGCGTTCATCGACTCACCCGTCAAGGCGCTCGTCGTGCTCGGCTTCATCGTCGTGTACCAGCAACTCGAGAACTACTTCTTCGCGCCGCGCATCACGGCCCGCACGATGGAGCTCCATCCGGCGGTGGCGTTCGGGGCCGCGCTGGCGGGGATCGAGTTGCTCGGCGTAGCGGGGGCGGTGCTCGCGTTGCCCGCGGCAGCGATGCTGCAGGCGTTGGCAGGCGAGTGGGGGCAGCGCCACGACGTGGTCGAGAACGACCTGACGACCGTCACGGTTCCCGGGCGGCGCGCCGATCGGGCATCCTGAGTCAATGCCAGGACGGTTCCCCCAAGGTGCGTTCGAGCCGGTTGCCGTGACGTCGCGATCCGGCTACGACGAGAGCGTGCACTTCGGTGCGGCGGTCGTCGTCGACCACGAGGGGCGCATCGTGTGGTCGATCGGCGACCCCACGATCGAGGTCTTTCCCAGATCGGCGTGCAAGCCGATGCAGGCCGATGCGATGGTGCGATGCGGCCTGTCGCTCACCTCTGAGCAGTTGGCGCTGGCCTGCGCCAGCCACGACGGCACACCGCGCCACGTCGACGTGGTGCGCAGCACCCTCGCGTCGGTGGGGCTCGACGAGTCGGCCCTCGGCAACACACCCGATCTACCGCTCGACGCCCACGCCGCCGAGGAGATCCTCCGTGCTGGGGGTCATCGCCAGCCGATCACGATGAACTGCTCGGGCAAGCACGCCGCGATGGTCGCCACGTGTGTCGCCAACGGGTGGCCGATCGAGACCTATCTCGAGTTCGATCACCCGTTGCAACAGGCGATCACCGAGCGCATCACCGAACTCACCGGGTCGGTCGCCCACATCGGCGTCGACGGCTGCGGAGCACCCGCGCACGTCGTCACCCTCGACGGCTTGGCGCGTGCATTCGGAGCACTCGCACGAACCCGGGGCGCGGTGTGGTCGGCGATGACCAGCAACCCTGCGCTGATCGGCGGCGAACGGCGCGATGCGACGCGCCTGATGCGCGCCGTGCCCGAGCTGATGGCCAAAGGCGGAGCGGAAGGCATGTACGCGGCTGCTCTGCCGGGCGGTCCGGCGGCGGCGGTCAAGATCTCCGACGGCGCGCACCGTGCGTCGGGCATCGTGCTCGCCGCCGCGTTGCGCGAGGCAGGGGTCGACGTCGATCCGACGCAACTCGGCGAACCGATCCGCGGCCACGGCAAGCCGGTCGGCACATGCCGATCGCTGATCGGCAGCGGCGGGTGACGGGCCCGACGTTCCGCACGCTCGACGAGGTCCACTACGGGAGGGTCGAGCAGGTCAGTCCGTTGATTCGCCGCGTGATCGCCGACAACCCGTCCAAGTTCACGTATCGCGGCACCGGCACGTACATCCTCGGGCGCGGCGACGTCGTCGTCATCGATCCCGGCCCGCGACTCGACTCGCACCGCGAGGCGATGGCCGCGGCACTGACGGGTGAGCGGGTGCGGGCGATCCTCGTCACCCACTGCCACAGTGACCACTCGCCGCTGGCTGCGTGGATGCACGAGGCGACGGGCGCACCGACGTACGCCTCTGGGCCGCACCCACCGCCCGACCCGACGTGGGAAGCGCTGGCCGAGGACGACGAGGACGACGAGGACGACGAACCGGATGGTCACGACAAGCCAGTCGCGATGGAGGAGGCGATTGACCTGGCGTTCACCCCGACGATCGCGATCGCGGACGGCGACCGCGTGCCGGACACGCCGGGGCTCACGATCACTGCGGTGCACACACCCGGCCACACCTCGAACCACACGTGTTGGGCGTTGGACGAGGAGCGGGCGCTCTTCACCGGCGACCACGTGATGGGTTGGAGCACGACGGTCGTCTCGCCTCCCGACGGCGACATGGCCGACTACATCGCGTCGCTCCGCAAGGTCGCCGGTCGCGGGGACGCGACCCTGTGGCCGACCCATGGACCGTCGCGCGACGACGCCGGTCAGTACGTCGCGGCGCTGGTCGCCCACCGCCTCGAACGCGAGCACGGTGTGCTCGCCGCCCTCGACTCGGGGCGCACCACGATCCGGGAGATCGTCGCACTGCTCTACGCCGACGTCCGCAAGGAGCTGCACAAGCCGGCCGGGATGAGCGTGTGGTCGCACCTCCTGAAGCTCGTCGGCGAGGGTCGAGTCGAGGTCGAGGGTTGCGGCCCGCCGGCGCTCCGTGCCGTGTATCGACGCACGCGCTGAGCGCGACCGTGTCTCGATTCGGTCACGTCGGAATGTGACGGTTTCTCAAGATCTTTGACAAGACGCGGACGCGATGCGGTGCCGCTACCACAATCTGTGAGATCTCGGCGCGACAGGCCGCACTTGGTGCCGAATTGCTTTGACAGGATCTGCGGTCCAGGGGGACACTGGCGATCAGACCACGTCCCTGCCAGTGCCATGGGTAGGGCGTTCCAGTAGGTGATCGGGGACCCACAACCCGCTCACCGTTCGGCGGACTCAGGAGCGAGCACACACATGAAGCGTCAGTCATCTCTTTCCAGGTACCTGCGCCTGGTCGTAGCAGCGGCCGTCGCCACACCGGTGGCGGTCACGCTGGCATCGTCATCGGGTTTGCCGGCGCAAGCCGCGCTCGCCGGGGTGACACCGTTCGAGATCGACTCGAACACCACTGTGCAATCCGGCACCGACTGGGTGTCGAAGTTCGCGACCGGCGACGTTGCGGTCTCGAACGACACGAACTTCACCGGCACCCCCGTCGTCCAGAGCGACGTCGGCTCGTCGTCGACGGCGCCGAGCTGGCTCGCCAACTGCCCCGGCTCCAACCAGGACTCGGTGTTCAAGAACAGCACCAACATCAACGACCCCAACTGGACCGGAGATCACGAGACGCAGTCGGTGACGCCCAAGGACGACATCTGCCAGTCGTACTTCGCCAGCGACGTGATCCAGGGCGGCGCCCGCGCCGGCCACATCATCTCCTACGTCGCCTTCACCCGCCGGGTGTTCAACGGCGACGGGTCGTACTACTTCCTGCTCTCGAAGGGCCCGAACCCCGACATCCGTGTGGCCGGCGACATCGTGATCGAGGTCGACTACGGCAGCCAGGGTCAGGCCCAGGGCCTGAAGATCCAGAACTGGGCTGGCGCCGGCACCCCGACGCTCAGCGCACCCACCGTGATCGCAGTCAACAACCCCAACGTCGAGCTGTCACCGGTGCAGTACTTCGCCGAGCTGGCGATCGACCTCACCGCGCTCGGTCTCGCCCCCAACGTCTACGACCTGCCGACACCGCAGAGCTGCCTCGCGTTCGGCTTCGGGCGTGTCATCTCCCGCACCGGCAACAGCCCGAGCGCCACGTTGAAGGACGACGGCGAGCCAGCTGGCCTCGACTTCAACGTCTGTGGTGCCCTCATCGTCAAGAAGCAACTCACCTCGGCAGTGCCCGGCGCCACCGACTTCCCGATCGACGTCACCGCTCCGTCGGGAGTGACGCTTCCCTACCCGCACCCGGTGCTCCGGGTCCCGGGCGGCACGACCAACGGCGGCACACCGGTCGACGGCAACGCCAACCCTGCACCGAACTCGACGCCGACCGGCAACCCGATCACCTATCAGGTGCTGCCGCCACGGCAGTCCGGCGGCTACAACGTGTGGGAGGCGCTCGCCGGGAACCTCGGTGTGCGTTGGCACCGTGACAGCATCGTCTGCGTCAACGACAAGGGCACCGCTGCCACCGGCGACGACGTCACGACCAACATCGACGACCCGAGCGACGTGTTCTCGCTGTTCACGCTCGAGACCGTCACCTGCACGATCATCAACTCGCCCGCTCCGGCGGTCATCAACGTCGACAAGAACTCCGGCGGCCAGGCCGGCACGTGGCCGGTCACGCTGAGCGGCGCCGGCTCCGGATCGGTCAACGTCAGCGATGACGGCACCCGCAACTTCACGACACCGGGCTCGTACCAGACGTTCGGCAACCGCGCCGCCGGTTCGTACACCCTCACCGAGGGTGCCGAGGCCGCCGGCGGTGCGTTCCGTCCCAGCGGCTGGTCGTGCACCGTCGTCGGCGGCGCCACCACGACCGCCGGCGGCGCCGCAATCGGCGTCAATGCCAATCCCGGCGACGTCGTCAACTGCACGATCACCAACACCCCGGTCGCCCCGCCCAACGTGGAGGTCACCAAGACCGCGGCCCCGACCTCGTTCCCCGAGACGGCGACCGCGGCGGGTAGCCCGATCGTCTACACGGTCGACGTCCACAACGCCGGAACCGAGCCGTTCACGATCACCAACCTCACCGATGCGGTGCAGGGCGGCTCGTCGTTCGACCTCGACGCCGCGACCGTCGGCTCGAACGCCGGCCTCACCGGCGCCACGATCGCTGCCAACAACTGTGCCACCCTCATCAACCGCACGGTGCTCGGTGGTGCCACGACGTCCTGCCAGTTCTCCGTCGCCTACACCGGCCGCAACGCCGGCGACGTCGTCCACGACACGGTCAACGGCTTCGTGGTCGACAGCTTCGGCCGCACCGATTCCGACGACGACGACGCGACCGTCACCGTCACCGACGTCCCGCCGGTGATCACGGTCGACAAGCAGAACGTCGAGCCGATCGACCTCGTCGCCCCCGGCGGCGCGGCGACGTACTCGATCACGATCACCAACGGGCCGAACGCGATCGAGCCGATCAAGCTCACCGCCGTCACGGACACGCTCACCACGAGCGGTGGAGGCTTCGCGGCTGCGAACATCAACTACTTCACGGTCGGCGGCGCGGTGACGGCGACCACGTGCACGAACTATGTCAACACCGTCTTGAACCCGGGACAATCGGTGTCGTGCGAGCTCACGATCGACACGACCGTGCTCGGCCCACTGGCCCAGGGCGAAACGCTCACGAACCGCGTGGATGTCACCGCCGTCGACAACGACGGCACGCAGGTCACCGGGTTCGACACAGCCGGCCGCCCCGTGCTCGGTGAGCCGCCGGCGGTGCGCGTGTTCAAGACCGACAATGGCGCCCAGATCGCCGAGCCCGGTCAGGACATCGCCTACGTCATCCGCATCGAGAACCTGAGCGCCACCGAGCCCCTGTTCGTCACGTCGATCACCGACGAGGTCACGTTCATTCCCCAGGGCAACGCACCCGAGAGCCGCGGCACGCTCGTGATCGACGCCAACGGCGTCGACACGAGCAACCTCGACGTCGCCCTGGTCAGCACCGACTGCGGCGCCCTGATCGGTACCGAGCTGACGATCAGCGACGGCGCCGCGGGCGGCGCCGATGAGACGTCGTGCACGATCACCCTGAAGCTCACCGGCGACGCCGGCGACGCCTACCACGACGTCGTCACCGTCACCGGCGAGGACGACGAGCACGAGCCCGCGCCGCCCGCCCAGAACGAGGCCGACACGCCTGTCGTCGACGTGCTCCCCACGATCACGATCGACAAGACGGCCAACACCCACAACGTCCCCGAGACCGGGGGCCCCGTCACCTACACCCTGACGATCACGAACACGAGCGTCAGCTCCGACCCGCTGACGATTACGTCGTTGTCGGACAACCGGTTCGGCACCTTCGTGCCCTCGGCCACTGATGTCCCGAACACCAACTGCGACGACCTCGACGGTTTCGTGCTGGCCCCGGGTGCGTCGACGACCTGCACGATCACGGCCAACCTCGCCGGGCAGGCCGGAACGCACCACGACAACACCGCCAGCGTCACCGGCGTGGACGACGAGGGCAACCCGGCCTCCGACACCGACGACGAGTCGGTGAACTTCACGGACGTGCTGCCCCAGATCGTCGTGACCAAGACCGGCAATCCCACAAGGGTTCCCGAGTCGGGCGGATCCGTGACGTTCACGGTCACGGTCACGAACTCCACGCTCGAGCCCGTCGTGACGAACTCGCTCGTCGACCAGATCGACGGTCGGTCCCCGGTCAACCTCGTCGGTCTCTCCGGGTCGACTTGCGTCGCCGGCGTCACGATCCAACCCGGCGCGACATACACCTGCACGTTCACGCGCAACGTCGTCCAGGTCGGGGGCGCCGCCACCGAACACGACACGGTGACGGTCGTCGCCCACGACGACGAGAACAACACCGCAACCGATGACGACGACGAGACGGTCACGTTCCAACTCATCCCGCCAACCGTCGAGATCGGCAAGAGCGACAACAACGCAACCGTCAACGAGCCGGGTGGCGACGTCCTGTACACGGCGCCGATCCACAACACCTCGTTCGAGCCGGTGACGGTGACCGAGTTGAAGGACACGATCACGTACGACCTCGACCTGACGCACCCGATCGTGGTCGACCTGCTCAACCCCGTGGCCCCGGTCTCGGCGTTCGAGTGCCACAACGCGGCCAACGCGCCGATCAACATCAAGACGTACTCGCTCGCTCCGAACGAGACCGTCACCTGCACGTTCAAGGTGACGCTGGCGGGCACGGCACAGATCGTGCGCGACGTCGTCAACGTGGTCGTCGTCGACAACGACAATCAGCAGGCCGGTTCCAACGACGACGAGTCGACACCGATCGTCGATGTCCTGCCGTCGGTCCAGATCGTGAAGACCGCCGACAAGCCGGCCGTCAACACGGGCGACAGTGTCACCTACACGTTCGTCGTCACCAACCTGTCGACCGTCGAGCCACTCACGCTGAAGACCCTGACCGATGACAAGTTCGGCAACATCTTCGCCGAGTGCACCACGACCGGTGGGATGGGCACCGTACTCGCCGCGAACGACGGTCAGCCGGGCGGCGCCGACCAGACGACGTGCACACTCAGCCGCCCTTTCCAGCACATTGGGATCCTAAGCTTAGAATTCCACGTGGACAAGTTGTCGCGGCCGCTTCTATAGTGTCACCTAAATACTAGTGACTCCAGCGTAACTGGACTGGCCACAGTTAGGCCGCAAATGTAATCACACTGGCTCACCT
>JADMIO010932636.1_pt1 | contig 31040 bp, 25 predicted proteins | sample 8958161 | NCBI WGS metagenome assembly JADMIO01 (sample SAMN16585339, study PRJNA669376) | soil metagenome | isolation source: Crop rotation soil | place: USA: Cullars Rotation, Alabama | collected 2011 | reverse complement strand
CGCCGGCCGCGCCCGCCGACGACAAGGGACCGATCAAGGTCGGCATCCTGCACTCGCTGTCGGGCACGATGGCGATCAGCGAGACGTCGCTCAAGGACGTCGCGCTCATGACCATCGAGGAGATCAACGAGAAGGGAGGCGTGCTCGGCCGCAAGCTTGAGCCGGTCGTCGTCGATCCCGCGTCCGACTGGCCGCTGTTCGCGCAGAAGGCGCGCGACCTGATCCAGAAGGAGCACGTCTCGGTCACGTTCGGCTGCTGGACCTCGGTGTCGCGCAAGTCGGTGCTGCCGGTGTTCGAGGAGCTGAACGGCCTGCTCTTCTACCCGGTGCAGTACGAGGGCGAGGAGTCGTCCTGGAACGTCTTCTACACGGGCGCGGCGCCGAACCAGCAGGCGATCCCCGCGGTCGAGTACCTGATGAGCAAGAAGGGCGGCGCCGCGAAGCGCTGGGTCCTGCTCGGGACGGACTACGTCTACCCGCGCACGACCAACAAGATCCTCCGCTATTTCCTGCACGAGAAGGGCGTCGCCGACGAGGACATCATGGAGAAGTACACGCCCTTCGGTCACAGCGACTACCAGACCATCGTCGCGGACGTGAAGAAGTTCGCCACCGGCAAGCGCACCGCGGTGGTCTCGACGATCAACGGCGACTCGAACGTGCCGTTCTACAAGGAGCTCGGCAACCAGGGGCTGAAGGCGACGGACATCCCGGTGGTCGCGTTCTCGGTCGGCGAGGAGGAGCTGCGCGGCATCGACACCAAGCCGCTCGTCGGTCACCTGGCGGCCTGGAACTACTTCATGTCGATGGACACGCCCGAGAACAAGGCGTTCATCGACAAGTGGACCGCCTACGTGAAGAAGAACAACCTCCCCGGGGGCGAGAAGCGCGTCACCAACGATCCGATGGAGGCGACGTACATCGGCATCCACATGTGGGCGCAGGCCGTCGAGCAGGCGAAGACGACGAACATCGACGCCGTCCGCCAGGCGGTCGGCTACCAGCACTTCAAGGCGCCGTCGGGCTTCGACATCCAGCTGGACGCCAAGAACCACCACCTGTGGAAGCCGGTCGTGATCGGCGAGGTCAAGGCGGACGGCCAGTTCCGCGTGGTCTGGAAGACCGACGGCCCGATCCGGGCCCAGGCCTGGAGCCCGTTCATTCCTGACAGCGCGAAGAAGGTGGCGGACTGGACGTACCCGTGGGCGTGCGGCAACTGCTCGGCGCCGAAGTTCGGCGCGGCTGGCGTCGTGGCGGCCGTTCAGCAGTGATGAAGGCCAGGGCCGGCGTGGAGGGAACCATGCGGACGAAGACGCTGACGGCGGTGATGTTGAGCGCCGCTGCCGCGGTCTGGTGTCCGCCGGTCCACGCCGGCCCGCTCGAAGACGCGGTGGCAAAGGCAGTCGAAGGCCTGGCCGCGTCTTCGGACGAGCAGATCCAGGAGAGCGTCCGCAAGCTGGCGGCGCTCGACGACCCGCGCGGCATCCCCGCGCTGGACGCGCTCTGCGACGACCGTCTGCGCGTGGGCGCCGACGGTCATCCGTACATCTGGGATTCGAAGACGCGCGACGTGCGCCATCCGCTGACCGGCGCGGTGGTGTCGCCCGCGCCCCGGCCGCTCAAGGAGGTGGAGGTCGGCAACGAGATTCGTCGGGTGGCGCTGCCCGTGCTCGCGCAGCTGCAGCTCGGCTCGCCCGCCGCGGCGGTCCGGCTGGCGGCCGCTGACGAGCTGTCGAAGAACGGATCGGCGGACGCGGCGGCGCTGCTCCGCCGCGCGCTGGAACGCGAGAAGGACGCGGATGTCCGGGAGAAGCTGTCGCTCGCGGTGGCGCGGACCGATCTCGCCAGCGCGGATCCCGTCAAGCGCGTCGCCGCGATCGACCTGATCAGCAAGAGCGGCAACGACGGCTTCCTGTCCGCGCTGCAACGAATCACCGCCAAGGGGCCGAACGGGGCGCCCGTCGAGACGAACGCGCAGGTGCTGGCGTCCGCGGAGCGCGCGATCGACGCGGTCAAGGGCCACCAGCGGCGGGTGGCGCTGTTTGGCAGCTTCCTCCACGGGCTGTCGCTCGCGAGCGTGCTGCTGTTCGCGGCGCTCGGGCTGGCGGTCACCTTCGGTCTGCTGGGCGTCATCAACATGGCCCACGGCGAGATGCTGATGCTGGGCGCGTACGCCACGTACACCGTGCAGACGCTGATGCACGGCCATACCTACTACCTTCTGGTCGCTGTCCCGGTGGCGTTCCTGGCCACGGGTCTGATCGGCGTCGCCCTCGAGCGCGGCGTGATCAAGCACCTTTACGGCCGGCCGCTGGAGACGCTGCTCGCCACCTGGGGCATCAGCCTGGGCCTGATCCAGACGGTGCGGACGATCTTCGGCGCCCAGAACGTGTCGGTCGCGAACCCCGACTGGCTCGCCGGCGGCGTGGAGATCACCCACGGGCTGGTGCTGCCGTGGAGTCGCATCGCCGTGGTCGGCTTCGTCGTCCTCGTCTCCGCGGGCGTCTGGTTCATCCTGCAGAAGACGCGCTTCGGCCTGCAGGTCCGCGCCGTCACCCAGAACCGCGCGATGGCGTCGTGCCTCGGGATCCGGACGAAGCGCGTCGATGCGCTCGTGTTCGGGCTGGGCTCGGGCATCGCCGGGTTGGGGGGCGTCGCGCTCTCGCAGCTCGGCAACGTCGGGCCGGAGCTGGGACAGAGCTACATCATCGACTCGTTCATGGTCGTCGTGCTGGGCGGGGTGGGGCGGCTCGCGGGCGCCGTCGCGGCCGCGCTGGGCCTGGGCGTGATCAACAAGCTGATCGAGCCGGCGGCGGGGGCCGTGCTCGGCAAGATCGTGGTGCTCGTCTTCATCATCCTGTTCATCCAGCGGCGGCCGCAGGGCCTGTTCGCGCTGCGCGGCCGGGTGGAGGCGTGAGCGCCCTGGCGTCGCGCCTGCGCGAGATGCACGCCCCGCGCGCCTGGGCGGTCGTGGGCGGCGTCGGGCTGCTGCTGGCGCTGCTGCCGGTGCTCGGACTTCCCGCGCACCTCGTGCCCCTGTTCGGGAAGTTCCTCTGCTTCGGCATCGCGGCGCTCGCGATGGACCTCGTGTGGGGTTACGCCGGCATCTTGAGCCTGGGCCACGGGCTGTTCTTCGCGCTGGGCGGCTACAGCATGGGGATGTACCTGATGCGGTCGATCGCCGGCGAGGGCGTCTACCGCAGCCAGCTGCCCGACTTCATGGTGTTCCTCGACTGGAAGGAGCTGCCCTGGTACTGGCACGGCTTCCAGCACTTCGGCTTCGCGGCGCTGATGTCGCTGCTGGTGCCGGGCGCGCTCGCGCTGGTGTTCGGGTGGTTCGCGTTCCGATCGCGCATCCGCGGCGTCTACTTCTCGATCGTCACGCAGGCGCTGACCTACGCGGCGACGCTGCTGTTCTTCCAGAACGCCACCGGCTTCGGCGGCAACAACGGCCTGACCGACTTCAAGCGCATCCTCGGCTGGCCGCTGCACCACCCGAGCACGCGCGCGATGCTGTACGTCGCGTCGGCGATCGCGCTCTGCGCCACCTACCTGCTCTGCCGGTTCGTCGTCACGAGCCGCCTCGGGCGCGTGCTGCGGGCGGTCCGCGACGGCGAGCTCAAGACCCGCTTCTGCGGCTACGAGTCGACGCACTACAAGCTGTTCGTCTGGACGCTGTCCGCGATGCTGTGCGGCCTGGCCGGCGCGCTGTACGTGCCCCAGGTCGGGATCATCAACCCGAGCGAAATGCAGCCCGCGAACTCGATCGAGATGGCGATCTGGGTGGCGGTCGGTGGCCGGGGATCGCTGGTCGGCGCGGTGATCGGCGCGTGGATCGTCGCCGGCGGCAAGAGCTGGCTGACGAACACGATCCCGTCGGCGTGGCTGTACGTGCTGGGCGCGCTCTTCGTCCTCGTGACCTTGTTCCTGCCGCGCGGTCTCATCGGGCTGCTTCCCAGGCTGAGGGTCGCCGCCGCGGCGCTGTTCCGGCGACGGGCGACAGAGCCGACATGACCACGAATCCGATGGCCGATCGGAACGAGGACGACCGCGAGACGCCCATCATCACCGTGGGCGTGCCCGTGCCCGTGAGCGCGCACGACCGCCCGACGCCGATCGTCCCGCTGCCGGTGCCGGAGGAGGCGCGGCCGGTCGCGACCGACACCGCCCGGAAGCCGCTCGTGCTCTGGATCGAGGAGCTGTCGGTCAGCTTCGAGGGCTTCAAGGCGCTGACCGACGTGTCGCTGGAGCTGGAGCAGGGCGAGCTCCGTTGCTTGATCGGGCCCAACGGGGCAGGCAAGACCACCTTGATGGACGTCATCACGGGCAAGACCCGGCCGGAGAAGGGCGGCGTGTTCCTCGACCGCAAGGACGTCGACCTCACCAAGCTGTCGGAGTGCCGCATCGCCGAGCTGGGGGTCGGCCGCAAGTTCCAGCGCCCGACCGTGTTCAACGGCCACACCGTCCACGAGAACTGCGAGCTCGCGCTGCGCGGGCGCAAGGGGGTGTGGAGCGCGCTGTTCACTCGGCGCTCGGCGGCGGAGCGCGCGCGCATCGAGGAGGTCCTGGAGATCATCGGGCTGGCGGGCCAGGCGAACCGCGAGGCCGGCCTGCTGTCGCACGGGCAGAAGCAGTGGCTCGAGATCGGGATGCTGCTCGCGCAGGACCCGAAGGTGCTGCTGGTCGACGAGCCGGTCGCCGGCATGACCCACGCCGAGATGGAGCGGACGAGCGAGCTTTTGCGCGGCCTCGCGGGCAAGCACACCCTCGTCGTCGTCGAGCACGACATGGAGTTCGTGCGAAGCATCGCGCGCCGCGTGACCGTCCTGCATGAGGGCAAGGTGCTGGCCGACGGCCCGATGGCGCAGATCCAGGCGGACCCGCGCGTTGTGGAGGTCTACCTCGGTGAGTGACGCGGAAGTCTCGATAGCTGCGACCACGATGCTCCGCACCGAGAAGGTGAACCAGTTCTACGGCGGCAGCCACACGCTGTGGGACGTCGACCTCGACGTGCCGGCGGGCGGGTGCGTCTGCCTGATGGGACGCAACGGCGTCGGCAAGACCACCCTGCTCAAGGTGATCATGGGGCTGCTGCCGGCCGCGTCCGGGAAGATCCGCTTCGCGGGCGCCGAGCTGCCGGCGGGGCGCGCCGACGCGCGGGCGCGCGCGGGCATCGGCTACGTGCCGCAGGGACGAGAGATCTTTCCGTCGCTGACCGTGGAGGAGAACCTGATGGTCGGGCGGCGCGCCCTCGGCAAGAGCGATCTGCCCGAGAAGGTGCTGGCGCTGTTCCCCGTCCTGAAGACCATGCTGCGGCGGCGGGGCGGCGATCTGTCGGGCGGCCAGCAGCAGCAGCTGGCGATGGGCCGCGCGCTGGCGCTGGATCCGAAGCTGTTGATCCTCGACGAGCCGACCGAGGGCATCCAGCCCAACATCGTGGCGGAGATCGGCGACGTCATCTCCCGTCTGTGCGACGAGGGCGTGACCGTCCTGTTCGTCGAACAGAAGCTGGCGTTCGCGCGGCGGGTGGCGCGCAGCTTCGTGATCCTCGACCGCGGGCACGCGGTGGCCGACGGCGCGATCGGCGAGCTCGCCGACGACCTGGTCCGGAGGCACCTGACCGTCTGAAGGAGGTATCCAGAAAATGTCGCGCGTCACCGTCGAAGCCGAACCGGGCCCGCTCTCGATCGATCCGAAGCGGACGGCGGTGCTGATGATCGACATGCAGCGCGACTTCCTCGAGCCGGGCGGCTTCGGGGCGGCGCTGGGCAACGACGTGTCGCTGCTGGCGAAGGCGATCGATCCGGCGGCCGCGCTGCTCGCGGGCGCGCGCAAGCTGGGGATGCTGATCATCCACACCCGGGAGGGGCATCGGCCGGATCTCGCCGACGCGCCGCCCGCCAAGGTCGAGCGCGGCGCGCCGAGCAAGCGCATCGGTGACGCCGGCCCGATGGGGCGGATCCTGATCCGCGGTGAGAAAGGACACGACATCATCCCGGCCCTGGCGCCGATCGCGGGCGAGCCGGTGGTCGACAAGCCGGGCAAGGGAGCGTTCTTCGCGACCGATCTCCACGCGATCCTCGCGAACCGCGGCATCGACGACCTTATCGTGGGCGGCGTGACGACGGAGGTCTGCGTCCACACGACCGTGCGCGAGGCGAACGACCGCGGCTACCGCTGCCTCGTCGCCGGCGACTGCTGCGGCTCTTACTTCCCGGAGTTTCACGAAGTGGGGCTGCGAATGATCAAAGCCCAGGGCGGCATCTTCGGGTGGGTCTCGGACTCGAAGCGCATCCTCGCCGCCTTCGCAGCGAACGGGAGGCCATCATGACGAGCGCGCGCGAGACCAGCGATCGGAAGCCGCCGGAGCCGCCGAAGATCTGGGTGCCGGGCGACTGGAACGCGTTCTTCGGCTTCGGGACCAACATCCTCGTCAACCTGATGGTGCTGACGACGCTGCTGCGCTTCGTGATCAAGATGCCCGACAGCATCGTGTTCGGGCGAATCCTGCCCGCGACGGGGTTGATGCTGTGCATGAGCACGATGTACTACGCGCATCTCGCGTACCGGCTGGCGAAGAAGACGGGGCGCAGGGACGTCTGCGCGTTGCCGTCGGGCATCAGCGTGCCGCACATGTTCGTCGTCACCTTCGTGATCATGTTGCCGATCGCGATCAAGACGGGCGATCCGATCCAGGGCTGGGAGGCGGGGCTGACCTGGGTCTTCATCCAGAGCTTCGTCTTGATGGGCGGCGGGTTCATCGCGCCGTTCATCCGCAAGGTGACGCCCCGGGCGGCGCTGCTCGGGACGCTGGCGGGCGTGTCGATCACGTTCATCTCGATGCGGCCGGCGGCGCAGATGTTCACGACGCCGATCATCGGCGTCGTCTGCTTCGCCATCATCCTGGCGAGCTGGTTCGGCGGCGTGAGGTACCGGGGCATCCCGGCGGGCCTGGTGGCGATCGCCGTCGGGTCGGTGATCGCGTGGGGCGCGTCGGCGGCCGGCCTGGGCTGGGGCGGCATGGGCGTCGACAAGCTCGGGGCGTCGGTGTCGAACTTCGGCTTCTCGCTGCCGATCCCGGCGTTCGACCACACGTTCCACGGGTTCAAGTACCTGGGCGTCATCCTGGTCACCGCGATCCCGTTCGGCATCTACGACCTCGTCGAGGCGATCGACAACGTGGAGAGCGCGGCGGTCGCGGGCGACAGCTTCCCGACCACGCGCGTGCTGACCGCCGACGGCGTGGTCAGCCTGGTCGGCTGCCTGATGGGCAACCCGTTCATCAACGCGGTCTACATCGGCCACCCGGGATGGAAGTCGATGGGCGGCCGCATCGGCTATTCGGCGGCGACCGGCGTGATGGTGATCCTGCTGTCCTGGCTGGGCATCATCTCCGTGATGGTGTCGCTCGTGCCGGTGGTCGCGATCTCGCCGATCCTTCTGTACATCGCCATGCTGATCGGCGCGCAGTCGTTCCAGGAGACGCCGAAGAGCCACGCGCCCGCGATCATCCTGGCGCTGATCCCGCACCTGGCGGCGTGGGGCAAGCTGCAGATCGACGGCGCGCTGCACGCCGCCGGCACCAGCGTCGCCGCCGTCGGCTTCGACAAGCTGGGCAACGAAGGGATCCTGTACCAGGGGCTGCAGGTCATGGGCGACGGGTCGATCCTGGGCGGCCTGATGCTGGGCGCGATCGGCGTCTTCGTCATCGACCGCAACTTCATGAAGGCGTCGATCTTCTCGGTCGTGAGCGCGGTGCTGACGTTCTTCGGCTTCATGCACGGCGAGAAGATCGGCTTCGGTGAGTCGCCCATCATGGCCCTGAGCTACCTCGGCGTCGCGACGTTCCTCTTCGCCTGCGCGCGTCTGGGCGCCACCGCGAGGGCGCCCGCGACGCTGCCCGAAGTCGTCGGTGAAGCCGCGGCCCTCCCCGCCGCGGAATAGGGCGGCTCGATCCGGTCAGGCAGAGGGGCCGCCGGCGACGGCGCCATCGTGCCGGTCTAGTCGTCGTCGCCGCCGTAGCTCGGGACGAAGCTGAACGGATTCTCGGGCACGTGCGGTCGGCTGCGGATTCGCGCCTCCGCCTCCGCGTAGCGTTTCTTGTTTTCGCGCACGGTCGCGATCGCGCGAACGAAGTATTCCGTGACTGGTTTCAGTTGCATCTTCCGGGACCGATCGAAAGCGAACAGCACCTTGCCGTCCTCGATTACACGCTTGACGTCGGCCCCCGTCAGCTCCTCGGTCTCGTCCGCCAGTCTTTCGAGGTGGGCGTCCGGAAACGGAGGCGGCACGTCCCGCATCAAGTCCTGCAAGATCTGCAGGCGCGCCTGCCGATCAGGAAGTCGGGTCTCGAGCCACAGTTCGACGCGGCCCGAACGAACCAGCGCCGCGGGCAGCGCCCCGACGTCCATGGCGGTCATCATCACGCACACGCGACCGGCGCTCTCGCTCTCGAGCCCGTCGAGCGCCGTCAGAAGGTAGCGGTAGAGGCCGTGTTCCTTCCCGTTCTCGAAGATGACGTCACTGTCGTCGATGAAGATGATGGCGGGCGCGTTCTGCTTGGCGCCCTCGAAGACCTGGTGGATGCGCTGGTAGAACTGGCGCGACCCGCTGATGAACGTCCCGTCGATCAGGAAGAACTTGCCGCGCAGCCGCCGGGCGAGAGCCCGGCCGATCGTCGTCTTGCCCGTCCCCGGCGGACCGGCGATGAGGACTCCGCGTTTGGGTTTGATCTTGAGCTCGCTCGCGAGCGCGTCGTCCTCGAGCGGCAAGATGATGTTGGCCTCGAGCGCGGCGACGATGTCGTCCACGCCGCGAAGCGATGCCAGATCGACGTCCTGAACTTCGCCAACGTCGACGTTGCTCACCATCTGCGACGTTCGGAGGTAGTCGATCATGCCGTCGGTGGTCGGTTTCTGCCGGCGTCGTAGCTCCAAGCTGGCAAGGCGTATCTGGTGCAGATTCAGCTTGGGGGCGAAGCGGTGAATCTTCGCAACGTCCAGCTCCGCGGCGTCGGCGCCCAGATAGAGCTCGAGGAAGAAACGAAAGTCGGCCGGTTCGAGCCGCTTGTATCCCTGGAAATGAGAGCGGCCGGTGATTGGCTGGGGCGCCGAGCCCGGCATCGTGAAGACCAGCTTGCGCCCGTTCTCGTGAGCAAAAACGCTGGCGACCTGGAGAGGGGCGTTCAGGAAATTCGCCTTCGGGTAGTAGCCTCCGCAGCAGACAACGTCGTTCAGCAGGTGAAGGTCGTCGACGAGGACGACCTCGTGCTCGCGGAGGGCGCCCATCAACAGCTGGTGCAGCGTCTCCTCCAGCGCCAGCGGTTCTGCGTCGGTGAGCCGCTCCAGGTAGGACGCCATGTCGAGAATCACGCCGCCCCGCTCTTCGTGCACGGCGCGGAGCATGGTCGATCGTCCGAGACCGTACGGTGCCCAGAGCACGAACGAATTCGTGTCCGGCCAGTCCTCGCGCAGGGCATCGACAGCGCGTCTCTGTGAAGGACTGAGATTCATCGCCGCCATTCTGACACGACTTCGGTATCCGTCCGTGGGCGAGCGCTCCGGACAACAGGTTAGCGGCGCGCTGGCAGCTCGCGGACGTCGACAGCGCCTCCGCCGCGCCGCCAGCCAACCGAGCCGAGCCACGTCTGCGCCGCCGCGACGGGGCAGGGTCGTGCGGCTCGTGGAGGAGGTTGGACCCATCCGTCAAACCAGGCACCCGAGCTGCGCGGGTCGATGCACGGCGGGGCGCGGAGATGCTTTCGGAAGTTGAGGAGGACGTAGACGATGCCGTTGCGCACCTCACGCGGCGTCGCAAGCGCGTGTGCATGATAGCGATCGGCCCAGATGGGCCCACTCCGGGCGAGTGCGCGATTGAGCGCGCGTGCCGCGCGGCACGTCAGACCGTTAAGGCCGCTCCGCAGGTGGTCGCCCGAGCTTGCTTCGACGATCAGATGAACGTGATCCGTTTGGACAGAGAAATGCACGAGCCTGAAGTCGTCGCAGGTCGCGATCGAGAACGCCTGGAGCAGCGCCGCAAATGCGACATCTGATCGTAGTGACTTGATCCCCCGCGTTGCGCGCAGCGTGACGTGAACGGGATGGCGAGGATCGTGCGGCGGGCGCGGCGCATGGGGAACATTCGGCCGCCCTCGCGGAGGTTTCCGTCCCGCGCCATCGCGCCGCCCGCCCCACCTCCGGGGCGTTGGCAACGCAAGCTGTTTGGGCAACCGCCGTGCCATCTTGATTCGGCACCCTTCTCGGTTGCGACATAGTTGCGGTTGCCTCGCGTCGCTCGGCGGCGGCTAGTCTTCCTCGCGCCCGTCCTCGTCGGCGGAAGACCAGGACGGGCTACCGCAAGGCGATACAACGACCGACGCGCTCCGCGGAATCGTCGACGGTGTAATTGTCGTGAGCTACGCGATTTACTGCTCGTCTGACGCTCGCATGGAGTAAGGGGACACTGCTTCTCTGCAGGGGGACAAGTCATGAACGACGATCTATCGACGCTGGAGGCGGCGTTATCGAAGCTGGAGCTACTGTATGCAGAGCCTTTCCGCCTCCACCTGGCCGGCGTCCCGAACTACGAGATCGCCCCCCTGCTGGGAATCACGATTGCCCAGGTAGCGGAGCGCATACTGCTCGCGAAGGGCCGCCTGTATCAGATTCTAGGATCGGCGACGCCGGCGCCAAACCTCGACGTCGATGACATCGTCGAGAGCGATGCAGCCATGGACCGATACGAGGGCCAAGCGCAAGCGGCGATGTCCAAGTGGATGTCCCAAAGACACCAGCAGGATTGCGACGACCTCATCGCCATCGAGATCGTCGTCGATAAGCTTTACTGCCGCGTTCCTGCACGCTCCACTGTATCGCCTCGCCGTGGTCCCGTCCTGACCGGGCCTCAGATGTCGTGCAGGTCGGCGTTACGCCGCAGCCTTGAAATCGGCGGGCACGAGGACGGCGCCCGGATTCCGCTTCGCGCGGGTCGCGACCTCGACGAGGTAGGCGATGGGATCCACGCCGACGGCTTTGGCGGACTCGACGAGGCTGTACATGGTCGCGGCGACGACCGTGCCGCGCGCGGACTTGGACCCGAAGTGATTGCGACGCCCGATCACGGGCCCGCGTAGCCCACGTTCGGTCCGGTTGTTGTCCAGCCAGATCTCCGGATTGTCGAGGAAGAGCGTCAGCCGGCTCCAGATGCCGAGCGTGTAGCGGATGGCGCCGCCCAGCCTAGATCGGATCTGATCGCAACTCGTTTTCGACGATGCCGACCAGGCCGTTGTGCCCTCGCGCAGATCCACCGGACGCCCGCTAGTAATGCCACGACCGTCTCGACGTTCAGCCCTCGACGCGGTGGCCGCTGGGCGCGACGACAACGAGATTCTGGCGCCTCGTGTCGTCCACGACCTCGACAGCGACGAAGCCGGCCGCCGCCTCGCACAGCCGCCGCACCGTCTCCGCGGGCAGCCCGATCTCACGTCCGATCCTGAACCAACTCCTGCCATCCGCGCGCAGTCCGCGCCCCACCGCAGTGATCTGCCGACGAAGTTCCGGCGCGAACCGCCGACCCGTCCCCCTCGCCTCGCGCCAGAGTGGCGCGCAGCCTTCGAATCTCCATCTCCATCCCGCCAAAGACGTCGCTACGTCTCCAGCAACCCCTCCCGGATCACGAAGGCCGCGACGTCTTCGACGCCTTCGCCGTTGCGGACGCAGGTGAAGACGAAGGGGCGCTGGCCGCGCATCTTCTTGGCGTCGCGGTCCATCACCTCCAGCGAGGCGCCGACGTGGGGCGCCAGGTCGGTCTTGTTGATGACGAGCAGGTCCGACTTGGTGATGCCGGGGCCGCCCTTGCGCGGGATCTTGTCGCCGCCGGCCACGTCGATCACGTACAGGCACAGGTCGGCGAGCTCGGGGCTGAAGGTGGCGGCCAGGTTGTCGCCGCCGCTCTCGATGATGACGAGGTCCAGCTCGGGGAACTTGCGCGCCAGGCCGTCGACCGCGTCGAGGTTGATCGACGCGTCCTCGCGGATCGCGGTGTGCGGGCAGCCGCCCGTCTCGACGCCGACGATGCGTTCCTCCGGCAGCGCCCCGCTGCGCGTCAGGAACTGGGCGTCCTCCTTGGTGTAGATGTCGTTGGTGACGACGGCGATGTCGTAGCGGTCGCGCAGCCGCTTGCACAGAGCGTCAACCAGCGCGGTCTTGCCCGAGCCGACCGGTCCGGCGACGCCGACGCGCAGAGGTTGGGGCCGGGTCATGAGCGGAACAACCGGCTGTAGAGCGTCTCGTGCAGCGCGCTGGCGATCGCCTGACCGGGCGCGGTCGACGCCAGCTCGTCATCGTCGAGTGCGCGTGCGCGCTCGACGATGTCCGGGATCTCGTTGCCGGCCAGCGCGAGCAGCCGCTGCCCCGCGCTCTGCCCGAGCGGGACCAGGCGCACCGCCGCGCTGGTCGTGGTCTCCGCCCAGGCGAAGGCGTACCCCGCCAGCGCCGCGGAGGTCGGGATCGCGTACCGCGCGGCGGCCAGCGCGAACATCGCCGCCTGCGTGACGTGCCCGTGCGCTTCCCACCCGCCGGCGTCGTGGACACCGATGGCGGCCAGCGCCCGCGCCAGCGCCGCGCCGAGCTGGCGCTCCTCCTCGCGCATCTCCCGCGTCGGCCGGCACGCCGCCAGCCAGGCGCTCCAGGCGTCGACGCGCGGCCGGTTGTCGCTGCGCCAGGCGTCGATCAGCCGCTCCAGCACGGGCAGGTCCAGCGTCGCCATGCTGTGGTGGAGCAACCCGAGCAGCCACTCCGCCGCGCTCGCCTCGTCGGTGACCCACCCCGACGCGACCGCTTGCTCGAGCCCCTGCGAATACGCAAACGCGCCGATCGGCAGCGCCGGGCTGACCAGCTGGAGAAGCCGCGTCAGCGCGACGCCGCTGACCGGGACCACGTCCGTCGTCGGAGCGCGATCAATGTCCGTGTCGCTGAGCGTGCTCATGATGATGTCCTTGTTGAGGTCCTTCCCCAGCTTCGCCGTGGCGGTAGCCGCCCGCCTCGGGCTCGAATGGAGCCACGCGCGTCTCCACCGCCAGCCCGAGCTCCTCGACCATCTCGTCGAGGACGTGATCGTGCTCGTACGCGAGCCAGTCCGCGCCGACCTGCACCGGAACGTGCCGGTTTCCCAGATGATAGGCGGCGCGCGCCAGCGCGACCGCGCCCGCGGCGTGAACCAGCGACAGCGTCTGATCGGCCGCGCGCACCGTCACCACCTCGCCCTGTTCCGGGTCGCGCAGGCGGTCCCCGTCCCGCAGGATCGTCCCGCGCGGCAGCATCAGGGCGGCCTCCCGCCCGTCGTCGATCCGGATCCGCATCCGGCTGCGCCGCCGATCCTCGAAGCCGAGCGTCAGCACGGCGCTTTCGTGCGCAGGCGGCGGCGCCGCGCGGGTCCCGATCACCTCGGTGAAGCGGAGCATCTTCCCGACGTTGCCCACCTTGCCCACCTTGCCCGATTTGGCCATCGCTCACTCCTCCTTCAGAACAGGAAATAGCGCTGCGCGAGCGGAAGGGTGGTTGCCGGCGCGCACGTCAGCAGCTCACCGTCTGCCCGCACCTCGTAGGTCTGCGGATCGACCTCGATGACGGGCAGGGCGCCGTTGTGAACGAGGTCGCGCTTGCGCACGGTCCGCGTCTCGCCGACCGCCATCACGCGCCGCGCCAGCTTCAGCCGTTCGGGCACGCCGTCCTCCAGCGCCGCGCGCGACACGAACGTCACCGACGTCGCGTGCAGCGCCCCGCCCAGCGCGCCGAACATCGGGCGGTAGTGGACCGGCTGCGGCGTCGGGATCGACGCGTTGGGATCGCCCATCGGCGCGGCGACGATGAACCCGCCCTTGATGATCGCCGCCGGCTTCGCGCCGAAGAACGCCGGCTTCCACAGCACCAGATCGGCCAGCTTGCCGACCGCGATCGATCCCACCTCGCGCGAGATGCCGTGCGTGATCGCCGGGTTGATCGTGTACTTCGCGAGGTAGCGCTTGGCGCGGAAGTTGTCGTTGCCGCCCGCCGCGTCCTCGGCGAGCGCGCCGCGCTGCTGCTTCATCTTGTGGGCGGTCTGCCACGTCCGGGTGATCACCTCGCCCACGCGGCCCATCGCCTGCGAATCGCTCGACATCATGCTGATGGCGCCGAGGTCGTGCAGGATGTCCTCGGCGGCGATCGTCTCGCGCCGGATCCGCGACTCCGCGAACGCGACGTCCTCGGCGATGCCGGGATCCAGGTGGTGGCACACCATCAGCATGTCCAGGTGCTCGTCGACGGTGTTCACCGTGTAGGGCCGCGTCGGGTTCGTCGACGACGGCAGCACGTGCGCCACGCCGCACGCCTTGATGATGTCGGGCGCGTGGCCGCCGCCCGCGCCCTCGGTGTGGTACGTGTGGATCGCCCGCCCCTTGAAGGCCGCCAGGGTGTCCTCGACGAAGCCCGATTCGTTGAGCGTGTCGGTGTGGATCGCGACCTGCACGTCGTGCGCCTCGGCGACGCGGAGACAGCAGTCGATCGCGGCGGGTGTCGTGCCCCAGTCCTCGTGAAGCTTCAGCCCGAGGCAGCCGGCCCGGATCTGCTCGACCAGCGCCTCGGGCTGGCTGGCGTTTCCCTTGCCGAGGAAGCCGAGGTTCATCGGCAGCGCGTCCGCCGCCTGCAGCATGCGCGCGACGTTCCAGGCGCCCGGCGTGCACGTCGTCGCGTTGGTCCCCGCCGCCGGGCCGGTGCCGCCGCCGATCATCGTCGTCACGCCCGACATCAGCGCGTCGTCGATCTGCTGCGGCGAGATGAAGTGGATGTGCGTGTCGATGCCGCCCGCCGTCAGCAGGCAGCCTTCGCCCGCGATGATCTCGGTGCCTGGACCGATGATGATGTCGACGCCCGGCTGCACGTCGGGGTTGCCGGCCTTGCCGATGCCGGAGATGCGGCCGTGCTTGATCCCGACGTCGCCCTTGACGATGCCGCTCGGGTCGAAGACCACCGCGTTCGTGATCACCGTGTCCGCCGCGGCGTCCCCGGCGCGCTGGCTCTGCCCCATGCCGTCGCGGATCACCTTGCCGCCGCCGAACTTGACCTCCTCGCCGTAGATCGTGTGATCGCGTTCGACCTCGATCACGAGGTCGGTGTCGCCCAGGCGCACGCGATCCCCGGTCGTCGGACCGTACATCTCGGCGTAAGCGCGGCGGTCGACGCTCTTCATGTCGCGCCACCGTCGAGGGCGCCCATGATCTCGCCGCGAAAGCCGTGCACGACCCGCGCGCCGTCGTAGGCGACGAGGTCGACCGTCCGGGTCTGGCCCGGCTCGAAACGGACCGCGGTGCCGGCGGGGATGTCGAGCCGGAACCCGCGCGCCTGCGCGCGGTCGAACGCGAGGCCCGGGTTCACCTCGAAGAAGTGGTAGTGCGATCCGACCTGGATCGGCCGGTCGCCCGTGTTAGCGACGGTCACCTTGCGGGTGGCGCGGCCGGCGTTGATCTCGATCGCGCCCGCGGCAGGCGTCACGGCGCCGATGCCGCTCGGCGCCTTCACGGGGATCGGCTGGTGCACGGTGACCAGCTTGGTCCCGTCGGGGAACGTCGCCTCCACCTGCACCTCGGTGATCAGCTCCGCGACACCGTCCATGACGTCATCGGCGCCGAGCAGGCGCGTCCCTTCCGACATCAGCTCGGCGACGGTGCGGCCGTCGCGCGCGCCCTCCAGGATCGCGGCCGAGATGAACGCGACCGCCTCCGGGTAGTTCAGCTTCAGGCCGCGGGCCTTGCGCCGTTCGGCGACCAGCGCGGCGGTGAACAGCAGCAGCTTGTCTTTTTCGCGCGGTGTCAGCTCCATGGATCTCCGTCAGGTCGCCCAGACGCGCGGCGGAACGGCGGCGCGGCCGAGCAGGGTGGGGCGCACGAGCCGCCAGGCCTCGTGCAGGAACGTCCGGGCGCGCTCGGCGTCGCCGCCGAGGACGCGCGCGATCATCACGTCGCCGTCGCCGACGACCGTCACGGCGCCGGCGTCGCCTCCCGTCGCCTCGCCCGCGAGCGCGCGCACCCGGTCGACGGCTTCGGCCGCCGGCGCGGGCGCCGCCACCAGCAGGCCCACGACGCCTCGACCGCCCAGCCCCCAGCGCGCGGACATCACGCCGGCGGCCGCGTCGTAGCGGCCGCGCTCGATCAAGAGGGGCCGCCCGTCGCGGTACAGCTCGAACGCCTGCCCGCACACCCCCCGCGCGAACGGCGCGCGGCCCGCGGCCAGGCCGAAGCAGACCGCGTCGATGCCGATGAACCGCGCGTCGCGCCCGAGGTCGACGCGCGTCGCCAGCGTTGCGCGCGCGCCGTCGTAGAGGATCGCCTCCTGCGGGAGCCACTCCAGCGTCCCGCCCGCCGCGACGCGCAGGCGCTGCGTCTGCCGGGCCGTCGCGCCGCTGGTCCGGTAGATCTTGCCGGCGGCGGGCGTCGTCACGAGCGCGTGCGCGCCGGCGTCGACCTCGACGTCGATCGAGAGCTCGTCGCCTCCGACCAGCCCGCCCGGCGGGTGCAGCAGGTAGACATGGCAGACCTCCGGCCCTTCCGGGCGAAACGGCCGCTGCACGACCAGCGGCCCGCGGTGGGCGCGCCGCGCGAGCTGCGTCGTTCCGCCCTCCGCCGCGAACCCCAGATCGATCGCGGCTTGCCAGCCCGCATTGACCACGCCGGCCACGCCGCCCACGCCGCCCACGCCGGCCACGCCGCCCACACTGCCGACGCCGCTCACACCGCCCGCACCGCCCACGCTAGGCCGTGTCGTCGAGGAAGGTATTGGGCCGCTCCCACACGACGAACACCACGCAGCCCTCCGGGCTGGAGACGGCGTGCGTCGACCCCGGTTGGTTGACGACGTGCGTGCCGGCCGCGTAGACGCCGCGCTCGTCGCGCTGCGATCCGATGAGCACGTAGATCTGCTCGGTCCCTTCGTGGCGGTGGCGCGGGACCTTGGCCCCCGGGGCGTAGCGGAGCAGCGCGCCCGAACGGGTGTGCGGCGCGCCCCAGAGACGGTGGATCTGGACGCCGGTGAGGAAGTGGTGCCAGACGAGCCTGGGGCTGAGCGCGAGCGCGCGCAGCTCGTCGAGGGCGAGGGCGAGGCCATCCATCCTCAGCCGGGCAGCGCTTCGATCAGCGCCGCGGAGGTCGACACCGATCCGAACACGCCGTTCTGCATCTTCACCATCTTGACCGCGGCGGCGTGGTTGCCCGGATCGGTCGCGCCGCAGCAGTCCTCGAGCAGCAGGCACTCGTAGCCGCGATCGTTGGCTTCACGCATGGTGGTGTGGACGCAGACGTCGGTGGTGATCCCGGTCAGGACGATGTTCGCGATCCCGCGCTGGCGCAGGATCAGGTCCAGATCGGTCGCGCAGAACGATCCTTTTCCGGGCTTGTCGATGATGGTCTCTCCGGGACGCGGCGCCAGCTCGGGGATGATGTCCCAACCGGGCTCGCCGCGGACGAGGATTCGCCCGCACGGCCCCTGGTCGCCGATGCCGACGCCTTCGTTGCCCGGCGTCCGCCTGGAGCGCCAGCGCTTGTTGGCGGGCAGATCGGCCAGGTCCGGGCGGTGTCCTTCGCGCGTGTGCAGAATCGGATATCCGGAGGCCCGCATTTTCTCCAGCACGCGCCGGATCGGATCGATGCACGCCCGGGTCAGGCTGATGTCGTAGCCGAGCAGATCGATATATCCGCCCTTGCCGCAGAAGTCGGTCTGCATGTCGATCACGATCAGCGCCGTGTTGCCCGGGCGCAGATCGCCGTTCCAGGGCCAGGGATAGGGGTCGGCCGCGACGAACCGGGAGGTCGTGCCCATCAGCTGCCTTTATAGGCCGCCTCATGTTTCTCGATTCTTTCCGCGGCTTGAATAGTTCGTAACTTCGGTCGAGGCCGGTGGTTTCGCGGTTGTGGGCGCGATTGCGCTCCGGCATTCTCGCGCGTGGATGCAGAGCCTCGACGCGGCGACGTTGGCCGGAGCCTATCGGGACGGCAAGCTGGAGCCGGCCGAGGTCGTGGAGGATGTCCTCGGGCGCATCGCGAAGCGGGGCGCGGACGGCGTCTGGATCGCCCTGGCCGCGCGGGATCGGCTGCTCGATGACGCGCGCGCGCTGGCACGGCGCCGCGCCGCCGGGGAGCAGCTCCCGCTCTACGGCCTGCCGTTCGCGGTGAAGGACAACATGAGCGTCGCGGGGATCGCGACGACGGCGGCGTGCCCCGCCTTCGCGTACCAGCCGGAAGCGCACGCGCCGGTGGTCGCGCGCTTGATCGCGGCGGGCGCGCTCGTCATCGGCAAGACCAACCTGGATCAATTCGCGACGGGCCTGGTCGGCGTTCGATCGCCTTACGGGATCCCGCGGAACCTGTTCGACGATCGCTATATCGTCGGCGGCTCCAGCTCCGGGTCGGCGGTCAGCGTGGCGGCCGGCCTGGTCAGCTTCGCGCTCGGCACGGACACCGCCGGCTCGGGGCGCGTGCCGGCGGCGTTCAACAACATCGTCGGGCTCAAGCCGAGCCGCGGCCTGCTCAGCACCTCGGGCGTCGTGCCCGCCTGCCGTTCGCTCGACTGCGTCTCGGTGTTCGCGCCCACCGTCGAGGAGGCGGTCGCCGTCGCCGAGGTCGCGCGCGGGTACGACGCGGCCGATCCGGCCTCGCGTCCGGAGGCTGACGCGTTTCGCTTCGTCCCCGGACCCTGCCCGCCGCGGTTCCGCTTCGGCGTGCCTGCGGGCGCCGCGCTGGACCTCCTCGGCGACGCGCGCGCCGCCGAGCTGTTCCGGGGCGGGATCGCGCGGCTCGAGGCCCTGGGCGGCACGCGGGTCGATCTCGACTTCGCGCCGTTCGAGGAGGCGGCGGGCCTGCTCTACGACGGTCCGTTCGTCGCGGAACGGCTGGAGGCGGCGGGCCGGTTGCTCGCCGAGAACCCGGCCGCCATCGTCCCGCCCGTGCGCACGATCCTGGAGGGCGCGACGCGGTTCGATGCCCGGGCGGCGTTCGCGGCCCAGCACCGGCTGGCGGCGCTGCGGCGGCGCGCGGGCGCGCTGCTCGCGCAGATCGATTTCCTGTTCGTGCCGACGACGCCGACGATCTACACGATCGAAGACGTGCAGGCGGATCCGCTGCGCCTCAACGCGCAGCTCGGGCGCTACGCCAATTTCGTGAACCTGCTCGACCTGGCGGCGGCGGCGGTGCCCCTCGGCTTCCGCAGCGACGGCTTGCCGGGCGGCGCGACGCTGATCGCGCCGTGGGGGCGGGATGCGGCGCTCGCGGCGTTCGCGTCCGCGCTGCATCGGACGACGTCCCGCACGATTGGCGCGACCGGCGCGCCGCTGCCGACGGCGCCGGCGCCGTCGGCAACAGCCGCGGCCGACGCGGGGGATCGCCTCGAGATCGCGGTCGTGGGCGCGCACCTGTCGGGCGAGCCGCTCAATCACCAGCTCGTCGATCTGGGCGCGCGGTTCGTGCGCGCGGCCCGCACCGCGCCCGCGTATCGGCTGTACGCGCTGGCGGACGCGTCGCCGCGCAAGCCGGGGATGACGAAGGTCGCGGAGGGCGGCGTCGCGATCGATCTCGAGCTCTGGTCGCTCGACGCGCAGGCGTTCGGTCGTTTCGTCGCCCGCGTTCCGTCCCCGCTCTGCATCGGCACGATCGATCTCGAGGACCGCACCCGCGCCAGCGGCTTCCTGTGCGAATCTCATGCGCTCGCGGGCGCCGCCGACATCTCCCGATTCGGCGGCTGGCGCGCCTATCTGCGCTCGCTCAATTAGCGCGAGATCGCGACGCGGATGTCGCGGTGGCGACGAATGGTGACGCGCAAGCGCGCGGCATCGTTGGACTGACACAGGGGGAATGTGATTTGCTTCACCACGACGGCATGGCCAAACTTGCGCTGCTCGGGCTGGCTCTTCTGATCGGGTGTAGCGGTGGCGGCGGCGGGCCCCGGGACGGCGGCGGTGGGATGGCGGCAGGCGCGGGCGGTGTCTCCGGAACGGGCGGGACGGGGACCTGTACCGGAACGGCGTCTTTCTGGTGCGTCTCGGGCTGCGGCAGCGATGTCTTCGAGGCGGCGACCTGCGACGGCGGCCAGTGGGGTTGTCCGCTTGGCTTGATCCGGTCCAACACCTGCTCCGGCGGCGGCACCAGCGGCACCGCGGGTTCGACAGGCGCCGGCGGGAGTGGCGGCGCGTCCGGAGGCTCGGGTGGCAGCGGGAGCGGGGGCTCGGGTGGCAGCGGGATCGGCGGCGCGGGCGGCAGCGCGAACGCGGGCGCGGGCGGAGGTGCGGGCTCGGGTGGTTCAGGCCCGCGCGGCGGCGCCGGTGGTGCAGGTCCGCGCGGCGGCGCCGGTGGCTCAGGCCCGCGCGGCGGCGCGGGTGGCAGCGCCTCCGGCGGCGCGGGCGGTGCCGCGGGTCGGGGCGGCGCCGGCGGTGTCGGAGGCTGCGGGTCGCCCCCCTCCCATCCGACGTTCAACTGCGCGGCCACCTACGACGAGCAGGCGGCGGTAACAGGCTGCGGGCTCGGCGGATCGGTCACAAAGGGCGCCTGCGGCGCTTCGTGGGGCTGGCGTTGCGAGTCCGTTTACACGCTGACCTGCATCTACGATTCCCAGAAGAGACTGGCCGCCGATCGCTGGTGCCCCGACCTGGGGGCCTGTCGCGAGAGCTGCCCGGCGGTCGTCGGCTTCGATGCGTGCATCGACGAGATCGGCCGGCGGACCGACGCCGGCCCCGGCAACTGAGCCGCCGGGCGCGGGCCGAGGTCGCGCGGGGAGGTCGCGCGGGATCGGTCAGCGGGGCGTCGCGTTTCTGGATTGCGCAGGTTTACACCTGTGAGACATTCGCTTCGCGCGAACGACGTCGGCCCTGCTTTTCGTTGGCTGCATTCTGCGGAGGAGACCCAATGATCGCCCGCCCCATCCTGATTTTCGCCGCGGCGACCGCGCTGTCGTTCGCCGCTTGCGCGGATCGAGAACCCGACGCCGCCGCCGACGACGCGTTCGGGATCAAGGCCGCCAACGGGATCAAGGCCGCCAACGGCATGGCCTCGGTCGACGGGGTCGTCAGGACCGTCGGGCTGACTGGCCCGAACGGCGCGAGGAGCAGCAGCGGTCTGTCGCTGCAGAGCGGGCTCTTCACGGAGGCCGGGCTCTCGAGCATGACCGGTCTCATGACCACGGAGGCAGGACGCAAGACCGTCGCTTATCTGGTCAGGTGCGCGCTCGGTCCGGGCGATTCGCTCGCAAAGAGTGACAACCAAGGAGTGGGGCACGTCTTCGTCGGCGAGCTCGGGCTCTGCCCGCAATGGTACGGCAACCAGATCGCCACCAGCCGATCCTGCCAGCACATGATATCCGCCTGCATGATGGCGTTCGTGAACCGGGCCGGCGTGCAGATCCCGATCTGGCTCGATTCGGCGCATCCCAAGATCGGATGGGGCGTCGACCCGGCGTTCCCCCTGCAGGAGGGCACGTTCTTCGGCAACATCATGACGACCGGCACTCAACCGGCGATCGGCATGCCCAATACCATCTCGCCGAACGGCTACTTCTGTGCGGGCCACGGCATCCTGTTCAGCGTCGTCGCCGGACGCCTCAACGCGTCCGATATCAATTCACCGTACATGCCGTACGGCACGGATGGGATGTGCCTCGGCACCGGTCCGACCACCATCCCCGGCCCCACCAGCCCCGGCAAGAGCGATCCCGACGGCTTCATGCGGATCTGCGCGAACGGCGTCTGCTTCGAGAACGGCGAGCCGATCACCGTCTGGCGCAACAACGTCTACGCGCCGGGATTCGACGCCACGTACCGGTATTTCCTCTTGCCGATGCACATCCCGACGCAGATCGGCAGCAAGGCCGTCGAAGCGGCCGGCGGCTCGACGGTCAACGGCACGCCGGTCGTGCAAAACGCGGGGTCCGGCGGCATCGACGCCCAGCAGTTCGCGATCCTGAAGTCCAGCTTGTTCAGCAGCACCTGGAAGATCGCCATGAAGGCCGACACGAACAAGTGCATCGGGCCGCTCGGCAACGGCACCGCCAACGGCACCCCGATGGAGATCCAGAGCTGCAACGGCGGCGACAGTCAGTCCTGGAGTATCTCGGCCGGCGCGAACAGCGGCGGCTTCACGTTGTTCAACGTGGCCGCGCGCCGCTGCCTCGCGGTCTCGACCGGGAGCCTGGTTGACGGGGCGCGGCTGGACCTCTTCGACTGCAACGGCTTCACCAACCAGACGTTCAAGGTGGCCGCGGCGCTCTGAGAGCGAGAGACACCGGCCCGACTTTTCGGGACCTGCATTCTGCGGAGGACGCAATGATTTTCCGTTCCAAATTGATCATCGTCGCGGCGGCTGCTGCGCTGTCGCCCGCCGCCTGCGCGGACCGGGCAGCCGACGCCGACGCCGATGATGCGTACGGGATCAAGGTCGCCAACGGCATCAAGGTCGCGAACAGCCTGGCGTCGATCGACGGCCTGCTCAACACGGTCGGGCTGACCGGCTCGAACGGCGCGATGACCACCACCGGCCTGTCGCTGACGGCTGGGCTCATCAATCAAACGGGGCTCTCGAGCACGATGGGTCTGATGACCACCGACGGAGGGCGCAAGACGGTCGCGTATCTGGTCAGGTGCGCGCTCGACTCGAACCAGATCCTCATCAAGCAGGATCAGCTGGGGGTACAGCACTCCTTCCTGGGCGAGATCGGGCTCTGTCCGCAGTGGCGCCTCGGCTCCATCGCCAGCGACCGGGCCTGCCAGCACCTGCTGTCTGCCTGCATGACGGCATTCGTGAACAGGGCCGGCGTGCAGATCCCGATCTGGCTCGATTCGGCGCATCCCAAGATCGGCTGGGGCGTCAGCCCGCTCTTCCCCCAGCAGGAGGGGACGTTCTTCGGCAACATCATGATGACGGGCCCTCAATCGTTGATCGGCTTGCCCGCAGCCATCGCGCCGAACGGCTACTTCTGCGCGGGTCACGGCATCCTTCTGGGCGTCGTGGCCGGCCGTCTCAACGCGTCCGACCCCAACACGCCGTTCCTGAACCCGTTCGGCGTTACCGGGATGTGCCTCGACGGCGCCATGACCGTCGCCGGCCCCACCAGCCCCGGCCGCACCGACCCCGACGGTTTCACGCGGGTCTGCGCGGGCGGCGTCTGCTTCGAGAACGGGGAGCCGATCACCGTGTGGCGCAACAACGTCTACACGCCGGGATTCGACGCCACCTACCGGTACTTCCTCTCCCCGATGCACGCCTTGGGCAAGGCGGTCGAGGTCGCCGGCGGGTCGACGGTCAACGGCACCGTGGTCCAGCAAAATGCAGGGGCCGGCGTCATCGACGCGCAGCGGTTCGCCATCTTGAAGATCGGCACGAGCAGCAACTGGCAGATCGCGATGAAGGTCAACACGAACAAGTGCATCGGCCCGGTCGGCAACGGCACCGGCAACGCGACCCGGATCGAGGTCCAGGACTGCAACGCCGGTAACAATCAGGCCTGGTCGATCACCGCCGGGGCGAACAGCGGCGGCTTCACGTTCACGAACGTGGCCTCCGGACGCTGCCTCGAGGTCGCGTCCCAGGCCACCTATGACGGGGCACCGCTGCAGCTCTTCGACTGCACGGGAGGCTTCAACCAGATGTTCAAGGTGGCCGCGTCGATCTGAGGCTGCGCGGTGCCGGCAGCGTGTCTGGATGACGCGACCTTGCTCGCGTTCCTGTCCGGCGATTTGCCGGCGGCGCCGCGGAGGGAGGTCGAAGCTCACCTGGCGGGCTGTCTGGCGTGCACGGACCTGACCACCTGGGCGGCGGCCGACCTCGCGAGCCGCGGGCACGTGACGGGAGGGCAACGGCGGCTGCTCTTCGGTGAGCTCACCATTGGATCGCAGGTCGGCCGTTACCGGATCCTCGCGCTGATCGGACGCGGCGGGATGGGCGAGGTGTACGCCGCCTATCACCCGGATCTCGAGCGCCGCATCGCCCTCAAGATCGTCGGCGAATCCGGCCCCGGCAGCGCCGAGCGCCGGGGGCGTTTGCTGCGCGAGGCCCGGGCGATCGCGCGGCTGTCGCACCCCAACGTCGTCACCGTGTACGACGCGGGCACGCTGGGCGATCGCGTCTACATCGCGATGGAGCTGGTGGAAGGCGAGACCGTCGCGGCGTGGCTGCGCGCCGCCCCCCGAACCTGGCGCGAGGTCGTCGACGTGTTCATCGCCGCCGGGCGGGGGCTCGCGGCCGCGCACGCCGCCGAGATCGTGCATCGCGACTTCAAGCCGCACAACGTGATGATCGGCAAGGACGGATCCGTGCGCGTCATGGACTTCGGGCTCGCTCGCCTCGTGAACGAGCAGGCGCTCGCCGATCCGCCGCACGACAGCGTCGAGCCATCCGTCGATCGGGAGTCGGCGACCGTCACCAAGACGGGGACCTTGCTGGGCACGCCGGCCTACATGGCGCCGGAGCAGTTCCGCGGCGAACCGTCGGACGCGCGGTCCGACCAGTTCAGCTACTGCGTGGCGCTGCACGAGGCGCTTTACGGATTTCGACCACGCCTCGCCCACCTCGACGATCGCGAGCCGCCGGGCGACGTCCCGTCCACCGCGCCCGCTGAACGACGGCGCCGCGTGCCCGCCTGGCTCCGCGGCGCCGTGCTGCGCGGCCTGCGGCCCGAGCCGGCGCAGCGTTTCGCTTCCATCAACGAGTTGCTCGCCATCCTCGATCGCGGTCGCGCGCGGGTGCGCCGGCGCCTGATCGGCGCGGCCGCGAGCGTGGCCGTCGCGCTGGCGGTCGTTACCGGATGGCGCGTCTCCCACCCGCAACGGTACGAATGCACGCCTGCCCCGAGCCGGCTCGCGGGCGCGTGGCCCGCCGAGGGAGGGACCGGCTCGCGGCGTGATCGCCTCCATCAGGCGGTGCTGGCGAGCGGCCGCGAAGAGGCGGCCGCGGTGTGGCGTCGGCTGTCTGCCGTGCTGGACGACCACGTGGCGCAGTGGAGGGCGATGTACCAGGAGACGTGCGAGGCGACGCACGTGCGGGGCGAGCAGTCCGCGGAGGTCCTCGATCTGCGGATGCGCTGCCTCGCCAACAACCTGGACGAGGTTCGCGCGCTGACCGACGTCCTCACCAGCGCGAAGGGGGCGCCGGTCGGCCAGGCCGTATCGGCCGCCGCCAGGTTGACGCCCGTCGCCGTCTGCGGCGATGCGGCGGCGCTCCGGGCGACCGTCCCGCTCCCGACGGACGAACAGAGCCGCCGCGCCGTGGAGGGGCTGCAGCAACGGTTGAACGACCTTCGCGCCTTCCGCGACGTCGGCCACACCCACGACGCGATGGACCGGGCCCGCGCGCTTCGGCCGCTGATCGAGCAGGCAGGCTACGCGCCGCTGACGGCCTCACTCCTCATGATCACCGGGATGATCCAGGTCGATATCGGCGACTTCGCCGGTAGCCAGGTGACGCTCAAGGATGCCTTCGTCATCGCAGAGATCGGCAACGACGCCCCGGCGCGCGCCGAGGCCGCCATCGGTCTCGTCTTCGCTCTGTCCCAGCTCGGTCGCTTCGACGAGTCCAACCTCTGGCTTCGGGAAGCGAAAGCGATCCTCGATCGGCTCGGCCCCGGCCATGAACGACTGCGCGCCTGGGCGCTGAACAACGAGGCTGCTGTCCTCTCCGATGCGGGCGAGCTCGAACGCGCCCGTCAGGCATTCGAGCGGGCGATCGCGCTCAAGGAGCAGAGCGCCGGGCCGACCCATCCCGATGTCGCGATGAGCCTGCTCGGTCTCGGGGATGTCTTGAAAGACCTGGGAAAGCTCGAAGCGGCGCTCGCCGCCGAGGATCGGGCCCTCGCGATCTGGAGCGATCAGGGGAGCTCATTTGCCGCCAAGGCCGAGAACAACAAGGGCGAGATCCTGCTTGCGCTGGGGCGGCCCGCTGAGGCGGGGGTCGCTTTCGAGCGGGCGCTGCGCGCGCTCGAGCGCGAAGGGGGACCGGACAACATCCTTCTGGCCTACCCGTTGAACGGGCTCGGTGAGACCAAGCTCGCGCAGGGCGAAGCGGACGCCGCCGCGCGCTGGTTCGAACGGGCGTTGCGCCTGCGCGAGGACGAAAACAAGCAGTACAGCCCACCGCTCGTCGCCCAAACTCGCTTCGGCCTCGCTCGCGCCCTGTGGGACGCAAACCGGGATCGCCGGCGCGCCTTGTCGCTCGCCCGTTCGGCGCGCGCGGGCTACGACGACGGCCATCATGGCGCTGATCTCGCCACGGTGGACGCCTGGCTCGTCGCCCGGGCGCCCCGAAGATCCTCGCCCTGAGATCGCCCGTCAGGCCGGCATCTTCCACAGGCCGGCGATCGGGGACACGCCGCTGCGGTCGAAGGTGTTCATCGTGCCGTCGGCGTTGGCCGTCGGGATGTTGCCGATCGGGTTCGTGGTCTTGAAGTAGGCCTGGGCGATCGTCAGCCACAGATCGTTGTGCTTGCGGTTGCTGAGCGCCATCCATTGACCGCATTGCATGCCGAGCGCGCTGCCGCCGAAGATCATCGCCGGTTGGCTGCTGCGGCTGTGGTACGGCTCCGCCACCTCGGTGATGTACGGGATGATGGTGTTGGCGAGCAGGTTGTTGCCGTAGACGTCGGTTGTCGCCTTCCACTCGGCGAACATCTCCGCCATCCGCGCGTTGTACCAGGTCTGGCAGTTGGCCAGGAACCCGAGGATGTTCTGCTCGGTCGCGGTCGCGCCCGACGGCGACGAGGTCGAGTACGACGAGTTGACGATCTGGTGGCTGGTCGGGTGGTACATGTAGATGCCGTTCGGATCGCCGGGGAACTGGCCCTTGAACGAGACGTGGTTGGTTCCGGGCGACCACTGGAAGGTCGCGACGCGCAGCACGTCGCACTGGAACGCGGTGCGGATGATCGCCATGTGGGCCTTGCCGATGTTGGCGTGCAGGGCGCTGTCGTCGACGGTCGACGTCGTCGGCCCCGACCCCGGGTTCTTGTAGTCGCGGTTGACCTTGCTGTTCTGGCCGACCAGCGACATGTCCGGCATCAGCGGCGGCGCGCAGGTCCCGGGGGGCTGCGGCATCGACATGTTGTCGATCATCGTCTGCAGCTGCTGCTCGACCTTGCGGATCGCCTGCGCGTGCGCGTCGATCTTCGACGACTCGCTCGCCGGCGCCAGCGTCTTGAGCCGCGCGAGCTGCGCCGTCGAGCAGTCGAGCACGCTCTTGCGCGCCTTCAATCGGTTGAACGCGCTGGTCACCGGCCCGGGGCCGCCCGTCTGGAACGAACCGATCAGCTTGTTGTAGAGCTGCAGCGGGCGCAGCTCCGGCAGCAGCGGGATGTTCTGGGTGACCATCCCGTTCGTGCCGCCCTGCGCGGCGCCGGTCGACTCGGTGAGGTAGCTGTACGACAGGCACTGCGTCGACGTCTCCTGCGAGTCGACGCGCGCGTCGCAGATCGCGTTGACGTAGCCGATCCCCTTGTTCAACGACGGCACCAGCTTGAGGAAGATCTGATCCCAGGACGGCCCGCCCGCGACCGCGTCGTCGGTCTCCCCGCCGTTGGCGCGCGTGCCGGGCGTGCGCGCGCCCGTGCTGGCCATCGGCGTTCCCGCCTCGTGCCCGCCGCCGAACGAGCTGCCGACGTTGTTGTTGAGCCCGTAGAGCACGATCATGTCGTTCTTCAGGCCGGCGTCGCCGAACGGCTTCAAGATGCGCGAGAAGTCCCAGTTGCTGCCGTTCGGCGCCTGGGTCGGCAGCGTCGGGAGCGCCGGGGTCGGGTTCGTCCCGACCTGCACCGGCACGTACCAGTACTTCTGCGTGCCGACCGGCCAGTGGGTCATGAGGAAGCGGGGCGGCGACGCCATCCCCTGCGCGCTCGCTTCCAGGTTGCGCAGCATGATGTGGAGACCGACGGCGCCCGCGCCCACGTCGCGAATGAAGGCGCGGCGGGCGATGCGATACGAGCTCATGGCGTACCTCCGGGGTTGCGCGCGGACATGGTCTGCGACACGGCGATCTCGCGCACCAGCGACGTGAACGTTCCTTCACCGGCGGCGACGAAGCGGTCGACGATCGCCTGCGTCGCGCACGACGTCGCGGCGGCCGTGGAGGCGTTCTCCGCCAGCGCGAAGCTCAGCACGTTCTTGGCGAAGCAGCTCGCGAACGCGGTGCCGTTCGCGAGCACGTTCGCCATCTCGACGGCGTTCGCGGCCTGGGCGCAGCCGAGCCGCCCCGGCAGCGTCACCGACGCGTCGATCGGGCGCCCCTTGTCGTCGGTGGTCCGGTACTGGCCGATGCCGTCGAAGTTCTCCAGCGTCAGGCCGAACGGATCGAAGTTCGGGTGGCAGGCGGCGCACGGCCGCGAGCGGTCGGCGCGGAACGCCGCCTTCTCCTTCTCGGTGGCGTCGACCAGCAGCGCCTTGGCCTCTTCGATCGCCGGGCCGAGCTCGGTCGGGAACGGCGGCGCCGGGATGCAGAGGAAGGCGGCGTTGACCAGCAGCCCGCGCCCGATGACCGACCCCGACATCGGCCGCGCCCGGGCCACCAGGAAGCCGCCCTGCGTGAGCATGCCGGCGCGGGTCGCGGGCAGGTCGACGATGCCGAAGCCGTCCCCGTCCAGCGGCACGCCCGCCGGCGGCCACGACACGCCGTAGATCGGCGCCAGCGTCTCGTTGATGGGAGAGCGCCGCGACACCAGCAGGTCGGTCAGCTTGCCGGTCCAGAGCACGTTCTCGAGGAACAGCTCCGACTCGCGGTACATCGAGTTGCGCACCGCCTCGTTCCAGTTCGGGTTCGCGCCGCTGTCGACGATGACCTCTTCGAGGTTCGTGATGTCGAAGTAGCTCATCATCGCGCCGTGCAGGTTCCGCCTGGCCGCGTCGGTGGCGAGGATGCGATTGACCTGCGCGCGCAGCTGCGCGTCGGTGGACAGCTGGTTCTGCGCGGCCGCGGTGGTCAACGCCGCGTCGGGGGGGCCGTCGGTCAGGAAGTACGACAGGGCGCTCGCCATCTCGTACTGCGACAGGGCGCCGGCGGTCGCCGCGCCGGCGCCGAACTCGGTCCGGTAGAGAAAGAACGGCGAGTCCAGGGCGGCGTAGACGCTGTACTGGGTCGCGTCCTGGATCGTCCCGCCGAAGCTCTTCACGTCGGTGTAGACCTTATTGATCTCCGTCGTCTCGGTGGCGTCGAGCGGCCGCCGGTATGCCTTGGCGGCGAAGCCCCGCACGAAGCTCTGCGCGCAGGGGTCGGTGACGTTGGTCCCGGTGCACCCCGTGACGGCGCCGAAGTTGTCGAACACGTACTGCGCCGCCTCCTGGGCGATGCGGTCTCCGGTGTCCCACGGGCTGTCGGTGATCACCGTTCCCTCTCGCGGGTTGGCGAGCGGCGGAAACCAGCGGTGGCGCGCGTCGACCAGCTCGAAGTCGACGATGATCTTGTTCGCGACCGTGTCGCCGAGCAGCGCCCGGATCGACTCCGCGATCTGGTTGAACGTCAGGCGCACGGTCCGCTTCGACGCCTGCACCTCCGTGCCCGAGCAGGGCGCGGTGGCCGACGATGGGATGCACATCGCCGGCCCCGCGGCGCCGCCCGTCCCGCTCGGGATCGTCGCGCCGCCGGTGCCCGACGCGATCGGGCCGCCGCCGCCGTTACCCGAATGCGTTCCTCCGATCCTGCCGTTGCAACCGGCGAGCAACGCGACCGTGGCGGCCACCACGCCCGCCCGCAATGCAACGGGCCGAGCCGCCAAACATCCTCGTGCAGTCATTGTGCGCCTCCCCAAAAACATCGAGACACACCTGCCAAGCGACCGCGGCGGGCTATGGCGGCTCACAAAATCGATCGAGAATTCGGCTCAAAAATCGTTCGCGCGCCGTTTCGCGTGTGCGCAAACGTGGGTCGCGGTCGTTGCGCGGACGCGGCGCAGATTGCCGAAGCGCCTCGTCAGTCCGCCGGCGCGTACTGCGCGACGCCTGCGCCGAACGACCAATCGATCGGTTCGTTTTCGCTGAGCACCACCATGACGTCCTCGATGCGGGTTCCGGTCGCCGCCCGCACGTTCTCGGCGATCGCGCGATAGAGCGCGCGCTTCATCTCCGGTGCGCGCCCGCGCCGCAAGGTGATGTGCACGGCGATGAACCCCGGCGTGCGCGCGACACCGAGGTAGCTCGGGTCGAAGATCAGATCCTCGGGGCCGTGGGCGCCGATGACGTGGAAGCGATCGGCGGGCGGGATGCCGACGACCTCGACCAGCGCCCGGTGGACCGCGTCGGAGACGCTGCGGCGATAGCTGGCATCAAGATTGGCGGGAACGTCGATTCGGACGAGAGGCATGCGCGGAGATTACCCCGGCCCGGAAGTTACGTTCTTCCGTATCGCCCGAAATCTGCCGGCAACCTGACCATGACTATCCTGCGCCGATGAGAAACATTCTCGCGATCGCCGCCGTCGTCGCCACGGTCTCCCTGAGCTTCAACGCCGATCTGGCGCCGCCGGCCGCGAACGCCGCGCCCGCGGAGAAGGCCGCCGCCAAGGGCCCGCTCCGGATCGGCTTCTCCGACTGGCCGGGGTGGACGGCGTTCGAGGTCGGCATCCAGAAGGGCTGGTTCAAGGAGGCGGGCGTCGACGTCAAGTTCGACTGGTTCGAGTACGCGCCCTCGATGGAGGCGTTCGCCGCGGGCAAGGTCGACGCCGTCATGATGACGATGGGCGACGCGCTGGTGACCGGCGCGCCCGGCGCCCGCAGCGTCGCCGTCCTGATCACCGACTACAGCAACGGCAACGACATGATCGTCGCCAAGAAGGGGGTCGACGGCATCAAGGCGCTGAAGGGCAAGACGATCGGCCTCGAGACTGGCCTGGTCGAGCACCTGATGCTGACCAAGGCGCTCGAGAAGAACGGGCTCAAGCTCGCCGACGTGAAGATCGTCAACGTGCCCACCCATCAGACGGCGCAGACGCTGTCGTCGGGCAAGGTCGACCTTTCCAGCACAGTGGGATCCGAAGCTTGGAATTCACGTGACTTGAAGTCGCG
>JADMIO011057168.1_pt1 | contig 31042 bp, 23 predicted proteins | sample 8958161 | NCBI WGS metagenome assembly JADMIO01 (sample SAMN16585339, study PRJNA669376) | soil metagenome | isolation source: Crop rotation soil | place: USA: Cullars Rotation, Alabama | collected 2011 | reverse complement strand
CCATTAACATCAGGATCATTGATTACGCCGAGCCAGTTGGATAGATACCTGGCCTTATAGATCTTTCCATCACTGGCCAATTGAATTGCGCCATTGAAATCACTCGCAGTGGTGGCAACGGTGATGCGGCTGGCCTGTATGGCAGAATCCACACCTGACGACAGATCCCACTGAACGATAATGGCCGGTGTATAAGCCGTACAGTAAAGGACCTGCTCATTCGGTGAAAACTCGACCCCATAAGGACCAATATCCGTTGGAGGCAGCAGAAGGTGCATATGGTTGGAAAGGATTCCTGTGCTGATGTCAAAATCAAACAGCTCGCAAAATTGCGTGTCGTGGATTGCTGAGGCCAGCTTCTTCCCGCTTACAGATGTTTTCATGTAACCTATCTGTCCAATATTAAGAGGTCCGATGCTGGTAACGACTGGCGTTGTGTTCACCCCGGAATTTGTGAGCAGGTAAGCGTAAAACTGATCTGAATAGCCAATGCTGGTTATGATCCAAATATCGCTGCCATTCGAATGTTTAGTGGCCGTGACTTTTTCATTTGTATTGCTTACCAGGAGAACATTTTTTAAAATCACTTCACCAAGTCCGCCCTGCAGGTTCATATTCACTATCGAATACTCGAGTCCATAGGCTCCCATCTCGCCGGTTGTAAAAATGTAGTACAAGGAATCGTTACCGGGTTGCTTAACAATAATAGCAGATTGTGTAGATGAGGCACCACCATGCAAGCCGTTTCCCATGGACATTACCAGGTGGTTCCTGTTCCACACCGTTATACCATCCGTATAAAACAAAAGATTTCCGGCTGAATCACTGATGCTGGCGCAACCCTCCACAGTGAACAGTTGCCCGTTGGTAAGGTTTACCGGGCTGCCGCTGTTAAAATCAATACCTGCAGCACCTCCGAAATACCAAATATCCGATTCATGCTGCGCGAAGCATACCGCAATATGAAAAGTGACGGTGATGAAAAGTAGGGTAGAAGATATCTTCATGAGGGTTCAATTTTTTTGAGTGGCAATTCAATTTTATGATTGGGGCCTGTAAGCGAATTTACATTTTCCGCTGTTGGATTTCAGGATAATTCATTTGTAAATCCATCTCCGGGCTTGTTTCCTGGTTCATTACAATATCAGGAAATCAGGAGGCCTCTGAAAATTTTTTCTGAAGGATAATAGTGATAAATTGAGGTTATGGATCAATACAAAATACTCGATAAAGCATCATTGTACGCAAAGCGTTACCTGGCTGCATTACCAGCCCGGCGCGTTTTCCCCGATGAGGCATCCCTGAATGAGCTGCAAAAGCTTTCCTTTCCCTTGCCGGAATCATCTGCTGATCCGGAGAAGGTTCTGGAAACCCTGGACAACATTGGATCGCCAAACACAGTGGCAAGCAATGGGGGCCGCTATTTCGGATTCATATTCGGCGGTTCATTGCCGGCTTCCCTCGCTGCCAGCTGGCTTTCCTCGGCCTGGGATCAGAATGGAGTATTCAGGATCTCGTCGCCCGTGGCCGCACAAATTGAAAAGACAGCTGCAGAATGGTTGGTGGACCTGTTTCGCCTGCCCAAAGGTTCAGCCGTGGGCTTTGTCACCGGAACAACCATGGCAAATTTCTGTGGCGCAGTTGCTGCGCGCGACAGCATTTGTCGCCGGTTGGGCTGGGATATTAAATCGAAAGGAATGATTGGTGCGCCGCCAATACAAGTTGTGGCAGGAGAGGAAATTCATGCAAGCATGCTGCGCGCACTGATGCTTGCCGGATTTGGATCAGAAAATATTATTAAAGTGCCTGCCGATGACCAGGGAAGAATCATCGCAGGTCTTGTACCGGACACCGATGAATCAACAATCGTTTGCCTGCAGGCAGGTAATGTGAATACAGGTGGAATAGATCCTGTTGGTGAGGTATGCAGGAAGGTTAAGAAGAATGGCTCATGGGTACATGTTGACGGAGCATTCGGACTGTGGTCATCAGTCTCAGAAGCAAAGTTTCCCATGATTGAAGGATGCGACCAGGCCGACTCCTGGGCGGTGGATCTTCACAAATGGCTGAACGTTCCTTATGATAGTGGTGCGGTGATTTGCAGGGATCCGAAAGTTTTGCAGCATTCGCTCTCTGTCAGCGCTGCTTACCTTCCTGATTCCACTGAGCCGGAACCCTATTTTCATACGCCGGAAATGTCGCGGCGGGCACGTGGCATCGAAACATGGGCAGCCTTGTATTCATTGGGTCGAAATGGAGTGATCGATCTCATCGAACGTTGCTGCCGCTATGCTGAATTATTTGCCAGCAATCTAAAGAATGCAGGATTTCACATCCTGAATGAGGTTGTTCTCAACCAGGTGCTGGTTTCTTTTGGTGATGCAGATGTTACAAACAGGATCATTAAAAGAATCCAGGAGGATGGAAGATGCTGGTGTGGCGGAACGGTATGGAAAGGAAAAACTGCCATGCGAATCAGCGTCAGCTCGTGGATGACCACCGAAGAGGATATTCAGTACTGTTCTGAAGCGATCATTGAAATAGCAAATAAGGAACTCAACGTAATCTCCGGCAACCAGGGCGGCAGGTAAATGATCTTACCAGCCTGCCCTGATGCGTTCGACTACTTTCCGCCGTACGGAGCAATCTTCGTCTCCCTTCGTGCCTTATATCTTCGTGGTTTTATAACTTATCGGATTGACTTTTCCTCTCTTTTGGCAACTTAACTGATGTAAAATTATAATGGCATCACATTAAACTTTCGGATCATTTAACGATCTGCATTGCATTAGGGCAATTATTAATGCCCGTTTTCATTTATCTACTTATATGCGATTGACACGAATACATTGCCATTCCATCTTTACACCAGTTAATTATTCCGGTTTATTAAACTTGTTTCCATGATGAATCCATTACTTATTACAGCAATCACATTTTTAATCACTGCACGGACTGCTTCCGCACAATTCAGCTATATCTCACCTGTACCCGGAAGCAAAATGCATAAAAAAGAAGCAGGCATCATTCTCAGGACCGGTCAGTATGTTGATGCCTCTTCACTGACCCCGGATAATTTTTTCATTTCAGGATTATCCAGCGGGCCCCATGACGTAAAAGTAAGGCTGGCAGCAGATAACAAAACAATTCTCATTCACCCTTCAACAATTTTTTCCGCAGAAGAAACAGTGACCGTGTCAATAAATGATGGCATCAGAAATTCCGATGGCAGCATTGTGAACGGGACCACTTTTGAATTCCAGGTCAGTCCTGATATAACCGAGGAGGAGCTGGAAAAAATAAAGAGCACATCAATAGAATCGGGGATCGATGAATATCCTGATGATAATCACTCTGTGAGCAATAATGAAGGTACGTTAAGAACAGCGTGTGACCATCTTCCGCCATTCATTATTACCTCGACGTCCGGAGCATATTATGATGAGCCAATAGCATACTGGAATTATGCAGCTCCACCCACGGTTTCAGACTGCTGGGACATTACCATCATCTCGAGTGACGGTGATTCCATTTTTTCGGATTACAACAACGACAGGGGATTTGATTTCAAGGTAAATGACAATGGTTATCTCACTTGCTTCAACAGGCCGGATTCATCCTTCTTCATGTTTGACTCCGCCTATAGCCTTGTGAAAAAAATATACATGGGAAACGGATACAAGGCGAACAAGCGTGAGCTGAGAATTTACCCTGATGGAACACATTTCATGATATGCTATGACGGCCAGCAAGTCGACATGAGTGCCTATGGCGGCATGGCCAATGCCTGGGTTACCGGTTTGGTGCTGCAGGAAATCGATGCAAACGATGACGTAATTTTTGAATGGCGGTCATGGGACCATTTTGAAGTTACAGATGTGGCTGATGACATTCCTATTACAGCAAGCACGATCGATTATGTTCATGGGAATTCGATCGATCTTGATGTTGACGGAAATATTTTACTCTCCTCCCGGAACCTTGACGAGATTACGAAGATCGATCGTACCACAGGAGATATCATCTGGCGCATGGGAGGAAAAAAGAACCAATTCACCTTCATCAATAACCCCGGCACACCAAAGCCATTTTCGCATCAGCATCATTTCAGGCTTTTACCAAATGGCCATTATACGATGTTCGACAATGGCAATTATCAAACCCCTCAAAGATCAACAGCAAAAGAGTTTGTTATTGACCAGGTGAATAAGACTGCCACATTAGTTTGGAGCTATGTGCATCCGCAGGTAAGCGGTTATGAGGTGTATGGATCAGCATTAGGCAGTCACCAGCCGTTGCCTAATGGAAACCATTTGATCAACTGGGGACAGGTCTCGTATGTTGAGTTCGCCGACATTCCAAATTTTACTGAAGTTGATTCTAATGGAAATATTGTTTGGGAATTCAGGTTTGTTGACAGCACTTTTATTTCATACCGCGCGCTGAAATTTCCCTGGGATCGCTGCAACCTGGTACCTGATACTTCACTGTCCTCTGACAACGTCACCGCAATATCCGCGGACCTTCACTGGCAAAACAACAGCAAGATCTCCGGGTTCATTCTCCAATACAAGGAATGCGGGGCTTTATCATGGACAAGTGTACCACTCGATACATCCTTCTACTTTCTTGAAGGTTTGCAGCTTAACTCCTGTTATGACTGGAGGGTGCAATCCATTTGTGCGATGTACGGCGACAGCTTCTCCACTCCAACACATCAATTCATAACATTGAATCCTGTGTCTGTTAATGATCAGGGAATTGTCGAATCATACTTTTTACTTTACCCTAATCCTGCTACCAATGAGACTGAATTAAACTTTTTCAACACACTGAACTGCCCGGTGGAAGTAATGATTTATGATTTACTTGGCTCTTTAAAATTCCAAAGAGTTTTATTCGCTCAAAAGGGAATCAACAAGTGGAGAATCAACCTTGAATTTCTAACAGCAGGTATTTATACTGTTGAATTAAAACTATCAGCAGGCACACAATTCCGGCGATTGGTAATACATTAAACAGGGTTTTATTCTCAGGTGATAATGAGCTGGTATTCAAAAACGAATCCTGGAATTCTCAAGGAAGTTTAGTTCTCCTTCCAGCTCCTTAGTAGCGCCGTTGAACAAAAAAAGGACACCTGCTACCTGGCCATTCGCTTCAGCAATGTTTTTGCGTGACATTGCATTTTCCCTGAGTGCTTTCAGCAATTCTTCGCCCTTCTTTATTCCCATAAAGTTAAATTGTGAGCGCAAGGTATGTGAAATGGTTTCTATGCCGGCCCAGTCTTCCCCGTTCATTTTTTCCTGAAGCATTCTTATAAGAGATGTGGATTCAGCCAGGAAAATGCGGATGAATTTTTCATAGACTGCCAGGTCATCCTTCGCAAAATTTTTCAGGAATGCTAAGTCTGTGACCCGTGTATTCATGCATTTGCGAATTAATGTAGTTATGAAGAATTCAGAAACCAATCCCGGAATTTTTCAGGAAGTTTAATTCCTCTTCTAATTCCTTGACAGCGCTCTTGAATAAACAAGACACCGCTTCAATATTTTCCTTCGCATCAGCAATATTTTTTTCTGCTGATGCATTCTCCTTTATCGATTTCAGCATGTCTTCTCCTTCCTTTATGCCCATAAAATTGAATCGTGCACGTAATGTGTGCGAAATAGTTTCACAGGCTTTCCAGTCGTCTTCATTAATACTTTTGTGAAGCGTATTCATCAAAGAAACAGTATCAGTTAGGAAAAGACGAATATATTTTTCATAGAGCACTTGATTGCCATCCGAAAAATTCCTGAGGAAAGTAAGGTCAGTGACTCGTTTAGGCATATTTAATTTGGTGCTTCCGGCTGTTCCACAGTAAGTTTAGCAATTTTTTCTATCAATTCATTTTGCTCAAAGGGCTTGGGAATGTAATCATCCATACCGGCCCGATAGCAATTTTCAATTTCTTCTTTAGTAATGCTCGCCGTCATGGCGATCACCTTCATGTGATTCAGCGGCCCCGGCAGTGAGCGAATGATTCCCATTGCTTCCAGTCCGTTCATTTCAGGCATGTGAACATCCATGAGAACCAGGTCATACTTATGTGTTTTTATTTTTTCTATGGCTTCACTACCATTATTCGCAATATCTATTTGCATATCGGGAACTTTCATCCGCAAAGTATCCACTACAACCACCTGGTTGAAATAATTGTCTTCGGCCAGCAGCAGCTTTACATTTTTCAATTTACTGATAATAGATTCGTCAATGGTTTTTTGCCTGCGTTCAAGCAATTCTTCATTTCCGGTTTCGAATGGGATGGTAACCGTGAAGGTGCTGCCTTTTCCTTCTTCACTTTGAACTGTGATTTTTCCGCCCTGCAATTCTGTTAATTGTTTGCTGATACTCAAACCCAATCCGGTGCCCCCGAATTTTCTGTAGGTGTCTTTGCCGGCCTGGGAGAATCCTTCAAAAACTTTTTCGAGCTTGTCAGCCGGGATCCCTATTCCACTGTCGGTAATGGAGAATTGTAACCGGGGAAGGGAAGATGACTTCTCATCCTGGTCCTTACCATTTTCTGATTTCCATTTTTCCTTCTCCACTTTAAGGTTTATACTTCCCTTCGACGTAAACTTAATTGCATTGCCGGCAAGATTAATGAGGACCTGGTTGAGTCGTATCGGGTCACCGATTACTACCTCCGGAACATCAGGATCAGTTATAACCGTGAACTTTAAACTTTTTTCTTCAGCCCGGAAGCGAAGCGTGTCGTAAATGTTATTGACGACATCCTCTACCCGGAAGTGAGTTTTCTCCAATTCCATCTTACCCGCTTCAATTTTCGAGAGATCAAGAATGTCGTTGATAATGACCAGCAAATTCTGCGACGATTTTCGAATAGCGTTCATATACTTGGCTTGCTGCTCATCAAGTTTGGAATTTAAAACAAGGTTCGTCATCCCCATTACGGCATTCATCGGTGTACGAATCTCATGACTCATGCTGGCAAGAAACCGTGACTTGAATTGTTCGCTTTGCTCTGCACGGTGCTTCTCCTGCGCAATGATTTTGTTTTTCTCTTCAAGTAGCCGTTCCGATCTTTTCGCGGTTCGATATTGATTAAAAAGAAGGAATCCGGCAAGCAGTGCCAATGCCAGGCCACCAAGAGAAATATTCCGTATAATAGTTTGGGCTTTCAATGCAGCCGTAGCGAGTGCATCTTTCTTGTCTTGTTCTGCTTTTTGTTCCGCCTGCTGTCTGTCAAAATCATATTGCATCTGTAGCTGGGTAATCTTCTTTGTATTGTCATTGTTGAACATTGAATCGGTCACTTGTTTGAGAAGCACGTGGTTCCGGTAGGCTTCTCCGTAGTTTCCTATTGAAGCATTGGCTTTTGAAAGCCCGTCATAAATCCGTTTCAGTAATTTTAAAGAGCCCATTCCTTCAGCTATTGGAAGCGCTTGTGCCTGATAGTTCAATGCCTGGTGATAATTCCCCAGTCCATAGTAAGAGTCTCCGATCAGGCTGGAGTTGTTAGCGTTCAATTCTTTGCTTGATGTTTCCTGTGAAAGCTGAAGGGCACGTAACAATACATCCAGGCCCCTCCTGTAATTTCCTAGGTGGTTATAGGCTGACCCTGCAGAATTCAAATAGTTCGAAAGGCTTGTTTTGTTGCCATTTTTTTCTTCTATGCGGATTGCCTTTTCGAAGTAATCAAACGCCTGATCATATTTACCCTGCTTTTCCTTAACCAAACCCAATCCGTTAAAATCAGCTGCTATCTTGGTGCTATCCTGTATTTTCTGATCCTTTTCAAGCGCTTTTCCATAATAGTATTCAGAAGCTGTAAAATCATTCATTGAGTAATAAGCCCCACCTATGCTCAATAAGATTGTACCAATGAATCTTTTATCATCAGCTTCTTCACACAGCTTTAATGCCTGAAAATAGTTTTCAAGGGCAGAAGGATAATCCCCTTTCAGCTGGTAAGTATCTCCAACGAATTTGTAACAAACCGACATCGAATTTTTATTCTTCTGCTGTCTCGCAATTGCCAATCCCTTCTTTTGATAAACCAGAGCGCTGTCAAAATCTCCCCGCTGCAGAAAGACATAACTGATGTTGGTGATTGCCAATGGCGCCGACTGAATATCCCCGTTTTCGATTGCCCGTCTGCAATAGAATATGGTTGAATCATATTTTCCCAATGCACCGTAAATTGATCCAAGTGTATTCAGCTGCCTGCTAAGAACTACCTTTTCACCTGCTTCCTCACTCAAATTCACAGCCCGAAGGATCAGCAATTTTGCTGTATCATTTGCACCCTTGAAATGATAAGCAATAGCGAGGTTGCCAAGACATTTTGAAAGGAGAACTTTATCATGCGCCATCGTCGCAAGCTGAAAACCTTTGTTAAAGAAGATGATGGCTGAGTCTAATTCTCCTTTCTGAATAAAAGTACCTCCAATACCATTGAGCCCTTTACCCTGTTCAACAATGTTGCTGATCTTTCTTGCGAGATTGAGTTGCCGGTTAAAGAATTCCCGCGCCTGGTCAGGGTTGCTTTCCTTATACTCGTTAGCGATGGCAAGCAAAAGATGAAGTTTGGAAGTATCTTCAGCTGTGGCGTTCAGTAGTGCCTGCAAACTATCAATCCGGTGCTGATTTTGCGCGCTCGTTCCCGGACAAAAACCCGTCAGTAGAAATATGGGCAGCAGGTGCTTTAGAAAGGCAGGCATGTGATAAGGTGTTTTTATTAACCACAAAATAGACATATTTGAATAGCCTCTATCTATCACGAATTCGGGTGATTCTTATCCCACTCTGAGCTTACCGTTGATCATTAATCTTACATTTGCTGCATGCCAATTCGTGTTGTATTATTTGAAGACACGCGACTTATCCGGGAATACCTGCAGACTATTGTGAAGGAAATTCCTGATTTTACTATGGTAGCCGCCTTTGCAAATGCAAAGAATATTTTAGAGAATATTGAAGCCACCAGTCCGGATGTAGTCCTCATGGATATTCAAATGCCCGGAGTTTCAGGTATAGAGGCGGTAAGGATGGTGAAGGATAAATTTCCCCCGGTACAGATTCTGATGCAAACTGTTTTTGAAGATGAAGACCATCTGTTCAATTCCATTCGTGCAGGGGCAACGGGATACCTCCTGAAGAAAACTCCCCGCGAAAAAATTGTAGAAGCAATAAGGGAAGTTCATGAAGGGGGCGCTCCATTTTCCCCAGTCATGGCCAGGAAGGTTCTCACCTTCTTCCAATCCTCAAATAACGATGCTCCTATTTCTGATTATAACCTTTCCCATCGCGAGATTGAAATCCTCAAATGCCTCGTTGACGGCATGAGTTATAAAATGATTGCTGATGCATGCTTTATCAGCATTGATACAGTAAAAAGCCACATCAAAAAAATTTACACGAAGCTCCAGGTGAATTCTTCATCACAGGCTGTAAGCACTGCTATCAAGAGTAAGCTGGTTTGACCAGCTTTCCGGCCATCTATTCCCACTATTGATTTCATTTTCTTCAAACCCTAATCACCCCATCGTGTGATTGACACGCCTGTTCTGCAGCCACATCTTTGCTGCGTTCAAAATTTCATAACCATAAAAAACCAACTCTTATGAAAACAACAATAAAAACAGCAATGTTTCTTTCAGCACTCCTGCTGGCTGCTTTAGTGCAGTATTCAAATGCGCAGTGGAGCACCTCCGGAAATGCCGGCACTACCCCTGTGACAAACTACTTAGGCACTTCAGATCCAACAGATCTCTCGATAAGTACCGGTGGTGTCGAAAAAATCCGCGTTCAATCCGGGGGAAATATCGGCATCGGAGTAAGCGCGCCCGTTCAAAAGCTCGATGTGAGCGGCAACATCAATCTTAACGGAACATTTGGCCTGTATCAAAAAAACAAGCGCATCTTTATTGCTGATGGAGCCCCTTCAGCGAGAAATACTTTTGCCGGATACCAGGCAGGCAATGCAAATGCAGGCATTTATTGTGCTTTCTTAGGCTATCAATCGGGTTATTCCAACACTGCAAATAATAATGTTTTCCTTGGCGCCTCTTCGGGCAAAAGCAACACCACCGGTGAAGCCAATGCATTCACCGGAATGAATTCCGGCTACAGCAATACTACCGGCTTGTACAACACCTTTAATGGATTTTACGCAGGTTACGGAAACACCACAGCGAGCTATAATACTTTTATAGGGGCTACTACAGGATCATCAAACACTTCTGGTACTCAAAACACTTTTGTAGGCGCGCTCAGCGGAACAAATAACACTACGGGAAGCTACAATACTTTTCTCGGTGATTCTTCCGGCTTTAGCAACACCAGTGGGTATTCCAATACTTTCACAGGCGAATTTTGTGGTGTCACAAATACTACAGGATATCAGAATGCATTCTATGGAGTAAGTGCCGGGGCAAAAAATACCAGCGGGTTTAAAAATACTTTTATTGGAAAGGATGCAGCCTTTTACAACGCCGGGGGCTCTCAAAATGTGATGGTCGGGCAGCAGGCAGGATACTCAAATACCAGTGCCGGTCAAAATACATTTATAGGCAATCAGGCAGGTTATTTAAACACAACTGGTGGATTCAATGTTTTCGTTGGTCATTTGTCGGGTGGCTCCAATACAACAGGAGCAAGCAACACTTTCACAGGAACATATTCCGGCGGATCCAATACTACAGGCGAAAACAATGCTGCATTCGGAAGAGATGCACTTTACTTTAATTCTGTCGGATCCGAAAATACTGCAGTTGGATCTGGATCAATGAATTTAACTACAACAGGCAGTGATAACAGTTGCATCGGTTATCATGCGCTTTACTTAAATGGTACCGGCAACCACAATTCTGCAGGTGGAGCATTCGCTCTTGCTGCAAATAACGGTGCATCTGAAAATACCGGATTCGGATACAACTCCCTTTATTCAAATAATTCCGGAACAAATAATACTGCTGTTGGATCAAATGCCCTGAAATATGGTGGAAGTTATAGCTATAACACTGCCATAGGCTTTCAAAGTGGAGTTGCCGGAATTTTTGGTGATCAGGCAATCGGAAATAATAATACTTTTCTTGGTGCCTATACAAGTTCTGACAACGGTGCCTCATACAACAATTCAACTGCAATTGGCTACGGTGCACAGGTTAAGGCCAGCAATTCGTTTGTTTTGGGAAACGGCTCAGTGACCAAATGGGGGTTTGGAGTAGGAGCAGGTGCAAGCAATATCATTCAATTTGCAAACACTACGGCAAAATTGACCACCGGTGGTGCATGGACCAATGCCTCAGATCCGAAACTAAAAGACCAGATAGAAGAATTGAATACCACAGATATTCTTTCTAAAGTCAATCTTCTTAAAATTCAGCGATGGCACTACAGAGCCGATCACGAGCCTGTCACTCATATCGGTCCAATGGCAGATCAGTTTCATGAGCTTTTCAAAACCGGTGACGACAGCACTATCAGCACCATTGACCCCAGCGGAGTGGCTTTACTTTCCATCCAGGCACTTTCAGCTGAGAACAAGCAATTACAAAATCAAAGTACCCATCAGGAAGAAGAACTGAATAAATTAAGCACTACAATCACCGGGCAGGCATTGCTTATTGAGGAGCTGCAGGCACAGGTGAATGAATTAAAAGTGAGCATTGTAATGCCGGAGTCAGCCATGAATGACGGTTTTGCGAAACTTTCCTTCACTGCTTCCGATGACATCATGCTTCTTGGTCAAAATGTTCCTAACCCCTTTGAAAATTCAACATTGATTCCCTTCCGCCTCCCTAAAGATTGTCACAACGCATCTATCATGATCACGAACAGAACAACAGCACAGGTGGTTACCGTGATACCCGTTTCAAGCAATGAAAAACATATACAGGTGGATGCGGGAACGCTCGCAAGCGGTGCTTATTCCTACACATTGACGGTTGATGGGAAAATTATTGACACAAAAGAGATGGTTATTACTAAATAGAAAGCCCCTCTAATCCTATATCTTTTCTCAGACGGTCGGTCAACAACCGACCGTCTGTCAATTGGTGAAACCATAGTGAACATTATTCTCATGAATGTATTTGTTTACTAATGTATCCGGGGAAATAAATACACTTCAATTTTGGATTATCGGGGAATGGATTTCTCATAATTATTCAAAGTACTTCCTTTCTAAGGTTTTCCCCTAAATACTGATCATTATATAAATGGCACTTGATTAGAAACAAATAATATCTCAAACGAGAGATGGACAGTTGGGCTTTAATTAATGAAATATGTAAGCCAGATTTCCGAATCGATTTAATTAAATAAACTCTAAACCTTTTAAATCATGAAACAAATTCTGTTAAGTATCATGCTTGCCTGCGGAATGCAAATGACATTTGCTCAGGAGCAGCCCGCGAAGCCAATTGATCCGGTTGTCGATCAAAAGCAAAACATCAATACCATGGCCTGGGAAAACACGCCAATGACCATGGTTCAACCAACCCAGGTACCGCCGGCTACAGCTAACGCTTTTAAAACCAAATACCCCAATCAAGCCGCTTCAACCTGGTATCGTACCGATAATGGTTACGTGGTGATGTACCAGGACCAGAGCAAAATGAACCAGCGCGTGGTTTATGATGCAAACGGCAATGCGGTTTATATGGGCAAACAAATTCAGGGCACCTCACTTCCTACCCCGGTAAGCACTTACCTGAAAAAGACCTACCCGGACATGACTTCCCAGGAAGTGTACGAAGTGGTAACTCCCGCCGGTGTTAAATCTTACCAGGTGATGGTAAATGGAAAGTGGATGAAATTTGACGACAAGGGGAACCTGGTTCCTGCGAAGTAAGCTTCTTTAAATATTGCAGGACTCTTCCAGCTGTCCTGTAATAATTAACCCCCGGGTAAAAATAATTTTTTATCCGGGGTTTATTTTGTCCAGGAATTTTCATGAAGATCCGGCAAATAGTAAAAATCTCCCCTGCTCATCTCATCAAATCCTAATTCGTGCTGATCCATGTAATACGTGGCTTATTTTTTCCGCATAAAACTAATCCGTGTCAATCTGTGTAATTCGTGGCATATTTCCTTTTGTTATAAAACCAATTCGTATCAATCCGTATAATTCGTGGCTTATTTTTTTTTGAAAAAACAAGACCTGTTAATCCGGAAATGCGTGGCTAAATATTTTTGCTATATTTAAACACACCAGTCAAATAATCCACTCAGTGACATGACAGGTAGGTGGAACGAAATATTAGCATCCGGCAAAAGCACTCTTGTACCCGGGATCTTCAATGGAATAACGGCACGGCTGGCTGAAAAAATGGGTTTCCGGGCTTGCTGGGTAAGTGGCTTTTCTGTTTCTGCATCGATGGGAATACCGGACAGCAGCTGCATGTCAATTGAAAGCTACATTAGCCGTGTTAAAGAAATCAGTTCAGCCTCTAACGTGATGCTGCTTGCAGATTGCGACGAGGGATTTGGCTCATTGGATAATTCCTTATACCTGATTGATCAGTTAATGAATTGCGGGGTAGAGGCAGTTTGTCTTGAAGACAACAAATTTCCGAAGATCAATAGCTTTATTGAAAACGGTGACGAGCGAAAGCTGGAAGATGAAAAAGTCTTTTCAGAAAAATTATCTGCCATCAGGTCCGCATTTCCCTCTTTAGGAATTATGGCCCGCACTGAGGCGCTCATTGCAGGACATTCATTGAGCGAGGCAATTGCCCGCGGAATTTCGTATGCGGCCGCCGGAGCAGAAATTATTTTGATCCATTCAAGATATGAATCAGAAAACGATTTCAGGGAATTGATATCACGGTGGCAAAGCCCGGTACCTCTGGCAGTAATACCTACCAGGGCGGATAAAATGACCTTCAGTGATTTTGCAGGATTGGGTTTCAGGATTGTTGTTTATGCAAACCAGCTGCTGCGAAGCAGCGTGTATGCGATGGAGAATGTTTTGAAAAGCTGTCAAAGCGATGAACACCTTGGAAGAATTTCTGAACAGGCAGTTTCTATGGAATACGTTTTTGAACTGACTGAAATGGCAAAGCTTATCGATGAGTCTAAGGCCGACAACCACGGGTAATGTCGAAGTATCAGGAAAAGATATTGTTAGCATTACAGCTGTGCTCAATAGACTATCTGCTCACTGTTCCCACTTCAGGTATTAATGACGTTTACAATCACTTCGAAAAGGATGGAAGGTGCATTTATGTTACCCGTGAGGATGAAGCTGTATCACTTGCCTCGGGGTTGCGTATGGGCAATAAGATTCCTTTAGTCCTGGTACAGCAGTCGGGAGTGGGAAATATGCTTAATGCGATTTTCACTCTTGCAGAGCCTTATCAAATTCCCTTCAGCGTGCTTGTGCTGTTCAGGGGTGAGGAGGATGAAAATGCCATCCATCATTTCAGCTCTCAAAAAACGGCACACATCCTTCAATCACTTGGAGGATCTTTGATCGACTGGAGTGATGAGGATGCTCATACAAAATTTGCATTACGATTTAAGGAAGGCACAAGATGGATTTACGGAAACTACTGAGACCATGATAAGCCGGAAAGCAGCGCTGGGAGCAATAGTAGACCACATGAGCGATGCAACAGCGCTTATATCCCCGCTGGGCCGGATATCAAGAGACCTCTATGAAATTACGTTTCACAGGAGGCAGCAATGCTTTTATAATATGGGAGCAATGGGATCTGTTCTTTCTTTCGGAATAGGATTGGCTTTGGCAAAACCATCGCTGAACATCTGCGCGATTGAAGGCGATGGCTCTGTAATGATGAGCATGGGAACGCTGGTAACCTTAAGGCGCTACGGCAGTCAGAACCTCAAATTAATAATCATGGATAATGGCAAGTATGAATCAACCGGCGGACAACCTTCCCAGCCGGAGGGATTCAAAATAGAGGACGCATGCGCAGCCATTGGATTCCGGATATTAGTTGCGGATAAGGAGAAGATTATTGATAATTTCTTTTCGCCCCCTTCAGCCTGGAACATACTCGTTGTGAAAACCGGTATTGAAAGCCCGGCAATGCGCATCCCTGACGATCCTCAAAAAATTGCTGCCATGTTTTTTAACTGGGCTAATAACCTTGATGAGAAACAATGAAGCTCTCGGCATATAATCCCTTAATGCAGGCCGCAAACGTCCGTTGCGCAGCAGATGTTAAAAATTGGGAGATAGGCCAGGGTCTTGGTCAGCAGGGTGACCTGGTACTTGTTGAAACATTGCAGGGTGCTTCATCATTTCAGCTGGTGGATCGTTACGGCAATGAATTGAATTCAGCATTTCCTTCATTCATCCTCGCTGTGCTGGGTAACCGTGATTCTTCAACTCATGTTTCAGGAGTTATTCCGCGGGGAGGGCTTCCAATCAGGAAAGGAATTATACTTGACTGGATTGGCGGCATGAGTGGCATCATTGGCAAATGCCTGGAAACAAAAGACTCGGCCGGCCTGCTTAATGTGGAGATTTCCTCAAGAGTGAAAGCTGTTGGTTTAGTAAAGAAAAATGGCCGGGTCATTAACATACTGGACTTCGCTCTGAGGCCCACAAGTAAAAAACTAAAAATCCCGGTTCTGTTTTTTGCCGCCACTTCTGCAGAGGCAGGAAAAACCACGCTCATGGGTAAAGCGATAGAAATGCTCTCTGCAAAAGGAAAACGTGTTGCGGCCATCAAGACCAGCGGAACAGGAGGCATTCTGGATTGCAAAGCTTACCGGGAAGCCGGGGCTGCCATTACCGCTGACCAGGTGGATTGCGGACTTATCACCACTTACATCGATAAATCTGTTTTTAAGAAACACATCATCAATGCTTACCTGCATGCCCAGGACCTGGGAGCTGAAATAATTGTTGCTGAAATGGGAGGAGATATTTTGTGGGGAAACAGCCCTGAATTACTTCAGATGGTGCAGATAGCTTCCAACGTTAAGGGGCTTTTCGTGATTAACAATGATCCGCTGGCTTTATTGGGGATGGAAGTCTTTCTCCGGAAAACCAGCAAAGAATATCCCGTATATTACTTTAGCTCACCTTTTAGAAATTATCTCGGCATGAAGAGGCGCGCAAGGAAAATCTCACACATAGAATTGTATGATGTAAATGACAAGCAGAAAATTCGATCGATTTTAAATCAGCTCCTCTTAAAAACAGGTTAGTCAGCTTTATGAAAATGGATGACTTCATGGCTGGCATTATGCGTGCAAATTTTCATGATGGAGGCATCAAATGTCTCAGGCTTTTCCGGATTACTCCTGGTTTTTTTAATTCCTTACGGTCCGAGGTGATGGCATTGAGTGAACGATTCACACCATCAGATGTCAGTGATCCCGCACATGTGAGTCATCCTGTTACGAAACCCTATGGCAGAAATTACCAGTATTCACTCTTTAATAGAAGCGGAAGATGCGATGACTTCAGTGATGACTGGAATAAAAGTTCAGTGGGAAAAAAATTTCATCATGAACCTGAATTTCCGGCGCTGGCGGCGTTTATTGACTCTTTAGAAAACAGGACCAACATGAAACTCCTGGTGCTGGGTGCTCATTCGGGATTGTTCCCTCATGAAGCCCACCTTATTTCTCCAGCCGATCCTTATCGCATCCTGCTCCGTTTTCATCTTCCCATTTTGACCAATGAACACTGTGAGATGCTATTGGATGACGAATACTTCCGCTTCCACGAACAATACATTTACTTTTTCAATGAAGGATGTATTCACTCCGCATACAACCATGGCTCCACTCCCAGGATGCACCTTAGCTGGGATATGCACCTCGATAGAAGCCTGTACACAAAAATGTTTGGTGAAGAAGTGTTCCGGGATGGTATGCTCGAGCGTTTGCCTGCAGTTGAAAGAATGATGCTTTCACACCGAAGCGAGAAAACCAAAGAGTATGAGCTCCAGGGCAGCAGCAAATTGGTTTATGAGGCATGGCATCTGGGTAAAATTGGAATCAGCCCCATGTTATTCAACAGGTACTTTAATAAATTATCCTACTGGAAATATAACATCCTCAAAAAAAGATATACAATCGCAATCGCGTGATCAAAAATGATTATTTTCGTCATGATAAAAATTCCCACCTATGGCTAAGCTTTCCAACGAACCTTACACGCCCGTCCTGCAAAAATCAACCACGGATCTATTGGCAAAGATCAATCAGGCCAATAAGAAAAAACTGATAGCAAAGGCCGAAGTGATAAAGGCAAGGATTGAGTTGGCCAACCTCAAGGATTCCCTGATCAAGAGCGGGGTCATAAGTAAAGATCAGATATCCCTTCTCCTGAATGATATTGCCTGCTGGTAGCAGAAACTTTGAAAAAGCTTAAGGTAGTAATCAATCCTGCCAGTGCCATTCAATCTACTGAAGCAGGTGATCCCGTTTGGCCTGTATTTAGTGAACGCGAATTAAACCTGCTGGGAGGCATTTGCAATTTATACGGAGGTGAAATAGAAATCACTTCAGAACTTCCCTGTCAGCCTGTTTCCGGAAATGAATTTGTCGCTTCATTTGGCGATAATCTATATGAAGAAGGAAGGCTCTACGCCCACCTCACTCGCCGATCATCCATCAATCTCCGATCCTTTCCAGAATTAAGGAATCTTAAGTCCCCGCCCGCAATTCTGATTGTGAGCTATGAGGACCTCGATGCAAGCCTGCTCGATTTCTTATATGATGGGCAATCAATATTATCGCCCGGGCTGATCATCTCCTATAAAACAAAAGTTCTGCGAAAGCAAATCCTTGCAAAATCTGCTGCGGCATTCCTATCCAGGCAAAGTGCAAATAATTCGGCCATGGATTTCTTTCCCACTTCATCCATAAATAAATTCTCACATGGCAATTACGATCTTCTTGGCAACTCAGCCCATAAATCGTCATTGAGAAAACTGCTCAGCAAACCCAAATCCCTGCTGAACATCTTTACCCATTCTGATGGCATTGATGCGTACATGGGCAAGCTTACATTGTGCCCATTTGCAGAACAAAACATCAATCATTTACAGCAGCCACCGCTGTGTATTTCCACTGAAACATGCTACCGTACCGGATTTTCAATCCGGGAAGCCAGGGCCAACAATATGTTTTTAGCTGTAAAGGAGATCCAGTCAAACATTCTTTTCTTCCTCACCTGCCGCGGCATCAGGCTGCAGCCGTCAATGATCAATCCATTGTTTGGGCTGGGACCTCAATTTGTCGATAATGGATTGATTGGTGCATACATCACTTCCTGGAAAATCCAGTTTTTCAATCCCGAAACAGTGTTCCGCTTTTCGAAATACCTGCACAGGCATAAATACATTGGTAAAGCAGTTGCGGCTTTCAATAAATCTGCGGCCAGCAGGAAAGCAGGAGTTAAGGTTTGTCTTGCCGGTGATCCGGGTACTTATTTTCCCGGGAATGCCAATATGCAGCTGGCGAACTATTTAATCAGCGGAGCGATGAAAACTGATCAGAACGGCAGGCATAAACCCGGCTCGTCATCATTTCTGGGCTTTTATTTAAATATTCTAAAGTCGAAAGCCAGCAAGACCGAATCATCGACGATAGATGATGTATTGGATCTACTGGATTGCCACAGATCGTCACAGCATAAAAAAGTTAACCATGATCAATTAACAGGGTCGGGCAAAATTATTCGCGAGCGGCTGTTAAATATTCTGCAAACGCAGGAGAAGGAAGCGGTGGTCGATTACGTACCTTATGCTAATGAGGTTATGAAATCCTCCGCACAGGAAAAATGTTTTATATGTGCTGCCAAAACGGATACATATTATCTGCGTTTCAATGAGGTGGCACGGTACAGGCGGATCGTTCATATTTGTCCGAACTGCGGAATTATTGCAGACCATGACAAGGATTCGGTGAGGCTGCAAATTCATATTGCGAAGCATGTGTTCTACCTGGGTGGAGAAGGCGTGCCATTTAAAAACTGGAATGCCTGCCTGCTGGTTCAGTATAAAATCGAAGACCTGAATTTTTCTCACAGGTGGGCCGTTGGACGGAACGGATCTCCGGCAAAATCATTTGCTTTTCCACCTTCACTTCACGAAGGTCCGGCCTATGTGACTTTATTCTTTATGCACGGCTTAAACCTGAGCATTGTTCGCCAACCCTATTATGTGCGGCGAAATTACCCCGCCAATAATTCGTGAGAATGCTCTTAATTCGTGGCTTCACTATAGAAGCGTATTGCTAACGTGAAACCAATCTTACCTATTAATTCTTCAGCAGCGTTTTTATATCTGCCATGTCTTGCTGCATAACCCTGACAAAATAAATTCCCTGGGGCAGGTTGCTGATATCCATTTTCTTTGAGAGCATTCCTCCAACAGGTGTAATCACATCTTTTGATAAAACTTCACCCAGCAGATTGCTCAGCACAATAGTAACAGGATCGTCTCCAATTTCATCAGTGAACAGATTTACCTCATCCGCTGCAGGGTTGGGATCAAGTCGAAACTCAATGGGGTCAACATAAGTATAATGGGTGGATCCCGGCGCGGCTTTCACCAGGTAGCACGACCGGAAAGCAGTATCTATGGAAAGCGTATCGGAGTAATAGTCACGCAGCACATCGAGCTGCTGACGCAAATAATTAATCGCCGATTCCTTCGAAGGATCCTTGATAAGGTTGTTGGTCTCATAAGGATCGTGTACCAGGTCGAAGAATTCTTCGGTAGTGTGATCACATTGATAACTGATGTACTTATACTTTTGCGCCCGGATGGCTCGTATGGAAGGCTTGATGCTCTCGGCCACACTTTCACAGGTGTTGCTGCCGAGCTTTATATTTTCATACAGGAAAGCCGGCCGCTCTACAGAACCGGAAATCAGGTTCTGCACAGAGGTTCCCTGCATATTATATGGTGCCGGGTCAATGCAGCAAGCATCGAGTATGGTAGGCATAATATCAATATTCAATGTGAAAAAATCTCCGTCGATCACGGTGTTGGGCGGATACCATTTAGGATACCTGATAAATAACGGCAAATGAGCAGAGGGCTCATATGCCTCCCCTTTTCCTTTCAATAAATGCTCTCCGAAAATGGCGCCGTTATCCGACATAAAAATGATCATTGTATTTTGCAGCAGGTTGCGCTGTGAAAGAATATTGAAGATGTCGGTCGTATTATCTTCTATGCCGAGTATCCCTTCGAAATATCCCTCGTAATCGCTTATAAGCTCATCCTCATCGAGGTACAGCTTGGCGGGGTCATCATACAGAAATGAGGGGTACCATTTTGTGAATTGGTTATAATTCGGCGGAACAGGCATTTGCTCATTTGCAAAAACACCCTTGTAAACAGGCAGCGGAATGCAGACGCGGTGCGGCGCCAGGTGACCAATATCAAGGAAAAACGGAGTATCTACCTCGCTCAGGTATTTATGCACGCTGTCATAGATGATCTGCTCAACATTTCCATTGATTGTTTTAGTCGTATTGAAATAATAAAATGAGGGATCCTTGTAATCAATTTTACCCTTGCATGAAAGCCAGTAATCCCATTCGGAAGACCATTTTTCTTCAACGTGGTATTTCCCGATCATGGCAGTATTGTATCCTTCATCATCGAGCACTTCCGCAAGGGTGGTGATACCAGGCTTGATGCTATTGCAGTTGTCCACTGCTCCATGGCTGTGCGGATAAAGCCCCGTGACTATAGATGCTCTCGAGGGAACACAAAGCGAATAAGTGCAGTAATAATTATCGAAGCGCGCACCCTCATTTGCGATGCGATTGATCGAGGGCGTGTTCAGAAAATCCGGGCCACCCGTAATGGTGAATGAATCATATCGCATGTCATCACAAATGATGAGGATCACATTGGGTCTCTGGCAGGGTTGGGCTGAAATCTTGGTTACCTGAACGGATAAAATAACAAGGGCAGCAAGGAGCGTAATGGTTCGTATCATAGATAATTTTTTTGTAAGATGTGACTGTTGCCTGTAACTGCAATTTAAATAAAAAAATATGCGTCCGGGGAAGAGTGGGATTAGAAAAGGATTAAAACGAAGGGGAGACGTGAATGGTGAGTGATGAGACGTGAAACGTGAAACGTAAGTGGTGAGTATGGTTTCTTGATATTGGTTGACAAGAAAATCTAGGACAGAACCGTTGAGACAGAATCCGTAAAATCCGTCGCATCCGTGTTCCTGTTTTTAACTTCTTGCCTCTGGTATTCGCAGCTATTGATATCTTACCTCGCCACAATCAATTTCCCGGTAGCAACCAAACCCTCTCTACTCAACTGAAGCAGGTACGTGCCGCTTTGCAATGAGCTGATATCAACATGGTCTGAATTAGCAGCTGAGCGATCAACTGTTTGCTGCAACATTACTCTTCCAGACATATCCATAATTTTCAGCAGTGCATCTTGAGAATTCCGCAAATCGTATTTCAGCTGCAGCCAATTGGAAGCCGGATTTGGAAATACTGTAAGTGAAGCTGCCTGCGATGATTCGTAAATGCCGCTTATATACCCCGGAAGCTGCGTCCCGCCCTCATCATGATACCTCGCCACCCACTCCTGGAAATATTGGTTGGCAACAGATGCATTGTGCACAACCACCGTATTCTCATCATTATCGAATTGCGCAGAAGTGCTCCAGTTGTGTGAGCCGGTAAGAACCGTAGGATCCATAGCCGGGGCATTTGCATCCACCAGCAGGTACTTATGATGCACCAGGTAAGAATGGTTCGCCACAAATAAGGTATTGATCATATCGCTGGCAAGAATGCTGTATGAATACGAACCATTGCTGGTGTCATCAATAATACCTCCACCCCATGCACCGGCACTCACCTGGTCGTCGATCACGTATGAAATATTGAACCGTGTGTAAGCAAAAACACAAAGCTCCAGGTCGTGGTCTGCAGTTTCTGCTACACGCTTGATCTCAGACTCTGTATCATCTGACGGACTGAAATAGAGCTCCACCCTGTTTCCTCCAACATTAAATTCTTTAGGAGTATTGTTGGTTTTAAACTGGCTGAAAACCCCGCTCCACATTTCATCAAACTCCATTTGGTATGCTTTCGCCAGCGTCTGATCCTGGAAGATGATCACGTTATTTGCATCCACGTTCACCTGCTGGGCAGTAAAGTTCATTGAGCCTGTCCATAGGATCGATTTCATCGGGTCAGCAGCATTTGCATCTATGATCATGAATTTGTTATGCATGATGCCATAATCCACTCCGGTAGGGCTCAGCTTCTTGTTCGATAAACCGATGTTCAGCTGTGCAAAAGCAGAGCCGTCCATGTTCCCACCATCTCCAATCACCCGCACAACCACTCCGCGATTATATGCAGCATTAATGGCATCTACGATGCCATTATTGTTATCCATGTTGTAGATCGCAATGTCCATGGTGTAAACAGCGCGGTTCATATAGGCAATCAGTGTATCGTCCATCACCTGCCCCAGAGATACGGCATTTACTCCCTGCGCTACTGAATTATCAACCGTCCTGGTGAAATAGCTTTTTATTGTGCCTGAAGACAGTGATTGTGTCATCATCGGTGTGGTTACTGCGAAAGAAGTGTCGCCGGAAGCACTCACCGTTGCCGCTTTCACATAATAAAGCGTCGCCGGATTAAGCCCGCTCACGGTGATAGCATGTTCTGTTACCATTGCAGGATTGCTTACCTCTGATCCCAGGGAAGTGGTTGTTCCGTAATAAATGACGGTGTTGCCGGCGTTCAGGGAAGAAAAAGTAATGTCAAATGAGCCCGGAGCAATATTGATCTGCCCGATTGCCGTGGTTATCACCGGCGGATTTCCCTGCGTAACAAAATCATCCAGGTCACGCGGCAGCAGCTGGTAAGTGCTCTGGTACTGGCTCATGATTCCAATGAGATCGATGGCTGCAGTTGGTATGGGAGCGCCTGCAATATTCGAGGTGGAGTTGATCCTAACTTCTTCTGAAGTAACGCTGCCATCTGTTGCATCATAATTTGCGCTGGCAGTCTGGAAGTAACCCGTGCTGATAAAAGTGCTGTTATTAAAACGCACCAGCATTCCCTCATAAGGTTCAGTAAACCCTGTTGCCATATTCACCTCGAATGGCTCAGGCAGGTCATTTCCTGAGCTGATGAGCGTGTAATTGCTCACTGGATTCATCTCGAGGAGGTTGTTGTAATCATCAAGCATGCCCGTCACCTCTATGCTGTCGCCTCGCTGCACATTGCTTAGGGTTGATGAGTAAAGGCCAAGTCCCGCAGTAGGATCCTGGATATAACGGATCGTTCCCAGCTCATCGCCGTTGATGATAATTCCGCGAACCGTAACAGTTGCGCCGGGACCTAAAGCACGTGCTGCAGCAATAGTGATTGCCTGTGAATGAGCATTCGAAAAAAGGAGGAGAAATACAGGAAGAACGAGTAAGGGTTTTTTCATGTGTAAAAAATGAAGCGGCAAAGATATTTAAGGTTCACTACAGATCAGAATTAAATTATCATGATGGTAAGAATAGGCCCTGAATCGCATGCTCCCGCACAACCATCTCATACAAGCTGCTTTGAAACTGATCAAAAGAACATTATTGCTTCGGTGTCATTCTGAGCATAGACATTTTTTCAAAACCGGGCTACTTAGCAATGACGCTACTACCTCACCGGGCATCACGGGCACCTCTCAGATGGTAGCATCTGACAGTACCAACAGCAAATGAAAATGCGAGTAAACCGATTTATGTATCACGGCAAGCCAAAGCGTGGAGGCAGATGCTTCGATCTGCCGGCGCTTATAATCGTTTGAATAAATGAACCTGTCAATAACATCACAAATCTGAAAGTGAACTACTATGAGTTATTAGCAGCATGTTGAAAAGGGCAACAACTTAAATGACACTTGCTTAAAATGATTTGTTATCCTCACCCCATAAGGACATAACTTGCCAGACTTTATTATTTTCATCGTCCTTCATGACGAAAAAAAGTCAAAAGCCAGCGGGCAGCAAGGCTGTCCCGGAAAAGCAGAAGCCCAAAGTGTGGAATGTTCCTTCGCTGGTAGCTGTAGCCATTTTTACCATTACATTCATCTCCTTTTATCCTTCCCTAGAGTGTGATTTCACCAATTGGGATGATGACACCTATGTTACTGCCAGTTCTCTTATTACTTCGCAATCTGTAGTCCCTTTTTTTATAACCCCGGTAGCCCTGAATTATCACCCGCTCACCATGCTCACGCTTGCCTGGAATTACAGGGTCTCGCAACTTGATCCTCAGTCCTACCATATCATTAATTTGTTAATTCATCTGCTGAACACACTGCTCGTCTTTTATCTCATTTATCTTTTAAGCGAAAAGAAAGTGCGGGTGGCCGCCGTCACCTCCCTTTTGTTTGGCATTCACCCGATGCACGTGGAATCCGTTACCTGGGTATCGGAAAGAAAAGATGTTGTTTATGTTTTCTTTTACCTTTTGTCACTCATTACCTATCTCCGGTACCTTGAAACACGAAAAGTTGCCGTGTTTATACTGTGCTTCCTGCTCTTCATTCTTTCCTGCCTGTCAAAAGCCATGGCTGTTGTGCTGCCTGTTGTTCTGCTGCTGATCGATCACTTCAAAGACAGGAAAATCAGCATTCGAACCATTGCCGAAAAGATTCCCTTCTTCATTGTCTCAGTCATTTTTGGGATTGTGGCACTTAAAATCCAATCGGGTTCCGCAGATGCAGCCATACAATCATTCACGCCGCCTCAAAGGATCATTTTTGGATGCTATGGCTTGCTGGTGTATGTTATAAAATTCGTATTGCCTGTACGGCTTTCAGCATTTTATCCATATCCAATCCAGGATGGTAATGAAAACATACCTGTGATCTATTTTGCTGCACCCTTCGTGGTATTGATATCAGCCTTCCTGGTTTACCGTTTTTTTTGGCATCAGAAATTTGTAGTCTTCGGATTGCTGTTTTTCATCACCACCATAATATTGGTGCTGCAATTTATTTCAGTAGGAAATGCGCTCATGGCTGACCGGTACAGCTATCTTTCTTATACCGGCCTGGCAGTTATTGCAGGATTCCTATATGAAAACATCTCTTCAAGATATCCAGCTTACAACACCGGAATAAACATCCTTCTCACTCTAATCGCAGTATGGTTTTGTTTTCTCACTTACCAGCGCACGATGGTTTGGCGAAACAGTGAAACCCTTTGGACGGATGTGATCGGAAAATATCCTGCCATTGAAGTAGGTTATAAAAACCGGGGGAGCTTTTTTGCAGAGCAGGGCAAATTCAATGAAGCTTTGAAGGATTATGAAATACTGATGAAGATGAACAGCAATGATCCGGAGGTTTACAACAACCTCGGCAACATCTATGCATCGCAGAATAAAATTGATGCATCACTGAATGCCTCAACGAAAGCCATCTCGCTGAAGCCGGATTTTTACAACGCCTACCTCAACCGTGGCATCACTTATAATTCCATCAGCCGGTTCGACAAGGGAATTGCAGATTTCACCGCTGCCATTTCTATCGAGCCAAATAGGGCGCAGCCATATGCTTTGCGTGGCTTTGCAAACTATTCAACAGGAAATTTCAAAGATGCGGTAAACGATTTTTCAAGAGCAGTTAATATTGAACCCACGAATGCAGCAGCCTACTACTACCGTGGACTCAGTTATTACAACCTTGATAAAACAGCAGATGCTGCCTCCGATCTTCAAAAAGCAAAAGCTTATGGCTACCAGGTAGATTATTCTGTAATGGATAAGCCTGGTAAACAGTAGTATGACAGTCACCTCTCTTATCGCAATATGATCACTTTGGATTCAAACAGCCTATTGCTATTATCGGTTATCCTCACCAAATAAATTCCGGGAGGTAGCTCTCTTACACTTAACGTTAGTGTAGACACACCAGGCGGAAGATCCTTACTGATTGCCGGTTTCCCATCAGTATTGATCAATTGAATAAATTTTGTTTGCATTGTCCCAGGAACTTCTATTGTGAGTTCATCGGTAGCCGGATCCGGATAAATTACTATTGGATTCAGGGGCAAATACGCAGTGAGTTTTGGAGAACACATTACATGCGTTACTGTGATGCTGTCAGAATAATAAAGGCAATCATCCGGACTTGTGATCACGCAGTTGTATTCTCCTTCTATGCTGACATTAAAAACCGGGGAATCGTTATTCGACGTATCTGGTAAACCGTTCACGTACCAGTTATAGGTGTAACCGGCGTAATAAGGAATACTGATTTGCAGTGTATCATCCACACAAAGTACAGTAGTATCGGCGACAATTTTAAAATCAAGAGCGGGACACTCTTTAATTTCAGCAATAAAAAAATCATTTCCATTACCGGAACTAAGTGATATGGAGTCGAAGAATGCAGTGCCCGTGAAAGCTCCGCAAACGCTCACCAAATCCTCTGTTAGCACTTCCAGGCCCCTGCCAAAAAGAGAATATTCGTTACTTGCATTGATCGTTTTTCCCCAGTCACCGCCACCTTGTGGATTAAACTTGGCAGTAAAAATTTCTTTCCCGTTGCCTGGTGTTGCTTCCGCCAGCTTGCTGCCGGCGAAGTATAAGGTATCCTCAAACTTTCCGAATACGTAAGCGCTACCGGCATCGCTCACAGAGAGGTCGCTGAGCCTCGGTGCCTGCGGTGAGTACATTTGCTGCGCCCAGGAGTAAACATGTTTCTTGCTTATTTTGGCTAAGAAGATATTCAGGGGATTTCCTGAAGGATTTAAGGTGAAAGAACCAATTGATATTTGCTGGTTAAAAAGCCCGGTTACGTAAACATTATTACTTGCATCAACATCCAGGAAGGGAACATTATCTGTTCCCGCTCCTCCCAGCTGATCAATCCATTTTATCACTCCTGCCATTCCAAATTTGATTACATAAATATCCGAAGTGCCTGAAGGTACTAATGTTAAGCCTGATGATTCCCAGCTTATAGCGGCATTGAACTCCCCTGTGGCATATATATTTCCCTTGGTGTCAATTGCGATTGAATTTACCGTTGCATAATCATTGCTGTGCAGGACTTTGGACCATACATAGGTCCCGCTTTTTAAATATTTAACCAGGCACGATCCGCCGGGCGATTTTACGAGTTGTCCGCGTGAATGGTGAAATATCAGATCGAGTGAATCATCTGCAAACAGGCTTACAAATACATTATTCCCGTTTTTATCCAGCGCAATATCTAAAGGTATGCTGGAACCCAGCTTGGATTCAATAGTATATGCCCAGCTTACTATTCCATCAGTGGAAATACGGGCCAGAAAGGCATCACTGAAATCGCCATTTGTCAACAAGAAGGAGCCAATGGTTATGGAATCTGTGTAGTGACCACTCACGTACACTTCGCCCGTAGACCGGTCGACAGCAATTGAAATGGCGCTTTGAAATCCGGGGCCGTTGAATGCCAATCCCCACATGATATGTCCTTCGGGATCGAATTTAGCCACCCATCCATCCTCATTTCCTGCCAGGTCGGTGCTGACAAGAGAAACCGTTTGAATTTTTAAAGTCCCGCGAAAACTCCCACATGTATACACGTTGCCCTCATCATCGGCAGCGATATCAAACGAACGATCACCGGCAGGGTTCTCGCTGTCGCTCGCCCAATCGAAATGCTGCGCCTTCACCGATAAGGTGCTGAGTAAAATGATGACCAAGGCGGGAATGTATCTCATAGCTATAAGTTTTCGCAAATGAATATAGTATAATTGCGCTCAGGGTAGAAAAGCACGGTAGTTGGAATGATGCATTCATGGTTTTGAACTGCTCCAAAGTTTATTAATCCTTGTTTGATGCCGGAGCATTCTTAAATTCGTATTTCTGATTATCACATGTTAGGCTCATTATTGAGGTGCTTTTAAATTTAAGATTATTACTTGATGTTTGTACCTGTGTTTCGCTCCTCACAGCCGTGACAGCGATACTCAGGAAAAAGGAAGCTATTTCCATCATTTTTTTAATTATTGCAGGCTTATGTCTTCGCGTCCATATTTGTCTCGATCCCTACCTGCACCTGTGGGATGAAAGGTTTCATGCCCTGGTTGCAAAGCATTTAATCAACCATCCGTTACTTCCGACTTTATTTGAGCAGGAATCTCTTCACCTGCCTGTTTATTATTGGTCGCAGACAACCGTATGGCTGCATAAGCCTCCATTGGCACTGTGGTTTATGGCTTTAAGCCTTAAAGTTTTTGGCATTAATGAAGTGGCCGTAAGATTACCCTCTATCATCTTTTCAACAGCTTCACGAATTCCGACAGATCATATAGATGTTGCCTTTTTCTTTTTTATTGAGCTGGCCATGGTTTTTGCTGTCTTGCAAAGGTCGACGGACAGGTCTGAGTATATCATTCCACTGGCAATTAGCATGAGCGCCGCGATATATACCAAGTGGCTTCCGGCATTGATAGTCCTTCCGGTTTGGTGGGTGCTGAATGATAAAAAATCGAACAGAAAAAACCTGGCTGTCCGGTTATTGATTATTTGCAGTATAACCTTTTTGATGGTGATGCCATGGCAGATTTATATTTATAGCAGCTTCCCGGTGCAGGCACACTAGGAATCGGGTTTAATTGGGCACATATAACAACTGCAGTTGAAAACCAAACTGGTCCATGCTATTATCATTTATTGATTGCGACAGTTGTGTGGAATGAATTTATTTGGATAGCATTCATTTGGTTCATCTGGCGGGTATATAAATCGAATTGGGATTCCAACTACCGTGCAATCATTTTGTGGATCGTTATTCCCTACGTGTTCTTTTCTGTTGTAAAAACGAAAATGCCACCTTACCTGATTTTCACCGCACCGGCAATGTTCATTATGCTTTCCAAGGCCTGTATCGATATAGTAAAAACTGCCGGAACCTACCGAAAGCTCACGCCACTGGTTGTAGTCATACTCATCACTGTTGTCTTTTTATCAATGCGATACTTATTGGAACGTTTAAAGCCTTTTGAAACAAATGAAACGGTAGCTGCCACGGGGCAAAAACTGAAATCACTGGCATCAGGTATCACCACAGGCAAGACTGTAATTTTCAATACACCTTACAATATTGAGATGATGTTCTATTCAGATTGTATTTCTTACCCATTTATACCCGACACCGATCAGGTTGATGAATTGCTTAAGCAGGGATTTGAAATCAAAATCCTCGATAGCCCTGACTTACCTGACTCCCTGAGGCATAACATGAACATAGAAATAGTTTCGCTCTAGATTTTACTTACAGGTTTTGGCTTACGGAAATTCGATCCTGAAAATGCTCGCAGGCTTATAGCGCGTAATATCGTGCTGAATACATATGACCTTTCGGGAGTCACACATTAAGCTACTTTTTTAATCACTGGCAATTTAGATTAACACGCATGCCCCTGATTTATCTCCTGGCTTATATCTGTCGACAGTATCTCAAAACAGAAAGAGACTTTGGAGTAAGAAGATAATCATACAGTATTAAGGAAGTAAAACTTCAACAACCCATCCACCCGCTTTTAGCCTTTAGCTTTTTGCTTCCCTTTACCACCTTTTCAAAATTATTCTCACCGCTGAATACTGATTCTCTTTTTGAGAATTATCCCATCCCCAATCACCTCCATCAAATAATTACCAGCCGGCCAATCGCTGAAGTCAAATGCATGGCTCAGCGATTTATTTCCGGGATAAAGCTTTTTTTGAAAGACCTGTTGTCCATAAATATCATGCACCGTCACTGAAACCTCCTGTGCAGCAAAGGGCAATTCCAGGCTCATTATAAACAGTCCATCTCCGGGGTTCGGATAAATGGTAAGCTGAAAATCATTTCCTTTCTCCCCAATTCCAATTTCCAGCACCACCACCACATACTCACTGGTATCGTTCGAACATCCATTTCCATCGGTATAAGAATAGGTGATTTGATAAGGGCCGCCAACTCCGGCCACTGCAGGATCAAAAATGTTTCCATTTACACCCGCACCGGAAAACGATCCGCCTGCCGGAAAGCCTGTTAGCGTAACAGCGCCGCCGGTGATTGCAATGGTATCGGGCAAGCCGCTGAAGGAAACCAAAGGCGCTGGATTTACGAGCACAAATACGTCAAGCGCAGTGTCACAGGTATTGCTTACTTCAGTTGCCGTAACAGTGAATGTAGTCGATATGGATGGGGCCGCATATACGCTGTCTCCCTCCCCATTTGCCGGGATCATCGAAGCCAGCACAGGTGCCCACTGGTAGTTAAAATTTCCCGAGCCATTGTTCGCACTGGTAAGTAAAATAGTGTCTCCTTCACAGATTTCATTTCCGGAAGCTGCGGCACTGATCTGAGGGAAATATAACATCGCTTCTATCGAGGTTCTCACGCTGGTGCACCCAACAGTTGTATAATGTACAATTCCATTCCACTGTACAGGCTCCGTAGGATTGCCAAACGGGTACTCGATACTGTTGCCCTCCTTTAGTTGGATATTATTGTCGGATGCAAAAACATTTCCTGCCAGGGTGCCATAGGTAAAATTGATGTCGGCATTTTTTGAAGTGATGTAAAAAGCAAATGTTTGTCCGGCCGGAATGGCAACATTTAAAGCAACGGGATAAGCCGTAGGGATACCGATACCCTGCCCAACTACTCCTGCTGCAGAGCCTGCGAATATCCAGGCGTTCTTATCATTTTCGAATCCTGCATAGTTTCCTTTTTTATAGTAGATCTCTATGTCGGCCGACTGTGATGCAGCAATGTGTCCTTCAAATCCTGTGACAACAATCGTATTCTGTGCCGTGATGTCGAACATGTTTCCCTCTCCCGAATTTCCTCCGACAAAGGTTGAGGAGAGCGGCATTGCTACGGGAGGCCCTTCTTCCACCCAGAATGTTGTCGATTGATTAATAGGCAATGTGGTGAATGGAGAGCCGGAGCCAAGATAGTTTCCTCCAGTTTCTGAATCGTACCATGAGATACCACCACCAGTTCCTGTTGCCTGCAGATCAACCTTGCCGGGCCCGCAACGGACAACATCATTTCCA
>JADMIO010970541.1_pt1 | contig 31042 bp, 30 predicted proteins | sample 8958161 | NCBI WGS metagenome assembly JADMIO01 (sample SAMN16585339, study PRJNA669376) | soil metagenome | isolation source: Crop rotation soil | place: USA: Cullars Rotation, Alabama | collected 2011 | reverse complement strand
CCGCACGCCGCGGCAACTCGAAGTTGTCAGCACGTAGCGTTGCTATAGCCACGTCACCTGCTGACAAGTCCGTGCGGGGCCTTGCGGCTCGGCAGTCACAGGCACCACGTCCCGTGTCTGCCCAACCGGTACAGCTTGCACTCGATCTGGGTGATGCGCCCAACGAGACGACGGTCTCCGGACTGCCGGAGCTGACGATCGCGGAGCAGACCCGCGCCGAGCTCGAGGTGCTCGGGCTCGACGCGAGCAGGCACGTCCTTGCCTGCTACGAGCCGTTCTTCGCCGCGGTCGGCATCGCCCGCGCCAACCGGCTCATGCGATGCCGCAGCCGGGAGGAGGTTCTCGTCGCGGGGGTCAAGGTCGCGACGCAGACACCGCCGATCCGTTCCGGTCGCCGAGTGGTGTTCGTGACGCTCGATGACGCGACCGGCCCGGTCGACGCGACGCTGTTCGAGGACGCCCAGGCCGGCTACGCCGCGACCGTCTTCCACTCCTGGCTGCTCGTGATCCGCGGCACTGTGCGTCGTACCGGCCCTCGGGGCATCTCGCTCAACGCCAACGGCGCCTGGGAGCTCTCCGCGCTCCGGGAGGCGTGGGAGCGCGGCGGGCTCGCCGCCGTCGAGGCCGAGATGCTGCGCCCGGTGGCCGCCACCGAGGAGGCGATTCACGGCGCGGCCGAGAGCCGGTCGACCCGTCCGGTCATGACCCGACCGCGGATCTACGCCAGCGGATTTGCCAAGTCTCCCTACGCCGACATTCGCCCGGCCGGATTAGGCGGTCCACCCCGCAAGCTCTGGCACTCCAGCCCGGGGTCCAGCGGTGGTTGACCCGATTTGCCCCACTATCTACTCCGCCACATCACCCTGGCGGACCCTCCAATCGGACCAACGGCACACCGAGGCATTAAAGGACTCCCTGACCCCGACCTCCGAGGTTTGGCATGCCTTCCGTCCGCCGTACCGCGACTGCAGTGCTCCTGGCTGCCGCCGTCGTGACGACGACTCCGCTGTCCGCCGACGCCACCGCCACCGTCGTTCCGCACGCTTCGGTCGTCTTCCCGACCGACATCGAGGTCTTCGCGCCCTACCAGCCGCAGACGTTCTGCGACCCGGTCGCCAAGCCCGGCACGCTGGCGTTGGCGCACCTGCTGACCTCGACCTACACCGGGACCGCGATCGTCTCGCTGACCCGGCCTTGTGCCTCCGACACGAGCGAGCACTACGACGGCCGGGCGATCGACTGGGGTGTCGACCACCGCAACGCCGGCCAGCGTGCGCAGGGCAAGGCCTTCCTCGACTGGCTGTTCGCCTCCGACCCCGCGGGCGACAAGGACGCGATGGTGCGTCGCCTCGGCGTGATGTACGTCATCTGGAACCACCGGATCTGGGGGTCCTACAGCCAGCACTGGGAGCCCTACGACAACTGTTCCGGCCCGACGGCGTGCCACGTCGACCACATGCACATCTCGCTCGACTGGTCCGGCGCGGAGAAGAAGACGTCGTTTTGGACCGGCAAGGTGACGGCACCGATGCCGCCGCCGCTGCAGACGCTGAAGGTCGGCCAGACGGTGACCACCAAGGTCTCGCCGCGCTACGCGCCGACTCCGGCCTACCGCTTGGTCAAGGGTGGTCGCTACGTGTTCACCGTCACCGGCACCTACAACTACGACGGTCAGCGCCACCACCGCGCCGACGCCGAGTGCAGTACGACGGACGGCAAGCACTGGACGCAACGGGCCGCGTTCGAGGAGTCCGGCACGACCGGGCTGCTCGACCTGTGGGTCAACGACATGCACGCGTGGAAGGCGCCGACCAAGAGCGGCTGCGCCACCGCCAACCACACCTACAGCAAGACCATGTCGGTGACGAAGCGGGTGCCGCTCGCCTACGCCATTCACGACACCGCCCAGTGGATGGCCAACGGGCAGCTCAAGGTCACGGTCCACCGGGTGCGCTGAGCTCCGTCGCCATAGCGGTCGGCCGCAGGCGACCGCGCGCCGTACGCTGGCCCGCATGGCGACGACCGGCCCGCGCACTCGGACCGGTGTGCGCACGGCAGTCGTCTGGGACTACCTGCGTGGTGTCCTCGACGACCTCGGCGGCGGGGCCGTGCGCGTGCTCGACGCGGGCGGCGGCAGCGGTGGGTTCGCCGTACCGCTCGCGCAGCTCGGTCATGCCGTCACCGTCGTCGACCCCAGCCCCGACTCGCTGGCCGCGCTCGAGCGGCGAGCAGCCGAGACCGGCACCGGCGATCGGATCCAGGCCGTGCAGGGTGACGCCGCCGGGCTCCCGGACCTGGTCGCGCCCGGGTCGTTCGACCTCGTGCTCTGCCACAGCGTCCTCGAGGTCGTCGATGACCCCGACGAGGCGCTGCGTGCCATCGCGCAGTCGTTGCGCAGCGGAGGTGTCGCGAGCGTGCTCGCCGCCAACCGCATCGCCGCCGTGCTCGGGCGGGTCGCGGCCGGCCGGCTCGCCGAAGCGCGGCATGTGTTCGACGATGCTGCGGGCAGCACCGGCGCCGGCGACCCGCTGCAGCGCCGGTTCACCCTCGACGAGCTCCAGGTGCTGCTCGGTGCCGCGGGGCTGGCCGTGCAGACGGTGCACGGTGTTCGTGTCTTCGCCGACACGGTCCCGCCGGCGGTGCTCGACACCGACCCACAGGCGGTCGATGAGCTGCTTGCACTCGAGCGTGCTGCTGCGGAGCGAGCCGACTACCTTGCCCTCGCGACGCAACTGCACGTCCTCGCCCGTCGCGGCTGAAGCCCGCCGATGACGAGACGGCAGCTGCAGCGGCTCGGGCCGATGGACAACGCGGCCGGTGACGACACCGGCTGCACGGTGCTCCACGTCGACATGGATGCCTTCTATGCCTCCGTCGAGCTGCGCAGCCGGCCGGAGCTCGTCGGCACACCGGTGATCGTCGGCGGACTCGGCTCTCGCTCCGTTGTCCTCTCCGCGACCTACGAGGCCCGCGCGTTCGGCGTCCACAGCGCGATGCCGATGATGCGCGCGCGCCGCCTGTGTCCGCAGGCGACCGTCATCTCTCCCAGCCACGGCGTCTACGACGAAGCGTCTCGCGGGGTGATGGAGGTCTTTCGCTCGATCACACCGCTCGTCGAGCCGTTGAGCCTCGACGAGGCATTCCTCGATGTCGCGGGGACGCAGCGCCGACTCGGCTCGCCGCGCCAGATCGGTGAGCTCATCCGCGCTCGCGTCGTCGACGAGCAGGGCATCACCTGCTCGGTCGGGGTCGCGGCGACCAAGTTCGTCGCCAAGCTCGCGTCCGCGCGGGCCAAGCCCGACGGCCTGATCGTCGTACCCCGCGATGACGTCATCGGCTTCCTGCACCCGCTGCCGGTCGGCGTGCTCTGGGGTGTCGGCGACAAGACCGAGGAGGCGCTCACCCGCCTGGGGCTGCGCACCATCGGCGACATCGCTCATACGCCGGTCGCGACCCTGCAGCGGGCGCTCGGTCCGGCGGCGGGCGCGCATCTGTCCGCCCTGTCCTGGGGCCGGGACGAGCGCAGCGTCGTCGCTCACGAACCGGACAAGAGCATCGGGGCGGAGGAGACCTTCTCGCGCGATGTCGACGACCCGGCGGTCGTACGCCGCGAGCTGCTGCGGCTCTCCGAACGCACTGCGGCCAGGCTGCGGGCGGGCGACATGGTCGGGCGGACCATCTCGATCAAGGTCCGCTTCGCCGACTTCACGACGATCACCCGGGCCAAGACGATCCGCGAGGCGACGGATGTGGCGCGCGTGGTCTATGAGACCGCTCGCGGCCTTTACGACGCCCTCGGGCTGCAGCGCGCTCGCATCCGGCTCGTCGGCGTCCGGGTCGAGGGGCTCACCCCGACCGGGACCACTCCACGGCAGCTCGCCCTTGGCGGCAGCGGCGAGGAATGGCGGGCCGCCGAGCAGGCATCCGACCGCGCGGCCGCCAGATTCGGGGCCGGTGCGGTGCGACCGGCGACCCTCGTGGACCCGACCCGGCGGGACCGCGACGAGGACCCGGGCCGGGACTGACGCCCGAAACGCGAGCGTCCGCTTTCCCGAGTGGCTTCCCGCCACGCGCACGCGCTCGTATCCTCTTCAGAAAGGATCGATTGCATCCGATGGAGGAGCTGTGCCGCTCTCCGAGCACGAGCAGCGGTTGCTCGAGCAGATCGAGCAGGCGCTCTACGCCGAGGACCCGAAGTTTGCGCGCAGCTGGCGCGTGCGGGACCTGCGTAGCCTCCAGCGTGTCCGCGCGATCCGCGCCGCGCTGCTCGTGGTTGTCGGAATGGGTCTGCTCGTGGCCGGCGTCATCGTCCAGGGCAGCAGCACGGTCGTCGGCGTTGCACTCGGTGTCGCCGGATTCCTGCTCATGCTCAGTGGTGCATGGCTCGCGTTGTCGACCCGCTCCCGCCAGTCCGCGCCGAGCCAGCCCAAAGCCAAGGCCCGCCGCGCGCCCAAGGAGTCAATGAAGGCGCGCCTCGAAGAGCGCTGGCAGCGAAGGCAAGAAGGCCGCTAGCGGATAACCCCTGCGGTTCGTGATCATGGCGTTTGGTGGCGTCAAACGCCGGTCTCACGGTCCAGAACCGCAGCAAACGCCATGATCACCGGCCACCGCCAAGTACGGCGGCCTGGCGATGTTCGCTAGCAGAAGCGCCGATGAAATCGACGTGTCATGCGTGGCGGGGGCGGAGTCTGGCGCGTAGACGTGCGCCCGCCACGTCGAGAGCGTCGAGCAACGACACGAGGCGACCGACCAGCTCACGTGTCTGACTGAGCACCGAGCGCGGCCACATCCGCAGGATGACGCGCTCACCGATCGTGGCGTCGGCGAACAGCGAGCTGCGCAGGTCGTCGACGTCGTCTTCCAACGTGTCGGTCTTGACCTGCGCGCCCGTTGGCGCATACCAGGCGCGCTGCACCGCGTTGACGATCCGATCAAGCGCGGCGACGTCAGCGGCGTCGAGGCCGGCCGACTCGGCGCGGAGCACCCGCGCCGTCGCTCGCGGCGTCAGTCCGTCGGTCCACCCCGCCTTTGCATCGATCGCCGTCGCGCGCAGTTCGGCCCACGCGGCTGCCGCGACCTCAGCAGGTGTGGTCGCCTGCCGCCACCGCCGCCGCCGCTGCACCACGCGGACGCACGATGGGACCAGGAGCCCCAGCACCAGCACACCGAGCAGGGCCAGCGTCGCGTCCCGCCGGGTGTGGTTCGGTGACGGCGCAGACGCCGTCGGCCCGACACCGCGTTCGTCGACGGACTGGTCGAGCAGACCGTGCTTGTCCGGGATCTTGCTCCGGCCGGGCGTGTTCGTGCCGCCGTTGTTGGCTCCGCCGTTTGCGCCCGGCCCGTTCGGACCACCGTTGGCCGCCTCGACCGTGTACGACGGAATCTGCGCCTGGCCATCAGCTCGCGGTGTCGGTTCGAACGGCACCCAGCCGAAGCCGCTGAAGTCCAGCTCCGGCCATGCATGCGCGTCATGTGTCGAGACGACATAGGTGTGGTCGGGCCCGGCCTCGCCGCGAGTGAAGCCGACAGCGACACGAGACGGGATGCCGGCGATGCGTGCCATGACCGCCATTGCCGACGCGTACTGCTGACAGAAACCCTTGTGTGTCTTCAGCAGGAAGTCGGCAAGTGCGTTGCTGCTGTCATCGGCCGGGACGTTGAGGTCGTATTGGAACGGCGGGCTCGTGAGGAATCGCTGGATCGCGACCGCCTTGTCGAATGGCGTTCGCGCATCCGCGGTGACCCGGGCGGTGAGATCGCGTACGGACTGCGAAATGCTGCCCGGGAGGTCGAGGTAGGGGCGCATCGCTGGATCCGGCGCGATCGATTGCTCCAGGGCCGCCGCAGTCGGGTGCGGATGAATGAACTGCGCGGTGTAGGTCAGCCCGTCAGTGCTGACGCGAGCTGAGAACACGGTGTTGGACGCGGCGTCGTATCGCCAGTCGCCCGGCACGGACACGCTGTCGACTTGCGTCGGAAGCGGCAGCCACGGGACGTCGAGGCTGTGCACCGCCACCTGCACGACGCGCACCGGCCCGTTGACGATCGGCGCGGAGATGCCGCGGCTGACTTGTGCCTCCGGCGGCGCCTGCAGTGTGGACGGTGCAAACGATGTGCCGTCGAACTGGTCGAGCGCGGTCATGCGCAGGTAACCGGGATCCGGGTCGGTCGTTCGCACCGTCAACAGCGGCCGCGACTGCGTGCTCGTGAGGTTGCCTCGGATCGTCACGATGGGGTTGACCGTGAACCGCTCGCTGGAGCCATGGCCGCCCAGACCGAAGCCGTTGCCGCCACGTGGAATTCCGCCGCGCAGCCCAGGGATCAAAAGCGGCACCAGGACGCCGACGGCGATCGCGGACAACCCGATCCGCCGTCCCATGACCGACAACGGCGACGGCATGACTTCCGTGTCAGACCAGTTGAACCGGGGTCGTGCCTCACCCGGAACACCGAGTGGCCGCCCCCAACGTGACAGCCGGTCATGCGAATCGGCGAGTAGCAACCACAAATAGCCGGCGGTGCCGAGCACGAACGGCACCCAACCCGCGCCGTGCTTCGCCACCGACGTGCACAACGCAAAGGTCGCGAGCAACGGCAACCCTGCGACGGCTGCACGTCGCATCGTGACGGCGAGCAAGTCGACGACGAGTGCAACGGCGGCGATGCCGACGACGGCAAGCAGTACGAGACCCTGATGCGTCGGCACCGGCGTACTCAATTTGTGTACGTCGTGAAAACCCTGCCGGGCGATCGCGGCGAGTGTGTGAAACGAGTCCCCACTCGGGATGACGTGGCCGTATGCCGTCGAGCCGGCGTAGGCCGCAGTGATGTAACAGGTCACCGCGCCGGCGGCGAGCAACGGACCGAGCGCGGCCGGCAACGGTGACGACCGCACCAGTTCGCTGATCGCCACGACAACAGCGATGCCGCCCAGGACCGGGAAGAGCCAGCCGTAGCCATCGAAGACACTGCCCAGTGCACTGGCAGCGGCCAACGTCGCGACGCCGCCGTGGATCGCGATGCGCAGCCGGCCGGTCACCACGTCCCACCGCCGTCCCCGACTGCGGCCGGCACAGCGGTCACGCCAGCGGCAGCAAGCGCGCTGTCGCGACCAGCCGCCGCCGACACGCCTGCACCGGCCGCCGGCCAGAGATCAGCAAGTGACACACCCGCTTGCGCCGGCAGCACCCGCCAGCCGGCAGCGGCGAGCACCTCGCAGGTCTGCCGATGTGCCTCGGTCGCTGCTTGCGCCGCGCGCGGCGCAAGCGCGGTCCAGCTCGCCGTGTCGAGCACGATGGCGACACCGACGGACGGGCCACCGTGCGAGGCGCGGGCAAGGGTCTGCACGTCCTCCGAGCTCAGCGGACCGACGATCGCGACGAGCATCTCCTCGCCACCGCCGCGCCGGATGGCGGTGATGCCCGGTCGCACACTGGTGCCCGCCGATGCGGTGCGCACGGCCAGGTCGTCCAGCAGCAGACCGTCGAACGCGTCGTTGCCCACAGAGGCGCTCGCCACTTCGTCGCCCGCGTCGCCGACGACACGCATCGTGAAGCCCGCCTTGGCCAGGTGCAGTCCGATCGATGCGGCAGCCGAGATCGCCCACTCCAGCGACGACAACGGACCGTCGCCGTGGTGCGCCGAGCCCCGGCAGTCGAGCAGCAACACCGCGCGGCTCTGCCACGGCTGCTCCTCGCGGCGCACCATCAGCTCGCCGCGCCGGGCCGTCGACCGCCAGTGGATGCGACGCAGGTCGTCGCCTTGTCGATATTCGCGGGTTGCGGCGTCGTCTTCGCCGGCGGTCGCGACCGACCGCGCCCGGCTCTCACCGGCGCCGGCCCAGTCGCCGCCCAGACGCACTTCGGGCAAGGACACGACCTGAGGTGTCACGACGAGCAGGTCGGAGGCGTTGAACGAGCGGGTCAGCTCGCACAGTCCGAACGGATCGGTCAGCCGCACTGTCAGCGGACCGATGCGGAACCGGCCGCGCAGCTGTGACCGCACTCGATAGTCGACATCGACGGCGCGCTGCGGCATGACGCGGTCGAGCACGAAGCGCGGCCGACCGCCGAGCATGTAGGGCACGGTGTCTTCGGCAAGCATCAAACCGGTCGGCAACCGCGACACGTTCTGCAGACGCAGCAACACCTGCGCGGGGTTGCCGGCGTTGACGCGCACCGGGTCGAGCCGACGCGTGCACGTCAGCCGATAACGCGTGCGCGACACCATCGCGTAGGCGATGAGCGGCAGCGCCAGCAGGAAGATGCCGAGGCGCAGCAAGTTGACCTCGTGCAGCGCGGCTGCGCAGATGACCGCCGCGAAACCCGCAGCAAGCAGGCACCGGCCCCGGATGGTGAGTCCGGCGAGGGTCTGGTCGATGCGCGGCACGGAACTAGCCGCTACGACGCTGCCGGCTCGTTCGAGGTCGCTCGGTGCTCGGCACGGGCACGGCCGCGAGCACGTCGGCAACCACCGCCTGCGTCGTACGACGCGACACCTGCGCCTCCGCGGACAGCAGCAACCGGTGCGCGAGCACCGGCACCGCCAGCGTCTGGACGTCGTCGGGAAGGACGAAGTCGCGGCCGTCGAGCGCAGCCGCCGCCCGGCCGGTCCGCAGCAAATGCAGAGTGGCGCGCGGGGAGGCGCCGAGCCGCAGGTCGCGGTTGTCCCGGGTCGCGGTCACGATGTCGATCGCGTAGCGACGTACCGGCTCGGCGATGTGCACCGACCGCACGGCCTGAGTCAGCTTCGCCACCTCGAGCGCGTCCGATACCGGCTCGAGGTCGTCGAGCGGCGAGCCGGCCCCGTGCTGGTCGACCATTTCGAGCTCGGCGTCGGGGGAGGGATAGCCGATCGCCAGTCGAGCACTGAAGCGGTCGCGCTGCGCCTCGGGCAGCGGGTAGGTGCCCTCCATCTCGACCGGGTTCTGGGTCGCGAGCACCATGAACGGCGGGTCGAGGGGGTAGGTGATGCCGTCGACCGTCACGTGCCGCTCTTCCATGCACTCGAGCAGCGCCGACTGCGTCTTGGGAGAGGCGCGGTTGATCTCGTCGCCGACCACGATGTTGGCGAAGATCGCGCCGGGCTTGAACTCGAACTCGCGGGTGTCCTGGTTCCACACGGACACGCCGGTGACGTCGCTCGGCAGCAGGTCCGGGGTGAACTGGATGCGGCGTACCGAGCAGTCGATGGCCCGTGCCAGCGCCTTGGCGAGCATGGTCTTGCCCACGCCTGGCACGTCTTCGATGAGCAGGTGACCCTCGGCGAGCATGACGGTCACGGCCAGCCGGACCGCGTCGTTCTTGCCCTGGATGACCTGCTCAACCGCCTCGACGATCCGGGCCGCGCGCTCCGCGACGTCCTCGAACTCGAGCGGCGCACTGGATCTGCGGCTCGGCACCGTTGCCTTCCCTTCCCCACCTATTGACGCACGGCAAGTGTGTCAGGTTCGACGGCTGCCGCCATTGGCTTCGAGGTCACGACTGGAAAACAACCCGACCGGGAGCGCCCGAGCCGTCCAGGGGTGCGGAGATCGCGCGTTTTGGTTGACGGGGGAGTGAAGTGGAGTACAGTGGGGCGCCGTGGGGGAGGGATGGCTGGACCGGGCGGCGAGTAGGGGAGGCGAGGCGTGTTCCTCGGCACCTATTCACCGCGACTGGATGACAAAGGCCGGCTGTTCCTGCCCGCGAAGTTCCGCGACGAGCTGGCAGCAGGGCTAGTGATCACCAAGGGGCAAGAGCGATGCCTCTATGTCTTTGCCGGCGAGGAGTTCACGGGGATCACCACCCGGCTGCGTGAGGCACCCCTCACCGCACGCGCCGCCCGCGACTACAGCCGGGTGTTCTTCGCGTCCGCGCACGACGAGGTGCCGGACAAGCAGGGGCGGATCACCGTGCCGCCGGCCCTGCGTGAGTACGCCGGGCTCGACCGGGACTGCGTCGTCATCGGCGCCAACACCCGTGTCGAGATCTGGGACTCGACCGCCTGGAACGACTACCTCAGCGCCTCCGAGGAGCAGTTCTCCTCGATGTCCGAGGAGGTGCTGCCCGGGATCTTCTGACAACTCGCTCTGCTTCTTTGCGTGCACAGCACGCACGGGAACGTGGCGCGTGGCTCCCGCCCGCGGCACCTGGCGCACCTTCCCCGGCGCCAGGCGCGGGGGGCGGGGACCAGGCATCACGTCCCCCTGTTCAGCCAGCAGCTCGAAGAAAGGGACGTCATGGCCAGCGGAGCGGCGCATCTGCCGGTGATGCCGGCGCGCGTCCGCGAGCTGCTCGAACCCGCGTTGGCCGGTGACAGCGCCGTCCTGGTCGACGCGACCCTCGGCCTCGGCGGCCACGCGGCCGCCCTTCTCGCCGATCACCCCCGGCTGCGCCTCATCGGTATCGACCGCGATCCGCGCGCGCTCGCCATCTCGACCGACCGGCTGGCCGCTTTCCGGTCCCGGATCTCCCTGGTTCACGCCGTGTACGACGCCCTGCCGGACGTGCTGCGCGCCGAAGGGGTCGAGCGGATCGACGGCGCGCTGTTCGACCTCGGCGTCTCCTCGATGCAGCTCGACGATGACGACCGTGGGTTCTCCTACGCCCGGGACACCGCACTCGACATGCGCATGGACCCGACGATCACGCTCACCGCGGCGGAGGTCGTCAACACCTACCCGGCAGACCAGCTCGCCCGCGTCCTGCGGGTGTACGGCGAGGAGCGGTTCGCCCGCCGGATCGCCGATGCCATCGTCCGGGAGCGGGCCGGCGGCCCGCTGACCTCGTCGGCCCGCCTGGCCGAGCTCGTGCGAGCGGCCGTGCCGGCGGCCACTCGCCGGGTCGGCGGGCACCCGGCGAAGCGGACCTTCCAGGCGTTGCGCATCGAGGTCAACGACGAGCTCGGGGTGCTCGAGCGGGCGCTGCCCGCCGCCATCGACGCGCTGCGCGTCGGCGGCCGGATCGTCGTGCTCGCCTACCACTCCCTCGAGGACCGCATCGTGAAGCGCGTCCTCACCGCCGGCGCAAGTGTCAACGCACCGCCCGACCTCCCTGTGGTGCCCGAGAGCGCCGCACCCACGTTGCGCCTGCTCACGCGAGGTGCGGAGAAGCCGGGCCCGGGCGAGGTCGACGACAACCCACGGGCGACGTCCGCGCGACTGCGCGCCGCCGAGCGCATCAGAGACGCCGCATGACCGCCGCAACCAGTGCAGCGAGGGCCCGACCTCAAGCCGACGTCGAGCCGCGTCGCCCGTCGCTGCGCCTCGTCGCCGCGCGACCGCTCACCGCAGCGCGGCTGCCCTTCGCGATCTTCATCGGCGCGATCCTGGTGACGGGTCTCGTCGTTCTCCTCCTGCTGCACACGATGGCCGCGCAGGACGCTTTCCGCCTCCAGGCGCTCGAGCACGAGTCGTCCGCGTTGGACGACACCGAGGAGCAGCTCGCCGTCGCGAACCAGCAGGCGGCGGCACCGTCGGAGCTCGGCGCCCGCGCCCGCGCGCTGGGCATGGTGCCGACGGATTCCATCGCCTACGTCGACCTGCATCGCCACGGCAAGATCGTGGGCGTCGTACAGGCGGCTCCGCCCCCGCCGCCTCCGCCCGCGCCGAGCCCGTCGGCCAGTCCTTCTGCCAGCCCGTCTCCGAACCCGAGCGCCTCCGCGTCGGCGAAAGCGAAGCCCGCGAAGAGCCGCACGGCTCACAAGCACCGGTGACTTCGGCGCGTCAGCCCGGCTCTACGCGTCCGAACCGGCACGCTAAACGGATGAAACGAAGGGCTGATCCGCGCAAGCGGATCGAGCTCTTCCTGATCGGCAGCCTGATCATCCTCTCGCTCATCGCCGGTCGACTGGTTCAGCTTCAGGGACTCGACCGCACCTCCTACACGACGATGGCCGAGAAGCAACGGCTGCACACGGTGGGACTGACGGCAGCCCGCGGCGAGATCGTCGATCGGGACGGCAACCCGCTGGCCGAAACGATCGACGCGCGCGACATCTACGCCGATCCGGAAAAGGTCGTCGACGCGACGACCGAGGCCGACCGGCTCGCTCCGCTGCTCGGTATCCGGGCGACCGTGATCGAACAGCAGCTGTCCCAGCACACGTCGTTCGTCTACCTGCTCCGCCAGACCACGCCCCAGCTCGCCGCCAAGATCATCGACCTGCAACTGCCGGGAATCGGCGTGCTGCCGGCGATGAAGCGGATTTATCCCGCCAACACCCTCGCGTCCAACGTCGTGGGGTTCGCCAATGCTGACGGTGATGGCCTCGCGGGTCTCGAATACTCGTTCCAGAAGACCCTCGCCGGTCACGACGGGGTGCGCACCTTCGAGACAGGCCTGTCCGGATCGCCGATCCCCGACGGTCAGGACGTGGTCAAGCCGGCCGTGCCCGGCACCGGACTCGCGCTGACCATCCAGCGCGACATCCAGTGGAAGGCCCAGCAGGCGATCTCCGCACAAGTGCACGCACTGCACGCCGACAGCGGCACGGTGATCGTGATGGACCCGCGCAACGGCCAGATCCTGGCGCTCGCGGTGTCCCCGGGATTCGACCCCAACGACCCGTCCGCCAGCCCGATGGCAGCATTCGGTGACCCGGCGATCAGCGAGGTCTACGAGCCCGGCTCGGTCAACAAGGTCATCACGATGTCCGCGGCCCTGCAGGACGGCGTCGCCAACCCGCGCTCGCCGTTCACCGTGCCGGGCGTGCTGCACGACGCCGGCTTCACCTTCCACGACGCCGAGCCTCATGGGGTCGAGCGGCTGACGCTGACGGGCATCCTCGCCAAGTCGAGCAACATCGGCACCATCGAGGTCGCCAACCGGCTCGGCGCCGCGCGGCTCTACCACTACTTGCGCGCCTACGGCTTCGGTGCGCCGACCGGTGTCGGGCTGCCCGGTGACGGCGTCGGCTTGCTGCCGCGGCTTCGCGACTGGACCGCCAGCACGCTGCCCACGACGGCATTCGGCCAGGGCATCGGCGTGACGGCGCTCCAGGTGGCGAGTGTCTACGCAACGATCGCCAACGGCGGCGTCCGTGTGACCCCCAACCTGGTCGCAGGCAAGATCGAGCCGGACGGCACTCGCGCACCTGCCGCCACGCCGGAGCGGCACCGCGTCATCGACGCCAAGGTCGCGCATGAGCTCAGCGACATGCTCGAGGCGGTCACCACCAACGAGGGCACCGCCCCGCTCGCCCGGATCCCGGGTTACCGCATCGCCGGCAAGACGGGCACCGCCAACCGCCCCAACGGGCACGGTGGCTACGGCGGCGCCGGATATACGTCGTCGTTCGTCGGCTTCGCCCCCGCCGACGACCCGAAGCTCCTGGTCGAGGTCGTGCTCCAGAACCCCCGCAACGGGCACTTCGGCGGCCTCGTGGCGGCCCCGGTCTTCCACGACGTCATGAGCTTCGCGTTGCAGACATTGAAGATTCCGCCAACCGGCACCAAGCCGCCTCACGCCAAGCTGACGTGGTGACTGTGTCCGTTGCCCCCGCCCCGCCCCGGTAACCTGCCAGCCGATGCCTGAGCCGCCGCGTCCGCAGCGGGTTCGCGCCCAACCGGTCGCCGGGCTCGTCGCGCGGCTGCCCGGCGCCCGGCTCCACGGCGACCCCGCGGTGGCCGTCACCGGCATGACCCATGACTCCCGGCTCGTCCAGCGCGGCGACCTCTATCTCGCGCGGGGCGGAGCGCAGGTGCACGGGATCCGGTTCGTCGCCGACGCGCTGACTGCGGGTGCGGCCGCGGTGCTGACCGACGCCGACTCGGTGGGGCCCGCCGTCGCCGCAGGTTCCCCCGCCGTCGTCGAGATCCCCGACCCGCGGGCGGCGAGCGGTCCGGCGGCCGCATGGGCCTATGGCGACCCTTCCCAGGACCTGCTGGTCATCGGCGTGACCGGCACCAACGGCAAGACCACGACTGCCTATCTCGTCGAGGCCGGCCTCCGTGCGGCCGGGCGTCGTACCGGCCTGGTCGGGACCATCGAGTCCCTCGTCGCGGGCCGGTCGATGCCCAGCCTTCGTACGACGCCGGAGGCTACCGATCTCCAGGCGCTGTTCGCCGTGATGCGCGAGCAGTCCGTGACCGACGTGGCGATGGAGATCTCGAGCCACGCACTTGCGTTGGATCGTGTCGACGGCACGGTCTTCGCGGTCGCAGGTTTCACCAACCTGTCGCAGGACCACCTCGACTTCCACGTCGACATGGAGGACTACTTCGCCGCCAAGGCGAGGCTGTTCACCCCCGAGCTGTCTCGACGTGGCGTCGTCGACGTCGGCGACGTGTGGGGTCGTCGGCTCGCCGATCAGGCCGGCGTTCCGGTGACGACGATCGGTACGACGGACGCGGACTGGACGCGCATCGACGAGTCCGTCGCCGCTTCCGGTGGCCAGGTCACCGTCCGCGCGCCGGACGGAGTCGAGCATCGGCTGCACGTGCATCTGCCCGGCCGGTTCAACCTGGCAAATGCAGCGTTGGCGTTCGTGGTGCTCGTCGAAGCCGGTGTGTCGGCCGCCGACGCCGTCCGCGGCATCGCCGAGCTGCGCAACGTGCCCGGCCGGATGGAGCGCATCGAGGCCGGGCAGCCGTTCACCGTGCTGGTCGACTACGCGCACACCCCGGCTGCGGTCACCGCATTGCTGGCGGAAGCGCGCACGATGGCGGGCCACGACGGTCGGGTGCTGGTCGTGTTGGGCTGCGGCGGCGACCGCGATCCCGGCAAGCGTCCGCTCATGGGTGCCGCCGCTGCAGCGGGCGCCGACATCGCGGTGCTGACCAACGACAATCCACGGTCGGAAGACCCCGACGCGATCCTCGACGCGATGCGTCGCGGGGCGCTCAGTGTGGAGCGAAAGGGAGACGTCGTCATCGAGCCCGACCGGCGAAAGGCGATCGCACGCGCGCTCGACGCAGCAAGTGACGGTGATGTCGTCGTGGTGGCGGGCAAAGGACACGAGCAGGGCCAGGAGCAGAACGGCGTTGTTCAGCCTTTCGACGACCGGCAGATCGTGCGCGAAGTGCTGAGCGCATGATCACCCTCCAACTGGCCCAAGTAGCCGAGCTGACGAACGGCCGGCTCGCTGGCGACGCCGACCCGGCAACCGTCGTCACCGGCCCGGTCGTCATCGACTCCCGCCAGGTGGTTCCCGGTGGGCTGTTCGTCTGCCTGCCGGGCGAGCACGTCGACGGTCACGCGTTTGCGAGCGACGCGATGCGAGCCGGCGCGGTCGCTGCACTCGCCGCGCATGATGTCGGCGTGCCGGCGGTCGTTGTCGCTGACCCGCAGCGCGCGCTCGGTCATCTCGCCAAGGGTGTGCTGCAGCGGGCAGATGACTGCGTCGTCGTCGGTGTGACCGGATCGAGCGGCAAGACCTCCACGAAAGACCTGCTTGCACAGGTCCTTGACCGGCTCGGACCTGTTGTCGCACCGCAGAACTCGTTCAACAACGAGATCGGCTTGCCGCTCACGGTGCTGCTGATCGATCGGCAGACCCAGACGTTGGTGTGCGAATACAGCGCGCGCGGTGCCGGGCACATCGCCTATCTCTGCGAGATCGCCCCGCCGCACGTCGGTGTCGTGCTCAATGTCGGCGCCGCACACCTTGGTGAGTTCGGCTCGCGCGAGTCGATCGCCGCGGCCAAGGGCGAGCTCGTCGAGGCGCTGCCGCCGGACGGCACAGCGATCCTCAATGTCGACGACGAACTCGTGCGCGCGATGGCCGGCCGCACGTCCGCGCGCGTGCTGCTCGTCGGCACCGGGGCCGACGCCGACGTCCGGGTGGAGTCGGTCGAGCTCGATGATCTCGCCCGACCCACCTTCCGGCTTCGTACCTTCGCCGGCGATGCGGACGTCCGGCTGCAGCTCTCCGGGGCCCACCATGCGTTCAACGCGGCCGCTGCTGCTGCCGTGGCGCTGACGCGCGGCATGGCGCTTGCAGATGTCGTTGCGGGGTTGGAGGCAGCGGAGCGACGCAGTGCGCATCGGATGGACGTGCGGTTGCGCGACGACGGGCTGCTCGTCGTCGACGACGCCTACAACGCCAACCCGGAGTCGATGCGCGCCGCACTTGAAGCCTTTGCCCGCCTCGCGACGGGCCGGCGGCGATGGGCAGTGCTCGGCGAGATGCGTGAGCTCGGCACGGAATCGGACGCGTTGCACGCGGAACTCGGCCGGGTCGTCGCCGCGACAGGAGTCGACGAGCTCATCGCCGTCGGTGCGGCCTCATCTGTGGCCGAAGCAGCGGCCGGCGCGCGCTGGTCCGGGCGTGCGCGCGTCGTGCCCGATGCTGCGGCCGCCATCGACATGCTGACCACCGAACTGCGCAGCACGGACGCCGTCCTGGTCAAGGCGTCCAACTCGCTGCGGTTCTGGACGATCGCTGACGCCATCGCCGCAACACATCCAGCCGGGGCGTCCGCATGAGAAACGTGCTGGTCGCCGCGCTTGTGTCGCTCATCGTCTCGCTGCTGGGCACGCCGTTTGCCATCCGCTTCTTCCGATCGCGCGGTTACGGCCAGCTGATCCGCGACGACGGGCCGACGACGCACCACACCAAGCGCGGTACGCCGACCATGGGCGGCACCGTCATCATCCTGGCGACGATCCTCGGCTACCTCGCCGCGCACGCTGTGCCGCTGCGCGGCTTCACCGCATCCGGGGTGCTCGTCATCGGGTTGATGACGGGCCTCGGCGCGGTGGGGTTCCTCGACGACTTCATCAAGATTCGCAAGCAGCGCAGCCTCGGTCTGACCGCAACGGCGAAGTTCGGTGGGCAAGCGATCGTCGCGGTGGCGTTCGGCATCCTCGGGACACGCTTCGTCAACGGCCACTCGCTCGCGCCGGTGTCGACGCATCTGTCGTTCGTGCGCGACTACGGCCTCGACTTCGGTGCGGTGCTGTTCGTCATCTGGGCCTATTTGATGATCGCCTCGACGTCCAACGGGGTGAACCTCACCGACGGGCTCGACGGACTCGCCAGCGGTGCGTCGTGCATGGTCTTCGGCGCCTACGTGATCATCGCGTTCTGGGAGTTCGGCAACAACTGCGTCAGCCCGTCGCCGGTCAACAACTGCTACGACGTTCGAGATCCCCTGGATGTCGCGATCATTGCGGCGGCCGCGATGGGTGCGTGCTTCGGATTCTTGTGGTGGAACGCATCGCCTGCGCGCATCTTCATGGGTGACACCGGCTCGCTCGCACTCGGCGGGGCACTTGCGGGCATTGCCATGACGACGCACACCGAGCTGCTGCTGATCGTGCTCGGCGGCTTGTACGTCGTCGAGGCGGCGTCCGTGATCGTGCAGGTGCTCGCGTTCCGCCTGTTCCGAAGACGCGTGTTCAACATGGCGCCGGTGCATCACCACTTCGAGATCGCCGGCTGGAACGAGAACACCGTGATCGTCCGGTTCTGGATCATTGCGGGTCTTGCCGTCGCGTTCGGTTTGGGCGTGTTCTACGCCGAGTTCCTGTCCCACGGCTCGCTGCAGTGACCTCTGCGTTCACTGGCCAACGCGTCGTCGTCGCCGGAATCGGCGTCTCCGGAATCGCCTGCACCGAGGTGCTGCTCGACCTGGGTGCGGTTGTCGTCGTCATCGACAAGCGCCACGGCCCGGAGGTGCAGGCACCGGCCGAGCGACTGCGCGACGCCGGCGCGGAGGTGCGACTCGGTGATGCAGAGACGCCGATCGACGCCGATCTCGTGGTCGCATCGCCGGGGTGGCGCCCGGACCAGCCGTTCTTGGCGACAGCGACAAACGCGGGCGTCGACGTGATCGGGGAGCCGGAGCTCGCCTGGCGTCTCCGGGACCCGAACACCCGCTGGCTCGGGGTCACGGGCACGAACGGCAAGACCACCACCGTCGGCATGCTCGAGTCGATCCTGACGGCCGGCGGCCTTCGGGCGGTCGCGGCGGGCAACGTCGGCTACCCGCTGATCCGGGCAGTTCGCGCCGATCCGGGCTATGACGTCCTGGCCGTCGAGATCTCCAGTCAGCAGCTCACGTGGTCGCCATCCGTTCGCTTCACCGCCAGCGCCATCCTCAACATCGCCGCCGATCACCTGGACTGGCACGACACGATGGCGGCCTACCGCGCTGCCAAGCAGCAGATCTGGCGGGAGGCCATCGCCATCGGCAATGCCGATGACCCCGAGGTCCGCGACATGCTGCCCCCAGGCGCACGGGTCTTCTCGGTGACCGACCCGGCTGCGGACTATGCGTTTGTCGACGGCGCCCTCGTCGACAACTACGCCGGGGTCCCGATGGTTGCCGCGGCCGACGTGCACGTCGCCGGCACTCACAACATCGCCAACGCGCTCGCGGCCGCCGGTGTCGCGCGCGCGGCCGGGCTGCCCGTCGACGCGGTGAAAGCCGGTCTGCGCGCCGTCCAGCCCGGCCCCCACCGCAACGCCCTCGTCGACACCGTGGACTCGGTCGCTTATGTGGACGACTCCAAGGCGACCAACCCGCACGCAGTAGCCGCGAGCCTGTCCGCCTATCCCTCCGTCGTCTGGGTCGCCGGCGGGCTGCTGAAGGGCGTCGACGTCGAGCCGGTGGTGGCCGAACAGGCCCATCGGCTGCGCGCCGTCGTCTTGCTCGGACGGGACCGTCAGCAGATCGCGGACGCGCTGGCGCGACACGCTCCGAATGTGCCGGTGGTCGAGGTAGCGGCCACGGACACTGGAGCCATGACACAGGTTGTCGCTGCTGCTGCGCGCCTCGCGGAGCCCGGTGACACCGTGCTGCTCGCTCCCGCCGGCGCCAGCTGGGACATGTTCCGCGACTACGCAGACCGCGGCGAGCAGTTCGCGGCTGCGGTGCGGGCGCTCCGCGGGGGTGTGGCGTGACCGCGACCACGGTCGGCACCCGGCCTAGACCGGCCAACCGGCAGGTTCCGGCGTTCGCGCGGCCGCGGGCGGCCGCTCATCTTGCGCTCGGCAGCGGCACCCTGTTGATCCTGTTCGGCCTCGTCATGGTGCTGTCCGCGTCGAGCGTCGCGTCCTACGCCGCGAGCGGGTCGTCGTTCTCCATCTTCGAGAAGCAGGCCCTGTGGTTCGCCTTCGGCCTACCCGGGCTGCTGCTCGGGCTGCGGCTGCCGACACGTGTCACGCGCAGGCTCGGCTATCCGCTGCTCATCGCGGCGATCGTCCTGCTCGCCGCTGTGCTCGCGCCGGGAGTCGGGCGCAATGTCTACGGCGCCCGACGCTGGATCGGGGTCGGTCCGCTGCAGCTTCAGCCGAGCGAGCTGGCCAAGGTCGCGCTCGTCATCGTCGGCGCCGATGTGCTGGCCCGCAAATACAAGCGACTGGGGGAGCTGCGTCACCTGCTGGTTCCCGTCGTCCCTGCAGCGGTGCTCCTCGCCATCCTGGTCATGGCCGAGCCCGACATGGGCACGGCAGCGGTGCTCGTCGTGATCCTGCTCGCGCTGCTGGCCTTCGCGGGTGCGCCCCGCAGAGTTTTCTTCTGGACGTTCAGCAGTCTGGCCGGTGCGTTCGGCATGCTCGCGGTCGTCGAGCCCTACCGGATGGCGCGGCTCACGTCCTTCGTCGACCCTTTCCAGTCGGCGAGCGCCGGCGGCTACCAGACCGTGCAGGGGCTCTATGCGATCGCCTCCGGCGGCTGGTGGGGCCTCGGGCTCGGCGCCAGCCGGTCGAAGTGGGGCTATCTGCCGAACCAGTACACCGACTACATCTTCGCGGTCATCGGTGAGGAGCTCGGCCTGCTCGGCGGCCTCGTCGTCATCGCGCTGTTCGCCGTACTCGGCTACGCCGGCTTCCGGATCGCCCGCGAAGCGCGCGAGCCGTTCCAGCAGATGGTCGCGGGTGGCATCACGGCATGGATCGTCGGGCAGGCACTGATCAACATGTGCGCTGTCGTCGGGCTGCTGCCGGTGACCGGTGTCCCGCTGCCGTTCGTGTCCTTCGGTGGATCCTCGCTGATCTTCACCATGTTCGGCCTGGGCGTGCTCGGTGCCGTCGGCCGGGAGACCGCGGCTGCGGGCAATCGCCGGCGCCCACGCCGATGAGCGCGCCGCGGGTCGCCATCGCCGCAGGCGGCACCGGCGGCCACATTTATCCCGGGCTGGCGCTCGCCGCCGCGATCCGTCGCGTCGAGCCCTCCGCGCAGGTGAGCTTCGTCGGGACCCGCCGGGGTCTCGAGGGCGAGGTGATCCCGCGGGCCGGCTACGAGCTCGACGTCGTGTCGATGGTGCCGTTCACCGGTGCCAACCGGCTGGTCCTCCCGGCGGCGCTGATGCGCGGCGGCCTGCAGGCGCGCGGCCTCCTACGCCGCCGCCGCGCCGATGTGGCCGTGGGGATGGGCGGTTACGCCAGCGCGCCGCTGCTGCTCGGGGCCCGGCTCGCCCGGCTGCCTTCGCTCATCCACGAGTCCGGGGCGATCCCCGGCAAGGCCAACCTTGTCGCCGCGCGCCTCACCGACCACATCGCCACCTCGTTCCCCAGCGCCGTCGGCGCGTTTCCCACCGACCGTGAGGTTCGAGTCACCGGCATGCCCCTCGCCGCCGACTTTGCGTCGTTCGACCGGGCGGCGCTGCGCGGTCCCGCCCGGGTGTCACTCGGGCTGCCGGCCGGCGCGTTCGTCCTGTTCGTGATGGGCGGCAGCCAAGGCGCTACCCGCCTCACGACCGCGGCGATCGAGCTCGGCCGGCGCTGGCGTGAGCGTGGTGACCTCCACATCCTGCTCAAGGTCGGCGCTCGCGCCGCGGAGGACGTCGGGCCGCTGCTGCGCGACGCCGGAGCGGAGGGCGTCGTGCATCCGGTCGCCTATCTTGACCGCATGGACTCGGCCTACGCCGCGGCCGACGTCGCGTTGTGCCGAGCTGGTGCCGGGACGGTCGCGGAGCTTGCGGTCACCGGCACGCCTGCTGTGCTGGTGCCGTACCCCTTCGCCACCGGCGACCATCAGCGGGAGAACGCCGCCGAGCTCGTCGCCGCTGACGCAGCGCGCGTCGTTCCCGATGCCGAAGCCGATGCGGCCACCCTCGCGCCGATCCTCGAGGAGCTTGCCGGCGACCGCGCCCGGCTCGACGCGATGGCCGCCGGGGCGCGTTCGGTCGGACGACCGGACGCCGCCGACCAGCTGGCCCGATGGGTTCTCGAGCTGGCAGGCAAGCAGGGATGACCGACGTGACCATCGCCACGCTGCGCGCCGACCAGTCGCTGCACGAGGCGTTCCGCGCGGCCAGCGCGTCAGAGGACCGGCTGGCTGTTGTCGTCGACGGCGAGGGTCGGGTCACTGCGACGGTGACCGACGGCGACATCCGTCGGGCCGTCCTCGCCGGGCGAGCTCTGGACGCGCCGTTGTCACAAGTCGTGTCAGCGCCACTGCTTGTCGACGTGGGCGACCCGGAGGACGTCGTCCGTGATCTCTTCGTGCGATCCGGCCGGTCGGCCATTGCTGTCGTCGACGCGGAGCGGCGGCTGGTCGGTGTGCGCCGACTGAGCGACGTGGCGCCGGAGCTCGCCGTCGATCCGGTCGGGGTGCTGATGGTCGGTGGTCGCGGTGAGCGGCTGCGACCACTCACCGACAAGTTGCCGAAGCCGCTGCTCAAGATCGGTGGCGCGGCCATCGTCGAGCGACTCGTCGAGTCGATGCGCAACGCCGGCGTCGCGGACGTCTACCTGACCGTCAACTACATGGCCGAGCAGTTCGAAGAGCGGCTCGGTGACGGTTCGGCACTCGGCGTACGGCTGCATTACGTGCATGAGGAGCAGCCGCTGGACACGGCGGGCGCGCTGTCACTGCTGCCCCCGCTGACTACGCCCTTACTTGTCAGCAACGGCGATCTGGTCACGACGATCGACTTCGGCGCGATGCTCGACTTCCATCGCTTCCACCGTTCGGCGATCACCGTGGCCGGGGTCGAGTACGCCGCCACCGTGCCATACGGTGTGCTGCGCACCGCCGAGCACCACCTGCTGCACATCGACGAGAAGCCGACATCACGCCAGCTCGTGAGCGGCGGCATCTATGTGCTGTCGTCGGACGTGTTGCGCTACGTGCCGCGTGACCGGCCGTTCAAGATGCCGGATCTCATCGATTGCGCGCTGCGCGACGGGCTGGGTGTGAGCGTCTTCCCGGTTCTCGAGCGGTGGTCGGACATCGGGAGCAAGGAAGAGTTCGAGCGTGTGCTGTTCGAGTTTGCCGTCGAGGAGGAGAACTAAGTGTCATCGTGGTCCGGCCGCAAGGTGCTGGTGACCGGGGGAGAGGGGTTCATCGGCAGCACGCTGGTCGACCACCTGCTCGGCTTGGGCGCCGAGGTGCGTGCATATGTGCACTACAAGCCCTACGGGTCGGCCGGTTATCTCGCTGGCCGTGAGGACGATGTCGAGATCCTCGCCGGCGACGTGCGTGACGGCGAGCGGGTCAGCGAGGCGGTTCAGGGCTGCGACACCGTCTTCCATCTCGCGGCATTGATCGGCATTCCTTACAGCTATGTCGCCCCCGAGAGCTACATCCAGACCAACGTCATCGGCACCTACAACGTCGTCAACGCGTGCCGCCGTCACGGCACGCGACGCATGGTGCACACGTCGACCAGCGAGACCTACGGCACCGCACTGACCGTGCCCATCAGCGAGGAGCATCCGCTGCAGCCGCAGTCGCCGTACTCGGCGTCGAAGATCGGCGCCGACATGATGGCGCTGTCGTTCAAGCACTCTTTCGACGTACCGGTCGCGGTCATCAGGCCGTTCAACACCTATGGTCCCCGCCAGTCGGCCCGCGCGGTGATCCCGACGATCCTGTCGCAGCTGCACGCGGGTTCGACCGAGATCAAGCTGGGGTCCACGACGCCGACGCGCGACTTCAACTACGTCGACGACACGGCGCGCGGATTCGTGGCCGTTGCCGAATCCGACCGCGCGCTCGGCCACGTCGTCAACGTCGGCTCGGGCCGGGAGATCTCGATCGGTGATCTGGCGGAGCTGTTGATCACGGTGAGCGGTCGCGACGCCAAGGTCGTGGCTGACGACAGTCGCGTGCGGCCGGACAACAGCGAGGTCGAGCGCCTGCTCTGCGACAACAGCCGGGCACGGGAGTGGTGTGGCTGGGAGCCGCAGGTGCCGCTCGAGGAAGGCCTACGCCGAACCTCCGACTGGGTTCGCGAGCACCTCGATCGACTCGAAGCCAAGAGCTACCAGATCTGACGGCGTCGATGGAGCTGGGCGAGCTGGGGCGGGTCCACTTCGTCGGCATCGGCGGCGCCGGCATGAGCGGCATCGCGCGCATCATGCTCACCCGTGGTGTCGAGGTCTCCGGTTGCGACGCGCGTGACTCCCGCGCCGTCGCTGCGCTGCGCGCCCGGGGTGCCTCCGTCGAGGTGGGGCACGATCCGGCACACGTCCACGACTGCGACACCGTGGTCGTGTCCAGTGCGATCCGGCCGGACAACCCTGAGCTCGCCGAGGCGCGGGCGTTGGGTCGGCGCGTGCTGCCGAGGGCGGCGGCACTCGCTGCTGTCATGTCCGGCTACCGGGGGATCGCCGTTGCCGGCACCCACGGCAAGACCACGACGACCTCGATGCTCACGGTCGCGCTGCAGGCTTGCGGCCGGGACCCGAGCTACGCCATCGGGGGGGACTTGGGCGAGCCGGGCTCCAATGCCCACATGGGCACCGGTGACGTCTTCGTCGCCGAGGCGGACGAGAGCGACCGCTCGTTCCTGCTCTTGTCACCGGAGCTGGCGATCGTCACCAACGTCGAAGCCGACCATCTCGACAACTACGGCGACGCCGATGCCGTCCACGAGGGCTTCGAGCAGTTCGTGGGCTGCATCACCGCGGGCGGTTGCCTGGCGGTCGGTGCTGACGACGACGGGTCCCGGGGGCTCGTGCCGGTGGCTGCGGCAGCCGGTCTTCGCGTCGTGAGCTTCGGGTTGGCTGACGATGCCGACGTCCGCGTCGCCGGCCTGCAGTTGGAGGCCGGGATGCCGCGCTTCGAGATCATCGCGGGCGGGCGCCGGCTTGGTCCCCTCGCGCTGCGCATTCCCGGTGCCTACAACGCCCTCAACGCGGCTGGTGCGGTCGCCGCGGGTCTTCAGCTGGGCCTGCCGTTCAGCGACATGGCTCGGGGACTCGAGGAGTTCACCGGCGCGCGCCGGCGCTTCGAGTTCAAGGGCATCGCGCGCGGCGTCCGGGTCTTCGACGACTACGCGCACCATCCGACCGAGCTGCGCGAACTGCTGACCGCCGCGCGTGACGTGACGGGAGCCGGCCGGCTCATCACCGTCTTCCAGCCGCATCTCTACAGCCGGACAGAGGCGTTCGCGGATGCGTTTGCTGCGGCGCTGTCCGCGAGCGATCTCGCCGTCGTCATGGAGGTCTACGCCGCGCGCGAGGATCCGGTGCCCGGCGTGACCGGAGCGCTCATCGCCGACCAGGTTCAGCTCCCGGCCGGCCGCGTCGTGTTCGAGCCGTCCTGGACTGCGGTGCCCGCGGTCGTCGCGGCACTCATCCGACCGGCTGACGTGGTCCTCACGGTTGGCGCCGGCGACGTGACCATGCTCGGCCCGGAGATTCTCGCCGCCATCGATGAGGCCGGTGAGCAAGCGTGATCGTCGTCGACTGGGCGCGGCGCCAGATCCGGGCTCGCCGCCACGCCGAGTCGAACCGCTGGTTGCTGCGGGTCCTCATCGGGTTCGTGGTGATCGCGGCGCTCGGCATCACGGGTTGGTTCCTCGCGAACTCCTCCGTGTTCGCCCTCCGCTATGTCACGGTCGAGGGCACGTCGAGACTTACTCCCAGCGAAGTGCTCAGTGCCGCAGCGGTGCGCCAAGGGACGTCGCTGGTTCGTCTGGACCCGGGCGCGATCGCACGGCGCGTCGAACACTTGACCCCGGTCGCGCGCGCGTCGGTCACGCGCCGCTGGCCACACGGCCTCGTGATCCGCGTCACGGAACGTCGCGCGGCGGGCGTCGTCGTCAGTGCGAACGGCGCCGAGCTGCTGGATGCGACCGGTGTGGCTTTCGCGTCCGTGTCATCAGCGCCGTCTGGCCTCGTGGCCGTGGACGTGTCGGCGCCAGTGCCCGGTCCGGGCGAGCCGGCGGCGCGCACGGCGATGCAGGTCCTCGCCGAGCTGCCGGCGCGCGTGCGCATACACGTGAAGACAGTTGTCGCCCGGTCGGTCAACGCGGTGTCGGTCCGGCTGTCCGACGGTCGCACGATCATCTGGGGGAGTGCAGGTGACGCCGCGACGAAGGCCGCGGTGTTGCGGACGTTGATGCACCGCTCCGCCCGGGTCTACGACGTCAGTACGCCGACGGTTGCCGTCACTCGCGGGTGAATTTCGCCGCCCGCCCCAATAATTCGGCGACGTTGCTTGACCCGAGTCCCTCGCCCGCCCTACTGTCCGGGCCATCCCTCAAGTTGACATAACTATAACGGTCTACTTGAGGGTGAGGGTCCTTTTCAAGGGCTAGCACCACCCGCAGCGTCGGTGGCGTCTTCCCCGAGCCACCGGCAGGCGGACTTCCCCACGGTCCCGTCGGTTCCGCGCGCGCCGGAGCCGACTCGAGTGTCGACGAAGGGTCAGAGCTCGTGCCAGCACCGCAGAACTACTTGGCAGTGATCAAGGTCGTGGGAATCGGGGGAGGCGGCGTCAACGCCGTCAACCGCATGATCGAGGTCGGGCTCAAGGGCGTGGAGTTCATCGCCGTCAACACCGACGCCCAGGCGCTGCTGATGAGCGACGCCGACGTCAAGCTCGACGTCGGCCGCGAGCTCACCCGCGGACTGGGCGCCGGCGCCGACCCGGAGATCGGCCGACAGGCCGCCGACGACCACGCGGAGGAGATCGAGGAGGTCCTCAAGGGGGCCGACATGGTCTTCGTCACCGCGGGCGAAGGCGGTGGCACGGGCACCGGCGGCGCACCCATCGTGGCCCGCATCGCGCGCTCGCTCGGCGCGCTGACGATCGGCGTGGTCACCCGGCCGTTCTCCTTCGAGGGCAAGCGCCGCGCCACGCAGGCCGAGACCGGCATCGCGGCGCTGCGCGAGGAGGTCGACACCCTCATCGTCATCCCCAACGACCGGCTGCTGTCGATCAGCGACCGGCAGGTCAGCGTGCTCGACGCGTTCCACTCCGCCGACCAGGTGCTGCTGTCCGGCGTGCAGGGCATCACCGACCTCATCACGACCCCAGGTCTGATCAACCTGGACTTCGCCGACGTGAAGTCCGTCATGTCGGGTGCGGGCTCGGCCCTCATGGGGATCGGCTCGGCGCGTGGCGACGACCGCGCGGTGGTTGCCGCTGAGATGGCGATCTCGAGCCCGCTGCTCGAGGCCTCGATCGATGGCGCACACGGCGTGCTCATGAACATCTCGGGCGGCTCCGACCTCGGTCTCTTCGAGATCAACGAGGCCGCCCAGCTCGTGGCCGACGCCGCGCACGCCGAGGCCAACATCATCTTCGGTGCCGTCATCGATGACGCCCTCGGCGACGAGGTCCGCGTCACCGTCATCGCCGCCGGGTTCGACGGCGGCGCCCCCCGGGCGCGTGCGCACGAGCCGCGTCGCGCCCAGCAGCGCGTCCCGGCACGTGACTCACGTCCGGTGCTGAGCTCCGACGACGAGGACGGCGAGACCGTTGACCTCATCGCCGCCGAGGAGCCGGTGCCCGCGCACGTCGCCGAGCCGGCGCAGCCGGCTGTGGGTGCCCGGCCGCAGCCGCCGCGGCGCACCATCGTCTTCGACGACAACGACGAACTCGACGTCCCCGACTTCCTCAAGTAGGTCCGTCGGGTCGCAGCGCGTGGCGATCCGCGCGACGTTCACCACGCGCAAGGGCGGACTGAGCTCGGGACCCTTTGCTGCGCGCAACCTCGCGACACACGTCGGCGACGACGCAGACGTCGTCGCTGCCAACCGCCGCGCCTTCGCGGCCGATATCGGCGTACGCGATGTGGCGTTCATGCATCAGGTCCACGGTGTGCAGGTCGCGGTCCTCGACGCCGCACCGCCGGACGACGTGGCCGACGTCGACGGCCTCGTGACCGATGTGCCTGGCCTTGCACTTGCGGTGCTCGTCGCCGACTGCGTGCCCGTCCTGCTCGCGGGCACGCGAGCGGTTGCCGTAGCCCACGCTGGTCGCCGGGGCGTGCAGCACGGTGTTGTCGACCAAGCGGTGGCCGCGCTGCGTGGGCTGGACGACGGCCCGGTGCAGGCATGGATCGGTCCGTCGATCTGCGGGGCCTGCTACGAAGTGCCGAACGAGATGCAGGACGAGGTCGCAGCGCTCGTCCCGGCGACGAGAAGCACCACTCGGCGCGGCACTCCAGGCTTGGATCTGCGCGCCGGCGTGGTCGCGCAGCTTCGGGCCGGCGGGGTGACCACGATCCACATCACCGACTCGTGCACGGCCGAGGACGCGTCGTACTTCTCCCATCGCCGGGACGGCACAACCGGCCGCTTCGCCGGAGCAGTCATCATCGACCCGTGAGTGCTCGAAGTGACGAGATCGCCCGCGGACTTCACTTCGTGCGCGACCGGATCGAGCAGGCCTGCTTCGACATCGGCCGCGACCCGGAGAGCGTCACCCTCATCGCGGTCACCAAGACGTTCCCCGCGTCGGACATCCGGCTGCTGGCCGAACTCGGCGTGACCGACATCGGCGAGAACCGTGACCAGGAGGCTCAAGACAAGCACGCAGAGTGCGCCGACCTACCGCTCCGCTGGCATTTCGTCGGTCAGCTACAGCGCAACAAGACTCGGTCCGTGGCGAGATACGCCGACGTCGTGCACTCCATCGACCGGCTGTCGCTGGTGACCGCGTTGTCGACGGCGGCGGGCGATGCCGGCCGCGAGGTGACCGGCCTCGTGCAGGTCAGCCTGGAGGATGACGGCGTCGAGCGGGACGACCGCGCGGGCGTACCGCCCGACCTCGCCCCCGACCTCGCGGACGCGGTCGACCTCGCGCCCGGGCTCCGGCTCGGAGGCGTCATGGCCGTCGCGCCGCTCGACGCCGACGCCGACAGCGCGTTCGCGCGCCTGGCCCGGGCGGCCGAGCGGATCCGCGATCAGCACCCGGCAGCGGACATCGTCTCCGCCGGCATGAGCGGCGATCTGGAGCAGGCGATCCGCCATGGCGCGACACACGTGCGGATCGGTACGGCGTTGCTCGGACACCGCGCGGCACCGGTCGGGTAATGTCCGCAGCATGGCAGGGGCGATGCGCAAGATGGCCGTCTACCTCGGGCTCGTCGAAGACGAGGAGCATGACGGGTACGACGGCTACGACGGCGAGGGCTACGACGAGCCGTCGCCCAACGTCGTGCGCCGCCCCGATGCGCCGGCTCAGCTACGCGTGACCCGGCCGGACGAGACTGCGGTGAGCTACACACCGCCCCGACGCACGGCCGTCGAGGCGGTCGACGCCTACCGCATCACGACGATGCACCCGCGCACCTACAACGAGGCGCGCACGATCGGGGAGCACTTCCGCGAGGGCATCCCCGTGATCATGAACCTCACCGACATGGACGACGCCGACGCCAAGAGGCTGGTCGACTTCTCCGCCGGCCTGGTCTTCGGCATGCACGGCAGCATCGAGCGGGTCACCAACAAGGTCTTCCTGCTCACTCCTGCCAACGTCGAGATCACCGCCGAGGACAAGTCGATGATCGCCGAGGGCGGCTTCTTCAACCAGAGCTAGCGGCCCCGCGCCATGTCCGTCGTCGCGACTGTCGCGATTTATCTGCTTTACATCTTTCTCGGGCTGATGTTCGTCCGGTTGATCGTCGACTGGACCATGGTCTTCGCCCGCAACTGGCGTCCGTCCGGTGCCGTGGCGGCCGTGCTCGAGATCGCCTACTCGGTCACCGACCCGCCCCTGCGGGCGTTACGTCGCGTGCTGCCGCCGCTACGGCTAGGGTCTTTTGCGCTGGACCTCGCCTTCATCGTGGTGGTCGTGGTGATCTACGCGCTCATCGCCGTGATCTCGCCACACACCTAGGACGCTGGTTGGAGTGACCGATGCCGCTCACACCTGAGGACGTGCAGAAAAAGCAGTTCAGCACGGTCCGGTTCAAAGAGGGCTACGACGAAGAGGAGGTCGACGCCTTCCTCGACGAGGTCGAGGCAGAGCTTCGCCGCCTCCTCTCGGAGAACCAGTCGCTGTCTCGCCAGGCGCAGCAGCCCGCCGCCGCCGCCGCTCCTGCCGCCGCCGCCCCGGCAGCTCCCGCGGCGCCGGTCGAGGACCCCAACGAAACCGCGCTGCGGACGCTGCTGTTGGCGCAGCGGACCGCCGACGAGGCGATCGCTCAGGCCAAGGCCGAGGCCGACCAGGTGGTGGCGCAGGCTCGGGTTCGCGCCGGCACGATCGAGTCGGAGGCTCAGGCGCAACACGCGAGCGCGATGTCGGCGTTGCAGCAGCAGCGCGAAACCTTCGAGCGGCAGATCGAGAACCTCCGCGCGTTCGAGCGGGAGTACCGCACCCGCCTCAAGGCCTACCTCGAGGGCCAGCTCCGCGAGCTGGAGACGCGAACCGTCGAGCCCGCGACGCCGAGCGTGACCGCGCCGCCGCCTGTCCCGCCCGTTCCACCGGTTCCGCCCGCTCCGCCTGCCGCGGCACCGGTCACCGGCGCCGTACCTCTGATCCCCTCCGCGCCACCACGGGTCGCGCCGGCGAGCCCGTTTGCGCCCGCCCCGCCCCTCGTGGAAGACGTCGACTCGGGGAGCGACACGCCCGGCGGGCCGCCGCGTGAGCCGGAGGACGACAGCGACGTAGAGTCCGGCCGGTCTGACGACTGAGCCCCACACGGGTGGCTAGGATTTCCCGCGCACGCCTTCTTCCGGCGTGCGGAGCACGACGACCCTCTACGCGAAACACCGAAACGGAGTCGACGACGTGATCGTCATCAGCGGAGTTCTGCTGCTAGTCGCCGTGGTCTTTTTGGTCATCGGCCTGTTCGGCTCGCTGGGGTGGGTCTACGCCTCGATCGGCGTCAGCGTTGCCTCGTTCCTGTTCCTGCTCATCGGCGTGCGCCAGCGTCGTGACGAGCCCGTTCCCGCGGCTGTGCCGCCGGCTCCGGCGCCGCCGCCGGCCGCGCCCGCGGCTCCCGTTGTGGCTCGCGCGTCCGCTGCTGCTGACGACGACGTGACCGTCGTGCCATCGGCGAGCACGACCGCCGACACTCTGGTCGAGGACGCCGAGCCGGTGACTCTGGCCACGACGACCGCGCGTCGTAGCCCGGCCAAGAGGACACCGACGCGCGGCACCGCTGCGACGACGTCGTCGACCGCGAAGAAGGCACCGGCGAGGAAGACGACGGCCAAGAAGGCTGCGCCGGCCACCTCGACGGCGGCGAAGTCAACCCCAGCAAAGTCGACGGCGGCGAAGAAGACGACAGCAAAGAAGACGACGGCGACGAAGTCAACGGCGACGAAGTCGAGCGCGGCCAAGAAGACGACCGCGAAGAAGACGACGGCCAAGAAGACCGCCGCCAAGAAGACGACGAGCTAGGCGTTCTGCCCCTGGTCCGCCGGACGCCGGCGGAACGGATCACGCATCGGCGGCGACGGCAGCTGCACGCGGTCGCCTTCGATGGACAAGCCCGTGAGGGCGAGGACCCGGGCAAGAACGGTGGTGGTCGTTTCGCCACGGGCCACGCCCTCATGCGTGACCATCGCGCGGTAGATCATCGCCCAGTGCTTCGCGGGGGTGTCGTAGGTCCAGTCGACGGAGCCCAGGTGAACGGCACTGCCCTTGCCGCCTCCCGGCCCATCGAACGGTCCGCTCCAGACCTGGATGCCGGCCGGGCCCGCGGCCATGCAGCCGCCGACCCCTACGTCCTCGCGGGCCGCCGCGTCGAGAAGTGCCCGAGCCTGACGCTCCGGCAGCACGAGCGCGGGGCGCACCTGACTGGTCAGCGCGGGTACGGCGATCGCGTCTGTGTTCAGACGCAGGTGTACCGGCTGCGCGAGCAGGGTGAGCGCCACGACGACCTCCTGATGGTCCGCCCGTTTGACTCCGTTTGGAGTAGCGCTGCGGGCCTTTCCAGCACAGTGGGATCCGAAGCTTGGAATTCACGTGACTTGAAGTCGCGGC
>JADMIO011460655.1_pt1 | contig 31053 bp, 22 predicted proteins | sample 8958161 | NCBI WGS metagenome assembly JADMIO01 (sample SAMN16585339, study PRJNA669376) | soil metagenome | isolation source: Crop rotation soil | place: USA: Cullars Rotation, Alabama | collected 2011 | reverse complement strand
GCCGCGACTTCAAGTCACGTGAATTCCAAGCTTCGGATCCCACTGTGCTGGAAAGCTGGACAAGCTCGACTTCAACGGCAAGTTCGACCTCGCCAAGCTCCAGTCGCAGGCGGCCCAGTTCGTTAATCTCGGCGGGGTCGACCTGGCGGGCAACGGAACGTTCGCGCTGGGAACCAAGGGCGAGCTTCAACAGCCCGACAGCGACGTGGCCGCCACGGCGCGGATGAATTTGAACGGGATCAACGTGCGCCTGCCGGAACAGCCGCCGATCGTGATCGGGGCGATGGCCGTCGCCGCCGATTCAACGTTGCGCACGGGGGCCAAGGGCGGCATCGCCCGCGTCGGCTCGACGAAGCTGAACGTGACCAGCGGCGACACGCCGAACGACAAAGTCCTCGAGCTCGTCGCGGCCGCGAATAACGTGGATCTGGCGACGAGCAGCGTCGAGCGGTTTGAAATCAGCAATCTCGCGATCAGCAGCCTGCCGAAGCTCCAGCAGCAATTCGGGGCGTTCGTGCCGGCGCTGAAGCAGCAGGGCATCGAGATCGCCGACGGGCAGCTCTACACGAACGTCGTCGGATCGTACGACGGCGCGTCGCAAACGCTCGTGCTGACCAAGCCGGTCGAGGTGAGCACGCCGAATCTCACGGTGAAGATGGCCGGGACGACCCTGCTCAACCGGGAGAAGATCACCGCGCGCGTCGGCGGGAAAGTCGGCATGGCGCGCGGCATCACGGCCGATTTGAGCGATCTGGCGGTCAACTCCAGCTTGTTCACGCTGAACAAGGCCGAGGGGCCACTTCAGGTGAATCTCGCCGACAGCGGCGCGATCACCGGCGCGGGCAAGATGAACTTGACCGCCGACTTGGCCAAGGCCGGCGCGATCGTCCGCGCGATGACGCCGAAGGACGCGCCGCCGCCGCCGGCCGAGGTGCAGTCGGGGCAATTTGCGGCCACGGTCGAGCTCAAGGGCGGCGTCGGCCAGGCCTCGAACATGGTGCTCGACGGCGGAATCAAAGGGCTGACGATCGCCGCCAACAAACAATCGCCCATCCAGAACGAAAACATCACAATCCGCGCCCAGACGGCCGTGGCTGCCGACCTGTCGTCGCTCGCGGCCGACGCGCAAATCGCCGGCAGCTTCGTGGACGCGAAGATCACGAACGCAAAGTTGAACCTGCCCACCGACCAGCGAAAAGTCGGCACGTACCAGATGATCGACAGCGCGACGATCACGGCGACGTCGCCCGATCTTTCGAAGCTCTACGCGATGTCGCAGGCGTTCACGCCGGCCACATCAACCGGGCCGGGGGCTTCGGTTCGACCAGGCTCACTGCGGACCGCCGCGGATCGCGCCGCCTCACCGGAAACCATCGATCCGCTGAACATCACGCGGGGCGCCGCAACGCTCAACGCTTCGATCGCGCGCGGCGCATCGGCGAACCAGCTCGCCCTCAAGGTCGATCAACTGCAAATCGCCAACCTCGCGATGGATCGCGGCAAGTACAAGTACGGGTTCGACCCGAAAAGTCCGATCACGTTCGCGCTCGCCGCCACGCTTGACACGGCCGGCGACGAACTTCGGTCGATCCAGATCACCCAGCTGGCCGGGGATTTGCGCGTCGCATCGCTGTCGATGCCGGCACCGATTACCGTGACCGATCTGGGGACGAATCCGAAGGCCAGCGGACAGATCGCCGCGACAGGAAAGCTTGAGGACCTCGCGCCGCTGCTGGCGGTTCTTCAGGGTGGCGAGCCGCTGCCGTACGCTGGCGCGTTCAAGCTCGACCAGAAGCTCGCAACGGCCGGCGACACGGTCACGCTCGTCGGCGGCGTGACGCTGGATGACTTCGCGATGAAAGATGCGGACACCGGCAAATGGAAGCCGGTCGAAAAGCAGATCGCGATCAGGAACGACCTGTCGGCCGACACGGCCAAGTCCAATGCACAGATCAAGACGCTCACGGTCGAAATGCCGCAGAGCAAGGCGCTGTCGGTAAACATCGGCGGCGGCGTCAGCGATTGGGTCAAGCAGCGCAAGCTCGAAAACGTGCAGATGCAGCTCGCATACGACTGGAGCAAGCTCTGGCCGATCGCGTTGCCGATGCTTAGTCCGACGCTTCAGGAGGAATTGAAGGATTCAAAGTTGGCCGGCGCGTACAACGAGACGTTTGCGCTCAAGGGCAGCTATCCGGCCGACAAACCGTTCAACGAAGCGGTGAAGTCGCTGGCGGCCGACGGACAAATACGCTTCGACACGATCGACGCGGCCGGTCTGAATATCGAAAAGTTCACGATCCCGATCAGCCTGCGCGAGGGCAAGGCGGCGATCGCGTACGCCGACAAGCCCAAGGCCGAGCGTTTCGCGCCGCCGGCGACGGTCAACGGCGGGACGTTGAACATCAATGGTTTCGTCGTCGATCTCGGTTCGCCCGACGACCCGCGGCTCTACGGGCCGAAGAAGCAGCGCGTGATCCATCACGTTTCGATCAACCCCGCATTGGGCGACAAAATCGGCCGATTTATTAACCCAACGCTGGTCAACGCGAAGCGCGCCCAGGGATTTCTCGACGTGACGATCGACGAATGCGAGGCGCTGGCGCTGGGCGAAAAGCTGCAAACGCCCGAGAGCGGCAAGGCGCGCATCATCCTGTCGATTACCGACCTCGACATCGCCAACCCGCTGGGCGGCCTGATGCTCGGAAAGCTCGGCGGGGCGCTGGGCATGAATCTCGGCTCGGCCGAGGCCGACACGTTCCGCGGCGAAATCCGCGACGCGGTCATCACGATCGAAAACGGCCGAACAACGCAGGACCTGACGATCATGCTCCGCGAGGATCTGGTCGCCAAAGATCCGGTCAGCGGCAAGGAGATCACGGTCCCGAAGAACATGCCGCTGAGCTTTCAGGGTGATATTCGACTGAGCGATCTCCAACAAAAGCTGGCGGTCACGCTGCCGACCGAATTGGTCAGCAAGTTCGTCCGTATGAACGACAAGGATCTGAAGAAGATCTTCCCCAACGGCATTCCGATCGCGCTGCGCGGCACGACGACCAAGCCCGAGGTGGATTTGGGCAACATCGGCCAGCAATTCATCGAAGGACAACTCAAGAGCCGGCTGACCGACAGCATCGGCGGCGGCGGTAAGGACGACCGCGGCGCCGGCGGATTGCTCGAAGACGCGATCAAGGGTCTTGGCGGCGACAAGGACAAGAAGGACAAGAAGGACAAGGAAAAGGAACAGCCGCTCGGCCGGCCGAAGGAAGACAAGCCGAAGTAAAGTGTGATTCTTCCCTCGCCCGGTACTCCGGGAGAGGGCAGGGTGAGGGTTCTTTTTCCATTGCAAACGACGCACGATTGCTGAGAAGAACCCTCACCCCCACCCTCTCCCGGAGTACCGGGCGAGGGAGTGTGCTTGCCGCCGCGTTCGTTGGCCGATACATTTCTTCCGCCTTTGTTCGGGCTGCCAATTCCGTTGCCGCCCGCAATTCGCCTGCGTCTTGCCGTCGCTCTAGAGGAGTAACCGCGTGTCTGCTGCCAACAACTCTCGCCGTACGCACTTGTTCACCAGTGAATCAGTCTCGATGGGCCACCCGGACAAGGTGTCCGATCAGATCTCCGATGCCATTCTCGACGCGATCTTCGCCGAGGAATTGCGGCAGGGGAACGACCTCAAGGGCACGCGCGTCGCCTGTGAAACGCTTTGCACGACCGGGCAGGTCATCGTGGCCGGCGAAGTGCGAACCAACGTGTACGTGGACGTGCAGGAGATCGTCCGCGAGACGATCAAGGGCATCGGCTATTACCACCAGGACATCGGCTTCAGCTACGACTCGTGCGGCGTCTTAAACGCGATTCACAGCCAGTCGGCCGACATCGCGCGCGGCGTCGACGCGGCCCGCGACGAAGGCTCCACCGCGGCCGCTCAGGAAGAAGGCGCGGGCGACCAGGGCATGATGTTCGGCTTCGCCTGCCGTGAGACCGAAGACCTCATGCCGCTGCCGATCTGGCTCAGCCATCGCATCGTCGAAAAGCAGGCCGAGCTGCGGGCGAACAACACGCTGAAGTATCTCCGCCCGGACGCGAAGTCGCAGGTCACGGTCGAGTACGAGAACGGCAAGCCTACGAAGGTTCACACGGTCGTGATGAGCACGCAGCACGACGCGAGCATCATCAAGAACGACGTCGTCAGCGACGACGCGAAGCGCGAGATGATCGAGAAGATGATCAAGCCGTGCATCCCGCCGCAGTACTTCCACGACAAGATCATCTACCACATCAACCCCACCGGCCGGTTCGTCATCGGTGGGCCGCACGGCGACACGGGGCTGACCGGTCGCAAGATCATCGTCGACACCTACGGCGGCCGCGGGCGGCACGGCGGCGGGGCGTTTAGCGGTAAGGACCCGACGAAGGTCGATCGCTCGGCCGCGTATATGGCGCGGTACCTCGCCAAGAACATCGTCGCCGCCGGCCTGGCCGACGAGTGCGAAGTGCAGCTGGCCTACGCGATCGGCATCGCTAAGCCGGTCAGCGTGTTTGTCGACACGCAGGGGACGAACAAGATCCCGGAAGACAAGATCAGCGAGATCGTCTCCAAGAGCGTCGACCTCCGCCCGCGCGGCATCATCAACCACCTGAAGCTGCTCGCGCCCGTCTTCCGCCCGACCGCCCGCCACGGCCACTTCGGCCGAAAGCCCGCGGCGATCGAATTCAAGATGAGCGACGGCAAGACGCGCTCGTTCGACGGGTTCTCGTGGGAAAAGACCGACCTCGCCGACACGCTGCGTAAGGCGGCCGGTGTTTAACGGGGGCCGTCGTTCCCGCGCGTGCGTGGGCGGAATCAGAAGTATCCGTGGGGACAGGTTCGTCGCGTCTCAGTGACGGCGCCTTGGACGCCTGCGAACACATTACCGACACGACCGTGGCCTGCCGCGTCGCCGGCACGCGACGGCCGCTCCGGCGAACATTAGCCCTGCCATCACCGGTTCCGGCACGGCAGTGATCCGCATGTAGTACACGTCCTGCCCGCCGGTAAATGTGGCGGAGAAGGCGACGCTGGCGCCGGTGTCGTCGGAAACCATGTCGTAATAGTCGCCGATCTTCTGCTGGTTTGGATAACCCAGCGTCTGGTTGAATTGCGGCGTAAGCGCGATGTTGCCCAACCACGTGAGGCCGTCGTCGAGCGAGTAGGCGTACTTCAGGACGGAGAACTGGTTGTGCGTGGTGAAGATCGCGTCGTTCCAGATCGCGTCGATCCGGCCGTTGGGCGCAACCGACATCGTGCCGAACCACTGGGTTGACGGCTCGCCGGCGGGGTTGTTGTTCACGCGGATCGGTGTGCTCCACGTGTTGCCGTCGTCGGTGCTGCGGATGAACATGACGTCCCCCGGATCCGCGCCCGGCGGATCGACGGATTGGAGCATGTACAAGTTGCCGTTGGGCGCGGCCTGGATGTTCGTTTGACCGAGCAGGCCGACGGGGTTGATGCCCGGCACGCTGGCGGAGCTGGTGCCGCCCAGGTTGACGGCCCGGACGGTGAATGTCGGCGTTTGCGCGGCGAACTGCGCGTTGGTCGACTTCGCGAACACGTGCGACGACCCGTCCAACGTCGCGCCCCCCGAGTAAAGCGTCCCGTTCGGGCCGACGGCCAGCTGTCCCCATTTCGAGGGCGCGGCGGGCCCGGGAGTGGGGCTGTCAAACGATGCGCCGCCGTTCGTGGACCGCGTGAAGCTCGTGCCAGACACCGTAGTGAACTGCACGTTCCAGTGCTGGTAGATGTTGCCGCGGCCGGGGCCATTCGTCTTGTCGATCGCGATCCACTGCTTGTCGCCGCCGAACGCCGGCACCGGCGTGCCCCAGCTCGCCCCGCCGTTTGCGGACTTGAAGACGTCGATCGACAAGTTTCCGTTGAGGCTGGAGTAGTAAAAGTTGCCGTCGGCGTCGGCGCGGAGCACGGGATCGCTGCGGAACTGGCCGGGCACGAGGACACCCGCCGTCCACGTCTGCCCGCCATTGTCGGAATAAGCGACGCCGGCCGTGCGGAAGTTGCTGGCGGTCGTGTCGAACTGCCGCCACCCGATCGCCATGCGATTCGGGTTGTTCGGATCGACGGCGATCGACGGCTCGTTGGCGGCGTCGCCCAGGATATTCTGCCCCAACGAGTTGACGTTGACTTGGACGTACGTCGCCGTTTGCCCATGAACGAACGAGGCGCACACAAACATACCCGCGACGAGGACCGCGCACTTCAAATCACTCTGCATGATGAGCCCTTGTGATGTCATAACCCCCGAACCCGTTCGCATGCTCCCCCGCGAACCGCGCCGAACGATTTCAACCTCCTGAAAGTTGCGCGGCAAGCAACTTACGCATCGAGCAGCGAAATCAAGCGTTCACCGGAGAAGAGGTTTTGCTTCTTGGGTGCCGCGCTGGTGAGCGGTGCTGCCTGAATCATTGCGCCGCGGGCAGCCGGCAGGCTCGTGTTGTACTTGCTCGCCAGGATCGCGAAGTCGCCCAGTTCGACCGTGCCGGAGTAGTTGAAATCACCCTGGCTGAACGTGCCCGGCTGGTTGAAGCGCGACGCCAGCGTCGAGAAATCGAGGATGTCGATGTCGCGATCGCGGTCGGCGTCGCCGGCGAACGCGAAGAAGTTCAGCACGTAGTTTCCGCCGGCGGCGCCGTTGCCGTCGCCGTCCAGCGCGTTGCCGACGCGATCGGCGACGCCCGACGAATTAATCGTCAGGCGATAGTCGCCGTCGGGTAGGAAACCCCCGCTTTGGCCGGGGAACGTCAGCCGGAACGTGTCGGCGGCCGCGTCGTAGACGGCGCTGATTGTGCCGGAGGCGATCGTCTGGCCCGTGGTGAGATTTTCCAGCACGAGATCGGCCACGCTGATCGTCGCGGCGACGCTTTCGCTGAAGCTGATCGCGACACTTTGCGGCGCGGCGTCGAAATCGAGAGCGCCGTTGGTTACCGTCGGGGCGGCCACGTCTGCGATCACGAAGATCGCTCGATAATCGCCACCCGCGAAGCCGTCGCCGCTGGGACAGATCTGCCAGGTGCTGTAGGCGTTGGTGTTGCCGACCAGGCGGGAATTGAGGAATTCGCCGTCGAGCGCCAGGCCGTTCGATCCGGTGATCGATTCGGACAGCTCGATCATGTAGTAGCCCGGCTGCAGCGTCGCGCCGGGCTGCAGCGTGGCGCGCTGATTGGTCGCGTCCCAGGCAATCGTGCCGTCGCCATCCGTGATGAACAAATCGTCGCCGTTAAAGAACGTAGCATCGGCTGAGTAGCGGAGGAGGAAGTTCTCCGTCGTCAGCGTCGCCAGGTTCAGCGGCTGAGAGAACGTGACCGAGATCGAACTCGGCGCGGCGACCATCGCCGCGCCGGGGACGAAGCTCGTGTCCGAAACACTCGGGCCGTTGACGAGATTGCCGTTGGAAACGGTGTTGCTGTAATTGAACGCGCGATTGACGTTCACCTGAAATCCGGCGGCGTCGCGGGTCGAGCCTGAGATACGGTAGTTCCCGTACTCGATGGCGCCACGGGAATAGAACTCGACGGTCCTGGTCGCGGTTCCGCGCACCTTGTCAAACTGCACGTCCAGCGGAAGAAGGCGGTCGTCCGCGTTGTTGAAGACCAGGTCCGGGCCGGGCGAGCGCAGCTGGAAAGTGGAATTCTGATACAGGTCCACGACGCTCATCTCGTCGTTGAACGTCATGGTGAACAGAGCGCGGTTGTACGGATGACGCCGCTGGTTCACGCTGAACACAGCGGCCGGAACGAGGTCGGCGTTGGTGACGGTGAAGCGAGTGACGAAGTTGCCGCCGTTCGCGCCGTCGCCGCTGATCGTCGGGAAGCTTAGGGTACCACTGGTTTCGCCGTCGAGCGCGTTGCCGCGTAAGTCGGTGATCCCGCCCGCCCCGCCGACAAACGTCACCGTGTACGTGTCGGGCGGAAGCTGCTGATCGGCCAGCCAGATCAGCGACGTGTCGGTCGTATCGAAGACGGCATGGCCGCTGCGCACGCCGGTGTTGGCGCCTTGAACGATGATGTTGGCGCTGGTGAGCGTGGCCGGATCGAGCTGGTCGTTGAAGAAGAAGATGAGCTGCCTGGTCCCGTCCGAGGTCCCTCCGCCGTCGGGCAGCGAGGCGATCACCCGCGGCCCGGCGTTGTCGAACGCCGCCGCGGACGTCCATTTCAGGCGGTAATTTCCGAACGTCTGGTTCTTCCCTGTGACGCGGAACGTGTACGTGCCGCCCTCGGGGAACGTGAAGGTGAGATAAGGGTCGACGCTGTCCAGGCCGCTGTCGCGGTCGAGGGCGTCGTCGCTGCTGGCAACAACTTCCCCGTCGGCGTTGAGAATGGTCAGCGTCGCGTCCAGTGGGTTTTGGAATTCCGCCGACTCGACGTCAATCGCGAACTTCTGCCCGGCGGTCACGGTCAACGTGTAATTGTCCACGTCGCTGAACGAGTCGATGCGGCCGAGAATCGTTACGCGGTCGTTGCGCGGCAGGTTGTCGGCGGTCATTTCCGCCAGAAATCCGCTGACGCTCTGCCCGGACGCGTTGTTGGGCTCGACTTCTTCTGCGATGCGTCCGGATTGGAGAACCAGGTCGTAGTAGTCGCGTTCGTTGCGGAACTCGGTGTCCGGCACGCGCGAGTCGGTCCACGGGAATGGCGTATACTCGCCGATCGCGATCAGCGTGTTCTGATTGTCGTACGACATCGCTGCCTGCGGCTGGCGGGCGTGCGCGCCGGTACCGGTGGCATGGCCGATCTCCTGGTTCATCACGCTGGCGGCTTGATTCAGGTTGAACAACGATGTGAAGTCGCCGGCGTCGGTGACAAGCGACTGGCCGGAAATGCGCCGCTGGCCGACGGTCTCGATATTTCCATTCAGATTGTTGTTCCCGCCGTACCCGTACGCGCCGACGGCCCCGAATGCTCCCATGCCGAAGCTGAGGTATTTGTGGGCGAGGTCCGGGGGAGTGGTGGTAACGTCCAAGTCATAGAGGTCATAGCGCGACTCGTACAAGCCCATCAGCACGGCCGCGGCCCCCTGGTTATTCAGCGGCAACGCCGGGCCGAATCCCAGGTGTTGGCGAAGCCCCTGGTAGTCATGGAATACCAAGGGCACGTCGCGTCGCGCGGGAAACGGATTGCTCTGGACGACGCTCATGATGTAGCCGCCCGCGCCGGCGTCGTCGAACGCCCTCACTCCGACGTAATGCCGACCGCTGCGCTCGACGCGGAACCCGCTGCCCAACGACCCAGGCGACGAAATCCCGCCCAGGTGACCCGTCTCCATCAGCTGGCCGAATTCATTGAACAAGAGCATCTCGCGGCCGGCGCGCATCTCGGGGAGGGGACCGGATTCGAGACTGAAGCTGTATTGGCGTCCGGCGACGAAGTCGACCGCGAACAGGTCGATGTCGCCCGAGCCACCGAGCCAACCGGCGCCGGGGCGAATCGTGCCGCCGGACATCAGGTTCGTCGCGATGGCGAACGGTGACGTGGCCGAAACGCCAACTTCCGTTTCGACGACCGCCCCCTGCAGTGGGTTAAAGGCGGCATGGTAGCCGCCCACGAACGTTTTCCCGCCCGATTTTTCAGACACGACCTGTACGCTATACGTCCCGCCGGGCAACGACTGCACGAACCCTCGGCCGGAAAGGTTTTCCGCGAGCAGAAGTCCTGCAGAATTGAACAATCGCACGCCGGGACTGCGCTGAGCCGGTTGCGAAAATTTCAGCGCGACAGCGGTGGTGTTGGCGATTGTGAATTCAAACGAGTCTACGTCAGTCGCCGACGAAATCTCGCCGGCGACGCTGTCCAGCACGATGGGATTGGCCGAGCCCAGCGTGTTGTTCGGTTCGGTCTCGGTGATGAGACCAGGAGGATTGGTAATGGCGACGACGATGACATTGGTATCGCCGGTTGCGCCGTAACTTCCGGTGAAGCGGCCGTACCGGCTCGCCGACGACAGGCGCAGGTAATGAGTTCCGGACTCGGCCGCGGAATAGTTGAGGCGACGTCCGTCGGCGCTGGCGTGCACGACGTTTCCGTCAGGATCGATCATCTCGACCAGGGGCTTGTAATGCCGCTGGCCGGGATCAAGCCCGACATGCGCCGTCAAAATCTGTCCACGATTGACCTCGATCGCAAACACGTCGACGTCGGATACGCTGGCAAGACTGCCCAGCAACGAGTCGCCGTGGACGGCCGGCGTTGCCGTTGCCAGCGTGTCGTTGGGTTCAGATTCGGTGGTTTCGGGCCCGGCAAAATGGGGAACATCGGCCGGATGATCCAAAGTGCAGAACAGTGCGCGGCGCTCGACCGCCTCGACGACGATCTGACAGCTTCTACGGATGCGCGCGCTGGGCGAAGCGGCCCGGCGATCAAAGTTCTTCTTCATGGTGTTGACTCCTACTGCTACGAATTGAACTGGCTGTCTAGGAAAACTTCTTGGATCTGCCGCGACGGAGGCCTGCCGCGCCTAGGGTCAGAGCGATGAGGCCCGCCGGCTCCGGAACCGTAACGACTTCGTAACCGATCAGGTCGAACGCTCTTAGGTCAGCGTTCGTGATTGATTCGATGAGGCCAGTTGGCAGAGTGGGATCCATGATGCCGAGGTAGGTTCCCGTGATGGCATCGTCCTTCCAGTGACTGGCCTGCCACCCATCGGTCACCGAAGACGTCGCCCACTCGTTCGTGCCGTCGTCAAAAATCGGCACCCCGTCCGTGACGAGGAAGCGCGGCGTCGACCCAAAAGTATCCGTCGTTGGATCGATGTCGGGCCCACCGTCTTGAAATCGGAACAGGTCCAGCGGACGGGGAAGGATGGTGCCGGGCGGGCCGCCGACGTTGGAGCCAAAGCCAAGCGCATGTCCGAGCTCGTGAATGGCGGCCGACTCGAAGTCCTTGAGGCCCGCGCCCACCCCGTTGCTGTTGTCGTAATCGAAGCCGACGCTCGAGTTGAAGGTAATCGTTCCGTCGCTGGCTCCGAATTGCGTATCCAGCCCTTGAACGCCCAGCGCCTTCAAGTTCGCTTTCGTAGCCGTCATGCCTCCATTGAGTGATGAGCCGTCCGGCAGGATGGCGGCGAACGCGTCATATGTGGGAAGAGAGGCGACGATCAGGTCGTCGGATCCTTCATCGGTCGCATCGGCGACCATGAGGTTCCGAACATTGTTGTAGGTGCGCAAGATCACGGCCGAGCCTGTTTGGGCAGTGGGGAACCCGATTGGGGCGATGTCTCCATTGATCGTGACGGTGATCGGATCACTGAGCACGCTTTCCCACTGCGCCGCGGCCCGATTGAACGCGGCAAGGGCGGCCGGCTTGGCGCTGAGTGAGGCGCTGGGAACGATCACGATATCGATGGCCAACGCGGATGATGCGCACGTGAACGCAAGCGCAAATCCAATCGCACTGGAACCTCTCATCCTCTCCTCCAGGGCAGCAGACAACCGCGCCTTATTCTCAAGAGTGTTATGTCAGGTCGACTTCGGACGTGACATGTAACGAGATTTAGAAGGCGCGCAACGAGCAACAGTTCACGAAGGAAGAAGCGATCCAAGTTCACCCGAGGCGTGATGCCGGGGTCTTTTGGCTGCCCTGCTCTACGACCAGACCAGTCACCTTGCCGGCGCTGTCGCGCTGGAACTCGATGAACGGGCCCCGCGGGTCGGAGAAGCGGGTCGGGGAGCGCGGGATGAGCGGGACTTCCGTGTTGGTGCCCGGCTTCACGAACAGCTTGGCCCCGTCGCGGCGGACGGTCAGGACTGTCCCGGCCTCCGTCTTGTACTCACCCACGTAGCGATCCAGGACCTCCTCGGACACCGCGACCGCAGACCCCTTTCCTGCCGGCTTGGCCTGCGGCGGGGGCCGGGGAGACGGCGGCTTGGGGAGCGCATCGACGAACTGCTCCATGCGTTTGCGCGTCGCCTCGTCCGGCAGGCGGCCGATGCCGCCGCCGATGTTGTCCAACATGTGCTTCGGGTTGGTCGTCCCCGCACGGACCAGCGTGACCGCCGGGTGACTGATGACGTACTTCAGGAAGAACTGCGCCCAGGTCTTGGCATCGAAATCGGCAGCCCACTTCGGAAGCGGAGTCTTGCCCACGCGCTGGAAGAGGCTGCCCACGCCGAACGGGAAGTACGCCACCACGCCGATCTTCCGCTCCTGCGCAAGCGGCAGAAGCCTCTCGGCGGCGCCGCGATGGTCGATCGCGTAGTGCACACCGATGAAGTCGATCGGCTCGTTGCGCATGATCTCTTCGAGCCGGGGGAACTGCTCGTCGACGATCGTCGTGACGCCGATGTACCGGATGCGCCCCGCCTTCTTCGCCTCGTGCAGGACGGGGAACTGCGTGGGATCGGCGTGAGACGGCACCTGGACCAGGTCGAGTTTGGACACCTTGAACCGCTCGAACAACGCGTCGATCTGCGCTTTCGCGACGTCGGCGGCGGGTGGACCATCGATGTACGGCGGCGGACCAGGGGGGTTGCCCCGCAATCCCAGGAAAAGCTTGTCCTGAATCCCGAGTTCGGTCACCAACCTTGCAGTGAGGTCCTCCACCCCCGGCACCGACTGGTGCATCGTGTCCAGGAATTTGCCGCCCTGGTCGACCAGCGTCCTAAGAACCTCCTTGAGCGCGGCCGGATCCTGTGCCGTGCTGTTCTTGAACTGGACGCCGACGACCGGGAGCGTCTCACCCGAAGACGGGATGGCCCGCTGGATGAGCTTTTCGCCCGACTCGCCCGACTGCTCGAGTGCGCCGAGCACCCTCGGCGTGAGCGCCATCGCTGCGCCCACGCCGACGGTGATGCCGAAAAATTCGCGACGACTGACCATAAGGGACTCCGGCGTGGCAGCCGTAAGTTGCGTCAATGTCCGCCCATCAATCCCCGCACCGTCTTGGCGAGGTCCGCGAACGTGGCGAATTTTCCTTCGTTGACCTCATTCGTCAGACGGCCCAGCGTGGCGTTCCCCTGCTGTACGCCGGCAAGAACCTCGTTGTACTTCTCCTGCGGCCAGTCCTTGGTCATGTTGGTGGCTGAGAGTTTCCAGCCGCCGTCGTCGCGTACCAGCCAAACGTTGCCGGTTTCGCCTTCCATGCTCAACACGGCCTGGTTGCCGCGGATCTGTTCCGTGACCGTGTCGGTCTTGGTCTCCAGGTCCTTCAGGAAGACGTCGAACTTGTTGATTCGCATCATTCCACCGAGCCGCGTCTTCGCCGGCTCGCCGAACTTCGCTTCGACGGTGTCGAGGAACGCCTTCCGCGCGCCGGCATATTCGCTAGCGGCGGCAAGGAGTTGCTCTTCGGACGGATTCTTAATGTCCACGAGCTTTTTCATTCCCTCGACGTCCGCCGCGCGCCCTGCGGCGGCCAAGGCGTGCAACGCGGCCTTGGGTGTCGCTGCGCCGGCGCGCTGTTCGGGTGCGGACGCCGAGGAAAGTCCGGCCGCGGGCTTGTTCGAGGTTACGGCCGTAGCCTGCGGTGCATTGGATTGCGCCATCAACTGATTGACGGCCACGACTCCGCCGCCCGCGGTCAACACGACCGCCACCACCGCCGCCACGAGTTTTACTTTTGCAACGCGAATCATGTGACTCACTCCTTCCGCTAAGTGTTGAACGAGAACCGACGCGACCGACTGGCCCGTCGCCACCGCGATCGCCTGTGCGACGAAGTCCGGCGGGGGAGGCGGCACGCGCGTCGCGTGCCTGAACGCCTCGACCATTGCCGGCGGCGAGATCGCCAGGCCTTTCCCGGCGAGAAACTCGCGCATTCGTTCGATCGCGCGGCCGATGCGCTTCGTCGCACTGTTGGGCGAGATGCCCAAAGCCGTACCAACCTGCTGCACGCTCTGATCCTGGTAATAGCGAAGCAGGACTGCGCTGCGCTCCTTTGCCGACAGGTTCGCCAGCGCGTCGTCCAGCAATGATCCGACTTCTGCCGGATCGAGAGTTCGATGGGCGCTTGGCGCGTGATGGTTCATCGCGTGTCCGGCTGACTGCGCCAACTCGGCCGCTGCCCGTCGTTCGTGCAGGTCGCGGGATCGCCTGGCTCGCGCGGCATTGTTACAGGCGTAGATCGCGGCTTTGTGAAGCCACCCCGCCAGCGCCGCGTTCGCCGACGACCGCACCGGCGGCCGTCGCGCCAAGACCAGGAACACGGCCTGCGCCGCATCCTCGCTCAGATGCGCATCGCGCAACCGTCTGCGACACGTCGCCAATACGAACCCCGCATGTCGCCGCACGAGCTCGGCAAACGCCTGCTGGTCGCGCGACAATCGGAATTGCTCCAGCAGTTCCCAGTCATCCGCATGGTCATGCATCGGTTTTCATTGTCGATATGTAGGCTCGCGTGGGAATGTGACGGGAGAAATGTCTGGATTGAGCTCGCCGAGGCCCCGAGGACGCCAAGGACGAACGCGGAGAAGGAGCGAAAGGGGAGGTGGGCGGGAACGGCACCACCGGCAAAAGCCCTGAGGCGTGCGGCCCATGCTTGAATGTCTTATAGCACCGTAACGCCACCTTCCAGGTCTAACTCCGGGTCCTGGTCGCGCACCGAAAACGTCGTCGGCATCGATTTGCTGGTGTTCAGCAGAGTGCTGGCTCCCAGCGCACCGGCGGCGACGATGTCCGTTTTGCCGTCGCGGTTGGCGTCGCCGATGGAGATCGACGCCGTTTGCCCCCCGGTGTTAAAGAACCGGGCGGCGGCGAACTTGCCCAAACCCAGGCCGGGCAGGACGGCCACGCCGTTCTGGAAGGCCGGGAGCAGGACGCCGGCGGGCTTGATGCCGGCGACGGCCACGTCGGGGCGGCCGTCGCGGTCGAAGTCGGCGGCCGCGATGCCGAATTGTGGGGCGTTCGAGAGACCCGTCGCGAACGAGCCGATGTTCGTGTACGTCGGCGGCGGGGCGGTCGTCGAGTTCGTCGGCGTTGGCACGCCGCTGACGATCGAGTGCACGCTGATCGCCAACGGGTTACTGATGTCCGCGCCCAGCGCCTGTAGCGCGGCCACGTCTGGTCGGCCGTCGCGATTCAGGTCGGCCATCGCCAGGCCTTTGTTCTGTCCGGATGCGAAAACCTGTGCGACGACCGGCGGCATGCCCGAGGGCGTGGTCGTGATGGCCGGGCCGATGACGTAGACGTTGGTCACCGGGATCGGCGTGAGCACGAGCAGGTTCGGGCCGGCGAACGACAGTGTCGCGCCCAGCGTGACGTTGGCGGCCGTCAGGGTCGGCGGGGCGGCGGCGGCGGCCGTGGTGGGGCCCTGGAGGGCGCGTTGGCGGACGGCGTCGAATCCGGCGTTCGTGCCGAACAAGATGCCCGCGCCGTAGGTGCCCGGCGCGTTGGGTGACGACGCCGGCCAAGCTTCGTCGTTGGCCACGCCCAGGTCGGGCCGGCCGTCGCGATTGAAATCGCCCACCGCGACCGAAGTCGGGCTCGGCCCGGCCGCGTAACGCCGGGGCGGCGCGAACGAAAGGCCGCCCTGGCCCAGCAGCACGGTAACGCCGCCCGCGTTGGACGAGCTGCGCGCATTGACGGCGACGAGGTCGAGCCGGCCGTCGAAGTTGACGTCCGCCGTCACGAGTTGCACGACGTTCGGCCCGGCATCGATCGCGGCGGCCGTCGCAGTCGCGACGAAGTGTCCGTCGCCCAACCCCGGAAACAATTGCACCTGGCCGGTCGCCGCGTTTCGGGCCACCAGATCCGCCGCGCGATCGCCGGTGAAATCACCGACGGTCGAAACGGAAAGCGCCCCCAACTGACTTTGCACGGCCGGCAGGAAGCTGATTGCAAAAAGTTGCCGACGTTCCACCGGCTCGACCAGCGGCCGGCGAGGGATCGGCGGCAGACGCGACGGCACTCGGCGATGGTGAATCATGCGGCGCCTCCCGTGAGCGGGATCGGGCTGTTGCGAAAGGAAGGAAGACGCCACAAATGATACTGCCGCCGGACGGGGCGCAAAGGGCAATTTCGGCCCGCCGATGGTTAGTTTTGCCGCATTCTGAAGGTCCTGGGTTAACCCTTCGCCTCAAGTTGCCGACTCGAGAATGACGACACAAAGAGTGGCGAAGGTCCGATATTGTCCGAGTTCGCGATGCGGCGGAGCCGCAACGGACGCAAATCAGATCGAGCGGGCGAGGCTCACGTGATCTTTTTCATCGTTCAGCGGTATCACGAATACACGGTCGCCAACTTCCTCGAATCGTGGGCTCGGCAGCTCATGAACCGGGTGGCGATCCTCACGTGGGAAGATTGCGCCCGCCTCGGCCGGCTCCATCGCGGTACGTACATCCTTTCCGATTACGAGCGGCTGTCTCAGCCGCAATGGGACCTCGCGCATCACCTCAGCCGCTCGCTGCTTGGCGCCGGCTGCCGCGTGCTCAATCGGCCCGAGCGCGTGGCCGACCGGTTGTCGCTGCTGAACAAGCTTCACGCGACCGGGCAGAACGACTTCAGGGCGTTTCGCGCCGACGAAGACCTTTCCAAGGTTCGCTTCCCCTGTTTCGTGCGGCAGGTCAGCACGCACATGGGCAAGATGAGCGGGTTGATCCAGAGTCACGACGAGTTGAACGCAGAGATCGCCCGCTGCAAAGCCGCCGGCGAAGATGATCTGATCGTCATCGAATATGTCGATACGACGTCGCCCCCCGGCGCGGCCGACGGCGGCGGGATTTACCGCAAGTTCGGCGTGACGCGCTGCGTCAATCACTACATCCCGCGGCACATCTATTTCTCAAAGAAGTGGCTTCAATCGGCGTCGGACCTCGTGGACGAATGGACGATTGCCGAGGAGTCGAACTTCGTCGATCAGAATCCGCACGGCGAGCAGCTTAAATCGGTTTTTGAAGCCGGCGGAATCGACTACGGGCGGATCGATTACGGCGTCCTGCCCGACGGCCGCGCGCAGGTGTGGGAGATCAATACGAATCCGATGCTGCTGGCCGAGCCGCTGCGGTTCGACCCGCGCCGCCTGCCGGCCCAGGCCCGGGCGGCCAAGCGAACGATGGACGCGATCCAGGAACAGGACGACGGCATGGCGTTCGAGCCCGGCCGACGCGAAAACTGGATCCGGATGGACCTTCCCGCGACACTGCGGGCCCAGCTCGGCGTCGGCCGCGGCGAAGACGCCCTGCGGTTCCTCGGCCGGGCACTAAAGCGTCTCGGCCGCACGCCGGGCGTCCGCGAGTTCGTCCGCATCTGCCAACGGGCCCAGACGCTGGCCAACGACCAACCGCAACGCCCCAATCGGGCGGCGTAGGCGGCCCGCCGGCTCATCCTTCAAGGCTCGTTGGTCCTGGGCACCCGGATGGCGGCCTAGCTGGGTCAAGCCTGATCCCTCGGCACCGATCGTCGACGAATTGCGGAATCCGACGTGACATCTCCCCCGGATGTTGCCCAAACCAGCCTGCCGGATTACGATCCCCGACCCTGAATCGGTTGCCTTACCCAGTTTCACATACGCATAGCGGTTGCCAGGGATTTGTGAGGAGAACCCCATCGTGATTCGACGATTTTTGCCTTGTTCCACACTTCTGGCGGCGATGCTGCTCGTTCTATTCGGCTCGGCGGCGCCCGCCATGGCCAGTGAGGCCGGGCTGCGTCTGCCGGCGGAGCTGCGAACCGCGGAAATGCTCTTCGGCATGACCGGCCAACAGCTTCTGATGGGCGGCCTGGTGATCTGCGTGCTCGGCATGCTGTTCGGCGCGGTCATCTACATGCAGCTCAAAAAGATGCCCGTGCATCGTGTCATGCTCGAAGTCTCCGAGCTGATTTACGAGACGTGCAAGACCTACCTCTTCACGCAGGCCAAGTTTCTCATGATCCTGTGGGTGTTTATCACCGCCGCGATCGTGTTCTACTTCGGCAAGCTCGCTGAGCACCCGATACCCGGGCCGAACGGCACGGAAGTGATCGAGCACGGCCTGCCGGTAGGCAACGTTGCCATCATCGTGCTGTTCAGCCTGATTGGCATGGCCGGCTCGGCGGCGGTGGCGTGGTTCGGCATCCGCGTGAACACGTTCGCCAACAGCCGCACCGCCTTCGCGTCGCTGCGCGGTTACGGCTACCCGTGCTACGCGATTCCGCTCAAGGCGGGCATGTCGATCGGCATGATGCTGATCAGCATCGAGCTGTTCATCATGCTGGGGATCATCCTGTTCATCGATCCGGCGCTGGCCGGGCCGTGTTTCATCGGGTTTGCGATCGGCGAGTCGCTGGGCGCCGCGGCCTTGCGCGTGGCGGGCGGCATCTTCACGAAAATTGCCGACATCGGGTCGGACTTGATGAAAATCGTCTTCAAGATCAAGGAAGACGACGCGCGCAACCCAGGCGTGATCGCCGACTGCGTGGGTGACAACGCCGGCGACTCGGTCGGTCCGTCGGCCGACGGGTTTGAAACCTACGGCGTGACCGGCGTGGCGCTGATTACCTTCATCCTGCTGGCGATCCCCAGCCCGCTTGTTCAAACGAAGCTGCTCGTCTGGATCTTCGTGATGCGCCTGCTGATGGTCATCACGAGCGGCCTGGCGTACTTCATCAACGAAGTGATCGCCAAGTCGCTGTACGGCAACAAGCGCCGCTTCAACTACGAGGCGCCGCTGACAACGCTCGTGTGGCTGGCTTCGATCCTGTCGATCACCGCGACGTATGCCGTCTCATACCTGATGATGCGCGACCTGACGGTAAACGGCGTGATCAACCACGATTTGTGGTGGCACCTGGCGACGATCATCACCTGCGGCACGCTGGCCGGGGCGATCATCCCCGAAGTGACCAAGATCTTTACCTCGGTCCATTCGCGCCACGTGAAAGAAGTGGTGACGGCCAGTCGGGAAGGCGGGGCTTCGCTCAACATCCTGTCCGGTCTGACGGCCGGCAATTTCAGCGCGTTCTGGGTGGGTGGGGTCACGATCGGCGGTTTGATGGCGATCGCTTACGCGATCACGCTGATCGGTATTCCGACCACGCCGGGCGAATTGAATACGAGCCTGGGCTCGTTGATGCCGGCGCCGGCGATCTTCGCGTTCGGCCTGGTCGCGTTCGGCTTCCTGGGGATGGGCCCGGTGACGATCGCGGTGGACAGTTACGGGCCGGTGACCGACAACGCGCAATCGGTGTACGAGCTTTCGCTGATCGAAGAAGTTCCCAACGTGAAGCAGGAACTCAAATCGCAGCACGGCTTCGACGTGGATTTCGGGCAAGCCAAGATGCTGCTGGAAGAAAACGACGGCGCGGGCAATACGTTCAAGGCGACGGCAAAGCCCGTGTTGATCGGCACGGCCGTCGTCGGCGCGACGACGATGGTGTTCAGCATCATCATGATTCTCGCCGACGGCCTGCGGACCGACGCCGCCGGCAACTACATCCCCTCGGCCGCGGCTGCGGTGGCGAAACTCTCGATCCTGCACGCCCCGTTCCTGCTCGGCATCCTGGTGGGCGCGGCGGTCATTTACTGGTTCAGCGGCGCAAGCTGCCAAGCCGTCATTACCGGCGCGTATCGCGCGGTCGAGTTCATCAAGAAGAACATCCGCCTGGAAGGCGTCACCAAGGCGTCGGTCACGGACAGTAAGAAGGTCGTCGCGATCTGCACCAGGTACGCGCAGGCCGGCATGTTCAACATCTTCCTGACCGTGTTCTTCATGACGTTGGCGACGGCGTTTACCGATCCATACTTCTTCGTCGGATTCCTGATCGGCCTGGCGTTCGTCGGGCTGTTCCAGGCGATTTTCATGGCCAACGCCGGCGGCGCGTGGGACAACGCGAAGAAGATCGTGGAGACCGAGCTGCGGATGAAGGGGACCGACCTGCACGACGCGACGGTCGTCGGCGATACGGTGGGCGACCCGTTTAAGGACACGAGCTCGGTCGCGCTCAACCCGATCATCAAGTTCAGCACGCTTTTCGGGCTGTTGGCGGTCGAATTAGCGCTTCAGATGACGCGCAGCGGAAACGCCACGATGCAGCACGTCCTGGCCGTCGTGTTCTTCCTGATCGCGCTAATCTTCGTTTATCGCAGCTTTTATTCGATGCGAATCGGCGACCACGAAATCCATTCAGACGGACATGGCGCCGGCGGATCGGTCAACCTCGACCGTACCCATGAGCCGGCGGGAACGCGCTGAGGATTCAAACGAAACGTCGAACGCGCGTGCTCAACGAAGGCCGAGATCGATCGCGATCCCGGCCTTCGTTCCTTTTGCCGATCATCGTACGTCGGCGCGTTTCAGATCTTTGCCCGACCGCGCGCGTTGGCGGTGCGGCGGTTTTGCGGTATCACGCGGATGTGCCAATGTTTAAGTGGCTCCAGAGCCTGATCACCACCGAGCCGCCCGACCCGAACGACGCCCTCGGCCCGCGCGGTGAAAACGCGGCCGCGAAATACTTGCGCAACCTGGGCTATCGCATCATCACGCGAAACTTTGAGACCGAGCTGGGCGAAATCGACATCATCGCCCGGGACGGAAAAACGCTCGTATTTGTCGAAGTGAAAACGCGCGCCGAAGACATGCCGACGCCGGAAGAGCAGGTCAACGAAGCAAAACGACACCAGTTGACCAAGGTCGCCAAGTTGTACCTGAGCCGCTATGGCGTGCCTCAGCCGCCGGCTCGATTCGACGTGGTCGCGATCGTCTGGCCACCCGGCCGGCAACCGCAAATCCGTCATCATCAAAGCGCGTTTGAGGCGACGTTTTGAGGAACGACTGACAAAGCCGTTATCAGCGATGATTGACACGCATTGCCATCTGACCGATCCGCGACTGTTCCAGCAGTTGCCGGACGTGCTGAAACGGGCGCAATCGGCCGGCGTTGATCGCGCAATCACGGTCGGCACCAACGTGTCCGACGCGGAGGCGGCGATCGCGCTCTGCCGGAATCATTCGAATGTCCGCTGCGTCGTCGGCATCCATCCGAATTACTGCCACGAAGCCGATTTGGATGACGTCGAGCGGATCCGCGAGCTTCAGCATGATCCGGGCGTCGTCGCAATCGGCGAGATGGGCCTGGACTATCATTACGACTTTGCTGATCGCGCGACGCAGCGACAATTCTTCCAGGCGCAGCTGGCGCTGGCCGAAGATGTCGGGCGAAAGGTCGTGGTTCACTGTCGCGAAGCCGTCGCCGACACGTTGGAAACGATGAAGGCGTTCCCGAACGTCACCGCCGTGTTTCATTGCTTCACGGGCGCGCCGGCCGACGCCGAGGCGATCCTGGCGGCGGGGCATTGGATCAGCTACACGGGCGTCATCACGTTCAAGAAGAACGACGGGCTGCGCGAGGCCGTGCGGTTGACGCCCCGCGACCGGCTCATGGTCGAAACCGATGCGCCGTACCTTGCCCCCGAGCCGTTTCGATCGCAGAAGGTAAACGAGCCGGCGCTGGTCGTGCACACTGCGGCCGCGGTAGCGTCGGTTTGGGGCGTGCCGGTCGAAGAAGTCGATCGTATTACCACTGCCAACGCGGGCCGTTTCTACGGAATCTGACTCCTACTTCTTTGGCAGAAGCGCGATCTTGTTCTTCGGATAGTTGACGATCAGCGTGAACGCGCGGAGCGCGCCGACGCCGATCGTGCCTTGCGTGTCGTCCTTGGCCGTCGCGCCTTCCTTGGCTTCGCTGAACGTCGTCTCCACGTCTGCCAGTTCGCGGCCGCAGATCTTGAGCGTTTTGACAGTTCCCGACCGGCTGGCCTTCAGGCCGCCAACGCCGCCGCTGAAACTTCGCTTGGTCTCGCGGCCGTCGAGCAGCTTGAACCGCTCGACCGTCGGCGAATGCGCGATCAGCGCGCTGTTGGAGCCGATGTCGAGCACGAACAAGCCCGGCGCGTTTCCCTCGATGCTCCCCGTGACGTGCGGCCGACGGCCGACGATCGAAAGATCGGTCCATTCTCCGCCGGCCGGAAGCTCATATCGCGCCGGGTCATGCACGATGATCTTCGGCTGGTCAAAATCGACTTCGTAAATTGCCGCGCCGAAGCACTCGTAGCCGATGACGCCGGCGATGGGCTTGCCCATGAAGATCTGAAACGGCTTAAGGTCCAGCTCCAGCAGCGGTGCGTCGTGCAGCGTGATCGGGCCGAATTCGACCGACTTGGCCTGACGCAGGTTCGTCTTCCGCTCGCCGCCCATGCCCGAGGCGGTGATCTCGCCGCCGTGCGGGAGGTTCAGCTTCTCGGCCAGCGCTTTATCGATGCAGGTGATGCCGGCGCCGGTGTCGAAGATGAACCAACCGGCTTCTTCGCCGTTAACCTTCGGCCGGACCAGCAGATGGCCCGACGTCGCGCGGGCGACTTCCAGCTCGACCGACGCGGGTGCGGCCGCGTCAAAGCTGATGCTCTTTGGCGTGACGTTCGCGTCGTCGTCGTCTGCAGCGGCGGCGGCATTGTTTGGCTTCGATGGAACGGTTGTCGGCGCGGTGGTCTGGCCGAGGGTCGGACGTGCTGGCGCGACCAGCGTTACCGCGAACATGCCGGCTAGGGCCGCTTTCCACAATTCATTCATTGGCACTGCTCCATTTCGCTTGCGGTGCGACATTATTTCAGGGCTTACCGGATTTGCCCGCGCCGCGTTTGATTGATAAAGCATGCGGGATCGACGACGCTGGGCTGACACACGCCAGCGTGCTGAACACATACATCCGTTTGCCGCCGTATCCGCCGATGAAAGAACGAATCCAAAAGCTTCTGTCCGCCGCCGGCGTGGATTCTCGCCGCCATATTGAAGAGATGGTCACGCAAGGCCGGGTCGCCGTAAATGGCAAGATCATGACGCGGCTGCCGATCCTGGTCGACCCGGCCGTCGATAAGGTGATGGTCGATGGCGAAAACATCCGTCTCGGCCGCCGGCGTGACGAGCCGTTGGTGTACGTGTTGGTCAATAAGCCCAAGAACGTGTACAGCACCAACGTGCCGCAGGGCGAGCAGCGGCTGCTGATCGACCTGCTGCCGCGGGACTTTCCGCGCGTCTATCCCGTTGGCCGGCTGGACCACGACGCGCGCGGGCTGATCCTGCTCTCGAACGACGGGGAACTGACGCACCAATTGACCCACCCGAAATTTGGGATCGCCAAGAGCTACCGGGCGATCGTGGACGGCTCGGTCACCGGCGAAACGCTGGAGAAGCTCAAACGCGGCGTGTGGCTGGCGGACCCGAAGACGCGCACGGGGTTCAAGGCCAGCGCAAGCTCGATCAGGATCGTTGACCGCAATCCGCGGCACACGATCCTGGACATCACGGTTCGCGAAGGACGCAACAGCCAGATCCGGCGAATGATGGCGCATTTCGGCCACAAGGTACGCGACCTGCTGCGGACGAAATTCGGCCCGCTGACGCTGGAAGGCACCGGCAACGGCAAATGGCGGCTGCTTTCGCCGGGCGAGATCAAGAAGCTCAAGACGGCGATTGAACGCGGCGAACAAGCGCAGCCGGCGGAAAAGCCAGGCAAGAAACGCCGGCCGGGCGGGTTTGCGACGGTCGTGGGGCGTAAGGCGACAAGCAGGATCGGCGGCGACCGCGCCGGCCCGGGTCGCCCGCCGGCCAATCGAGCGCCGAAATCGCAGCCGACGAGACCGCCTCAGCCGCGGTCGCAACAGGAAGGTGACGACGATGCCGACTTCTGACACAATCGATTCATCGCGGAGGAACCGATCGATGGCCGAGCCCAATCATCCGAAAGTCTACGACGGCGACGGCGACATGCTGATGACGCGCGAACCCAGCGACATCGCCGATCGCGTCGTACTCGTCCCCGGCCAGCAGCCGTCGCGCACGCCGGATGACACGCCGCGACTGCGCATCATGTGGGGCCAGCCCATGCTGGAAGACGTGCTGGCGGGGCGGTATCGATCGGTCGTGTGCGCGGTCAACGGGCAGGACAACTCGCGCGGCGTGATCTCTCAGCTCGCACAGCTGCTGCCAACCAGCCAGTGGGATGAAAAGTCGATCACGCATTACGCCGCGCAGTTCGGCTCAGGACCCGACAAGGTAAAAGTGCTGAAGTACGACATGGACCTGGTCGAGGTGCTGGCCATCCTCCGTCCCGCCAGCCGGCCGCATTTAACGGTGGATGATTTGTCGCAGGCATTCCGGATCGTGGCCGAGATGATCGACCGGAAGCCGGGGAGATACCCGAGCGCCTCGGTGAGCTTTTTGGACGCGCGGGCGAACGCGCTCGTTGACCGTGAAGCCAACCAGCCGAGCTTTGAAACGGTGCTGCGGACGATGTACGAAGCGGGCTATCACGGCGACGTTTATCCGCCGACGTCGATGTGGCGCGTGGCGCCGATCTCGGTGTTCGCGCGATATCCATTTCCACAATCGCTGGACGTGATGCGCGGCGGGGGGTTTTAGAGCAAGCTCAAACCACGGACGGGATGAATGTCATCATTCGTGTTCATCTGTTTTTATCCGGGGTTCGATTTTCTTTGCGACCACCTGCAAATGCCCGGCCCGCGCGGCCGAGGCGGAGTCGCGGCTTAGCTCCTGTTCAATTCGAAGAAGGCGCTCGATCGACCCGGGTTGCTCCAACAACCGCTTGTTCTGGCGGATCGGCACGATCGGCTTGCCGGCGACGCCGATGACTTCAAAACCGGCCCGCTCGAACAGCAATCGAAGCGAGGCGGGCGTGAACATCGTCAGCTCGAATTGCTCGCGTGGATCCGCCGTGAGCCAGTTTGTGCGGCCGGTGCGGACGAACTCCTCCAGCGCATCCAGGTTTCCGCGTTCGACTAGGTGATCCAGCGCGGCCAGCTTATTGTCGGCCGTGGCGATAACGGTGCCGCCGGCGCTCGTGATGCGAAACATCTCGCGGGCGGCGGCGGCCGGGTCGGCGCAGATCGAGAGCGGATCCCCCATCGCCAGGATCAGGCCGAATCGGTCGGAAGGCACCTCGGGCATCTGCGCGATGTCGGCCACGACCAGCGTGGCGCGTTTCACTTTCGCCTCGCCCATCGCCTGCACCTTGCCGCGCGTCTGTTCGATCATCGCGGCGGACGAATCGACAAACGTCGTCGTGAAACCGCTCTTGAGCAGCTTCAGACCCCACTTTCCCGTGCCGCAGCCCAAATCGGCACACGCGGCCGACAGGTCGCGCGGCAGGTGGGGCTTGATCGCCCGCCAGGTCAGCTCGTCGTGAAATTCCCAGTACGGGTCGTCGTATATCGCGTCGTACTGCCGCGCAACGCGGTCGTGATAGCGGCGCGAGCGGTCATCGTGGCGTGGCCGTTTCATCGGCGATCGATTGTAATGATCGGACGGGGTGGCATCGAAGATGAACGAACTGAATTATCGAAGCGGCGACGATCAGAAGTTCGAGCGAACGGGCGTACTGCGCAAGCTCTTCGGCCCGAGCCAGAACGAAATCTGGCAGCACGTGGCCGCCGGCGTGGGCGGCACGTTCGAGCCGACGCGCTGGACCGGCCGCGGCGGCAAGATCACGGTCGATGTCGGCGAGTGGACGTTGACGCTGGACACCTACACGGTGAGCAACGGCAAGAGTTCGATGACCTTTACGCGCATGCGCGCGCCGTACGTAAACCGCGACGGTTTTCGCTTCGTCCTCTACCGCGCTAGCTTTTTCACGCCGCTGGGCAAGCTGCTGGGCATGCAGGACATCGAGATCGGCCAGCCGCCGTTCGATCGCGACTTCGTTCTTCAGTCGAGCGATCCGGAGAAGCTGAAGAAGTTCCTCGACGACGAGACGCTGCGGCAGAAAATCGCGGCGCATCCGAAAATCCGTCTGGAAGTGAAGGACGACGAAGGCTGGTTCGGCGCGAAGTTCCCCGCCGGGGTGGACGAGCTGTGCTTCACAAGCATTGGGGTGATCAAGGATATCGAGCTGCTCGAGCGGTTGTTCGACCTGTTTGCGCACACGCTGAACCGGCTGTGCCAAATCGGCTCTGCCTACGAAGATGATCCGTGCGTAAAGCTGTGACTTGGCGACTGAACCGCCGAGTGGATATGCTGGGGCGCATGCAGGGAAGCATTGCCACCTCGTCCTGGCCGAACCAGGAGCAACAGCCCGAAACTATCCAGGTGCAGGACGAGTCCGACCTGCGCATCGGCGCGCTCGAGCAGGCCGTGGCCGCGATCGCGCAGCGGCTGACGGCTGTCGAAACAAAGCTGGCCGACATCGCCGATCAGGTGGCGGCCGACCAAAAGCAGCTTAAACGTGCGGTGGAGATGAAGACGGCGCGGTCGGGCGAAATGTCCAGCCGGATTGCCCAGCGCATCGCAAAGCTGGAAGCGGCGGTTGAAATCCTGTCGCGTTGCGAAGGGGAAGACGCCGGGGATTGATCGGACTCGCCCTTTTCTAAACGCGCCGAGCCAGCTCTGAAAAGGCTTCACCGCGCTTTTCGAAATTCGGAAATTGGTCGTAACTGGCCGTCCCGGTGCTCAGCAGAACCACATCGCCTGCCTCGGCCAGCGCCTTGGCGGTTGAGACGGCCGAGGCGAGATCGCCGCATTCCCACACTTTCGCCGCCGGCTGGGCGTCGCGGAGCATGGACGCGAGCTTCGGACCGATCTCGCCGATTGTCAGAACCGCCTTGCAGCCGCCGGCCAGCGCGCGGCACATCTCGTGCCAATCGAGGTGCTTGTCGTGCCCGCCGACGATCTGAATCACCCGGCCGGTGGGAAATGACTGGTTGGCTGCGACTGCCGCTTCGGGGATCGTCGCGATCGAATCGTTGATCCACCGGACGCCGTCGGCCTCGTGCACGACCTGCATTCGATGCGGCAACCCCTCAAATCCGGCGATGCCCAGCTGCGCCTGCTCGCGCGTGATGCCCAGCCGCTGCGCCGCCGCGAACGCCGCCTGCGCGTTGAGCTGGTTGTGCCTCCCCGGCACGCGCATCAGGAACGGCGGCCGGCCGTCGAGGCCGTATCGGGTCACTCTTGCGCTTGTCGCGTCGGCGAATGATGCCGAGATCGGGTTTTCGCCGCAGACGATCGCTTCGTCGGCCGAGGTTTGGAACCGGACGAGGTTCTTCTTCGCGGCGTGATAGCGCTCGACGCCCCCGTGCCAATCGATGTGGTCGTTGGAAATCATGGTCACGACGGCCACGCGCGGGCTCCAGCTCATCGGCGCCAGATGCTCGAGCATGTAGCTCGACAGCTCGAGCACGACGACGTCGCCGCGCGACATGTCCGGCAGCCGTGCGAGCAGCGAGCCGCCGAGGTTCCCGCCGACGAACGTGCGGTACTTCTGCTCCAACATCCGGCCGAGCAGGGCGGTGGTGGTGGATTTTCCCTTCGTGCCGGTGATTCCGATGATCGTCTCGGCCGGGCAACGCTCGATGAAGAGCTGGATTTCGAGCGTTACGGGCACGCCGCCCGTGCGGGCAACGGCGAGCATCGGGTGTGACGGCTTGACGGCCGGCGACGTGACGACCAAATCCGCCTCGGCAAAATCGCGGTCGTCGTGCCGGCCGAGGCGAAATGTGATCGGAAGGCCGGCCAGCTGGTTTACCGACTCGGCCAGCTCGTCTTCGCTCGACGCATCCGTGACCAGGACTTTGGCGCCCTGTTTCGCGAGCCACTTCGCGACGCCAATCCCGCCGCCGAACCGGCCGAGGCCGAGAACCGTGACGCGTTTGCCGCGGAAGTCATCCATGACGTGTTCATCGTATCGGTCGGGTGGATCGGAGCAATAAAATTGCAGCGATCAAAGCGTGCTCCTCAGCTCGGACTGCATCTTCGCGGCGGCGTCACGCACGGCCCCGACCCAGCTACCAACGGATGCGCTCGTTTCACGATACGCATAAAGAATGCTCCGGCTGGCAGACACGATCGCGCCCTTGCCGTCGGTGAATGCCGCTTTGGTCATCTCGGCCGTTGCGCCCTGGGTGCCGTAGCCGGGGAGCAGAAAGATCGACTTCGGCAGGCGCTGTCGCAGCGACGCCATGGTGTGTGGCTGCGTCGCGCCCACGACTGCCCCCAGGCTGCTCCATCCCGACGTTCCGACCAAGCCGGGTGACGCCGCGACGGTTGCCAGTTGGTCGGCCAGCAGCTCGCTGAACGTCCGGCCGTCGTGGGTTTTGACGTCCTGTAGGTGCGCCGACCCTGGATTGCTCGTGCGGACGAGGACGAACAAGCCCTTTTCATACTCCAGCGCGGCATCGACGAATGGCTGGATCGCGTCCAGCCCCAGAAAGGGGTTGATCGTGATCGCATCGGGCGCCGCGCTTTCTTCGTCGGCCGGGTCGTCACGCGGCGGCGGGTCGACGAGGTGGGCTTCGGCGTAAGCGGCGCTGGTCGAACCGATGTCGCCGCGCTTGACGTCGCCGATCGTTAAGAGGCCCATCGCCTTGGCCTCGGCGATCAGCGAGTAGTACGCCTCGACCCCGTCCCAGAGGTACTTCTCAAAATAGGCCGACTGAAATTTGACGATCGGCACGATCGGCGCGACGGCTTCGAGCACTTTCATCGTGAACGAATAGATCGCGTCCACGCACGCATCGACGTCGTTGAGGTTCGTCGGCCGAAGGTCTTGGGGGAATTGCTCGACCACCGGGTCGATGCCGACGCAGATCGGAGAGCCTTTTTCGGCAATCGCAGCGAGGAGACGGTCGGAGAAGAGCATGGACATTGCGAGAGTTTATTCCGTCTCCTGGTACTCCGGGAGAGCGAGGATGGCGTTAGTCGTTTTTGTCGATCGCGGCCACGATTTTGTCGGCGATCTGTTTCGCCTCGCTGTTCAGCGAACCGTTCATCAGGATCGAGAACGCGTACCAGTTTCCGCTTCTCCCCCGGAGGTAGCCGGAAAGGGCGCGGACGCCGCCGATATAGCCCGTCTTCGCGTAAACGCGGCCGCGGAGGCCGTCTCGGAAGCGCTTTTCCAGCGTTCCGTCGGCGCCGCCGACGGCCAGGCTGTCGAGGAACACTTGCCGGTTCGGGCTGTAGTAGTCCGACAGCAGCACGCGCGTGATCGCGTTGGCGCTGACGCGGTTGTGCTCGCTCAGGCCGCTGCCGTCGTCGATCGTGTACTCGGCCGAATCAATCCCGCGCGAGGCGAGGAAACGCCCGACCGCCTCTCGGCCGGTGGCCCACGAGCCCTGTTGCCCGCTGACTTCGCGGCCGAGACGCTTGATCAACGCCTCGGCGTACAAGTTCACGCTGTCCTTGTTCGCCCGCCGGAGGACGACCTCGATCGGCGTCTCGTGTGCGGCCAGCGCGGTCGCCGACGAAGACGACACGTCGGCCCCGCGTTCGCGAACGGCCTTGCCGTCCACGCGAATGCCGGCCGAGGCGAGCGTTTCGGCGAAGACCTGCGCGAAATACAGTCCCGGGTCATGAACGGTCACCGAGACGGGTTCGCCGTTGTCGGCATTGATCTCGCCGCGCAGGATCACGTCGTTCGAGTCGGGCTTTCGCGTGAGCCACACTGCGCTCTTCGTGCCGGACAAACAGCCGTTTGACACGTGGATGTATTTCGTCGGCGGATCGGCGCGGTAAGCCACGATCGTGCCGCGCGGGCCGGGATTGAGATAGAAATCGACGCAGTTCCCGTTCAGGTTGAGCGCGCCGACCTGTGCGCCGTATCGCTTGTGCAAGTCGTCGGCCGGCCAATTGGGGTGGGCGAAGACGTCGTCGAAGGCCGCGTCGTCGATCACGATGTTCCGAACGTGGGAGATACCCTGTGATTTGAGCAGGTCGGCCCAATTCTCGAATAGCGACGTGACGCCGCCGCCGTACGGCTTGAGGAATTCCGCGTCGCCGATCGTCGGATCGCCGTCGCCGACGATCACGAGGTCGTCCCCGCGTTGATACAGCATCGTGCGAAAGCGAAACCCGGCGCCGAACTTCTCCAGCGCGGCCGACGTGGTCAGCAGTTTCATGTTGCTCGCCGGGGCCAGAGGCGTGGCGGCGTTTTCCGCGAAGATGATCGCCGAGCCGGCCGGATCCTGCCCGAGGCGGACGATCTGCACGCCGACATGCGCCTTGGCCAGCGGTTTCTGCGAAAGCAACGCGCGGACGTCCGCCGTCAAATCAGCGTAAGCGGCTGCGGCAAACGATAAAAAGAGAAAGGCGGCGAAAACCGGCGCGACGGCGCGATGCTTCATCCCTGAAATCCTCGTAAACGAGGATGATCGGCGTGACCTGCGGAAAACTCAAGTAGGCGTGCAACGCGCGCGGGCTTCGAACGGGTGAAGACGATCACCCTAGGCGACCTTGCCGGCCTCGCGTTGCAGCAGCATGTGGTGGAACAGGTCTAGCCGTTGAATGACCTCGTCCATGTTCGCCGGGCGCTTAGACGGGTTCAGGCGGGCGCATTCCATGACGAAGTTGCTCAGGCCCTCGGGGACGGTGGGGTTAAGCTGCGCCGGCGACGGAATCAGGTCGTCGGACAGGATGGCATTCTCATCCTTCGATTTGGCGATCGTGTACAGCGTCGGCATCTTTCGACCAGCCAGGCACCAATACATCGTCGCGCCGAGGTTGTAGATGTCGGTCTGCGGCATCAGCGGCTTGCACTTGACCTGCTCGGGCGAAATGTAGTCCGGCGTGCCCTGGATACGCTGCTTGGCCGTGCCGATTCGGCACGCCTGGCCGAGGTCGATCACCTTCACTTCAAACCGGCTGTTGTACAGGATGTTGTTCGGTTTCAGGTCGCAGTGAATGAAGCCGTGCGCGTGCATCGCCTTCAGCGCCTCGGCCGTCTGGCGGAAGATGTCGATTAACGTGGCGTTTGAGCGGGGGAGTTCGCTTTCGAGCGTCAGGCCGTCGAACAGCTCCATGACCAACGCGGCGTCGGTCACCTTGAATAGCAACGTTTTGTTAACCTTGTGGTCGATTACCTTGCGGAGGTTGGGGTGGACAACGTGCCGGCCCACCGCGTACTCGGCGTCGAGCTGCTCGACGAAACGAATGTCTTTCTCGTGCTTCCTGAGGACGTGCTTAAGCGCGTAAAGCTGGCCGCTGGTTGAATCGGTGACGCAGTAGATGCGGCTGCCTGCGCCTTCACCGATGAAACCGACGACTCTTTCCAGCACATTGGGATCCTAAGCTTAGAATTCCACGTGGACAAGTTGTCGCG
>JADMIO011011132.1_pt1 | contig 31053 bp, 24 predicted proteins | sample 8958161 | NCBI WGS metagenome assembly JADMIO01 (sample SAMN16585339, study PRJNA669376) | soil metagenome | isolation source: Crop rotation soil | place: USA: Cullars Rotation, Alabama | collected 2011 | reverse complement strand
GACAACTTGTCCACGTGGAATTCTAAGCTTAGGATCCCAATGTGCTGGAAAGGCAAGTAACTTTCTTGCTCGATCAGAAAAACAAGCAGCAACTCCTGGTGAGTTATTCACGAACGTAATCAACATGGATGATTTGCAAAACAAATTAAATGCAGCTAAGAAAAATCATCAACCTGTAATGATAGAGTTTTGGGCTTCATGGTGTCCTGCCTGTAAATCGTTAGATAAAAATGTTTTATCTAATGCAGAAGTGCAGCAAGGAATGAAATCATTCTTAAATTATCGCGTGGATTTAACGGATAAGAATGATGATCTCATGCAGATAGTTGCGTATTACCAAGTGTATGGAACACCGTCGGTTGTATTTTATGATCGTGATGGTGAGCGATACCCGACTGATGCATTTGATGATGGCATTACAAAATCAGGATTAATTTCTGTATTTAAAAAACTAGCTTAATCAGCAAAAAGAAGAGAGCACATTGGTGCTCTCTTTTTTCTTTTACTGACTGCCGCCATCGCGTGAGCCTGTAAGAGATGGCGATCGTCGCCCTTCATCTACTGTAACGGAATCAAGAACTGTCGTATTGACGCTAGTATCTTCAGCGGGTGTGAATAATGTCGTGCCAGGTAATGGCTTTCTATAAACCGAAGGTGAAGGTGTATCTGAGGGATCTGCTAATAATGGCTGTGCTTCTGGATCATCATTTCTTTGCATATCTTGAGAAGGTCTGTGAACAATTTCTAACGTTTTATTAGTCCCTTCTTTTACAGAAAACATCATATTCATAAAGAATGCATTTAACCCGCATAATGCCGCTAAGCCAATAATCCAGCCATAAGGGCTCAGGCCGAATAATTCATTGGCTACAAAAAGAATGCTAATGAAAGGGCCTAATCCCGCGCCGCCTAAAGAATCCACCGCGCCTGTTATATAAGAACCTGCTTTGTAGGTGGTAGTTTTACAATCATTAGGCACAATAACTTGTTGGTGTTGCGGTAAAGTACCCGCGAAACTTTTATAAGCAGATGGCAGCCAACCGATGACAGTTAAGAGTGTCATGAAGCTTGCAGATCCTGCTAATACGCCGGTTCCTACCGGCCCTAAACGACTGCCAATATACGGCAATCCTTGCAGTGCTGGTTTAGCAAAGAAAAAAGCTTGAGAAGGGTAGGTAATCAGATTAAGTGCAGAGGTACCTAGTGTCTTTGCCATCGCTGCATTCAAAGGAAAGCTTCGTTCGTCCACACTTTCAGCCATGGCATGTGTGTTTTGTTTAACGAAGCGGTAATCATTGCTTAAATAATTGTAAAAAGTGAAACCGCCAACCACTATGCCGGCAGTTTGTATAAGAGCTTCTTTCCAAATGGCAGTACCCGGTTCAGAAGATACTAAAGCATCAAGTCCTTTGCTCAGCATCACTGTTAAAAAATAAGAGCTAACCATGCTCATGCCGCCATAGCCTAGGCTTCCAGCTCTCAATGTGCCATCCACGATTTTGCCGCCTATCCGTAATGGAACAGCTGGCTCTTCTGCGGCTGCGGAGGGGGAGGAGATCCTATCCCAAGTTGGAACGGAATTGCGCATCACGGTTGAAGTGGCAGACCCTGCCATGGCGATTGCTATTCCTGCATAACCGGCTGGGTGAATACCTGCGGGGGTTGGCTGGAGACCGCTGCCTTGAAAATAATTAACTACTTTGCCCATGCTATAAAAGGTTTGGCCGGTATTGTAAATGGCTCGGCTGATCACGGAAGCACCTGTTACAACGACATTTTTGATAGTTGCCCAAATTCCCACAGCGTCACCCCTCGATACTTATAGTTAAAGGATTTAAGCAAGATTTGGTTATGAGAGCTTGCTTAAATGCTTTCAAAGTTTAAAAACCGAGTAATTATAATCATCATGTTCATTAAATGTCCATAATTATACGGGGAATTTTGCGCAACTTTTGCATGATACAAGGTGATGAATCTGCATTTTTGCTATATACTTTCCCATCGTTTCAGCCAGTGATAATAGCAGTTTTTAAACTGGCCACAACAAAGAGTTTATTTGACTTTTTCACTGAAAACGGTAATGTTTTCGTTTGATTTTTTTCTAGGTAAAGACACTCATCATGTTAAATCGCATTTTTACGAATGTTCTTGGAAGCCGCAATCAACGTGTACTGCGTAGGTTTTGGAAATCAGTAGATAAAATTAATGCTTTAGAACCTCAAATTTCTGCTTTGTCTGATGAGCAATTAAAGGCAAAAACCAGCGAATTTCGTCAGCGTATAAAAGATGGTGAAACACTAGAAAACCTTTTAGTCGAGGCATTTGCTGTTGTTCGTGAAGCTTCTAAAAGAACTTTAAAGATGCGCCACTTTGATGTGCAGCTCATTGGCGGTATGGTACTCAATGACGGTAACATTGCAGAAATGCGTACAGGCGAAGGTAAAACCTTAATGTCTACGCTCGCAATTTATTTGAATGCATTGCCGCAAAAAGGTGTGCATGTTGTTACTGTGAATGATTATTTGGCCAAGCGCGATGCTGAATGGATGCGGCCAATCTATGAATTCCTAGGTTTAACCGTTGATGTGAACTTGCATGGAATGTCCCAAGAAGCCAAGCAAGCGGCTTATCGAGCTGACATCACTTACGGTACTAATAATGAATTTGGTTTTGATTATTTGCGCGATAACATGGTGTTCAAGCTGAGTGATAAAGTTCAGCGTCCTTTGTTTTATGGGATCGTAGACGAAGTAGATTCCATTCTTATCGATGAAGCGCGCACTCCGTTGATTATTTCCGGTGCGGCCGAAGACAGCGTTGATCTATACATTGCAATTAATGAAATTATTCCAAAACTCAAAAAACAAGAACAAAAAGAGGGTCCTGGAGATTACAGTTTAGAAGAAAAATCTAAACAAGCATTTTTGAGTGAAGAAGGCCATCAACGAGTAGAAGAATTATTAACTAGCGCGGGTTTATTGCGTGAAGGTGAAAGTCTTTACGATGCGCAAAATATTATGTTAATGCATCACATCTATGCTGCACTGCGTGCGCACACGCTTTTTAATCGTGATGTTGAATACATAGTGCAGAATGGTGAAGTGGTTATTGTAGATGAACACACGGGCAGAACCATGCCAGGCAGACGTTGGTCTGATGGTTTACATCAAGCAATCGAAGCGAAAGAAAAAGTTAAAATCAATCAAGAAAACCAAACCCTCGCTTCCATCACTTTCCAAAATTATTTTCGTATTTATCAAAAACTCGCGGGCATGACAGGAACTGCGGATACCGAAGCTTATGAATTCCAGCAAATTTATGGTTTAGAAGTAATTGTTATTCCAACCCATAAAGACATGATACGTGAAGATCACGCTGATTTTGTTTACATGTCTGCGGATGAAAAATATTCAGCGATCGTTGCGGACATTAAAGCAGTTCATGCGACTAAACAGCCTTTATTAGTAGGCACGACATCCATTGAAGCATCGGAATATTTATCCGGTTTGCTTAAAAAAGCGAATATTCCGCATCAAGTATTAAATGCGAAATTTCATGAAAAAGAAGCACAAATTATTGCTGAAGCAGGACGCCCTGGTGCTGTCACAATCGCTACTAACATGGCGGGCCGCGGTACCGACATCGTATTAGGCGGTAATTTAGAAGCAGAATTAAAAGCTTTAGAAGCACCAACCCCTGAAGAAATTGATAAGCGTAGAAAAGCTTGGAATGAAAGACACGACCAAGTTGTTAAATCCGGCGGCTTATATGTGTTAGGTACAGAGCGTCACGAATCACGCCGTATTGATAACCAGCTGCGCGGCCGTTCTGGTCGTCAAGGTGATCCTGGTAAATCACGTTTTTATCTTTCTTTACATGATAACTTGCTGCGTATTTTCGGCGGTGACCGCTTAAATTCGATTATGCAGCGTATTGGTATGGAAAAAGGCGCGGCACTTGAATCGCGCATGCTGTCTCGCAGTATTGAAGGCGCGCAGCGCAAAGTTGAAGCGTATAACTTCGATGTGCGTAAACAATTATTAGAATACGATGATGTTGCGAATGAGCAGCGTAAAGTTATTTACAGTCAGCGCGATGAATTACTCAGTTCAGAAGGCATAGGCGACACGATTGCTGATATTGGTTATCGCGTTATTGATCAGCTCATCAGTGCATTTATTCCTCCGCACAGTATGGAAGAAGAATGGGACGTGCCGGGGTTAGAACAGCGTTTAGATAATGACTTCCATCTTAAACTGCCGCTGCAACAATGGTTAGAGCAAGATAACACCTTAGATGAAGAGCATTTACGTAAACGAATTCAAGATGCATTTAAAGAAGCCTATCAACGTAAAGAAGCGCAAATCACCACTGACATCATGCGTCAATTCGAAAAAGCTTTAATGCTGCAAACGCTGGATACTTCATGGCGTGAACATTTAGCGGCCATGGATTATTTGCGTCAAGGTATACATTTACGCGGTTATGCGCAAAAAAATCCTAAACAAGAATATAAACGCGAAGCATTCGAATTGTTTGCTCAGCTGTTAGATAAAGTGAATTACGAAGTAATATCTGCGCTATGCAAGTTTGAAGTGAAAATGGAACAAGATATCGAGCAAATGCAAGAGCGCCGTCAAACTATCAATCCAATGCACATGGAATACAAGCATGTTGAAACTGATGCCTTGCAAGATTCTGATGTTGCTGTGCGTGAAGATGAGCAAGCATTTCTCGCTAATCCTGCAGTAGTTCGCAGCGGACCGAAAGTTGGGCGTAACGATCCATGTCCCTGTGGTTCGGGTAAAAAATTCAAACAATGTCATGGAAAGCTAGATTGATTTCCGTGCATGTTGTTGCTGGAATTTTAAAGCGGCAAGATACTTTTCTTATCGCTGAGCGGCCTGTCGGCAAACCGTATAGCGGCTATTGGGAATTTCCCGGCGGTAAGCTTGAGCTGAATGAATTGGCTGAACATGCATTAAAACGCGAGCTGCATGAAGAGTTGGGAATTAATGTTATTGCTGCGCAATACTTGTGTGATCACCATTACACTTATCCAGATAAATCAGTCAAATTAGAAGTGTGGCTAGTTCATGATTTTACTGGCGAGCCGCACGGAAAAGAAAATCAAACCTTACGCTGGGCAACCCTCGCTGATATGAGCACTATGCCGCTGCTAGAAGGTAACTGGCCATTATTAGATATCATTAAAACTTTTTTCAAAAACGGAGTATGACATGAAAATTATCGTTGTTGGCGGTACAGGAACAATTGGTAAAGCGGTGGTGGCCGAGCTTGCTAAACGTCATACTGTTGTTGTCGCTGGTTTTTCTCACGGCGATGTGAAAGTTGATATTAAAGATAACGCTTCTATTGATGCTATGTATAAAACAGTCGGAAAAGTTGATGCGGTTGTGTCAACTGTAGGTAAGGTTCATTTTGGCGGATTTACAGAAATGACAACTGAGCTTTACTCAATTGGTTTGCAAGATAAATTAATGGGCCAAGTCAATTTAGTGTTAAGAGGTTTACCTCATTTAAATGAAGGTGGTTCATTTACGTTAACCAGTGGAATTTTAAGCGAGGATCCTATCCGCTTCGGTTCGTCTGCTTCTATGGTCAATGGCGCGATAGATAGTTTTGTTAAAGCATCCGCAATTGAAATGCCGCGTCTTTTGCGTATCAATGTTATCAGCCCAACCGTTCTCACTGAATCGATGGATGCCTATGGTGATTATTTCCATGGATTTGAATCAGCACCCGCTGCTCGTGTAGCCCTTGCCTATAGTAAAAGTGTTGAAGGCGCGCAAACCGGGCAAATCTATAAAGTTTGGTAAACTATTGAAAATATAAAAGTGTAAAGGTTGTACCGCGAAGCTCAGCGTAAAATTAAGTGCCGCAGAAAAACTTCTTCAGGCAATTGTTGCTAAAACTACGGGTGCATAGAGGCCCAATCATGCGATTATAATTTATTTTGCAAATGGATTTAATTTTGCTGATTCTAATTTGCAGGTTTGTGAATAAGCAGGGGAAAATACTTTAGTAATTAATATTCTGACCACTAAATCTATCATTTCTTCTTTTTTATATTTCGCTAATATTTTGAATGTCGGGGTTTGGATTATATTGGCTGCTTCAGTTAAAAAAAGTTTTTCATCGGGTAGTAATGTTTGAAGTTTTTTCTCCTCGGTTATTGCATCATGAAATTTCTTAATTTGATCATCGGTTAGTTTTAAGGCTTTAGCGGGGTTTTCTGACTCTAAATATATGCCAATATCTTTAAGAGAATCAATTTCTAGGGCGGACAATTCGTGTTTTGTGGTAAGTGTAGCTTCTTTGTCAAGTTGATTAGTTACCCCAAAGAGCATCCATTTATTATCATCGTTTAATTGAATGACATAATAGGATGGTCTTAATGTAAATATACTGCTTAGTTTGGCATCTTTGGGTAGGACAAATAAATCACACCCTTTGGAAATAGTTTTAATTCCAATGACAGAAACAGATTTATCATTTTCTGCAAGTGTATTCATAATTTCATAAAAATGCGCCATACCAACAATGGCTATGGAGTTCGTGCTGACTGTAAGGAGTTTTTCCGCCATTATTTTGTCTCGAGTTTCTGATGGCAAGGTTGAGTCTGTTTCTAATGCTGCAACATTCCAAGAATAAGCACGTGCTAATTTTGCTAATTTTGCAATATTTAAAATTTTTAACTTCCGTTCATCTGATAGATGAGATTCAAGTTCTTTAGAACTTCCCTCAACGAGTAAATTATTTACTCCGGCTAAGGCTGCGGCAAATAATATTAATACTTCATTAAACAAGCCTATGCTGTCAAAATGCTGCTCTCCCACGAGAATAATGACTTTCTTAGGTGACGATTCTTCCATTAATTGGCTTATTTTTAAAACCATTATATTAAAGTATTCTGTGATGCGCTCAATATCCTTGTCCACGAAGACAGCATCGTTTTTAGCGGGGTGTGTTTTAAATATTTTTTGAGAAGATGCCATACATAAAGTATAGCTGGTGCCTAGCAAAATACTTTGATTTGTAAATTATCTAAACTGCGGATTCTACTTATTTTTGACTATAAAATGCTATTGTTTTTTCCAATCCGGATTCAAGGGTTTCGCTGGCCTGCCAATGTAATTCATTTTTTATTTTGCTAGAATCAATAGCGTAACGAAAATCATGGCCGGGTCTATCAGTAACAAATTCGAGTAAAGATTCGTGGGATTTTTCACGAGGTTGTAATGTATCGAATTGTTTGCATATGTATTTAGCTAATTCTAAATTTTCCCATTCATTATTGCCGCCAATATTATAACTGTTTCCTACTGCTCCATTGTGGATAATTTTCATAATCGCTTCGCAATGATCTTCTACATATAACCAATCACGTATATTTTTTCCATTGCCATAAATTGGAATGGGCTGCCAGTTTAAACACGAGCGGATCACTGTTGGGATAAATTTTTCTGCGTGTTGATAAGCGCCATAATTGTTCGAGCAATTAGATAACGTAATAGGCAGTCCATAGGTGTGATAATACGCATTCACTAAATGATCGGAGCTGGCTTTGGAGGCTGAGTAAGGTGAGCGCGGATCATATGCGGTTGTTTCAGTGAAACGCGGGTCAGATGTTTTTAACGAGCCAAATACTTCATCCGTTGAAATATGATGAAAACGGCATTGCTCTGCACTGCGTTCTTCTACCTCAAACCAGTGATGCCGTGCTGCTTCCAGTAAAGTAAACGTACCTAAAATGTTTGTTTCTATAAATGCAGCCGGACCCGTAATGGAACGATCAACATGGCTTTCAGCGGCAAAGTGTACAATAGTATCAATGTGATTGTGCTGTAACACGTGGCGGATTAATTGCCCATCTGTAATATCGCCGCGAATAAAATGATGATGGTTGGCATTGGGTAGGTTTTTGAGATTATCCAGCGTTCCTGCATAAGTCAATTTATCAACATTAATAATGGTTATGTTGGGTTCTTTGGCGAGTACGTGACGAATAAAATTAGCACCAATAAATCCAGCGCCGCCGGTTACTAACATGGCGCGCGGTTGATAAATATTCATGAAACTATCCTTTTTTCTAATTCAGTCCGTACTATCGTATTAACGCTATCCATCCAGTCTGCTTGCACTATCCCATAGTCTTTGTTTATTTTGCTGCAATCTAATACAGAATAAGCGGGACGTTTTGCTGCGGTACTATATTCGCTGGCTTTTATAGGTTTTACATTTTGCACACGTAACGCAGCGTGTTGTTTAGCTGTGTTTATAATGCTGTTGGCAAATTCATGCCAGGAAACAGGCGGTGTATCACAGTAATGATAAGTTCCCCATTTACTTAAATTTTTAGTCAGTGAATAAATGACTTTTGCAATATTGCCTGCATAAGTGGGGCAAGTTATTTGATCGGATACTATAGATAATTCATCACGTTCAGCAGCAAGGCGTAACATGGTCTTTAAAAAATTATTTCCATATTCACTAAAAACTCCACTCACGCGTAAAATAATATATTGTTCCGCATGTTTTCGTATGGCTTCTTCACCTAACCATTTACTCTTGCCATAGATATTGATCGGGTTTGCTATGTCATCTTCAGCAATGGGTTTTTGTTTGCTGCCTGCAAAAATGTAATCAGTTGAAATATGAATCAGCGGAATTTTATTTTCTTGACATGCTATGGCTATATTTTGTGTGCCAATATGGTTAATGCGCATGCATTCCACTTCGGCGCTCTCCGCCTTATCGACCGCGGTATAGGCAGCAGTATTGATAATAATATCAGGAGTAAAATGTGATATTGCATCGCTAATTGAAACCATGTCGGTAATATCCATGGTACTGCGTGTTGCAGCGATGATGTCGTAATTGTTTTGCTCATTATCGTTTTGCAGGGCAGTGCCTAATTGGCCATTGCATCCGGTGATTAATATTTTAGGCAAATAAGCTTTCATGTGCGACCTCATGCAAGCTTGGGTAAACTTCATCTTTTGGCGATAAGAGTGGTTTTTCAATCGGCCATGGAATATTTAATTTTTTATCATTCCACGCGATTCCATGTTCATTGCCAGGAGAGTAATAATCTGTGCATTTATAATGAAAATCTGCTTCATCCGATAACACGCAAAATCCGTGAGCAAAACCTGGCGGTATGTATAGTTGTGTATGATTTTCATCGGTTAACTGTATGCCAAACCATTGACCGAAGGTTTCGGATGTTTTGCGAATATCAACCACAACATCCCACACAGCGCCGCGTGTTACATACACTAACTTACCTTGAGGGTGCGGCAATTGATAATGCAATCCGCGCAAAACATTGCGTTTTGAGCGCGAGGTATTGTCTTGAACAAAACGAGGAATGTTATTTTCTTCGTAACGTTGCTGCTGAAATGTTTCATAAAAAAACCCGCGGTTATCTGTAAATACACGCGGCTCTATGATAAGCAATCCTTTGAGCGGTCCTGCAACAATTTTCATTTGATTCTCATTAATCAATTAACTCTAATAAATATTCGCCATACCCACTTTTAATTTGCGATTCAGCTAGCTTTTCTAATTGTTCGGTAGCAATTAATCCGGTTCGCCAGGCAATTTCTTCAGGGCTGCCGATTTTTAAACCTTGACGCTGCTCAAGTACGTAAATGAAATTAGCCGCATCTAATAATGATTTATGCGTGCCCGTATCTAACCAGGCTGTGCCTCTCCCTAGTTTTTGCACATTCAAGTTTTTCTGCCGTAAATAATGGCGGTTTACATCAGTGATTTCTAATTCGCCGCGTGCGGAAGGTTTTAATTGTTTTGCAATATCTATGACTTGGTTGTCATAAAAATAAAGTCCAATAACAGCATAATGAGAAGTAGGTATTGCAGGTTTTTCTATAATATCTACGGGTTGATCATCTTTGCTGAATTCAATCACACCGTAACGCTCTGGATCGGAAACGTAATAGCCAAATATAGTTGCGCCTTCTTTCTGTTTGCTAGCTTCGCGCAATTTTTCAGTTAAGCCTTCACCATATAAAATATTATCGCCTAGAATAAGACAAACAGAATCTTTACCAATAAAAGATTCAGCAATAATGAATGCTTGAGCTATACCTTCTGGTTTTTTTTGTATGGCATACGAGAGTGTGACACCCCATTGTGCGCCGTCACCTAATAATTCTTGAAACATAGGTAATTCATGCGGTGTGGTGATAATAAGGATTTCGCTAATACCGGCTTGCATGAGTGTGCAAAGCGGATAATAGATCATTGGTTTGTCATACACCGGCAATAATTGCTTACTGATTGATCGAGTGGATGGGTAAAGACGGGTGCCAAGCCCTCCAGCTAAAATAATACCTTTCATTGCATCCTCAAGGTTCTTCACGATAGTAACGGAAGCGCGTATTATAGACCCACTTTAATTTACAGTGAAATGTTGAATCATGATGAATCAGCCAAAAGTGACAATATTAATCCCTCACTATAAAACTCTGGAGCTTACTAAACTGTGTTTACGTCTAATTCGTAAGCAAACCACGCCAGGGCTGGCGCAAGTGGTTGTTATTGATAATGATTCACAAGATGCTTCCACTGAATATCTCCGCACTGTCTCTTGGATAAAGCTCATTGAGCGTAAAGCGGTGCCCAATGAAGGTGCTATATCTGCCCATTCCCGCGCATTAGATCTTGGTTTAGAAGGGGTAACTACTCCTTTTGTGCTATCTATTCACACAGACACCCTTATAAAACATCCAAAGTGGTTAGAATTTTTGCTATCACATATTGAAAACAATTCGAATACCGCAGGGGTCGGTTCATGGAAGCTGGAATCAAAGACCGTCTGGCGTCAAATGTTAAAATCGGTAGAAAGATTTACTCAGCTGAGTTTTTACCGTTTAATTGGTCAATCTAGGCATTTAATTGAAGGGGTGGGTAAGAATTATTATTACTTACGCAGTCATTGTGCAATGTATCGCATGGATGTCATAAAGCGCTTAAATTTACAATTTTCTGGCGGTGATATGGTCGCTTGTAAAGATATGCATAAGCGTTTGGTCGATGCGGGATATAACCTCACTTTTTTACCGTCTGAAATTTTGATCAACTATCTAGAGCATATTAATCATGCGACTACTGTGTTAAATCCAGAGTTAAGCACGCGGCCTAAAAGTGTTAATAAAGGATTGAAGCGTATTAAGCAAAGTCTTGCGCGTATGCATGCAGATACTATTTTGAAGGATGCGAGTTTAGATCGGTAGAAAAACTCGCTGCACCTAAGGCTGGAGTCCAGTCTCGACAACCCTGCAAACATTGCGAGTGCATCTCCTAAACTCGGGAACGTACATCCCTGTACTTGGCGCTCCTTAGCATCCTGCTCGCGACATCCCTCGTTTTAGGAGATGCACTCGCAATGTTTGCAGTGTTGGCTAGACTTGATCTAGCTTTCGTATTTGAAACCAATGCGTTCGAAGTGGCCTTCTAATTCATCAATATTATTAAAGCGAATGCGTACGAAGCCGCCGCCGCGTTCTTCATATTCAATTTGAGCGCGATTACCGATATGTTCAGAAAGAGCTGCTTCAAGCCTGACGATGTTAGCATCAGAATAGGGGCCTTCATGGGTGGCTGGTTGCTGTAGTTTTTTGGCTTCTAATTCCATTTTACGTACATTCCAACCATTTTTTTGCGCGCGTTCTGCCAATTCAATTTGATGATGGGATGAAAGACCTGCGAGAATTTTGCCGTGACCTTCACTCAGTTGTCCGGTAACTAAATATTGTTGTACGCGAGGATCTAATTTTAACAAGCGTAATGAATTAGTGATGGCGGTTCTTGATTTGCCTACAGATGCGGCAACTTCTTCGTGTAAATATTGAAATTCATCTATCAAGCGTTGATAAGCTTGCGCTTCTTCCAGCGGGTTTAAATCAGCGCGGCTAATATTTTCAACAATCGCTGCTTGCAATGCTTGGTCATCGCTATATTGGCAAACTAAGCAGCTAACATCGGCTAAACCAGCCATTTGTGCGGCGCGCCAGCGTCTTTCACCGGCGACAATTTCATATTTTGAATCAGCTGTCGGGCGCACCACGATAGGCTGCAGTAATCCGCCTGTGCTAATGATAGAGTCAGCAAGTTCGCGCAGTTTTTCTGGATCAAAATGCTGACGCGGCTGGTATTTACCGCGAACCAGTAAGTCTATGGCAATTTGTTGTAGTGTGGGTCTTCTTTTTTGCATGGGTTAATCATAACCGAAATCAATATATAGATAAACGAAGACTTATTGGGAGCTGTTACTCGTTCTTAAGCTAAGCAAGGAATGATTAGCTTGATCAGAAATTTCTTCTAAATTTCTGCGCAGCGGAGATTTTTGCGAGTTTCTAAATAATCCAAATAATCCTGGCGTTTTGGTGTTTTCTTCTAAAAATAATACTTGCTGTTCTGCTGATGAAAATTGCATAGCAGCGACTGTTTCCATTTGAAATTTTCTATATAACCTGCATAATTTACTTTTAGCAACACGGTATTCATCTAAAATTTCATCTTTTATTTCTGGTTCGCTAAGGTTTAGCTCGTCGATAGTCATTATCATTCTTTTAATATCGACTGTTATTACATCGATTATTTTGATTCTATCAGCAAAAATTTGTTTTGCTTTATCGCGTTCTGATTGGCTTTTGTCTTCGCTTACTGTAACCAAGCCTAATTTATAATTTTCTAATGTATCTTTTAACTTGGTTAATTTAGTAATGAAATTAATTTTTAAATTTTCGATAGTTCTCAAGGGTCTTAAATAGGTTGTTGTGAAATTCTCATCACAGGTTAGAACTTGTCTTGCTGGATTAAATTTTCTTAAAGTATTTACGCCATCGACACGAGCATAATTATTTAATTTAGTCATAACATCAGAGGCTTGATAAGCGTCATTTGCCCATACATCGCAAATAACAGCGTTTTCACCCCATGTAGATGGTTTTTCTGGTTCACTACCGGGTTCCCTATTTAAAACTAGAAATTTATGATCGCCATTAATGATATAAAATAATTCTCCAATCATAGCGGGATCAGCATTACGCAACACAAAGTCCAAGGCAAAATGAGCGAATTCCGCGCAATTGCCAACAGAATATTTTGCGGAAGTCATGACTACGCTTTCAAAAAATGCGAGATCCAGATCATTTTCTAGAGGGTTTTTTACCGTATTTACCGCTTGCCTGATACCGAAACTATCGTCCTGCAAGCTTTCTTCACCAATCGCTTTTCGACGGCTGGTGAATTCTTCCGGAGTTAGCTGATTGTTGCTGATTTGAGTGCTGCCAATCTTAATATGTCTATGCGCATAGGCAATAGCACGCCTTGCCAGCTCTAAAGTTTCTTCCAGAGTGAATTTTTTTTCAGCATTGTCTGCTGGTAAAGCTGTAAAACTATTCATGATGGTGACCGTTTTTTGCGTACCAGTAATATAACTCTTTGTTTTATATAAAAATATAATTTATATCTAGAGTGTTATATTTTAACTATTATATTGGTTATGGTAATATTTTGCACATATTAAGATAAGGTAACCGAGGCGTCAAGTTTGCTAATAATCGAAGATTTAAAATCCAGCCACAAGAAGGCAGGGAACTCTTGTCATCGTTAGCGCAACTTCCGGCCGCCAATGGATCTGTGAGCTCGCTTGAATTTGCCGCATGGAGCCGAAATAAAAAAATCTTATCTGATGGAGCTGGGATAAGTTATTTACCTGCATTTGAATGCAGTAAATCAGCCAAATCATTTGCATGCTCTTCTTCATCATGCAGAATTTGTTCGAGCATAAAACGTGTGGTTGGATCTTTCATTCCAAACCATTCTATCATTTCCCTATATGCACTAATGACAATGCGTTCAGCGATAAGATCATCTTTAATCATGTCTATCAGATTATCCGCAGATCCATAATCGGTAATGGCATTTTTTAAGTAGCTAGCAGGATTGAAGTCTGGATCACCGCCTAATTGATTAATACGTTCAGCGATCATCAGCATATGTTTTTCTTCTTCCATGGCATGTTCAGCAAATTCTTCAGCTACTTCTTTTTTATCAATGCCTTTTGAAGCCACTTGATGGTGTCTGTAGCGCATAACACATAAAATTTCTGTGGCTAAAGCAACGTTCAAAAGGTGAATTGCTTCGGTTAAATTTAAAGGATAATCTTTGGTAACCGCGCCTTTTTCTATGGATTTTTTTGCATCACTTTTTATTTTGGAAACATCCATATTTAAAGTTTGGGAATCATCTTTCGTTTTCATAATTTTTTTCCTTATCCTTGGAATGTTTGCTGAGACGTTCAAGCGAAATGTTTTTAGTGGCGCGAACAAGTTTATTTGAGTATGTCCAAATCTCTCCTGTTTCATTAATCGCAACTGTCCACATCAAATCATATTCAACGCCATAATCAATTAAAAACCAGGCTAATCCAGAACCTTTGGGAGTTTCTAGTGGGATAGGAGGATTCAATTGAAGTATATGCATAGGAATCCTTTTGTAATTATCAGACCTCATCATTATTATGCCATTAAATGACTCGCAGCAGCATTAGGGAGACTAGTAATTGCGTGTTAACCGAATAAAGACTAAATAGATCAATCTGTTATAGGTGTATTTATCTGTGTATAGCCATTCACTATAAATGTAGATGTATATTTTATGTGTATAATAGAAGGCAAGAGGTGAAAAATGCCAGTCATTAAAAAAGTTAAAAAAAACAAGGATAAAGATTTTCGTAAAAATCCTCAGCCTGGATATCCCGAGAAAAATCCCAAATCAAAAAAAGATGCTGCTAGAACAAGACCCGGAACTAAGTTTAATAAATAAATAGTATCTGCATCCGTTCGCAAACATTCTTTGCAAAATCTATCTGCAATACTTTAATATCCTAGTGAATTGTGATGAAGAAAGGAGTCTTCATGGGTCGTCTATTGAGCAGTACAAGTGAGCAGCGTTGGAGGCGATGGGTGTTTCATTTGCTGCTAGTGATCACTGCAATGCTGGTCTACGGATTTATTGCACTGTCCCTTGGAAAAGACATGCAATTTGATTTGCTGAGCTATCATTATTATGCACCTTATGCGTTTTTTCATCATAGACAGGAAATTGATTATTGGCCTGCGTCATATTTAGTAATGTTTCTGAATCCAGCCCTGGATTTTCTTACCTATTTTTTAATCCATTTTTGCAAGCCGCAATTAGCTGAATTTACCATTGGAGCAATTCAGAGTTTAAATTTCTGGATTGTTTTTTGTATCAGTTATTTGTTTGTGCGTGAAAATGAAAAAACTAATCCAGTATTATTTTCGCTGATAATCGCTGTGATTAGCATGTATGCGCCCGTCGCTGTTTTTGAAATTGGTATGTTTAATGGTGATACTATTGTCAGCCTATTTGTCTTGATGGCGGTATATTTGCAAATCAATCTATTGCAAGGATATGGCAAATCGGGTGAGTTGAATAAAGCAAAATTAATCATGAGCGGAATATTTCTTGGAATAGGAGTGGGGCTTAAATTAACGTCTGGCATTTATTTAATCGGTTTTGTGATTGGTTTTTATTTTACTCCGTTGCAATTACAAACACGGTTATTTGCAGCTTTGGTATGGGGACTTAGTGCAATTGTTGGAATATTGTTGTCTTCCGGATATTGGATGCTGCATTTGTGGGATAAATATCAAAATCCATTTTTCCCTATGTTGAACCAGTTTTTTCATTCACCTTATTTTGATAACAGCAATTTTACAGAATCGTTTTATTATCCAGCTACATTCTTACAGGCAATATTTTATCCTTTTTATTTTTCCGGTAACGGACACATGATTTCCCCTCATCCATTCGTGGATTATCGTTTAGCAATCGTTTATGCACTCTTTATCATTAGTGGAATAGTATGGTTTTTGACTAAGACAAATCGCGATAAACCTAATTATGTATTATCCTGGTTTTTTCCTTTCTTTATAAGTTCCTATGTGGTCTGGGAATATGTATTTTCTATTGCTCGTTATTATGTGCCGTTGGAAATGTTGACGCCTATTACGATTTATTTATTAATTCGTTATTTGCATGCCAAGTTCACTGCAGAAAAGCAAATTATGCTAGTGTTTGTGATGTCCTCTTTCCTGTGTCTGATTTATATCTTTGCCGAAAATTTTAAAATTGCATTATCAATATTTGCATTTTGGCTTTTATATATTGGATTAAATCAGTTTCATGCTATTAAAAAAATCCCGGTAAATTTACAATTGATGTGTATTATATTCGGGACATTGGCAGTGACGTTTAGCCCAATGTCACAAGTTAAACTGTTATCTTTCCAAAATGGTAAAACCTATTTTAACGTGCAGCTGCCGACTGAAATATCAGCTATTCCAAATGCGTTGGTATTAATGTCAACGTTCAATTATACGCATAGCATTCCAAGGCATTATATTGCCCTAGTGCCAACTAGCCCTTCACCAATAACAATGGGAAATAAATTATTAACTTATCTAATTCCTTCTTTTCCGGAAGGTTGGCGGTTTGCAGGTATCACTGAGACTGATCCGGATAATAAAAGAAACTCACCGGTGTATTATGTGGTTACCCAGGAATTAAAAACACGCGTAGATAAATATCAGGGGCCTATGTTTTTGCTGGGTAGCAAAATGAATATGAGCACCTTTTATGATTTGGCTAAGGCACTGGGATTGCAGGCAGCTGGAAAATGTTTGTCGGTTTTTAGCGATAGAACAAGGCTTGAATTGATTCAATTAAAAAATAATCCATTTCATTTTTTATTTAATGAGAGTGATTTTATGTTGCAGCTTTGTCCGGTAAAGCCCATGGCCATTCAGGTATTATCCAAAAAAAGTCAGCCAAATTAATTCGGCATTTAATGCGATAATGATAAATGAAATTGTGTAGGCAATAAGTTTAGTTAATTTCCCGTTCACTAACGCGCCCATTTTAGCTTTCTCACCCGTGAATTGAATTAAAGGGATCATGGCAAACGGCAGCTGAAAACTAAGTATTACTTGGCTTAAGATTAACAACATAGTGACTTTGCTTTCGCCAGCCAGTGATATCACTAAAATGGCTGGGATAATAGCCACAGTGCGGGTTAACAAGCGGCGCTGCCAAGGCTTAATTCTAAATTCTAAAAATCCTTCCATGACAATCTGCCCGGCAAGAGTTCCGGTGAGTGATGAATTTTGTCCTGACGCAAGTAGAGCAAATGCAAACAGTGTGCTGGCTATACTGGTTCCGAGAATGGGACTTAATAATTTATAAGCATCAGATAAATCTGCTACTTCTTTTAAGCCGTGATGATTAAATGCTGCTGCTCCAAGAATAATGATTGCGGCATTAATGAAGAAAGTAAAACATAAAGCTATCGTTGAGTCTATCAAGGAATAACGCAGCGCTTCTTTTTTTCCGGCTTCGTCTTTATTAAACGCGCGTGTGTGAATAATGCTGGAATGCAAATAAAGATTATGGGGCATGACAGTTGCGCCTAATATGCCTATGGCGCCATATAACATTTCTTGATGTGTCAAAATATTTAATTGCGGGATGAATCCGTAAGCGGCTTCTTTCCATAATGGCTGCGCTAAGAAAATCTCATAAGCAAAACAAGCAGCAATGGTAATAATTAAGGTAATGACAAATGCTTCAATAATACGAAAGCCAAAATTCTGCATGGCTAACACTAAAAATACATCTAAGGTTGTTAATAAAATTCCATAAATGATAGGCATGTTAAATAATAATTTTAATGCGACTGCGCAGCCTAATACTTCTGCGAGATCGCATGCCGCAATTGCAATCTCGCATATCAACCAAAGTGCTGCTGCTGTGGAAGGAGAGTAATGATCGCGGCAAGCTTGCGCCAAATCGCGGCCGGTTGCAATACCCAGTTTGGCAGAAAGCGCTTGTAAGAAAATCGCGAATAATGTGCTGATTAAAACAATGCTTAATAATGCGTAGCCAAACTTAGAGCCTGCACCTATGCCTGTTGCCCAATTGCCTGGATCCATATATCCAACCGCAATTAAATAGCCGGGACCCGCGAAAGTTAAAATCTTTTTTAGTGCCGATGCGTTAGTAAAAACGGGGATGCTGCCGTGAACTTCGGGTAAAGAAGGTAGTGTTAATTCGCGCCGCCACCCAATGGGTATTTCTGAGTTAGTCTGCATATTACTTTAATCGCAGCAAATAAGGTGTAACAAGCGTATTTTTTAAATCTTTAAGCGGTTCACCCGGTTTATTTTCACCTGCGAATTTTGTGAGTGCGGCATTGCGCACAGAGTTGGGGAAGAATCCAGTTGCAACGGATAGTGATACTTCTGGTGAAGGATTTGCATTAGGAAAAAATGCAATCACTTCGAAATCTTCGGGTGATGTATTGATAAATGTGTGCAGTACACCGACAGGTACAAAAATATAATCTAGATGCCCAACTTTAAACGGTGTCGGTTCAATTCCCGAAATAATAATATGAAATTCGGCTTGTCCTTTGGTAACGACATATAATGTTGCAGAATCTGGATACCAAATTGGATCGCGTGCAATATTATGTTTTAATCGCGCACGTAATAACGAGATATTTTCTAAAATATCCCAGTTATCTTTTATCGCCCAAACGACTGAACCCATGTCAGGATTTTCAAATAAGGGTGGTGTTGCAGCTAAATTAAAGCCATACGGACTGCCAGTTTGTACGCGTGTGACATCTTGATTAACTGGATAAGCGCCCACTAAAGGATTGGTGTCAACGCCAACCCATTTACGTAATTCTGCATGCGGAGATGTATACACGTCACGGATTGCAACGGGTATACCATTAAATGCTACAGGTAAATCCATATCGCCAGGTTTAGAGGAGCTGAATCCCACAGCAAGCACAGCTTTTTCTTTACCCACATTATTAAGTGAGTGCAAAGCGCCTTGCGGAATAAACCAGCACATGCCAGCAGACACCGTGAACATTGCCGTTTCACCAGCAGAACGCCAAATTAATACTTCAATTTCACCAGATACCACGTAACCTACTTCAGAAGCATTGGGATGCCAATGCGGAACGCGCATGCATTCTTCCCAAATTTCTAAAGCATAGGAGGTGATGTTTTCGAGTGCGGAGAAATTATCTCTATCAACAATATAGGCTGAGCCAGAGTTTTTAATATTGGTAGGAGAAATTACTTTTTTTGTTGGTAAGTAGAATGCAGTTGTCTTAGTTGGGTTATCCATGACACTCTCCAATCCCTATGTAATTATTATATCACTGCTCATGGGGGAGTGGGTTGCTGAGGGTCGTTTCGTTTGTGATCGATCGCAAGGCTAAACGATATATATTGATTATTATTTATTCATAACAAACGTCATATGTAATGGAACTTAGAATGCTCTAAATGAGAGTAAAACTGGTATTATATTGATTTTATGTAAGGATGTTTTATCTAATGGAATCACCAGCTGCAAAGCCGCCGCATCATACCAAAATCAATCAACGGTTAAGTTTTTGGCTTGGGATTTTTGCTGTGGTCATCATCGCGGGTTTTTATCATTTAAAAGCATCTTGGCAAAATTCTTCTGCAAATAAAAACCAAGCTTTAAAAGTTGTTACCTCCACCGCTAAACAAAGCGATGTGCCTGTTTACTTAAATGCTTTAGGTTCAGTTGTACCAACTAATTCTGTCATTGTTAGAACGCAAGTGAATGGCCAATTAATTAATGTTTTTTTTAAGGAAGGCCAAGATGTTAAAAAAGGCGATTTATTAGCTGAGGTTGATCCCAAGACTTATCAAGCACAAGTAATGCAGTACATGGGGCAATTAGAGCGTGATAAAGCATTATTAGCCAATGCCCAAACTGATTTAAAACGTTATCAAAATCTTTGGAAGCAAGATTCAGTTTCACAGCAAACAGTTGAAACACAGAAATCGCTTGTAGCGCAATATAAAGGAGCAATACAGACCGATTTAGGTTTAATTGAAAATGCAAAAGTCCAATTAGGTTATACCAAAATTATTTCACCTATAGACGGCCGAGTCGGATTAAGATTAGTTGATGTGGGTAACATTGTGCAAACATCCGATGCGAATGGAATAGTTGTTATTAACACACTAAATCCAATTACGGTTGTATTTTCAATTCCGCAAGATGATATCCCTGATGTAATGGAAAATTTTTCTCCTGACCAAGGGTTGCTGACACAAGCATATGATAGACAGCAAAAACGCTTATTAGCGACTGGCAAACTGATAACAGTGGATAACCAAATTAATTTAACGACAGGAACCGTAAAGCTTAAGGCGGAGTTTAACAACAATAAAGGCATCTTATTTGCAAACCAGTTTGTGAATGTAAAATTACTGATAAAGACTTTATTCAAGGCTGTTGTAATTCCCACTGAGGCAATTCAATACACGCCAAGCGGTGCGATTGTTTATGTGGTCAACAATGACCAAACAGTTAAATCCACTGCAATTCAACCTGGCATAACGACGGGCTTAAATACGGTAGTACAATCCGGAATACGCTCTGGACAAGTTGTTGTAATAGAAGGTGCGGATAAGCTGCAAGATGGAGCGCATGTCAAAGTCGAAAATAATGTTTCGCAAACTGCATAGGTAATTAAACTTTAATGAATTTATCTGCGCCATTTATTAATCGTCCAATTGCTACTTCATTAATGATGTTAGCAATATTAATGACAGGTATTTTTGCTTATCAATTACTCCCAGTATCTTCTCTGCCGGAAGTTGAATATCCCACCATTCAAGTTGCGACGTTTTATCCAGGTGCTAGTCCGGAAGTCATGGCATCCTCAGTCACCGCGCCATTAGAGCGCCAATTGGGACAAATGCCTGGTTTAAATGACATGACATCTTCAAGCTCCAGCGGTTCGTCGATTATTACTTTGCAATTTGCATTAGATATAGCATTAGATGTTGCAGAGCAAGAAGTGCAGGCTGCTATTAATGCAGCATCAGGTTTTTTACCGGATGGTTTGCCCAATCCGCCAATTTATAACAAAGTTAATCCAGCCGATGCTCCCATTCTAACGCTAGCGTTAACTTCCAATCTTTTACCATTACCTAAAGTGGAGGATTATGCAGAAACACGTTTAGCGCAGAAAATCTCACAATTATCAGGTGTTGGTTTGGTTAGCATAAATGGCGGACAACGACCAGCCGTGCGCATACAGGCGAATCCTACCGCATTATCTGCGTATGGGTTGAGTTTGGAATCCATTCGCACCGCAGTAGATACCGCCAATGTAAATGCTGCAAAAGGGAGCTTTGATGGTTCACGATTAGCGTACGTGATTAACTCTAATGATCAGCTCTTATCAGCAGAAGAATACAAACCATTAATCCTTGCTTATAAAAATAATGCCCCCATTAGATTAGCCGATGTTGCGTTGGTAACTGACGGTGTAGAAAACACTGAGCTTGCTGCTTGGATGAATACTAAACCTGCGGTGATTGTTAATATACAACGTCAGCCAGGGAGTAATGTTATTAGCGTGGCTGACAACATAAAAAAATTATTACCGCAGTTGCAGTCAACTTTACCAAGTGATATCAAAGTAAGCATCATTACGGATAGAACAATAACTATTCGCGAATCTGTCAAAGATGTGCAGTTTGCATTAATCCTCGCGGTTATTTTAGTGGTTTTGGTTATCTATGCCTTCTTGTGTGATTTGTCCGCAACCATAATTCCAAGTTTAGCAGTTCCTATCTCGTTGATAGGAACATTTGCCATGATGTATTTGCTGGGTTTTAGTCTGAATAATTTAAGTTTAATGGCTTTAACAATCGCCACTGGTTTTGTCGTTGATGATGCGATTGTCATGATAGAAAACATCGCGCGCTATGTAGAAAATGGCGAGCATGCTTATAGCGCGGCTTTAAAAGGTGCCAAGCAAATTGGATTTACAATTTTGTCGCTGACGGTTTCGTTAACTGCGGTGTTAATTCCATTATTATTTATGCAGGATATTATTGGAAGGCTATTTAGAGAATTTGCTCTCACGTTAATAATTGCGATTTTAATTTCAGCATTTATATCGCTTACGTTTACACCCATGTTATGTGCTCGGCTGTTGAATTTATCCAAACAAAGAAATGTGAGCAAGTTCGAGCGCAAGTCGCATGATATTCAAGAAAAAGTTCTAAATAAATATAAGCAAACCCTAGAATGGGTTTTTGCCCATCAAGTATTCGTGTTAATGTTATTTTTTATAACATTCGCTATTACTTGTGCCGCAACATTTTTTATACCTAAAGGGTTTTTTCCGGTTCAAGATACGGGTGTCATTCAAGGGATCACCCAAGCATCAGAATCCATATCGTTTGATGCAATGTCTAAGTATCAGCAAGAGTTAGCCAAAGTAGTTTTGCAAGATCCTGCTGTTGATAATTTGTCATCATTCATCGGAATTGATGGCACGAATATTACTTTAAACAGCGGCCGAATGTTGATTAATTTAAAGCCCCTGAATAAGCGGAATGCGAGTGCGAGTGATGTGATTCTTCGTTTACAGCCTGAGCTCAATAAAATACATGGCGCAAGATTATTTATGCAGCCAGTGCAAGATTTATCAATTGAAACTCGAGTGAGCCGCACACAATACCAATTCAGCGTTGGGGCAACGCATGCGGAAGATGTTGATAAATGGTCGGCAATATTATTAGAAAAGTTTAATGCTTTACCAATTTTAAAAGATGCTGCCAGTGATCAGCAAAATCTTGGTTTGCAAACAATGATTACCGTTAATAGAGATACGGCCTCCCGCTTAGGTATAAATATGCAGTTAATTAATGACATTTTATATGATGCGTTTGGGCAGCGCCAAATATCAACTATGTTTACTCAGAGAAACCAATACCATGTTATTTTGGAAACACTGCCTAATCTCCAGCAAGGCCCGCAAACATTAGACAACATTTATATTAGTTCCACCGTTGTGAATAGTGCAGATGCGTCTGCGCAGTCTGGACCCGTTCCGTTAAGTAATTTTAGCACCCTCACGCAAAAATCGGGCCCTTTGCTTATTACGCGGCAAAAACAATTTCCTTCTGCCACGCTCTCATTTAATTTAGCTCCAGGCGTTTCACTAGGAAACGCTATTAACAATATTCATGCTATTGAAAGCGCGTTAAATATACCGGCGAATGTTCAAACAAATTTTGAGGGTTCAGCAAGAATATTTGAAGAATCACTCGATAATGAAGGGTGGTTAATTTTAGCAGCTATATTTGTTGTATATATTGTCTTGGGTGTTTTGTATGAAAGTTATATTCATCCTCTTACCATTCTTTCTACGCTGCCTTCAGCAGCGATGGGTGCACTGCTCGCGTTATATTTATTTAACAGACCGCTCAGTATTATTGCCCTGATCGGTATTGTGCTGCTGATAGGTATAGTCATGAAAAATGCAATCTTAATGATAGATTTTGCCTTAGAGCAAGAACGCGTTTACAACAAAACGCCGCTTGACGCCATTCGTCAAGCTGCATTGTTGCGTTTTAGACCTATCATAATGACGACGATGGCGTCCTTGCTGGGTGCAGTACCATTGGCATTAAGTATGGGCATGGGGTCAGAATTACGGCAACCGCTAGGTATTGCTATTATTGGCGGATTGCTTATTAGCCAATTATTAACGTTGTATACTACCCCCGTTATTTATCTCAGCTTCGATGCTTTGGCTAGAAGATGGGGTATTACCAGTGCTTTAAATGTTCCGGTAATAAATGAGGAATAAGATGAATTTTTCCTCACTATTTATTTCAAGACCCATTGCTACAACATTATTAGCTGTCGGCCTTGTTGTTGCTGGTGTTATTGCATTTAAATTATTACCTGTTGCACCTTTGCCTCAAATAGAATTTCCAACAATATCAGTACAAGCATCGTTACCCGGTGCTAGTGCTGAAATCATGGCAACCTCGGTTGCCACACCGTTGGAATCTTTTTTAGGACAAATTGCAGGTGTCACCCAAATGACTTCATCTAGCTCATTAGGATCGTCACGTGTTTCTTTGCAATTTGATTTATCACGCGATATTGATGGCGCGGCACGCGATGTGCAAGCAGCATTAAATGCGGCAAGAAGCAAGCTGCCAACCAATTTGCCAAATAATCCTACCTATAGAAAAGTAAATCCTGCTGATGCGCCGATTATGATTATTGCGCTTACTTCAGATGTGTATTCAAGGGTTGAAATGTATGATGCGGCATCCACTATTTTGCAGCAAAAGTTGGCGCAAATTGAAGGTATAGGTCAAGTGTTTGTAGGCGGCGGTTCTTTACCAGCTGTGCGTGTTGAGATAAACCCAACCATACTGAATAGCTATGGAATAGGTTTAAATGAAGTGGCTAATACCTTGCGCGCAGCTAATTCAAACCTTGCCAAAGGCAGGCTGAATAATGGCGCAATCACATCAACGATACAGACCAACGATCAAATTTTTACAGCCAGCCAATATCGTCCGATTATTATTGCCTATAAAAATAATGCTCCGGTGCATGTTTCAGATGTGGCAGAAGTAACTGATTCGGTAGAAGACTTGCGAAATGTTGGGTTGGCCAACGGGAAACCCGCGGCATTGATTATTTTATTTAAACAACCTGGCGCAAATGTCATTAAGACGGTTAAAACCGTGCGTGACTTGCTGCCGGAATTAAAAGCTTCCATTCCTTCCCGCATTGATATGACAGTCATGATGGATAGGACGCAAACAATAGAAGCCTCACTGCATGATATTGAGATTACCTTGATCATAGCAATGATATTGGTAATTTTGGTGACGTATTTATTTTTAGGCAGTTTTCGCACAATGGTGATTCCTGCCGTTGCAGTGCCACTATCTTTGTTGGGCACATTAGTTGTCATGTTTTTAATTGGTTATAGCTTGGATAATTTATCTTTATTAGCATTGACTATTGCTACAGGTTTTGTTGTGGATGATGCGGTCGTCGTATTGGAAAATATAACCAGACATTTGGAAATAGGAAAAGATGCGATTACTGCAGCTTTAGATGGTACTAGAGAAGTGGGTTTTACGGTGTTATCCATGAGTTTATCGCTGATCGCGGTTTTTATCCCAATTTTAATGATGGGAGGAATAGTTGGAAGATTATTTAAGGAATTTTCGGTCACATTGGCTATAGCAATTTTAGTTTCACTGGTTGTTTCTTTAACCGTCACTCCCATGATGTGTTCGCGCATATTAAAAAAATCTAGTATAAAAAAAAATAGTGGATTATTAGAAAGATGGGGAATTCATAATTTTTATAGCAAAACTCTTGCTTGGTCACTTAACAATTCTGGCTTAATGCTTGCACTGACTTTTTTAACCATTGGCTTGAATATCTTATTATTTTTTATTGTGCCAAAAGGTTTTTTCCCGCAACAAGATACTGGCCGCATAACAGGCTCTATTCAAACCGAACAGAATATTTCGTTTCAAGCACAGCGTGATAAATTAACCAAGTATGTAGATATTTTACAAAAAGATCCTGGTGTGCAAAATGTCGTAGGATTTGTTGGCGGAGGAGGGCCTGGTCCAGGTTCTGGTTCAATATTTTTGACATTAAAGCCAATGAGTGAAAGAAAAGTCTCTGCCGATATGATTATCAACCGGCTGCGGGAAAAATTAAATGCAGTGACTGGTTCAAGTTTATTTTTGCAATCCGCGCAGGATTTAATAATCGGCGGGCGTCAAGGCGGCGCGCAATTCCAATATTCAATTTCAGCGGATAATTTACAGGATTTAAATCTATGGGCGCCGCGCATTATGGAAAAGCTCAAGAAAATTGATGGGATAGCAGACATAAATAGTGATGCGAGAGATAATGGTTTGGAAATGTTTGTTGATGTAGACCGCGATGCCGCGCAACGCTTTAGTATTACTTCTAATCAAATTGATAACACATTGTATAGCGCGTTTGGCCAGCGCCAAGTTTCAACCATGTATAGAGCCATGAATCAATACCATGTGATCATGGTGGCTGCCCCGCAATTTTGGCAAAACCCGGAAACATTAAATGATATTTATGTGGCATCCTCCAATGGTACGGTAGTGCCATTGTCGGTATTCGCGCAATTCAAACCGTCATCAACTTTGCTTGCTGTGCATCACCAAGGTCAGGCGCCCTCGGCTACATTATCATTTAATTTATTGCCTGATGTTGCTTTAGGCGATGCGATCAATGCAGTGGATGCCGCTGTTAAAAACATGAATTTACCACCTTCTATTACAGGTTCATTTCAAGGAACAGCGCAAGCATTTCAAGCATCGTTAGCAAATGAGTTGTATCTCATTCTTGCCGCTTTAGTCGCCGTATATATTATTTTAGGAATGTTATATGAGAGTGTTATTCACCCTATTACGATTCTTTCTACTTTGCCATCAGCCGGAGTAGGGGCTTTATTTGCGCTTATTATCTGCGGCCAGCAATTAAGTATTATTGCCTTTATAGGAATTATTTTATTAATTGGTATCGTGAAAAAAAATGCCATCATGATGATAGATTTTGCTTTGCAAATTGAACGCAGTGAAAACAAATCATCTGCGGAAGCAATTTACACTGCGGCAGTGATGCGCTTTAGACCTATCATGATGACAACCATGGCGGCATTATTAGGTGCGTTACCATTAATCATAGGATTTGGTTTGGGCGCAGAGATCAGGCGCCCGTTAGGTATCGCTATTGTGGGTGGATTAATCATGAGCCAACTGCTTACCATCTACACCACACCTGTTATTTATTTAGCGTTAGATCGATTATCAAAACGTAGATATTTTACTTTGTCCAAAACAATATATGAGAGATAAAATGAAACTCCTGAAAGTGGTAGTGTGTCTGTCTTGTATTTTATTAACTTCGTGTGCGGTTGGGCCTAATTATGTGCGTCCAAGCGCTCCTGTGACAGCTAAATTCAAGGAAATGAAAAAGGATTGGAAAGTAGCAACCCCAAAAGATTTAACATATAGAAATGAATGGTGGCGAATATATCAAGATGACACATTAAATGCATTAGAAAATAGATTGAATCATGCTAATCAAAATATTGTTAATGCGTTTTATAATTACCAACAAGCTTGTGCACAAGTTGCAGAAGCAGGGGCAGCTTTTTTCCCAACGTTGAATGGCGCCGCCAGTGTTGAAAGACAAAAATCAGGGGGAGGAGGAAGCAGCAGTACTATTGCTATTTCGGATTCTTCTGGCAATGTGACCAATATCAGCGGCGGAAGTAGTGGTGGTAATATTAAAACAGTTAATCAAATTACTTTTAATGCGGCTTGGGAGTTAGATATTTGGGGTAAGGTAAGAAGAGAGGTGGAAGCAAGTGCGGCAAATGCACAAGCTAATGCTGCATTATTAGCCGCGACTCGGTTATCCATGCAGGCTTCTCTCGCGCAATTTTATTTTCAATTACGCGGCATAGATGCAGATCAGCGCTTGTTGAATGCCACCGTTGAGAGTTACCAAAAAACAGTTAAGTTAACCAAAAATCAATATGAGACAGGGATAGTTGCCCGTGCCGATGTTATCCAAGCGCAAGCATTATTAGAAGGAGCGCAGTCACAAGCGCTTAATATTGGAATTTTACGTGCTCAATACGAACATGCGATTGCTGTATTAATGGGTATTCCGCCAGCCGCATTAACCATTAAGCCCACTAACACGCGTGTGAAGCCTCCGCTTATACCGGTGATGGTGCCTTCCGCATTGTTAGAAAGACGCCCTGATATCGCTCAAGCAGAACGATTAATGGCGCAAGCGAATGCGCAGATTGGCGTTGCTGTAGCTGCTTATTTCCCTACGGTAGATTTGGTGGGTGCAATCACAGGAAGAGGAACGGGTTTAACTCACTGGTGGTCTCTGCCAGTCACGGCTTGGTCGTATGGCGGTCAACTCTCGCAATTAATCTTGGATGGAGGGTCGCGTCGCGCAGCTGTTGCGGCAGCAAAAGCCAATTATCATGCGACAGTAGCTGCTTATAGGCAAACGGTGTTAACTGCATTTCAAGATGTTGAAGATAATCTTGCTAGTTTACGAATTTTAAACCAACAAATTGCTGTGCAGCGTGAAGCGGCTTTACATGCAAGAAAAGCATTAGACATCGCCAATAATCAATACAAAGCAGGAATTGCGCCATACGTCAATGTATTGGTTGCGCAAGTCCAAGCGCTATCAGCGGAAAAAAATGAAATAGATATTAATTATCAGCGCATGACAGCTTCAGTTGCATTGATAAAAGCATTAGGCGGCGATTGGGATGGGTTAATGTGTGCGTGATTTATTTGGGATTAGTTTCTAAAGAAAAATTATTATCAATATAATTGCGTATTTCATGAATTTTTTCACCCGCTAAATTGGCATGTTCGTTTATTTTGTTGATAGCGGATAAAAGTTGATTGTTGATTTCAGAATGGTTTTCTAATAAATGCAGGCAAGCGCTGACATAAGCATTGATAACCATTAGTGGTTGGCAAACCTCATGCAATAAACTAGAAATATCTTTTTTAAGTTGGCCAGACGATGAATTATCCACTTTAATCCTTAGGTTGTATTAAAAAAATCCAATAATTAAACAGCAACAGGCTATATTGAACTTAATTATGGAAAACCACAAGGATACCAATCCAAACTGCCTGATTGTCTTAATAAGGTAAACCGCAAATAAACATTCCAGAGTTTTTCCTATATTGTAAATGTTCTCGCGCAGGCCTGGCAAAAACAAAAGGAACTCTTATGACTCAGGAATTAAATGGGAAAAAAATTGCTATTTTAATAGCTAATGGATTTGAGCAATCGGAGATGACAGAACCAAAATCTGCTTTAGAGGAAGCAGGTGCTAGCGTGCAAATTGTTTCTCCTGAGGAAGGCAAGGTCAAAGGATGGAAGCATGATAAGTGGGCTGATGAATTCGATATAGATGTTGCACTTAAGGATGCGAATGCTGATGATTATCATGCGTTACTATTGCCAGGCGGTGTCATGAATCCTGATAAATTACGTTTAGATAAAAATGCAATTGATTTTGTGGCTGCGTTTGTAAATTCAGGAAAAGCCATCGCGGCAATTTGCCATGGCCCATGGATTTTAATTAATGCCAATGCAGTTGATGGTGTTAAAATGACTTCTTGGCCATCCATTAAAATTGACCTGGTGAATGGCGGGGCAAACTGGGTAGACATGCCAGTGGTGAGAGATGGGAAGCTAGTAACAAGCCGCAAGCCTGATGATATTCCAGTTTTTAATGAAGAAATGATTGCTTTATTTGCCGAATAAAAAAATCCGACTATTGCTCATGCGCTCAATAGTCGGATAAATTTCATTATAAATAGTTAGGGATTGGGATTTAGGCTATTTATAATGCATGTAACAAATAACATAACATATAATCATGCTTTTTCCTCCTAAGGCTATCCTTAATAATAAAAACCAATCAATTCATATCACAAAAATTTCTGGTGATAATTTTGGGTTTTTTTCCTTCGCCTAAGGCAAACCATAGCATTCGAGTAAAAATTTTGACTGCTATAATTCAAAATTCCTTATTAGTGAAATTAAGCTGCAATCTGATTTGGAATATTTAAATATTCTCGGCATTCTTAATTCGCTGAAAATTGATTAATGCTATGGATGCAACATAAATTCTTTTGCTAATTTTATATGTTTCGGCCTATTATCTTCTGGGATTGTTTGCCTAAAGGGATTAATCAATATTTATCATATTTCATCGCTTAAAGATAAAATCTCGTTTAAGTATTAACCAGAATTCATCTTTGTAGTCATCAATAGCTTGAAAGTTGCCAGGTAATTAAGAATTGCACAAATTATAAGCTATATTTTCTGAAGCTTATCGCTTACAAAGGAAAGTAAAATTTTTGCAGGCACTTTAGAAATAATAATGAAGTTCAATGAAGGAAATTATGTCTAGTAGAAAAAAAAGTTTATCGAAGAAAAGAGACACTAAGAATCCCTCAGTGATCTCCGGTGCTGAAAGTAAAAATGACCCTTCGGATGCAGGAGAAACTAACCCTCATATTATTGCTATCGGTGCATCAGCCGGGGGTCTGGAAACATTAAAAATTTTATTTACTTATTCGAAGCCATCTTCAAATATGGCCTTTGTGGTAGTCACGCATTTAAGTCATGATCATATTAGCTTGATGCCGGAATTATTGCAGCAATACACAAAAATGAAAGTAATGGCAGCAGTTGATAAACAAGAAGTTCTCGGCAATCATGTCTATGTTCTTCCGCCCAAAAAAATTATTTATATACAAAAAGGAATTCTTTATTTAACCGAGCAAAATTCTGATAACGATATTAACTTACCCATTGATTTCTTTTTACGCTCACTTGCAAACGACCAAGGCTCAAAGGCTATCTGTATAATTCTATCGGGTACTGGAAGTGATGGCACTATAGGTTTAAGAGCGTTGCATGAAAAAAATGGTTTGGTAATTGTGCAGACCGCTAGTTCAGCTAAATACGATGGAATGCCTAAGAGTGCTATTAATACTGGTCTAGTAGATTATATTCTGCCCCCCGAAAAAATGTATAGCTTTCTCAGTAAGTATCTTGAACACGTGCAAGATAAAAGTATTGATATTGAAAAAAGTATTTCCCAAGAAGTGAGTCAGGTTTTGTTACTTCTAAATGCACAGACTGGGCATGATTTTTCGTCTTATAAAACAAATACAATTTATCGCCGCATCCAAAAGCGTATGAATATTCTGCAGCTTGATACGGTTGATTTTTATATTAATTATTTACATAAATATCCAAGTGAAATTGAAATTTTATTTAAAGAATTATTGATAAATGTTACTAATTTTTTCCGGGATCCTCAGGCTTTCGAGGTTTTAAAAGAAAAATTAGAAAATATTTTAAAAACTAAATCCAAAGATTATAGTTTTAGAGTATGGGTTCCTGGCTGTGCTACAGGGGAAGAGGCATATTCTATCGCGATTATTTTGCAAG
>JADMIO010001193.1_pt1 | contig 31058 bp, 30 predicted proteins | sample 8958161 | NCBI WGS metagenome assembly JADMIO01 (sample SAMN16585339, study PRJNA669376) | soil metagenome | isolation source: Crop rotation soil | place: USA: Cullars Rotation, Alabama | collected 2011 | reverse complement strand
AGGTGAGCCAGTGTGATTACATTTGCGGCCTAACTGTGGCCAGTCCAGTTACGCTGGAGTCACTAGTATTTAGGTGACACTATAGAAGCGGCCGCGACAACTTGTCCACGTGGAATTCTAAGCTTAGGATCCCAATGTGCTGGAAAGCGCCATTCTTGGCGCAGGGCTCAAATATAGCCTAAGGGGCAGAAAAGCCAGCGACGAAGCAGGGTTTTTGCGCCGCCTTCCGGACCAAATCGGGCAATTCCCGCATATCGTCAAACACCAGCGCCGCCCCCGCGGCACGCAGCTTGTCGGCATAGCCGGGGCCGCAATGGCTGCCGCCATGGAAACCGAGCACAGTCATGCCCGCGGCGAGAGCGCCTTCGATGCCGGCGAGGCTGTCCTCGATTACGAGGCAGCGCGCGGGCACGGCCCCCATTTGCTCGGCGGCGAACAGAAACAGGTCCGGCGCCGGCTTGCCATTGGCTACCTGTACCGCGGAAAAAATGTGCGGCGCGAACCGGTCGTACAGACCGACATGATTAAGGCTTGTGCTGATCTTCTCCGGCGGCCCGCTTGATGCCACGCAGATGGGCTCTGCAATTCGTGCCAGCGTCTCGGCCATGTGAGGCGTGGCCTGCAACGAAACCGCAAACAGTCGGAAAATTTCTCCGTACACCTGGGAATGGAAATCGTCCGGCAGGCGCTTGCCCAACTCCGCCTCGACCTCGCGTATCGACTGACGCATTGAACGGCCGAGAAAGCGCTCGAGCACCTGCTCTTCGGTGATGGGATAGCCGTGGCGTGTCAGCGTTGCCGCATGCGCGCGGCAGGAAATTACTTCACTGTCGACCAGCACGCCGTCGCAATCGAAAATGACGAGATCAAGATGCACTGAAATAATACGCGCGATCAGGTTTTGTCGTCGTCGAGCGGAACACAGTAGAGCTCCAGCCGGTGATCGACCAGCTTGTAGCCGAGTTTTCGCGCGATCTCGGCCTGCAGCTTCTCGATTTCTTCCGAGGTGAATTCGATCACCTTGCCGTCGCGCAGATTGATCAGGTGATCGTGATGGCTGTCGCGCATCTGCTCATAGCGCGCGCGACCCTCGCGGAAATCGTGCCGTTCGATGATTCCGGCGTCCTCGAACAGTTTGACTGTGCGATACACCGTCGAGATCGAGATCTTGTCGTCGACCTTGACGCAGCGCCGATACAACTCCTCGACGTCGGGATGATCCTCGGCCTCCGCCAGCACGCGCGCGATGACGCGGCGCTGTTCCGTCATGCGCATGCCGGTGGCGGCACAGCGCGCCTCGATGCCGGTGGCCTTCGAGCTGGGCGACGAATGCGCGGACGAGGGTTTGAGTGCGGTCATGGACGGGCCCTTGAAGCGATGGCGGTGGTTTGCCATCAAGTGCAGCTTACGACAAGTCGCGCCGCATCAGAAGTGCATTCAACTGTTCCCCGCCGGGTTGCTTGTAATACCGCTCGCGACGGCCGACGACGCCGAATCCGGTCCTTTCATAGAGCCGTCGCGCCGGCGCGTTATTTTCCTCGACCTCAAGAAATATTGTACGGATGCCGCGGCCGGCGAGATGGCCGAGATGGGTCAGCAGCAGGTTGTTCGACAGGCCGCGGCCGCGGAAATCCGCATCGACCGCGATCGTCAGGATCTCGGCCTCGTCGGCGGCCATGCGCGACACCGCAAAGCCGATCACCTTGCGCCCGAGCTTGAGGCGATGCACCAGCGTGTTGCGTTCGCGCAGCATGACCTCGAACTCGCCTTCGCCCCAGCCGCGATGAAATGACGCGCCGTGCAATTGTGCGAGCCGCGCCGCATCGCGCAAAGCTGCCGGCTCGACAATGGCGGTGCCGCCGCTCCACCAGTCCGACAGCCAGCCCATCATGTCGCAGGTTGCTCGGCGGCGCGCGGCAGCGCATTGGCCGACGGCTTGGCATCGGGCGCGCGCAGATAAAACGGTCGCGGCGTTGCCACCGCCGGATCAACCGCGGCGGCAAGCCACGCCACCCAGATGATATCGGGCGCGGGCCGCGGCTCAATCTTGAACGGCGGCGGTGCGTCCTTCGGCCAGCGCGCAGCAATCATCTCCGCCGCGTTGCCGACCAGGTGCGGCGCGCCGAACTGCGATGCGGCGAGCGCTTCCTCGATCGGTGCGACGCGTGGCGTCACCAGCGAGCCGCCGTCGCTGCTGACGACTTGCAGATAAACATGATCATGCCGCGCATCGATTGCGGCGATGACGGGATGCTCGCCATGCTCGCTGACGACGGGTGCTGCATAGGCGGTCAGCGTAGTGACGCCGACCACGGGTTTTGCGGCTGCAAGGCCAATGCCGCGCGCGGCCGAAAGCCCGACCCGCAAGCCGGTGAAGCTGCCGGGCCCGGTGGTCGCAGCGATGCGGCCGAGCGCGTCGAAGCCGACGCCTGACTCCTTCATCACCCGCGCGATCAGCGGCATCAATGCTTCGGCATGGCCGCGCTTCATGGCCTGCGATTCCTGCGCGATCACCTTGGCGTTGCGGGTGTCGACGACGGCGGCAGCGCAGGCATCGAGCGCGGTATCGATGGCGAGGATCAGCATCGTGCAAGCCTAGAGCATCATGGCGCAGGTTTGAACGCCGCCTGGCCAGCCCCGAACAAGTTCGCCGATTTCTACCTCGGCGTTTTCTGCGCCAAACCTTCGCGCCCTTTTTCTGACGTTGGGCTGCGCAGGTACAACTACGGATATATCTAAGTTATTGAAAATACAGCACATTAAGGAAAAACTAACCAGCGGATGAGAGCTTCCCCCCGGGAAAATACGGGTCAATGGTGACCCGGACGATGCAGTTTTCGGCAACTCAAACCGAGCTCGTCCCCCAAAAATACTGAAGGGGTTTCAAGATGACTTTTTGGCGAAGCGACCGGGCAGCGCGCAACGCGCTGGCGCAAGCGGCCGCAATCAGCAAGTCCCAGGCCGTGATCGAATTCAATATGGACGGCACGATCATCATGGCCAACCAAAACTTCCTCGACGCAATGGGTTACCGGCTCGACGAAATCCAGGGCAAGCATCATTCCATGTTCGCAACGCCGGAGTTCCGCGACAGCGCGGAGTACCGCGCGTTCTGGGCCAAGCTCAACCGCGGCGAATTCGAAGCCGCCGAGTACAAGCGCCTCGCCAGGGGCGGCCGCGAGGTCTGGATCCAGGCGTCCTACAACCCGATCCTCGACAGCGCCGGCAAGCCCTGCAAGGTCATCAAGTTCGCCACCGACATCACGGCGCAGAAGTTTCGCAGCATAGAGGACGCCGGCAAGATCGCAGCGATCGGCCGCGCCCAGGCCGTGATCGAATTCAATCTCGACGGCACCATCCTCAATGCCAACGACAACTTTCTGGCCGCGGTCGGCTATTCGCTTGCCGAGATCAAGGGCCAGCATCATCGGATGTTCGTGGCAGCAGAGGAGCGCGACAGCGCCGCCTATCGCGATTTCTGGGCGCGGCTGGCGCGCGGCGAACTGCAGTCGGGTGAGTACAAGCGCTTCGGCAAGGGGGCTCGGGAGATCTGGATTCTCGCATCCTACAATCCGATTCTCGACGAGACCGGCAAGCCGTTCAAGGTCGTCAAGTTTGCGTCCGACGTCACCGAGGCGAAGCTGAAGACTGCGAATTTTTCCGGACAGATCGAGGCGATCGGCAAATCGCAGGCCGTGATCGAATTCGACATGACCGGCAAAATCCTGATCGCCAACGAAAACTTCCTCAATGCAGTCGGCTATTCGCTTGGCGAAATCCAGGGCCAGCATCACCGGATGTTCGTGGCGCAGGATGAACGGGAGAGTGCCGCCTATCGCGAATTCTGGGCGAGCCTCAATCGCGGCGAATTCCAGTCGGCCGAATACGGCCGCATCGGCAAGGGCGGGCGCAAGATCTGGATCCAGGCCTCCTACAATCCGATCCGCGATCTCAACGGCAAGCCCTACAAGGTGGTGAAATATGCGTCCGACACCACGGCGCAGGTGATCGCGCGCATGAAGAGCGAAGCGGTGCGCGGCATGATGGAATCGGTCGCCGCCGGCGCCGAGCAGCTCAACGCGTCGGTGCGGGAAATCTCCGAAGCGATGGTGAAGTCAAAGGACACCGCGTCCAATGCCGTCGATCGTGTCGAGGCCGCCGATCAGCAGGCGCAGCGGCTGAGCGCTGCGGCCGTCGAGATGGGCAACATCGTGCAGCTGATCGGCGCCATCACCGGCCAGATCAACCTGCTGGCGCTCAATGCCACCATCGAATCCGCGCGCGCCGGCGAGGCAGGCCGCGGCTTTGCGGTGGTGGCTTCCGAGGTGAAGAATCTCGCCAACCAAGCCAAGCAGGCCACCGACAAGATCGAGCACGAGATCGGCAACCTCAACGGCATTTCGTCCGACGTCGTCGGCGCGCTCGGCAACATCAAAAGTGCGATCCAGTCGGTGAGTGAATATGTGTCGTCAACGGCGGCAGCGGTCGAGGAGCAGAGCACGGTCACCGGCGAGATGTCCGCCAGCATGCGCCGCGCAGCGGAAGAGGCAGCGAGCATCGGGCGGGCGGCGTAGGGAAGTCGCTCTTGTGGTGACTTGGTCGGTCTCGTGTCCCGGACGCAGTGCAGCGCGCAGCGGTGCACTGCAGAGCCGGGACCCACACTTTCCAAATTGACGGATGGACCCCGGATCAGCAGCGCACCGCTTCGCGCTGCGCCGCATCCGGGGAACGCCTCACATTACATCGGCCGGACTTCGACCACGTCGGGCACGAAATGGCGCAGCAAGTTCTGGATGCCGTGCTGCAAGGTCGCAGTGGAAGACGGGCAGCCGGCGCAGGCGCCCTTCATGTTGAGATAGACGATGCCGTCCTTGAAGCCGCGGAAGGTGATGTCACCGCCGTCGTTGGCGACGGCCGGGCGAACACGCGTCTCGATCAGATCCTTGATCTGCGCGACCGTCTCGGCGTCATCGGGGTTGAAGAACTCGTCGGCCTCGTCCGACTCCTCGTCGTTGGCGGCGGAGCCGTCGGCGAGCAGCGGCGCGCCGGACATGTAGTGCTCCATGATGGCGCCGAGGATCGCGGGCTTCAGATGCTGCCAGTCGCCGTCCGCTTTCGTCACCGTGATGAAATCGGAACCGTAGAACACGCCGGCAACGCCGGGCACTTCGAACAGGTGTGCGGCGAGAGGCGAACGTGCAGCGGAATCGCGGCTGGAAAATTCCATTGTGCCGGTGTCCAGCACCAGGCGGCCGGGGATGAATTTGAGCGTGGCGGGATTGGGCGTGGCTTCAGTCTGGATGAACATGGTTTTCTCCGGCGTCGCCGGTTCAAGGCCGGCGCGTGAGTTGTGCTTTAGCAGATGGCGCTTCGTGGTGCACGGTCAAGGGGTGCAGGGCACCCATTTCCGCATTGCATCAACGACTTAAGACGCAGGCGGCTATGACAATCCGTCGATTTCCGCGTCCGACAGTGCCCCCGGGACGATAACCAGCGGAATCGGGAACGCGCCCACCGTCTTGGCCATGGTGGTAATGATCGGCCCCGGCCCCTCGGCGCCCGGATTGGCCGCCAGCACCAGCATCGAGATATCAGGGTCCTGGTCGATCACGTCGAGGATCTGCTCGCCCGGATCGCCTTCCCGGATCACCCGTTCCGGCGTGATGGCGGCAATGCCGTTGGCCCGTCCGGAGGCGCGGTCGAGTGCCTCGTTGGCGGCTTCGTGGGCTTCCGCGCGCATGATGTCGGCCACCCCCAGCCATTGCTGGTTCTGGTCCTCGGTCTCGATCACGCGCAGCATCACCACGCCGCCGCCGACCCGCATTGCCCAGCGGCTGGCATAGTACACCGCGCGGTCCCACTCCGCGGTGTCGTCAACAATGACAAGGCATTTTGGCTTGTGACCTGATTCGTAAGCGCGTCGCTGGCTGGTCATGCATGTCCCGGTGCTGCCAAACCGGTGCATGCTGCCACACTCCCTCTCGCTTTGGGAGAGGCAGGAATGGGTTCCGCGTCACGCCTGCTGGATAAACCCGATGATTTCCCTGGTCTTGCGCATGGTTTCGTCGGCAAGGACGCGTGCGCGGTTGGAGCCGTCGGCGAGGATCGCATCGACGTGGCCGGGGTCGGCAACCAGCCGCTTCATCTCGCCGGCGATCGGCGCGAGTTTTGTCACGCAGACTTCGGCCAGCGCGTTCTTGAAATTCGAGAACTGCCCGCCGCCGAAATCCTTCAGCACGTCCTGCTTGGAGATGCCGGCAAGCGCCGCGTAGATGCCGACGAGGTTGTCGGCTTCGGGGCGCGCCTCGAGTCCCTTCTCTTCGGTCGGCAGCGGCTCCGGATCGGTTTTCGCCCTGCGAATCTTCTGCGCGATGGTGTCGGCATCGTCAGTCAGGTTGATGCGCGAATTGTCGGAGGCGTCCGACTTCGACATCTTCTTGGTGCCGTCGCGCAAGCTCATCACCCGCGTCGCCGGCCCCGTGATCAACGGCTCCGGCAGCGGGAAGAACAGCCCGTCATTGGCGCCGTGATTGCGAATCGAATCGCCAAAGTCGTTGTTGAATTTCTGCGCGATATCGCGCGACAGCTCCAGGTGCTGCTTCTGGTCGTCGCCGACAGGCACATGCGTGGCGCGGTACACCAGAATGTCGGCCGCCATCAACACGGGATAATCGAAGATCCCGACCGAGGCGTTCTCGCGATCCTTGCCGGCCTTCTCCTTGAACTGCGTCATGCGGTTGAGCCAGCCCATGCGGGCGACGCAGTTGAAGATCCAGGCCAACTCAGCGTGGCCGGTGACCTGGCTCTGGTTGAAGACGATATGCTTGTTCGGGTCGATGCCGGCGGCGATGAAGGCCGCGGTGACTTCGCGGGTGTTGCGGGCGAGTTCGACCGGGCCGCCCCAGACATCCATGCCCATCGTGATCGCGTGCATGTCGACGACGCAATAGATGCAGTTGTGCGTGTCCTGCAGCTTCACGAAGTTGACGATCGCGCCGAGGTAATTGCCGAGATGCAGATTACCCGTCGGCTGCACGCCTGAAAAAACCCGTTCGACGAACGCCATGGTGATCAATCCCGAGAAATCGCTGGTTTCGCGGCGTCGTTTGCCATTTTGAGGCTATTTCCGCAAGTCGCGCGGGGCGCTCCTGATGGCGTTAACCGCCTCGCGCCAGCCGGTGACACCCAAAAGCTGCAGGGAAAGCGCATAAATCGCGATGCCGCCGCCGATCAGGACGGCCAGCGCTGCGGCCTGCACAAGGCTGCCGTGACCTGCGGCAGGGAGAAATCGCTGCACAAACCAGATGGCGGCAGCCATCACCAGCGCAGCAAGTACGATGCGCGGCAGCCTGCGGCGTGCCTCCGCGTCGATGGCGAACCCGAACCGGGTGGCGCCCTCGCGCATGAGACCGAGCGCGCTGCCCCAGGCGCCGAGCGCGATGCCGGCGGCGATTCCGTCCACGCCGAACAGATGCCCGAACAGGAAAGCGGTTGCGAGTGTCAGCGCGAGGCCTTTTGCGACCGCAATCAGCGGCGTCGTCGTGTTCTCACGTGCGAAGAAGGCAGGCGCCAGCGCCTTGAACAGCACATGGGCGGGCAGGCCGAGTGACAGCCAGACCAGTGCGCGCGCCGTGGACGCGGCATCAGATGCAGTGAACGCGCCATGCTCGAACAGCAGCCGCACGATCGGCTCCGCCAGCACAATCAGGCCAAGCGTTGCCGGCAAGGCGAGGCCGGCGGCAAGCTCAAGCGCGCGCGATTCGGCGTGTGACACGGCTTGCGCATCGCCGCTGCGCACAGCCCGCGACAATTCCGGAATCAGCACCGTGCCCATGGCGACGCCGACAATGCCGAGCGGCAGTTCGATCAGGCGATTGGCGAAATAGAGCCACGACACCGCGGATGGCGAGCTTGAGGCGATGATCGCGGCCGTCACCATCAACAGCTGCGGCCCGCTGCTGGCGATCATGCCGGGGATGGCCTTGGCGAAGAAGCCGCGCATCTCGGCATCGAAGGCAATGCGAAGCGGTGTCGCTCCTTCGCCACCGCGCAGCGCCAGCATCGCAAGCTGCAACAGGCCGGCGATACCGATGACGACAGCCATGATCATCGCGGCGAAGGCCGTGTCCTGCCGCCAGAGCAGCAATGCGATCATCACAACGATCAACGCAATATTGAACAGCAACGGCGAGAACGCAGTCAGCGCGTAGCGTCCTTGCGCATTCATGACAGCCATCAACACGGTCACAGGACCGGCGAAGGCGAGATAGGGCAGCATCAGCCGGGCATCCAGCACGGCCATCGCAAGCGCTTCGCCTCCGGCAAAGCCCGGCGCCAGCACGGCGATGACCAGCGGCATGGCGAGCGCAATCAGCGCGCTGCCCGCAATCAGCGCTAGGCTGACCGTGCCCAGCAGCTTTCCGGCAAAGGCGCTCGCCGCCGCAGCACCCTCACTGTCGCGCAACCGCAGCCAGGTCGGCACCAGCGCGGCATTCAGCGCGCCCTCGGTGAGCAGCCGCCGCACCACATTGACGAGCTGGAACGCCACCAGGAAGGCATCCGCCACGGGACCCGCGCCAAGCAGCGCCGCCACCATGGAGTCGCGCAGGAATCCGAGCAGCCGCGAGGCCAGCGTGCCGGATGAAACGGTGAGGAAGGAACGGATCATTCTGCCGTCTGGGCGAGATGGTCGAGAATGCGGGTGGCCGCCTGTTCGGCGGAGAGATGCGTCACGTCAAGCGTCAGACTGCCGGGAGTTCCGGGATCGAGCGGGGAGAAGTGTCTGACGTTGTCGATGGCCTCGATCGGGTCCGTCAGCTTGCGCCCGCGGCGCTCGGGGCTTTGGATGCGGCGCACCAGTTCGCCCTCGCCGCAGAGCAGGCGAATGGCAATGAAGCGCGCGGCGCGCCGCGTGGCGACGTCCCGGTATTGCTCGAACGCCTTGCGATCGGCGGGGTCTTCGTTCGCGCCGGCATAGGTGAAAATGAAACTGCGCTCGCGCGGCGCCAATGTCGCGATGGTCTCGAGCACGGCATCGCGCACCTTTGCCACCTGCGGCCAGACGGCCTCCGGCACCGCCGCCTCGCTCGTTGGCAGCAGCCGCAACACCGGGTCGTTGATCCAGTGATTGTCGATCACGGTGGCCTCGACACGCCGGGCCAGTTCGCGCGCGATCGTCAGCTTGCCGGCGCCCGGAAAACCGACCAGGCAGATGATCCATCCGCTTGTTGCTGCGTTATCGGGGGAAACCCGGTCCATCCGTGAAGCATAGCCAAACACGGCTTGAGCCGCGAGCCTTGCTGTCGTGCGGGCGAACGTGATAACCGCGACCCCGCAGTTTGACAGCAGGACAGGGTTAATGGCTGAGGCAAAATACGACGTGCTCGGGATTGGGAATGCGATCTTCGATGTGCTGGTGCGCACCGACGAAAAATTTCTCGCCGATCACGGCATGACCAAGGGCGGCATGGCGCTGATCGACGAGGCGCGAGCGGCCTCGATCTACCGCGACATGGGCCCGGCCACGGAAATGTCGGGTGGTTCGGCCGCCAACACCATCGTCGGCCTCGCCAGCCTTGGTGCGCGCGCGGCCTTTGTCGGCAAGGTCAAGGACGACCAGATCGGGAAACTCTACAGCCACGACATCCGCGCCGCCGGCGCGACCTACCAGACCAGGCCCGCATCCAGCGGCCCCGCCACCGGCTGCTCCTACATCCTGGTGACGCCGGACGGCGAGCGCACCATGAACACCTATCTCGGTGCCGCGCAGGATCTGACGCCGGCCGACATCGACCCCGAGCAGGTCGCAGCCTCCGGCATCGTCTATCTCGAAGGCTATCTCTGGGACCCAAAGAGCGCCAAGGAGGCCTTTGTGAAGGCCGCCACCATCGCGCACGGCGCTGGCCGGCAGGTGGCGCTGACCCTGTCGGACGCCTTCTGCGTCGACCGCTACCGCGATGAATTTCTGGAGCTGATGCGCAAGGGCACGGTCGATCTGATTTTCGCCAACGAGGCCGAACTGCACTCGCTCTACCAGACTTCGGACTTCGACACCGCGCTCAAGCAATTGCGCGCCGACACCAAGCTCGGCGTTGTCACCCGCAGCGAGAAGGGCTGCGTCGTGGTCTCGCAAGACGGCGTGGTCGCGGTGCCGGCGTTCCCGATCAAGGAGCTGGTCGACACCACGGGTGCGGGCGACCTGTTCGCCGCCGGTTTCCTGTTCGGCCTCGTGCGCAACGCGGGCCATCACAACGCAGGTCGCTTCGGCGCGCTGGCGGCCGCTGAAGTGATCCAGCACATCGGCGCGCGGCCGGTCGCCTCGCTGAAGCAGCTGGCGCAGCAGAACGGGCTGCCGGTGTAGACCATTTGGCGCATTACATTTTTGTCACGTGCCGGAGCGTGACCGTGAATTGCCTTTGAAATGTCGGCCGGATAGCTTTCCCCCTAACAAAGGGGAGGTCCGGGGGTGTCTCCAGCGCGGAAGTTTCGACCCGTTCGGGGTCTCCTCCTGTCGTCACTCCTGACGGCCTTTGTGCTTGCTTCTCCGCTCTCCGCCCTGGCTGACGATCTGTCGGACTGCACGGGCGCCGCGATCGAGAAAGTGGAGGCCGCCTGCAGCGCCATCATCGGCGACACTGCGCGACCGCAGGCCGATCAGGTCAAGGCGCTGTCTAACCGCGCGCGCGCCTATCTCGGCAACGGGAAGATCGACCTTGCGTTTGCGGATGCGGAAGCCGCGCTCAAGCTTGACGAGAACTCGGTCCTTGCGCTGCAGATGCGCGGCAGTGTCCACCATCGCAGGAATAATCTGGACGCCGCGAAGGCCGATTACGACCGCGCGCTGCAGCTCAATCCGAAGAATATCTTCGCGCTGATGAACCGCGGCAACCTCTATGTGCAGCAACGGAAGTGGCCGGAGGCGCTGGCCGACTACAACGACGTCATGGCGATCAGGCAAGACATTGCGCCGGCCTATGCCGGGCGCGGCCGCGTCAATCTGGAAACCGGGCAGGTCGACAACGCGCTGAAGGATTTCAATCAGGCAGTCGCGATCAACGCCAATGTGCCCAACGTGTACTTCTGGCGCGGCCTGGCCTGGCGCCGCAAGGGCAACATCGATCGTGCGCTGGACGATATCGCGCGGGCTCTTGTGCAGGCGCCGAGCGGCGATTTCGGGCCACTGCTCGTGCGCGGCCAGATTTACAGCGCCAAAGGCGACTATACGCGGGCGATCGCCGATTTCGATGCCGTACTGGCGCTGGTGCCCGACAATGCGCAGGCCAAGGAGCTGCGGCAGTCGGCACTTGCGATGCAGGCCGAAGTCGCGAAGGCGCGCGATAACCCGGCGCAACCGGCAGCTCCCGCGCCGCCGGTCCTATCATCTCCGGCTGCGCCGAATCCGTCCGCGTCGGGCGTCGGCGGTGCACCGACCCCCGCACCATCAGCGGCAGCCAAGCCGGCGAACCCACTGGTCGGACGCGCGGCGGTGATGATCAGCGAAGGCAAGGTGCGCGAGGCAGTCCCGCTGCTCGACCAGGCTGTGGCTGCCGATCCCCGCGACGCGCTGGCGCTGAAGATGCGCCTGATCGCGCACGGCAAGCTCAACCAGCTCGCCGAAAGCCGTATCGACCTCGACGAACTGATCAAGCTCAGTCCCAACGATGCGTCGCTGATCGGCTCGCGTGGCGTGCTGATGGTCGGCATGAAGCAGGTCGGCGAAGGGGTAGCCGAAGTCGAGCGCGCAGTCGCGCTCGACCCCAACAGCGCGCCGGCCTATGTCAGTCGTGGCATCGTCAAGCGCATGCTCGGAAAGAACGCCGACGCCATCTTCGATTTCGATCGCGCCCTCTTGCTCGACCCGAAGACCGGCAATTCCTACACCGAGCGCGCCACGACCTATGTCGCCATGCATCTGTACGACCAGTCGCTACTGGATTTCGACCGGGCCCTGGCCCTTAACCGGCTCGACAATAGGGCGCGCGCCGGGCGGGGGCTCGCATTGATCTTGCGGGGAAGCATCAACGAAGGTGTAACGGACATCAATTCTGTGCTGGACAAGGAGCCGGCCAACACGGCTGCCCTGATTGGCCGAGGCATCGTCATGCTGTCGTCGGGCCAGTTCGATCGCGCTATCGTTGCGCTTAGTTCGGCCATTGGGACAGGTGGTGACGATGGAGCGGTGCGCCTGATCCGTGCCCGGGCTTATCTCGCCAAGGGTGATCCCTCCAGCGCCATGTCCGATGTGAGTGGGGTTTGGGCAACGCGGCCCGGCGATGCGTCGGCTCTTATCACCCGTGGCCTCGCGTTCGCGGCCCAACACGACTATGACAAGGCGCTTATAGATATCAGTGCTGCGATTTCGAAGCAGGAGTCCGTCGAGGGATACGCCGCGCGGGCAACTGTTTACGAAGCGAAAAACCAGTTCGACAAGGCGGTCGCCGACTTACGCAAGGCAACAGAACTCACGCCGCGCAACGTGTTCGAGGCGACGACGCTGGCCGCAGCGAAGCAGAAACTGCCGCAACTCGAAAAGCGCATCCCCTGCGGCGGGGCGGGCTCGGGCAAGAGCGGGACGTGCTTGTAGCCGCGGCTCACGCCGTCTTCGCCGCCTTCAGCCCCAGCCGAGCCTCGACCGCATCGCGCATCAGGAACTTCTGAATCTTTCCGGTGACGGTCATCGGGAATTCGTCGACGAATTCGACATAGCGCGGGATCTTGTTGTGCGCGATCTGGCCCTGGCAGAACGCGCGTACTTCGTCAGCCGTGAGCGTCTCGCCCGGCCGCGTCCTGATCCAGGCGCATAATTCCTCGCCGTAACGATTGTCGGCGACGCCGAAGATCTGCACGTCCTGGATTTTCGGATGGCGATACAAGAACTCCTCGATCTCGCGCGGATAGAGATTTTCGCCGCCGCGGATCACCATGTCCTTGATGCGACCGACGATGTTGCAATAGCCCTCGGCATCGATGACGGCGAGATCGCCGGTGTGCATCCAGCCATTGGCGTCGAGCACGTCGGCAGTCTTCTCGCGTTCATCCCAATAGCCCAGCATGATGCTGTAGCCGCGGGTGCAGAGTTCGCCGCGCTCGCCGCGGGCGACGATCCTGCCCTCGAGATCGACGACCTTGACCTCGACATGCGGATGGATGCGCCCGACGGTGGAGACGCGGCGCTGCAAGGGATCATCGACCGCGCTCTGGAAGCTCACAGGACTCGTCTCGGTCATCCCGTAGGCGATGGTGACTTCGCCCATGTTCATCTCGTTGTTGACGCGCTTCATCACTTCGACCGGGCAGGGCGCGCCCGCCATGATGCCGGTGCGCAAGGATTTGAGATTGAACCGCGCAAACTCGGGATGATCGAGCTCGGCGATGAACATGGTCGGTACGCCGTAGAGCGCAGTGCATTTTTCCTGTTCGATGGTCTGCAAGGTCACCAGCGGATCAAAGCCCTCACCGGGATAGACCATGGTGGCGCCGAGCGTGACGGATGCGAGATTGCCCATCACCATGCCGAAGCAATGATAGAGCGGCACCGGGATGCAGATGCGGTCGCGCTCGGTGAGGCGCATCGCGCGCCCGACGAAATATCCATTGTTGAGGATGTTGTGGTGGGTCAGCGTCACGCCCTTGGGCGAACCCGTGGTGCCGCTGGTGAACTGGATGTTGACGGGATCGTCGAACTGCAGCTCGCCGCCAAGCTTGGCAAGTTGCTCGCGGTGCCGCGCGCCGCCCATTGTGGCGACGTTCTCGAAGGCGAGCGCGCCGGGGCAAAGCGGTCCGCCGATCTGGATCACCGCGCGCAAGGCCGGCAGCTTTGCCGCGCGCAGGCTGCCTGCCTGCGATGTCGCAAGCTCCGGCAGCAGCGTGTTGAGCATCTCCATGTAATTGCTGGTCTTGAAGGCGGTCGCCGCCACGATCGCTTCGCACCCGACCTTGTCGAGCGCGAATTCAAGCTCGCTCAGCCGGTAGGCGGGGTTGATGGTGACCAGGATCAATCCGGCCCGTGCGGCCGCAAATTGCGTCAGCGTCCATTCCGGCCGGTTCAGCGACCAGATGCCGATTCTGGCTCCGCGCTCCAGCCCCAGTGCGAGAAAGCCGGCGGCGAGCGCGTCGACGCGTTCGGCAAATTCTTTCCACGTCCAGCGCACGCCGTGGCTCGGCGAGACCAGTGCCTCGCGATCGCCCCAGCGCGCCACCGCCTTGTCGAGGCTGTGGCCGATGGTATCGCCAAGCAGCGGCGCATCGGAGATGCCGCAGACGTAGCTATCGATTGTGACTGACACGTTGGCTTCTCCCGTGGGCTGACGCGCGGGATACTATATCGCAGCTCAAGTAGGGAGTCTGCGATAGTCGCCGCGTTCTCATCCACCGTCATGCCCGGGCTTGTCCCGGGCATCCACGTCTTACTTCTATGTGGGCCACAAAGACGTGGATGGCCGGGACCCGGCTACGCCAAGGCTTCGCCGGGCTAGCAAGACTCGCCCGCCGAAGCTTCAGCGAAGGCGGGACAAGCCCGGCCATGACGACGTTGTGTGTGGATGGCGGAGCTACTACGCCGCCTTCTGCCCGCTGCCGGCATCGAGCCCGGCATAGACGCTGCGCTCGAAGCCCGCAAAGGCCTCCAGGCACAGCCGGTCGAAGAATGGCAACACCTGCGTCAGGATCACGCCCGAGACATTGCGTGCCGGGTCGATCCAGAAATAGGTGTTGGCCAGTCCCGCCCAGGCCAGGCTGTTCGGGCTGCGGCCCTCCGGTGTCTTTGCGGTGTTGATCAGGAAGCTCAGTCCCCACTTCTTCGACATGCCGGGATAGAGGTCGACGTCGTTGGTGTAGATCGGCATCGCCGACGTCAACGGGTTCACTTCCAGCGCGCCGATATTGTTCTGGCCCATCAGCGCCACGGTCTCGGGCTTCAGCACCTGGTTGCCGTTACCCTTGCCCTTGTTGAGGATCATCTGGGTGAACTTGATGTAATCGGCTGCGGTGCCGTAGAGCCCGCCGCCGCCCATGTGAAATTCCGGATTCTGCTCCAGCTCGAACGGAAGCGGTGCCAGTCCTTCGGGACTGCGCACATGCATGCCGGCCAGCCGCTGGCGCATGGAATCGTTGATCTTGAACGCGGTGTCGTTCATGCCGAGGGGGCCAAGCAGATTGTCGCGCAGATAGGCATCGAGCTTCTTGCCGCTCGCGGCTTCCACCGCCTTGCCGACGAAGTCGATGTTGATGCCGTAGTCCCAGCGCGTGCCAGGATCGTGCGCCAGCGGTGCTTTCAGCGCGGCATTCTGGCAGGTGGTGATGCCGGGCGTGCCGGTCTTCTCCAGGTATGTCGCCTTGTCGCTGCTCCACAGCTCGTAGTCGAAGCCCGCGGTGTGGGTCATCAATTGCCGCAGCGTGATCGCGCCCTTGGCCGGCCGCAGCTTTGCATTGCCTGACGCGTCAAAGCCTTCCAGCACCTGGGGCGAGGCAAGATCCGGCAACAGCTTTGCGATGGGCTCATCAAGCGAGAGCTTGCCCTGCTCGACCAGCTGCATGCCGGCCGCAGTCGTGATCGCCTTGGTCATCGAGGCGATCCAGAACACGCTGTCGACAGTCATCGCATCGTCCTTGCCGAGGTCGCGCTTGCCGAACGCGCCCTGGTAGATCACCTCGCTACCGTTAGCCGCCATCGCAACGATGCCTGGGATCTCCTTGGCATCGGTCTTCTGCCGCAGAAGCTGGTCGATTTGAGCCTTGCTTTGCATGGGGTCGCTCCCTGGTGGTTTTTTTGGAGTGCGGCGATTGTCCTCCCGCTCAGATGCTCCGGCAAGGACAAGCGTCGCGCTGCTGCTTCAGTCGCGATCTCGTGATGGCGCAGCTGACGTGTGTGGCCGGCGCGGCGAAACTGCAACACTTGGCCACATTCTGCGGTGGACGAGTGGCAAGATCGGTGACCGCACGTATTTCAACGGCTATCGTTTCGTTTGTGCTGACGCGGCGGCGTTGGTTGGGTAAGGTATTCAGATTACAGCACAAATCGTGACAACGGGGCGGTAGCGTCCCGGCTCAAGCAATTGCAAAGAAGTGACGTTTAAGGGGTAGGCAATGATCTCGAAGTGGAGCGAGTGGAAGCGCTATCCGCGGCCCGGTCGCGGCGAGAATATCGAAGCACCCATCACCCCCGGCATCTATGAAGTCCGCATCGCCGGGTCAGGTGCGCTGCATTCGTTCGACGCGGTCGACAATGTCGCCCAGGCGTTGGCCATGTTGCAGGTCGGCTCGAAGTCGTGGTTCGGCCGTCGCGATCCGTCATCGCTGCCTGATCTCGAATACCGCACCTGTGCTACGTCCTCGCGCGCCGACGCAAAGGCTGCCGCGGAGCGCATGATCGGCCGGCGCGAAACCTATATGAGCGGCGCGGCGTAAGCCGGGGAACATCGACCATTCTCAAGTTACCTTGAGGGCACCGGCCGATGCGTTGCGGCTGGTTTAGGCCTATACTCGGATCAATCCCGACAAAATCCGAGGAGCAACGCCCATGACCCCGACTGCTGCCGCCCGCGCCACTCAGGCTTCCGCCCCGTCGCTGCGGGACCGCCTGAAGGATCCCTCGCTGGTGCGCGAGCAGTGCTACATCGACGGCGCCTGGACCGGTGCGCCGTCGCGGCCGGTCACCAATCCCGTCAACAATGTCGAGCTTGCCAAAATTCCGGTGCTGAGCACCGCGGAGACGACGCTAGCCGTGGAAGCCGCCGAGCGCGCCTTTCCGGCCTGGGCCAAGCTCACGGCAAAGCAGCGCTCCAACATCTTGCGCAAGTGGTTCGATCTGATCATCGCCAACCGCGAGGATCTTGCGCTGATCCTGACCTCCGAGCAGGGCAAGCCGTTGGCTGAAGCGCTTGGCGAGGTCGACATCGGCGGCGCCTATGTCGAGTTCTTTGCCGAGGAAGCGCGTCGCGTCTATGGCGAGACCATCCCGACGCAGCGCGCCGACGCGCGGCTGCTCGCGATCAAGCAGCCGATCGGCGTTTGCGGCGCCATCACGCCGTGGAATTTCCCCTGCTCGATGATCACGCGAAAAGTTTCGCCCGCGCTCGCCGCCGGCTGCACCGTGGTGCTGAAGCCCGCCAATGAAACGCCGCTGACCGCGCTGGCGCTGGTCGCGCTCGCCGAAAAGGCCGGCGTGCCGAAGGGCGTGTTCAATATCCTCACCGGTAACTCGTCGGCGATCGGCAAGGTGCTGTGCGAGCATCCCGCCGTGCGCTTCGTCGGCTTTACCGGCTCGACCGAAGTCGGCAAGATTCTCTATCAGCAGGCCGCGGTCGGCGTGAAGAAGCTCGGCCTCGAACTCGGCGGCAACGCGCCCTTCGTGGTATTCGATGATGCCGACATCGATGCCGCCGTCGAAGGTGCCATCGTCTCGAAGTATCGCAACATGGGCCAGACCTGCGTCTGCGCCAACCGCCTCTATGCCCAGGACAAGATCTACGACCAGTTCGTGGAAAAGCTGTCGAAGAAAGTCGCCGCAATGAAGATCGGCGACGGCACGGAAGCCGGCGTAGTGCAGGGCCCGCTGATCAACATGGAAGCTATCGACAAGGTCGAGAAGCACATTGCCGATGCGGTGAAGGGCGGCGCGAAAATCGTCACCGGCGGCAAGCGCCATGCGCTCGGCGGCAGCTTCTTTGAGCCGACGGTGCTTTCGAATGTAAAGCCCGACGCGCTGGTCGCGCATGAAGAAACATTCGGCCCACTCGCGCCGGTCTTCCGCTTCAAGGACGAGGCCGACGTGATCGCGATGTGCAACAACTCGCCGTTCGGCCTTGCATCATATTTCTATTCCCGCGATCTCGGCCGCGTCTGGCGCGTTGCGGAAGCGCTGGAGTCAGGCATGGTCGGTGTCAACACCGGTCTCATCACGACGGAAGTCGCCCCCTTCGGCGGCGTCAAGGAGAGTGGCTTGGGGCGCGAAGGTTCGCATCACGGCATGGAAGAATATGTCGAGATCAAATACGTGATGATGGCGGGGGTGTAGCCCGGCTGGCGCTGCTTGCTCAGTGTCGTCCCGGCGAAAGCCGGGACCCATAACCACGGGGGTTTATGTGGCGGCACGCTGGAGCTCCAGCGTGCTCAATAATTCATATCGGTGGTTATGGGCCCCGGCCTTCGCCGGGGCGACGGTCGTGTTGGCGCGCTAAGCAGGAACATAAGACAACCTGATCACATCTTCGCCGATCCGATCATGAGCCATGAGCCGCAGCGGCGGCCGAGGTCCGGCGAAATATGGCTTGCCGCGGGCAAGCACGACGGGATGCAGATAGATTCGATACTCATCGATCAGGCTTAATTCGGTGAGGCTTTTCGCCAGGTCCGGTCCGGCAACTTCGATTTCTCCATCGCGCTCGGTCTTCAGCCTGCGTATCTCGCCCTCCAGGTCACTTTCGACAAGTCGGGCGTTGGGGCCGACCGACTTCAGCGTGCGTGAAACCACCCATTTGGGCTGCTTGCGCCACGCCGCCGCGAAGGCGCATTCGTCGGCAGTCCATTCAGAATGATCATCATCCCAGTAACGCATGAGCTCATACATCTGGCGGCCGTATACACTGCCCGCCTGGGCCTGTGCCTCCTTGACGAAGTGGCGGAAGACCGTAGGGCTCGGCGCAAACTCCGTATGGTCGACATAGCCGTCCAGAGACACATTCATTCCAAAGACAAGCTTGGCCACACCAAAATCTCCGTCACGAATTCATCAGAAATAGCTTGCTGCCGACGACTCCGGACGAGACCGCGCAGAAGCGAATCGCTTCCCCGTGCCTATTCGATCATTCGGCACTGTTTAAGCTCGAAGTAATCGGTCTTGAATTTTGCTTCGCGTATCGCTGTGCCCAACGCATCGCTCATGAAGAGTCCGAGGCGGACGGTTTCCTCGACCCACAAATCGGCACCGCCCAAGGCCGCTCCGGAAAGCGCTACATCGCCATCTTCCGCCCAGGGGTTCACTTTCCAGATCTCGAGACCGGTGATTTGGCTCTTGACGATGAACTCGACGTTCTTGCTTTCGCTAGACAAAAAGCTGCGTTTTCTGGCGCCCAGATTCAGGAGATAGAATTTTCCCTGGACGGGCGTCGTCAGATCTTCCTCATAGATCGTATACGGAATCAAGCCGCCGTCTCCAAGATCAAACCGCGCAAATATTTCGGCCAGCCGCTCCTTGAGCACAAAGATGCCCCCGACCACAAACAAATCCCGAACGCGGGCGAAGCATTTCTTGTCGAAGACTGCGGATGCCTCTGCAAAATCCGAACGCGCCATTGCGTAGCCCGCCACACTCCTTTCCATTGCTGCGAGTTGCTTGTCGTCGAGCACTGGCAATTTATGCTGCGCGGGTGCCCAGTCCTTTCCGTAGTATTTGTCACGAAGTCCCTGCTTGTTGCCGATGAGGTAGTTGTTCATCGCACCGCAGTACCAGACCCTCTCGCTCATGCAGCTCTCCGTGCAAACATTATCCGATCGCTGCCGATGTCTGCTCGTGACTCCAGAGGTGACATGGCGCGCCGGGGTTTGGGCTACGAAGACACGTTATTGCTGAGACCCTCCATAAAATCCCTTAACTGTGGCGCCCATTTCTGCCAATCGCGCCCTGATGCGACATGGCCATACTCGCTGTCGAGCAGGAAATACTCCGCATTCACGCCCGCCATCTTCAGCGCCGGCATCACCGCTGCCGAAAGCTCCGGCGGAAACAGCTTGTCGGTCCGCGACAGCACGTAAAGCACCCTGGCCTTGATCCTCGAAAATTGCTTCGTGACGTCAAACCCGCGCAGCGCCTTCGCCAGGATCAACAGCGAGTTCGCATCAAAGCCTTTCGCCCACTCCGCCGCCTCCTGCCGGATCGCCGCCTCGATGGTGGCCGGGTCCGACAGTGTGTCGCGCAGCCGCGTCTCGATGCCGTAGGTCTTCAGCGTCGCCATGCGGATTTGCGTCATGGCCTCGCGCACGCCGCCATGATCGTAATAGTCGCCGCCGTTCCAGTTCGGATCCTGGGATAGCGTCGCGAGCAGCCGCGCCACATTCCCCTCGGCGCGCTCGCGCGGCACGACCGGCGCGGTGACGACGGCAGCAATGCCTCTGACATCATCAGGATAGTCCACGGCCCATTGAAAGGCCTGGATGCCGCCATAGGACGGGCCGACCACGGCGACGAGCTTGGGAATGCCGAGCTCATCGAGCAGCGCGCGTTGCGTGGCGACGATGTCGCGCACGGTGATATCGGGGAAGCGTGGCCCGTAGCGCGTGCCGGTTTTGGTATCGAAACTTTCCGCGTTGGTCGAGCCATAGGACGAGCCCAGCATGTTCGGGCAGATCGCAAAAAAGCGGTTGGTGTCGACGGCCTTGCCGGGGCCGACGATCTCGTTCCATGCGCCCTCGGCGGCCGAGCCGCCTGGATCGATCATCTGCGGTCCCGAGGTGTTGCCATGCGTCACCAGCACGACATTGTCGCGCGTCGGCGAGAGGGTGCCGAGCGTGCGGTAGGCGATGGTCACCTCGCCCATCACGACGCCGCTTTGCAGGCGGAAGTCGCGCGTGGTGAAAGTCCGGTTTTCGTTTGCCGCCCCTTGCTTCGCTACTGTTGCTGTCATCAGTCATTCACCTCGCGCCCGAACGCACCGTGACGGCCGATGCCCGACGCAAACCGCGCCGCGCCGGCAAATGTTTCGCCGGAACCGATCACTTCGAGCCCGCCGCGCATTTCATTTGATATCGCTTCCTCTTCCGACAGGTCCCACTGCCGCAGCGCCGAGGCCCGGTCGGCGCGCATGCAGGTTTGCGGGAAGCGCGCGATCTCCTGCGCCAGCGCGATCGCCTGCGCGGTAGCCTCGCCGCGGCCGACCACGCGGTTGGCAAGCCCCATGCGCAGCGCCTCCTGCGCGCCGACCGGCCGTCCGGTGAGGATCAGGTCGATCGCCTGCGAATGGCCGATCAGCCGCGGCAGGCGGATGGTGCCGAGATCGATCAGCGGCACGCCGAAGCGGCGGCAGAAGATGCCGAAGGTGGCGTCCTCCGCGACCACGCGCATGTCCGCCCATAGCGCGAGCTCCATGCCGCCGGCCACCGCAAAGCCCTCGACCGCGGCGATCACGGGTTTTGTCAGCCGCAGCCGGCTCGGCCCCATCGGCGCGATCGTGTCGAAGCCGCCGAGCTCGCGCTTTTTCTCAGGGTCTCCCGCGGCGACCTTCTTCAGGTCCGCGCCCGCGCAGAAATAGCCGCCGGTGCCGGTGAACACCGCGACGGAAGCGTCCTTGTCGGCATCGAAGGCGAGAAAGGCGTCATAGAGTTTTCGCGCCGTGGCGCCGTCGACGGCGTTGCGAACCTGCGGGCGATTGATGGTGACGATGGTCACCGCGCCCTCGCGATCGACGAGGACGGAGTTCTCTTCGGACATGGCGGCCTCCCTGGCGTTGTTGCTTGTTCTGCCGCCAGCCTAGCCGCTCGGGCTATTCGATGCCATCGCGAACAAAGGCAACCCGGATAGTGGGATCACCGATGGCTTCGTGCGCGTCCTCGAAGCGGACGCGCCTGGTGATGACATGCTCGGGATGGAAATGCCCGGCCTCGACATGATCGACGCATGCGGGCAGCTCAGCCCGCACATTGACGCGGCTGACGCGGAAGGTGATGCCGACGCCGTACATGTGCCGCAGCGGCACCGGCGTGGTTTCGAGGAAATCGCCATACATGCGCTGGCAGATGCCGTTCGGTTCCGCCGAACGGAATGCCAGCATGATGGAGGCATCAGTGGCTGCCGCGTCGATCACGATCGGAAAGCGTCCAACCGGCTTTATGGCGAGACCTTTTGCCGCTTCATGAACTTCCGCGCCGAGTGATTTTGCCTTTGCCAGCCGCGCCGGATCGTCGTCGACATAGACGATGCGCCCTGCGCCGCGGCTGACCGCCGCCTGCACCGCGAACATCGACAGCGATTGCGCAAAGCCGCCGATGACCAGCACGTCATCGCCGGGCCGCTGTCAGCCAGTTCGCCACCGCGCTAAAACCATCGGTGGCGCCGTCGGCAAGGCCGGCGGTCTGCGACAGCGCATGCCCCTTCGGTTGCCGCACCAGCATGTGGTCGGCAAAGGGCACCCGGATCAGGTCGGACAACGCGCCGCCATACTCGACGCCGCAGACAGGCTTCAGGCCGTAGGATGAGCGGAAGGGCACGGACGTGCAGGCATTGGTGTGCCCGCGCCGGCACGACGCGTATTCGCCGCAACTGATCTGGAACGGGACGATCACGAGATCGCCGGGTGCAAAATTCTTCACCGCGCTGCCGACGCCGACGACGCGGCCGGCCGTCTCGTGGCCGAGCGCGAACGGCCCGGGCAGTCCGGAGCGTCCGCTGGCGATCGCAAGGTCGAGATCGCAGCGCGTCACCGCAAGCGGCGCCACCAGCGCGTCGCGCTGGTCCTGCAGCGTTGGCGCAGGCACATCCCACCACTCGATCGTGGTGCCGCCGACATAGGTGAGTTGCCGCATGAAACTGCTCCGCATTTCGGCGCGGAGACTGCAGAAGCAGGCGTGAGGCGACAAAAGGTTTGTGTTCATGCGAGGTGAGGGGGATTCACCTCCCGTCGTCCCGGCGCCCGTTTCTACTTTGCATGGGGTTGTTTTCGCGATTTGTGGGTGGGACTACGTCCTTGCCTCAGATCTTCAGCTCACTCCCCGTCACCCGCCGGTACGCCTCGAGATAGCGCTGGCTGGTTGCATCGACCACGCTGGCCGGCAGCGGCGGTGGCGGCGCGTCACCGTTCCAGCGGCCGGCCTTGCGCTCGGCGTCGAGGTAGTCGCGCAGCGGCTGCTTGTCGAAGCTCGGTTGCGGCTGGCCCGGCTTGTAGACGTCGACAGCCCAGAAGCGCGACGAGTCCGGCGTCATCACCTCGTCGATCAGAATGATCTGTCCGTCCTTGTCTCGGCCGAACTCGAACTTGGTGTCGGCAATGATGATTCCCTGCTTGCGAGCGGTGGTCTCGCCGAATTCGTAGACGGTGCGCGCCATGCCCTCGAGCTTTGCTGCAACGTCATTGCCAAGCAACTCGCGCACGCGCGACACCGTGATGTTCTCGTCATGCCCGGTCTCGGCCTTGGTCGCCGGGCTGAAGATCGCGGGCTCAAGCTTGGCGCTTTCGGTGAGGCCCACCTGCAGCTTCTCGCCCGCCAGGGTGCCGCTTGCGGCATATTCCTTCCAGGCAGAGCCCGAGATATAGCCGCGGATCACGCACTCGACCGGAAATACGGTCGTGCGCTTGCACAGCATCGCGCGCCCCACAATATCGGCGCGGTGGGCTTGCAGCGCCGGCACCTCCTTGATGATCCCGTCGGCATCCGCGCTGATCATGTGATGCGGCACCACGCCTTCAAGTTTGCGGAACCACCAGGCGCTGATCTGCGTTAGCACCGCGCCTTTCATCGGAATGGTTTCACGCATCACTACGTCGAAGGCGCTGATCCGATCGGTCGTGAGCAGCAACACGCGGTCATCGCCGACCGAATAAATATCGCGCACCTTGCCGCGCCCGATTCGTGGCAAGGGCAGGTCGCTGGCGAGCATGGCGTTCATGGAAACCTCTCCGCGCGCATGATCCCGAAAAGTGGAAACCGGTTTTCGGAAGGAGATCATGCGCAAACAATAAAGCTGCTGTCCCGCGACCTTCGCGGGATAGCAGTGGAGGGGATAGCCTACTCCGGCAGCGGAATGAACTCGTGTTCCTCGGGAACGGCGGCAAAACGGCCGGTTTTCCAGTCCTGTTTCGCCTGCTCGATCCGCTCCTTGCTGGAGGAGACGAAATTCCACCAGATATGCCGCGGGCCCTCCAGCGCATCGCCGCCCAGGAACATCATCCGCGTCGGCCTGGTCGTCTTCACGCTGATGCGGTCGCCGGGCCGGAAGATCAGCAAGCGCGGGCCTTCGTAGCGCTCATTTGCGATTTCGACTTCGCCATCGATGACATAGATCGCGCGCTCCTCATGGTCGGGGTCTAGCGGCACACTGGTGCCGGCCTGCGCCGCCACCTCCGTGTAGAACCATGGCGACACCATTTTGACCGGCGACGTCGCACCGAACGACGAGCCCGCAATGATGCGGGCGGAAAAGCCGCTGTCCTGCACGGTCGACAAGCTCTCGGCGGCATAATGCTGGAACGATGGCGCGATTTCCTCCGAATCCTTCGGCAATGCGATCCAGCTCTGCAAGCCAAAAATTGTCTGCCCGTCACGGCGTGGCACGTCGGGCGTGCGTTCGGAATGCGCGATGCCGCTGCCGGCGGTCATCAGGTTCATGGCGCCGGGCTGAATCTCCTGGATGTTGCCTTCACTGTCGCGGTGCATGATGGCGCCGTCGAACAGATAGGTGACGGTGGCCAACCCGATATGCGGATGCGGCCGCACGTCCATGCCCTTGCCGGCCACCATCTGCACCGGCCCCATCTGATCGAAGAAGATGAAGGGGCCGACCATCTGCCGCTTGCCATGCGGCAGCGCGCGCCGCACGGCAAAGCCGTCGCCGAGGTCGCGCGTCCGCGGCACGATGACGAGATCGAGCGCGTCGCAGGTCTTGGCATCGCCGAGCACGGGATCGTTGGAGGGGAGCCAGCTCATGGTGTTACTCCACTATTGTTTTGGGTAATCATACTCCACTTGCCGTCTCAGCCAAGCGCTCGTCCGCTGCAGCTCGAAGAACGAAGGCCGATGCGCGGGGACGGCAACGGTGCTAGATTTGAAACCGACGCCAACCATGGTTGAAGAAACTTGATGTCTCCTGCCACCCTCGATCTTGCGTTCCGCGCCGCGGCCATTGCCATGCTGCTGGTGCTGGCCGGCTCGCTGTTCCGCGACGTCCGCAATACGGTGGCAGGCCGGCTCGCGATCGCCTTTGCGCTGGGCTCGGCCGCGCACGCCGCAACCTTCGCGATCGGCAATCCCGCGCCCGCCACGTTTTGGCGCGCGCCGCTGATCGCACTGTCAACAGGCAACATCGTGGTGTTCTGGCTGTTCACGCGGGCGCTGTTCGATGATTCGTTCCGGTTGCTTGGCTGGCATGCGGCCGTGTGGCTCGCCGTCGTCGCGTTCAGCTTTGTCAATTGCGCGCTGCTGGCGCCGTCATCCGGCGGCGCGCGATTGTCCGTGATCGCGATCAATGTGCTGGTGCTCGGCTTCATCGCGCTGGCTATCGCCCAGACCATAAGCTCCTGGAATGCCGATCTGGTGGAAGACCGCCGCCGCGTTCGCGTCTTCATCGTCACGGCCGCGGCGTTCTACGGCGGTATCAACGCGGCCCTGCACCTCGTCATCACCGACGGCAGCTCGGCCGAGATCGCCAATGCCGCGAGCGCCGCCATGCTTGCGGCGATTGTCGCCGCGATCTGCATCGCCATGCTGCGCGTCGGCGGCGAGGAGCTTTTCGCACCCGCGCCGGCGGCGAGCGAGGCGGTCACGCAACCCGACGCCAGTGCCGCGGATCAGAAGCTGGTCGACGCCCTGATGCGTTTGATGGCGGACGAGCGGATCTACCGGCACGACAATGTCAGCATCGGCTCGCTGGCGACCAAATTGTCGATCCCCGAATACCGGCTGCGGCGGCTGATCAACCAACAACTCGGCTATCGCAATTTCAATGTCTTCCTCAACAATCACCGCATCGAGGAAGCCAAGGCCGCGCTCGCCGATCCCTCGCAGGCCGAAGTGCCTGTCATCACCATCGCGATGGATGCGGGCTTTGCCTCGCTCGGGCCGTTCAACCGCGCCTTCAAGGCGACCACGGGCGTGACGCCGACCGAATATCGTCGCCAGCGCGGATTCGCGGCCTGATCGCTATTTTGTTGTAATCTCAGGACAATTTCGAAATCGGCAAGGCACCTCCAGAATTCGGCGAAGCCGTTTTTGGAATCCGGCGAGCGGCGCATCGCGGCTTCAGGCTCATGGAGGCACACCCAGGCCGGAGCCCGCCATGACCCGAAAGAAACTGTTCGTCATCCTCATCGCCACCACTGCGACAAGCGCGCTCGCGCTGTCCGCCGCGCGCGCCCGCGACGTGCCAAAAGTCGCGACCGGCTTTGTCGCCAATGTCATCTGCACCGAAACCTTCGTCTCCGGCCTCGATCCGGCGCGGGTGTTTTCCGAGACCATGACGGCGATGCCCGGCACCGGGCTGGTCACCTGGGCGATGGACTACCGCGTCGATCGCCGGGCCAGGGATGTGACGGTGACGTTGTTCGGCATCGGCAGGAGCCGAGCTGTGTTTCGCGGCGAGGGTCTCGGCTGCTACCTCGATCATGGCGGGGCGGTGGCCGATATCTCCCTGCCACCAATGGACGCGAAGCCCGCGCTGCTGCCTGACATCGCCGGTCCTTCCGTCGTCGCACCGCAGACGCCGCTACTGGCTACAGCGCTCGACCGCGCTTTTGCCGAGCCGGACAAGTCGACGCCGCGTAACACCCGCGCGATCGTCGTCATGAAGGACGGGCAGGTGATCGCCGAACGCTACGCTGATGGCATCGGCATCGACACACCGCTGCTCGGCTTCTCCGCTACCAAGTCGGTGATATCTGCACTTGCCGGCATCATGGTGTGCAAGGGCGCGTTGAAGCTGAACGAACCCGTGCCGATCGCGGCATGGCAGGCATCCGGCGATCCCCGGGGTGCGATCACGCTTGATCATCTCCTGCGCCACACGGCGGGCCTTGCGCTCGGCAGCTCGCTGTCGGCTTCGCTGGCGTCGGCGCTCGAGCCTGTCAACCGCATGAAGTTCATGGAACGCGACATGGCGGCCTATGCCGAGAGCATGCCGTTGGAAAGTGCGCCGGGCGCGGCGTGGAATTACCACGACGGCAACACCGTCATCCTTGCGCATGTGATCCGCCAGGCCGCCGGTGGAGGCGCCGCCGACATGATGCGCTTTGCCCGGCAGGAACTGTTCGGCCCGCTCGGCATGCGCCATGTCGCGCTCGAGTTTGACGCCTCGGGCAATGCGGAAGGCTCAAGCCAGATGCTGGCGAGTGCGCGCGACTGGGCGCGGTTCGGCCAGCTCTATCTCAATAACGGCATCGCCGGCGGCAAGCGTATCCTGCCGGAAGGCTGGGTGAACTATTCGGCCGCGCTGACCCCGGGCGCCTGGGTCGGTATGGGCGCAGGTTTCTGGACCAATGGCGGCGACAGTCTTGGCGCGACTTATCGCGGTGAACGCGGCGTACCGCGCGATGCCTTCTTCGCCAAGGGCACGATCGGGCAATATGTGATTATCATCCCGTCAGAGCGGCTGGTCATCGCCCGCTTCGGCCGCTCGCCGAACTGGCCGGGCGATGCGGACGGCGTGTTTCAACTCGTCGCCGAGGTAATCGCGGCGACGAGATCGAGCGCAAAGCTCGCGAGGACGAACTGAGCTTATTGCCGTCCGAGCTGGGTGGCCTTCTCGACGCGGTCGAAACGCTCCAGCGACAGGATCGCATCGGCAAGCTGGTCGGCGCGGCCGTTCAGCACCGGGCGGGCGAGCGTCAGGAATTTCTGCTGCATCGCCTGCGCGTCCGGGAACGTGGCGGGCTCGCCGGACGGATCGGCGTAAAGCCGCTCATGGGTGCCGTCATCGGTGGTGATGGAGACGCGAGCGCCGAACGGATGGGTGCGGCCGATTTCGAGGCGATCGTCCTGCACCACCGAAAACTTGTCGGCGAGCGCGTCGATGGCAGCGTCGCCGAGGCGCGCGTAGTCGTCCCAGCCGAACGAACCCTGGTCCAGTGCCACGGCGCCGGTGAAGAACATCGAGAACTGTCCGCCGACCACGGACTTCGGATGCCGCTTGGTCGCGGGATCGCCGGCCAGCGTGATGCCGTTGCGATGCAGGCCGATCTCGACCCGCTTGATCTGGTCAGGCGTCAGATTGTGTTCGCGGCGCATGGCGAGCAGCGCATCGAGCGCCGCATGGGTATAGCGGCAGCTCGGATACGGTTTTACGCCAATCTTCATGGTCTCGTAGATCTTGCCGAGGCCGGCGACGGCCTTGTCCGGATGCGGATTGTCGCTGTAGCCGACGAGAAGGCCGTGCTTGCCTTCGACGGCCTCGGTCGAGCCGATGAACTCGTTGCGCGCAAGCGTGGCGGCGATGACGCCGTTCATCGCGGCAGCGCCGACCTGGTAGCGCTTGTTCCAGGCGCCGTTGACCAGAAACTGCAGCGAGCCCGCCGCCTGGCTGCCTGACACGCCGAAGGCGGAGATCAGCTGATCCTTGGAGAGCCCGAACAGCTTTCCTGCCGCCGCTGCCGCGCCGTAGGTGCCGGCCGTTGCGGTCGGATGAAAACCCCTGGCGTAATGCGAGGTCGGATCGAGCGCATTGCCGAGACGGCAGCACACTTCATAGCCGGCGACGATCGCGGTCAACACGTCGCGGCCGGAGGCGCCGGTCATTTCGCCGACCGCAAACGCAGCCGGCACGACCGGGGCGCTCGGATGCAGCGAAGAGTCCGCGTGCGTGTCGTCGAAGTCCAGCGAATGGCCGAGCGCGCCGTTGAGCAGGGCCGCGACGGCCGGCGTCCAGGTCTTGGTATCGCCGAACACGGTGGACTCGCCCGTGCCGTCGAGCTTGAGCGCTTCCAGCATCTTCATCAGCGAGGGCGTCGATTCCGCATCGCGCCGCGCGCGGATGGCGCTGCCGAGGAAATCGAGCGTCAGCACCTTGGCCCGCTCCAGAACCTGCGGCGGAATGTCCTCGAATTTCAGACTGGTGACATAGCCGGCGAGGGTCTCGGTTTCATGGGCCATGGCGTTGCCTCGGGTGTTCTTGTTTCGCTTGCGGATTTGGTAGGACCGGAGCAGCGCGCCGTCAACATCACTTCCGGCGGGTCAGACCCCTGCTTTCCATGCGCCAGACCAGCAAATCGATACGGTCCTGGCCGAAGAACGGCTCGTTCTCGAACACGAAGGTCGGCACACCCCAATGGCCGGACTTGGCGTGATCCAGTTCATTGTTGGCGATGATTTTCTCGTAGCGATCCGGGTCGGCAGCAATTGCCTTGTCCATCGCGGCGAGGTCGAAGCCGGCGGCCGCAGCGGCACGCGACAGATGGTCGCCCTCGTTCCAGCCGGCCACGCTGCCGTCCCAGATCGGCTTCGTGATCGCGCAGGTAACGGCAGCGATTTGCCGTCGATCTGTGCTGCGGCGCCGAGCCGCGTCAGGCGGCGAATGTAGGGCTGCTCTGCAGCAACCTCGAGCGTGGTCATGTCCTGCACGATCGGGTCGGGCCGCGGAAAGCGGAACGGAATGGTCTCATGCTGTGCGACGCGCGTTGCATCGCGTGCGACATAGCGAGCGAATTGCGGATTGGTCCTCTTGAAGAAATCGGGTTGGCGCACCGCAAGCGGATAGACCGGCCGCAGGTTCACCGCCAGGTCATAGTCGGCGACGAGTTTTAGCGTCCTGGGCAACGCCAGATAGCTGTAGGGGCGGCGGTAGGAATAGAAGAGGTCGACGGACAAGGTCATGCACGGCAGCCGGCGTTGGTGGAGGCGGAGCAAAGCATGGGGAAGCGCGAGCGTCTATCGACGCGCAGGCATGGGCCTCTTCAGGCGGCGACCTGCGCCAGCATGGCGCGGACCACGATCCGGTGGAACGGTTTGATCGTCGCCAGATAGGTACGACCCAGCCAGTTGTGCGTCAGCACCAGCGTCGTCGCGGTGACGCTCTGCCGTGTCCCAGATGTGGCGACGTCGAGCACGACGCGGAAATCGAGATGCTTGTCGTTGAAGCCTGCAACGAGCCGATCCGGCGTTTCGCTGACCACCGGAAAGATACCGATGATATCGCGCGGGGCGCGCTCCGCGGCCCCCGAACCTTTCAAACCGAACGGCGCAACAATGATGTTGCGCAACACCAGCAGCGCATCCACCCAGCGTGGGGCGCGGGCCATCATCCGTGTCGCGGCCGCGCGCGCATCGAGGTCTTGCCCGTCGAGTTCGAGGCGGTAAGCATCCATGAACTGCGCGCCGGGAAGTAACGCCGCGAGCTCGGGCCGGGGCGCCACTTCCGCGACGCTCATACGGAAAACCTGGCGGCAAGCTTTCGGAAGCGCAGGATCAGCAGGGTCGCATAGACCAGCGTGCCGCAGGACAGGCCGATCCAGACACCGACCGCGCCGAGCCCGGTGCGGAAGCCGAGAATGCAGGCCATCGTGAAGCCGATCATCCAGTAGCTGACGACGGCGAGCAGCAACGGGACACGGGTGTCGTTGAGGCCGCGCAGCGCGCCGGCAACGATGGTCTGGATGCCGTCGGTGATGAAGTAGGTTCCGCCGACCACCAGCAAGGTCGCGGTCAGCGCGATCGTGCCGGCGCCGGTCGCGCCGTGGCCGAAGAAGGCTTCCGCAATCGCAAAGCGCCAGATCACGACGATGATGGTGAAGATGACGGCAAGCACGATGCCGAGCCACAGCGCGACGTCGCCGGCGCGCTTGACTGCGGCCGCATCGCCGCGGCCGACGGCATGGCCGACGCGGACGGTCGCGGCCATGCCGATGCCGAGCGGCACCATGAACAGGATCGCGGTGACCTGCAGCGCCACTTGGTGCGCGGCGAGCGCGGTGGTGCTGATCAGGCCCATCAGCAGCGCGGCCGCGGAGAACAAGCCGTACTCCATCAGCATCGATAGCGAGATCGGCGCGCCAAGCGCGACCAGCTGGCGCAGCAGCGGCCAGTCGATGCGCCAGAGCCGCGCCAGGATGTGGTATTTCCTGAACGGCCGGCGCCACATCACGAAGCCAAGCCCCGCAACGAACGTGGCGGCGTTGACGATCGTGGTGGCCAGCCCCGCGCCGAACAGCCCCAGGTTTGGAAACCCCCAATGGCCGTAGAGCAGGAGCCAGACCAGCAGCGCGTTGGCGGGCACCGCGGCGAGCGTGATCCACAGCACCGGCTCTGGCCGGTTCACTGCGCCCATAAAACCTCGGATGGCGATGAACCACAGCGCCGGCGCAATGCCCCACACCAGCCCCTTTCCAGCACAGTGGGATCCGAAGCTTGGAATTCACGTGACTTGAAGTCGC
>JADMIO011814702.1_pt1 | contig 31066 bp, 29 predicted proteins | sample 8958161 | NCBI WGS metagenome assembly JADMIO01 (sample SAMN16585339, study PRJNA669376) | soil metagenome | isolation source: Crop rotation soil | place: USA: Cullars Rotation, Alabama | collected 2011 | reverse complement strand
CGACAACTTGTCCACGTGGAATTCTAAGCTTAGGATCCCAATGTGCTGGAAAGATTTCAGCGATCCGTCGCCTTCGGTCCCCTCTCGTTCTGCCGACGCTTGGTGCGCGTTGAGCGATACAAACTCCACGAGGCGGACGATCGAGGTTCGGCGCTCTTTGCCGCGCATGACGAGTTATTCTTTGGCCTCGCGCACGATGAATTTGTGGGACGGAGTGAAACTCACGCAGGGCAGGCCTTGCTGCAAGGCGGTAGCAACTACGCCGGGCTTTGCCCTGCCGGCGCAGCGGAACCGCACTACTGTAACGGTGGCGGTCGAGTCCCGCATACGGAAGAGTTTACACAGGCGCGACTGCAGCCGAGCATCATCGCGGTTCATGCCGGCGCTTTCTTGCGCGCCGCAGGACGTCTCATCTGGGAGTCGAGTTTGGTGGCCAAGGACTTTGTGTTCGGCAAAGTAAGCTACCGCGACGTGAAGTCCACGTTATCTGAGGCACTCACTCGTGCTCGGCAGAATGTCTTCTTGCGTGAATTTTCCACCGCAGGGGCCAAGCTCGATGTTGCCCGCGGATTGCCGATCGTCCACGTGAATTTCACGGACTACGCCGAAGTTGCTGCAATTCGTGGTAAAAATTCCTGGGCGGCATACTTTGCACTCCGCGGAATCGATACGGCCATTCGCAAGATCTGGCGTGCGGCCCGCGGCTCGTCGCGGCGCGATTACGATGTTTGGATCTATTCGCAATCATCCCCGGAGAATATGGATCCCGATGGATTTGCGTTGTTGCCGCTCGACGCGCCCATTGCCGATCACGGTCGTGAGCATTTGCACCCGATCGATTTGCGAGATGGCGCCCTGCACCTCTTGGGCCGAGCCCCGCTCGTGGCTACGGCACGGCCGTTCGCCAAGCCTCGCACCGGTACCTTGCGAGTGATGACCTACAACGTACACAGTTGTGTGGGCATGGATGGCAAGCTCTCGCCAGAAAGGATCGCGAGAGTGATTTCTCAGTGCGATGCCGACGTCGTAGCGCTGCAGGAGCTCGACGTGGGGCGACGACGAACCAGGGCGATCAACCAGGCCCACGCGATCGCTCGAGAACTCAAGATGGAGTTTCATTTTCACCCTGCGATCTCGTTAGCCGAAGAGCTGTACGGAGACGCGGTGCTCAGTCGCTATCCTCTCCGTCTTGTCCGGGCAGGTGGCCTCCCGACTCTTCCGGACCGCTCCGATTTGGAGCCGCGTGGCGCACTGTGGGTGGCGATCGAATTTGCAGGCCAAGAGGTCCAGCTCATCAATACGCATCTTGGGCTCGAAGGTCCGGAGCGGTTGCAGCAGGTGAAGGCGCTTTTAGGGCCCGACTGGCTGGCCCACGCCGATTGCCGCGGACCCACAATCCTCTGCGGCGATTTGAACGCTTTGCCAAGTTCACTCGTCTGCCGGCAGCTCAAGACTCGGCTTGAAGATGCTCAACTTCAGTTGGCCGATCACCGTCCCAAGCAGACGTTTTTCACTCGCTTGCCAGTCGGCCGCATCGACCATGTATTCGTCAGTGACGAACTGAAAGTGACCGCCGTGGAGGTACCGCGCACGGATCTGATCCGCCGCGCGTCGGACCACTTGCCGGTGATTGTCGAGCTTCGTTTGAGCGAAGGTCTGACTCGAAATCAGACCCCCAGTTTGGACTTAAGTGGTGCGAATGGAGTTGTTTGAACGACGAAATGGTCCACTTATGGTTGCGGCGCGTGATCGTGGTGGTGACGCACAATTGAGCCCTCCACCATGTAGATAACGTCTTCCGCGATATTCGTCGCCATGTCAGCGAGTCGTTCGAGGTGGCGAGACACGGACAGCAGCCGCATCAGACATTCGGTTTGTTCTGGTCGCTGTGCGATTTCTTTTTCGATCTGCCCCTGGATGGTGCCCCGCATGCCGTCGACTTCGTCGTCGGCGTCGATCACCTGTCGAGCCAGGATCGAATCGGCATTCACCAGCGCATCGAGACTTTGCTTGACCATCCGCTGAACGTTGGTGGCCATCGGGTGAAAATCCGACGGCAGGTCAATCCGTTCACAGTTGGTGATAAACACCACACGCTTGGCGATGTTCTGTGCCAGATCTCCCATCCGCTCCAGATCGTTATTGATCTTGAGAACGGCCACCACAAACCGCAGATCAGCGGCCACGGGTTGGTAAATGGCGAGGATGCGAATCACCTCTTCTTCGACATCGACTTCCATGCGGTCGATTTCGTCGTCGGCGGCGATCACGGCCGACGCGAGGGTGCGATCTCGTTTGACGAGTGCCGAAACCGCCTTGGCAATCGCCTCTTCGACCAGAGCGCCTACGAAGAGGATCTTCTGCTTCAGGGTTTCGACCTGTTTTTGCAACTGCTTGGCCACTTCATCTCCACTTCTGCTTGAGTCGTGACTGAGCGCCGTCCAGACAAAGCAATGAGCCCTGGCCTGCGCATCAGTTTGAATTCATCCCTGATTTCTGTAAAGGTCAAGTAGCTGGGTGTGGCATGAAAGCCCATGGGTCCAGGCTCGGCGGCCGGCTGACGATTAGCCGTAGCGTCCCTCGATATACATTTCCGTTTCCTTCCGCTTGGGATTCAGAAAGATGTCCGACGTTTTGCCGTGTTCGATCACCTCGCCCAGTAGCATGTAGATGCATTCTTGGCTCACGCGGCCGGCCTGGCCCATGTTGTGAGTGACGATCACGATCGTGAACTTCTCCTTGAGCCCGTCGATCAGCGTCTCGATGGCTTGGGTGCCTTCGGCGTCGAGGGCCGAGCAGGGCTCGTCCATCAGGATTACCCGCGGTTTGAGCGGCAATAGCCGGGCAATGCAGAGTTTTTGCTGCTGCTCGAGAGTGAGCAACGTGGCCTTCTTCTTGAGCTTGTCTTTCATGTCGTTCCACAGAAAGACGTCTTTCAAGGCCGATTCGACAAGTTGATCTCGGTCGTCTTTGCTGATTCGTCCACGTTCGGTGTGCAAGCGAAGGCCGAAAATGATGTTGTCGTAGATCGAAATGGGGAGCGGATTGGGACGTTGGAAGACCATGCCTACGGTTTTCCGCAATTCGCTGAGAGACACATCCTCGTCGTAGATGTTCTTCCCCAGGATCGTGATCTCGCCCGTCGTCTTGACGTTTCCGTAGCGTTCGTTGATTCGATTAAACGACCGCAGCAGCGTCGTTTTGCCGCAGCCCGAGGGGCCGATCAGCGAAGTGACGCACGACTTGCGAATATCGACGCTGATCCCCTTCAGTGCCTGGAAGTCGCCGTACCAGAGCTTGACGTCTCGGGTGCGAATGCAGATTTCGGGTGCGGTGGCTGTAGCCATAGGGTTTTGCGCAATTGCAGTTCGGCCCTGTGGGCTAGCCGATGTTGCCGGTGACATAGTCAAGCGTGAGTTTGTGCTTGGGTTTGTTGAACATATCGGCGGTGCTGCCCACTTCGACAAGTTGGGAAGCGTTGAAAAACGCCGTGCGATCCGCCAGCCGGCGAGCTTGTTGCACCAGGTTGGTGACCAGCACGATCGTCATTTCGTTCTTGAGTTCCAGCAGCACGTCTTCGATCCGCATGGTGGTGACCGGATCGATGGCGATGGAAAACTCATCGAGGCAGAGCACTTCGGGCCTGTGCGACAATGCACGAGCCAGAGTGAGCCGCTGCTGCTGACCTCCGGAGAGTTTGGTCCCAAGCAAATTAAGGCGGTCCTTCACCTCGTCCCAAAGCGCGGCCTGCCGCAAGCATTTCTCCACGAGATCGCTAAGCTCTCCTTGTTTCTTCATGCCAGCCATGCGAGGAGCATAGGCCACGTTGTCGAAAACCGACATCGGCAATCCGACTGGGAGCGGAAACACCATGCCGATGCGCCGCCGCAACCCATAGACATTGTTCATCTGATCGACGTTTTCACCGCCGACGGAGACCTGCCCGTCGCGGCGAGCATGTGGCACGAGTTCCAGCGTGCGATTGATGCACTTGAGCAAGGTCGTTTTGCCGGAGTTGGCCGGACCGATGATGCCAAATATCTGCCCAGCCGGAATCTCAAGCGAGATATCCTGCAAAGCAGGCTTCGACCCATACCAGACCGACAGATTGCGAAACTCGACGCTGGTCGCCGCCAATGCGCACCTACCACTTCTTTCGAGATCGCAAGTAGACCCGGCTGACAATGGCCAGGCTATTCACCAACAACACCATCCCAATCAGCACTACGGCTGTGCCGTATTGGAGACTTTCCATGGGCATCGATTGCCCTGATTCGATCGCAGCTTTCGAAGGCGGGTTTACTTGCGTCAGCACCACGTAGAGGTGATACGACAAAGCCATGCATTCATCGCGGAGCGAATAAGGAAAGAAATAGTGCCATCCCTTCGTGTTGGGAAACATCGAAAAGGCTGCACCCGTGAAGAGAATTGGGGCCGTTTCGCCGGCGGCGCGGGAGACTTGCAGGATGACGCCGGTCAGGATGCCGCTGATCGAATTTGGCAAGACAATCGTGCGGATGGTTTGCCAGCGGCTGGCGCCCATGTTCCAGCAGGCCTCGCGAAACGACATGGGAACGCTGGCCAGAGCTTGCTTGGTGGTGGTGATAATAACGGGCAAGGTCATGATGCCCAGCGTGCAAGACGCTGCCATGACCGACCGCTTCATCTCCAGAAACAACACGAAGGCGCCCACTCCAAACAGAGCATGCACAATACTCGGCACACCCGCCAGGTTGACGACTGCCAGGTTGATAATGCGGGCAAACCAGTTGTCGCGCGCGTATTCGTTGAGATAAACACCCGCCAGGATTCCGATCGGCGCCGCAACCATGAGCGAGAAGAACACCAGGTAGAACGTGCCAACGAGCGGCAGCCAGATGCCGCCACCGGTATTTTGGTTGCGAGGGCTTTGGGTAATGAACGACCACGTGAGCACGGGATACGCTTTGTAGAGTAAGTGCCCCAGGATCAAGACCAGCGGCACCGCGATGACGAACGTCATGCCCATGAACACATACTTGGCGATCGTTTCGGTTCGCTTGCGGCGTCGTTCGGTGGGAGTGGCGACGAATACGTCTTTCACCAGAACCCGGAGCGATTCGCCCGGTTCAAGCTCCACTTTGCCTTCTTTGTGCAGCCGAGCTACTTTTTGTAGCGCCGACGGTAAATCGGGGCAAGCCGAGGTTGCCTCGTGGTTGGCGCTGGCTTCGTCGGCAGCCAACGGATCGACAACAAACTCGTAGCGATGCGCCAGGTCCGTAGTGACTTCACTACCAGGAGCGCTGAGCGACACGATTTCCAGCTCGCGTAGTTCCGGAGTGGCAGTGATCGAACCTGGGGCCGGCGGACTGGCTACGTGGGCAATCGCTTCTCCCAGCGTAGAAAACGGATGGGCCGCCGAACCGTCGCGACCTTGGCCGTTGCCGACGGGCGAAACATACACTCGTCGTCGTCGAGGCATAATGGGTGCTTCAGTCATGTTGTTGACCTCGAATCCCCTTGACCACTACGTCGGCCGTCAGATTGATCACGAAGGCGATCACGAACAGCACAATGCCGATCAAGAACAGCACACGGTAGTGCGGTTCGCCTTGCGGGCATTCGCCCAACTCAGCAGCGATGGTGGCCGTGAGGGTTTGCACGGGGCTGAGAATGCTCTTCGGAAGCCCCGTGGCGTGGCCCGTTGCCATCGAGACGGCCATCGTCTCGCCAATTGCGCGGCCTACTCCCAGTAGCACCGCGGCCAGCAGACCATTTTTGGCAGCCGGAAAGAGCACTCGGCTTACGATTTCCCAACGGCTCGCCCCGAGGGCAAGCGCTGCTTCGCGATAGGAATCAGGAACAGCCTTGAGCGCGTCTTCGCCCACCGACACCATAATCGGCACGCTCATCAGCGCCAGAATTAGGCTGCCATTGAGAATGTTCACTCCGCTATCTGCACCTGTCAGATCGGTGATCAGCGGACCGAGCACCATCATGGCGATAAAGCCCCATACGATGGACGGGATGGCAGCGAGCAGCTCGATGACGATCTTAAGAGATTCTCGAACCTGCTTCGGGCAAAACTCAGAGAGATAAACGGCCGAACCCAAACCGATGGGTACGGCAATCGCCATCGAAACCACCGTGACCGAGAGCGTGCCGACAATCTGACCGACGATGCCGAATCTGGGCGGATCGTCGGTCGGAGCCCATTTCGCGCTCGTGAAGAATTGGACCAGGTCGAGTCCGTCCCAGAGTACCGGCGCTCCTTCTTTGAACACAAAGAAGAATATGCCAAACACGAAAAGAATCGCGCTCCAGCCGCAGAGGCGAATGATGGTTTCAATCACCAATTCGCGCCCCTGCCAAATGAATTGCCAAGGGCTTCGGATTGCAGCCGCTCGACTCGCTGGTGCGGTGGCGATGGAACTCGCCACCGCACCTGGCGAAGTAGGGATCTGTTGGCCTGATTTGCCAGACATATAGTTACTTTTTCGGGTTGGCCACGTAACCAACTTCTTCCACAACCGCCTGGCCCTCAGCCCCCATGCACCAGTCGATGAACGCCTTTACGTTCCCTTCGGGCTCTCCCAAGGTGTAGAGGAAGAGGGGACGGGAGATTGGATAGGTACCGTCCAGGGCAGTTTCCGACGAAGGAGCGACGCCCGGCTGACCTTTCTCTTTCGAAACTGGCACTAACTTGACTTCGGGGGTGCGATAGCCCATGCCGCTATAGCCGATCGCGCAGGGGTTCTTCGTGACCGCCCCCACCACGTCCGACGACCCACCTTGTTGGATCGCGCCGTCCTTATAGCTCCCCTTTTCGCCGATCACAGCTTCTTTGAAGTATTGGTAGGTGCCCGAGCTGTTCTGGCGGCTGTAGCGAACAATGTTGCCACTGGGGCACGCCTTGTTATCGACACCCAGATCTTGCCACTTATCGATCGTGCCGCCCTCGCCGTAGATGCCCGCCAACTCTGGGATCGAGATAGTTTCGATCGGGTTATCCTTGTTGACGTAGATGGCGAGCGCGTCGAGGCCGACCTTGAACTCAACCGGGGTCTTGCCGGTGTTGATCTTGGCCTTCTCACGTTCCGCGTCCTTCAACGGACGGCTGGACGTAGCGATGTCGATGGTGCCCGAGCACAGTGCTGCGATTCCGACGCCCGAGCCGCCGCCGCTGACCTGAAGGGCCACGTCAGGATTGTTCTTTTTGTAGGCCTCCTGCCAGGCAGCGGCCAGATTCACCATGGTATCGGACCCAGTGATCTTAATACCGGCAGTTTCAACTGCGGGTTCGCTGGGTGCGGCGCTGGCTGGTTCACCGGGCTTGTTCGCAGTTCCCTTACTGCTATTGCACGCCGAAAAGGTGACCGTTACTACAGCGAGGGCTAGTACCGCCGCTCGCAAACCAAAAAATCTCATTGTCGATTTCTCCTGACCGGCAGCCTGCCGGCACTCGTTGTATTCCACTGGCTTGGTAACTCCCTTTACAAAACCTCGCGTTGCCTTCGCGAGCCGTAAGCGCAGTTTGACCAGTTTCTGGACCCGAATTCGGTTCAGCCAGACGTCGTGACGAGAATCGCGTATGCCTGCGATAATGCGTCTGACACGGGTTCGCTTGATCAAGATCTTCGTGATCAGCGCTGCGACGCCAGCATGATAAGGCGCGATTGTTAGGGTGTTGTTAGGCAGCGATTAGTATATCGCAAGAAACCTAACGTTAGCTTGCAAGTGGCATCCGCCAAATGGTTTGCGGTGAGCGGATGCTCGTCAACGAAAGTCGAAATATCCACCCAATTGGCGGCACTTTGACGTTCGTCAAACGATCTGCGGACTCTTTGCCCACTAGCTGCGGGGCACACCGGCACGTTCAAATGCGGCGTTCATGTTGCGATAACACGTTTTGGCTGCAGCAGTTGGATCATAGCCAGCCTTACTCGAAACCTGGGCACTCACCTCACAGCAAATGTCGCCCCGATAACCGCCATCGTAAAACAGCTTGAGAAGCCGGGCATAGTCGATCGTTCCGGCGACTCCCGGGAGTTCAAAGCTCACTTTGCTGCCCGACTGGACCGCGTCTTTGACCGCGATATGTGCGGTGAACGGCAGCGAAGTCTTTACGGTCTCGTCGAGTGGCAATTCGCGGTAGGCGTAGTGCGAATAGTCGTAGACCATGCGCAGCCACGGTGAGCTTCCCAACTGTTCGATCAGCCAGACGGCCTCACTGGGCTGAGAGAAAGCGCCTCCGCGATGAGGTTTGACGGCGATCACCGTCTTGCTTTGCTTGCCCAATTCAATCCAATCGGCCAGCCGGTCGCGAAACAGGTTCTTGCGATCGTCCCAAGTGCCGCCGCCGCCCAGCACCGTTTGAATTAACCTGTCATGCTGAGGCGCCAAATCTCGTCCAAGATCCGCCACGCGTCGCAAGCGGTCGAGCTGTTCGGCGTGATCGGCCTGTTTTTCGGCCGGCACGAGATGCTCCATGAGCGCCGTCAGCTTTAGCCCTGCGTCGTCGAGTTGCTCGACGATCTGACGTCGACGTTCGGCCGAGAGCTTGGTTGGTTCGCACTCGTAAGGTGGCTGGGTGGCGATCTCAATGCCGTCGTAGCCGATGTCCGACACCAACTTGATGCCGTCGGCAAGCGACATTCCTTTGAGACTGTACGTACCGATGCTAAGCGTGCATCCGGCCGACTCTGCGGCTTCTTCCGCGCCAAAGCCTGACAAAGAGTCCGCCATCGTCGCAGCGCCAACCGCGGCGGAAACTGCACACAGCCAATCTCGGCGCGAGAGTGTCATGATTGTGAGCTCGGTAGGATCCTATTGAATGCCGGGCTCTCAGCATGATGTATGGCCGCGCACGATACAACCGGTTACACGCCGCCGCCGGCCACTTCGCGAATGAATCGCACTTTGGGCTGCCCGCCACCCTTTACGGCAGCCCCTTTCATAAACTCGTTGACGAAGCGCATGGCGTCGCCCGGCCGATCGGGGTCGCGGAAGTTGTCACCCTTTTGCAGGATCGGTCGCTGCTCATTCACACCGCCAAAACTTCGCGCACCGACTGGCTGACAGGCAAACCAATGGCCGTTCCCGTTGTCATCGACCAGATAGAACTCGGCATAGATCGAGCCTGGCACAAACACGGTTCGGGCCGGCACCTTGTGCGCTCGGCACAAGGCGATGAACAACGAGGTCACGTCGTCGGTGTCACCTTCCTTGTCGGTGAGCGCTCTCGCGCCTCCCTTCATGGCCCCACCGTTCTTGTGCTGCACGTTGGTGCGCACCCAATCATAGATAGCTTCCACCTGGCCCCAGGCAGTTTCCTTGCCGGCCGTGATCTCCTTGGCGAGCGACATGATCTTGACGTTGCGCGTTTCGATGTAGGGACTCGCGCCCGTGTAAATTACCAGGTCACGATCGACCTTTTTCGGGATCGTGTAAATGCTCGTATCATCCGGCGGCAACATCGTGGCGCGATATACCTCGAACGTGATGATCGCGTTGGCTTCCTGACCCGCGGGCAGTTGCGGAATATCGATCAGCATTTGCCGCAGTCCGCCACTGATGCGGTACTTGATCGGCTTGACGGTCGTCGAGATGTCTTCGTTCACGATCTTGAGTTGTTGCTCGGGCCATTCGAGCGGCACCGGCACCGTCGCGACAATTCCTTTGCAAGGTCCGCCCACCGCGGTCACTTTCACGCCGACTTGCAGCCGCTGCGTCAGCCCCGGCTGTAGCTTGGGCGCCTTAGGGTCGACGACCTCGGTCTTAAATTGACCGAAGCTGAGCGAAGGCAGAAGGCATAGAACGATGAGCAAACTCCAGGTCGAGATGCGCACGCGAAGAACTCCGTCGGCTGTTGCTGAAGACAAGATGCGAATTCATGGGCCAACTTTGAGTGTAATTCGCGCCTCGAGACTTCGACCCCCGCAAGCGGTGTCGAAGCCGAACTAGCTCCGCCGGCCGTAGCGATTGTGACGGCTGTTTCAGCAGCGATAACTTGTTTTCGGGTGTCAGCGTCGTTAGCCTGGACGGCACCGCAGCCGTCCTTCCCACGATCATCCCACCTGCAAGGCAATTCCATGTTGCGCATCGCTCAGAGCCTGTGCTTGGCCCTCGTGGCCCTTCTGCTGACGCCGCTCACGGTGCTCGCGGCCGAGAAGTACGAACTTGGCCCCGATTCGAAACGCCAGACCGATGTACCCAAAGGGACGGTCACCAAGCATCGCTGGACGAGCAAGATCTTCCCCGGCACCGAACGCGACTATTGGATCTATGTGCCCCAGCAATACGACGCCAAGACACCAGCCTGCGTCATGGTGTTTCAAGACGGCGGAAGTTATCAGAACGAAGAGGGGCAGTTCCGCGTGCCGGTGGTGTTCGACAATTTGATTCACAAGAAGGAGATGCCCGTAACGATCGGCATCTTCATCAGCCCTGGCACGGTGCCGGCTGCCCGATCTGGCGAGAAAGGCCGCAGCAATCGGAGCTTTGAATACGACTCGCTCGGCGATCAATACGCCAAATTCCTGCTGGAAGAAATGCTGCCCGAAGTGAACAAGAACTACAACCTGGCGACCGAGCCCGGCAAGCGCGCTATCTGTGGCATCAGCTCCGGCGGCATTTGCGCCTGGACGGTCGCTTGGGAACGGCCTGAGGCGTTTGGCAAAGTGCTGAGCCACGTGGGCAGCTTCACCAACATCCGCGGCGGGCATGTTTACCCGGCCCTCATACGCAAGACCGAACACAAGCCGATTCGCGTCTTCTTACAAGATGGCTCTGCCGATCTCGACAATCTGCACGGCAACTGGCCGCTCGCGAATCAAGAGATGGCTGCGGCGTTGAAGTTTGCCAAATACGACTACAAGTTCGAATTCGGCGAAGGTGGCCATAACGGTATTCATGGCGGTGCGATCCTACCTGACTCGCTCCGCTGGCTCTGGCGCGAAGACGCTCCCAAAGCCTCGGCCGGCAAAACCGAGTAATCCTTCGCGTCGCACTTCCACCATCATCGCCTCTCTCGCAGGTGCTTCATGCTTCGTCCTTTGATCCTCGCTGTATTGATCGCTTTTGGCTGTGTCGAATTGGCACACGCTCAAGATATGCCGCTCACGCAAGTCCTCCTCGACGGCGAAGGCTGGGAGCTCGTTGCCGACGGCTTCAAATTCACCGAAGGGCCAGCCGTCGACGCGCAAGGCAACGTCTACTTCACCGACATTCCCAACAGCCGTATCCACAAGATCGATGTTGCCACGGGTAAGGTCTCGCTGTTCGCCGAGAACACGGGCAAGGCCAACGGTCTGATCTTTGGGCCCGATGGCCGTCTGTATGCTTGCGCCAGCGGCGACGAAAAGATCGTGGCCTACGACTCCGCGGGTCAGAAATCGACAATCGCTGAAGGACTCACGTCCAACGACCTCGTCATTCGCCGCGACGGCAGCATGTATGTGACCGATCCCGAGAACAAGCAAGTGTGGTACATCAGCCCCAAGGGAGAAAAGCGGGGCGTCGACTCCGGCCTCAATTTCCCGAATGGCGTGATCCTGTGGCCGGATCAAGGCACTCTGGTCGTGGCCGAGATGCGCAGCCCGCACCTTTGGGCGTTCCGTATTGAGGACGACGGTAGCCTGTCGGCCAAAGAGCGGTACTACACCGTGCAGCTTCCGCCCGGCGACTCCACCGAGAGCGGGGCAGACGGCATGACGGTCGACTCTGCGGGCCGGCTCTATGTCACCACCAAAGTCGGTTTGCAAATGTTCGATCCGACTGGTCGGCTCGGCGGCAACATTCTCAAGCCGCAGAACAAGTGGCTCGCCAACGTGGTGCTCGGCGGGCCGAAGTTCGACACGTTTTATGTCACATGCAGCGACAAGGTCTACAAGCGCAAGACGAAGGTGACAGGCGTGCTTTACTTTCAGCCGCTGGCTGCCAAATGAGCGTGCCTGGCAGGCAGCGCGGCACGTACGAGTTGAACCACTTCGCCCAAACCACGGGCGGCGCCGAAGCAAAAGAGCGGGGCAATCAGCGAGCCCCAGTACTGATTGAACGGCTGCCCCAGCACGCTGAACGCCACCACATACATGACAGCGGTCAGTCCGATCCGCGTGCCAGCGCACGTGCTCCAGCGGAGAAACCCCAGCAGCGCCACGGCCAGGTAAATGGCCGTTACCCACTGCGGCAAGAGCAGCAAGAAGACGTTCATTTGTACGGTTGAGATCACGAAGGCCGCGGCGCCAAACCGTACCAACCGTGCGCGTGCGTTACATCGTCGGCATGGATCAGCGGCATCACTTGCGAAAGATGGCCCGCATAGAAGGCCGCATACGCCGCCAAGCCGATGGCCCAGGCCGCCAGCTCTGATCTGCGTCCTTGTCGCCAGGCCAGTCCGATACTCAGCAAGCAGTACGGCGCCGTCAACTCGCGGAGGAACAACGCCGCCAGGCCTGTCACGAATCCCAGCTTCCAGCGATCGGTGCCATACGCCACGAGCGAGAGCGCGAGCAGCACACCGGCCCACACCTCAGGCATTACGAACAAATCTCCCAGCACGCACGGCAGCAGCGCGCCCACCAGCAACACGCCGCCGACGGCCGCAGCCTTGGGACCGCACTCGGTATGCAGCAGCGCGAAACTCAAGCAGAGCAGCGCAAGTGCCGCGAGCCCTAGCATCGCTTTGGCCAGAGATAGATCCGGCGCGTGGCCAATCAGCCACACAGGCAGCGGCGTTCGCCAGTTGAAGATGCTTCGTGTCGGATACCCACGGTGCCGCAGCTCGGCGGCCGCGGCCTGGTAATAACCTTCGCCATGCTGGATCCGATCGACTTCGGCCCGATAGAGCTCCACATCGCCGGGCCCGCGATTGGCGGCATCGGCGTAGCCGCTCTTCAGCGGCGAGAGCGTCACGCCGACCAGAAACACGGCCGTCAGAACCGTCACAATCAGCAGCCCGCGCGCAGTGCGAACCGAGGGCACAGCAGAAGCGGCATCTAGCATTCGTGGCGACATTCGTGGGCTCGCGAGCGATCTTTACAAAGATAGCTCAGCCCTGAGGCCGCAAAATCAGACTTCCGACGGGCCGCGGCTCATCAATGGGCGACTTTACCCGCCGCCGCAGTTGCATCCACGTTCTTCGGCGGGTGGAAGAACAAGGCCAAGGCAACCGCAGCGCCCACGGAGAGCATCAGCGGCAGCAGGAAGAGCCCTTTGAAGTCCGTCACCTTGGTGCCGTCCGCCAGGGTCTTGGTGTAAACCTCCTGCAACAGCCGCGGGCAAATCGAGTTCGCCACCAGCGATCCAATGCCCAGGATCATCAGGTTGAACAAACCCTGAGCGCTGGAACGAGCATCTTTGGGAAAGTACTCGTCCACAAAGATGTACACCGTGGCGAAGAAGAAGGCGTAGCAAATTCCATGCAGCACCTGAACCAGAATGATCATGCCCTGATACTGCGGGAAGTACGCATAGACCGCGAAGCGGGCCGCGTGACCGAGAATGCCAACGACCATCGTCACGCGCCAGCCCAGCTTGCGAAGCGTGCCGGCCAACACCAGCATCGTGAGGATTTCGGCGATCTGGCCGACGCTCATCACCGGCATGATCCAGTTGCCCGGAATGCCTACGCCGCCATCGGCCGCCGATGTGCCCAGGAACACGCCGGTCCAGTTGAAGTAGCTGTTGTGGACGAAGGCATCGACGAACGTCACCAGCCAGAGCACGAGCACGAACGGATGCTTGAGCAGCTTCATGGCCTCGAGCCAGGCCAGCTTGTTCCCGGCGCCTTCTTCCACGCGCTTGGGCGGAGTGTGCGGCAAGATCAAGCTGAAGGCCGCCAGCACCAGCGACGCCACGCCCGCCACGATGAATGTCCAGCGGGTGCCCTCTTGCAAGGCCTGGCCCGTCAAGCCGGAGCTCAGCACGGTCCCGAGCCAGGCGACGATTCCCTCTGGATGGGCATCGTGCACTTTTTGCCAGTCGACCAGAATGAACGTGAATGGCCAGGCCGCCAGAATCCAGCCGATGGTCCCGCCCATTCGCACCACCCCGAATTGCTTCGAGTCCTTCATATTCGCGAAGGCGATCGAATTGGTGATGGAAATGGTGGGCACATACAGTAGGCAGTGCACCAGCATCAACAGGAAGAACGGCCAGAATTGCGTGGTGAACGCCAGGCCGACCATGGCCAAGCCACCGATGAAATGGCTGAACGCCAGGAATCGCTCGGCGGCAAAGTTCCGGTCCGCAAACTGGTTACTGAAAAACATCCCGACGATGGCGGCGATGGGAAACGCGTTCAGGATCAACGACTGTTCGGAAATCAGCCAAGCCCAACTGTCGGGCAGGAACCCCAATGCTTCGGGTGGCTTGGTCGCCGAAAAGCCCAAGCTGGGGAGGTAGCCGAAGATCAGTGGCAGCCAGGCTCCCCAGATGAAGAACTCCAGCACCATCATGGCAAATAACCGGATAAAGATGGCGCCGCTCATGCAAAGTTACTCCGCGCAGGGTCGATGAGGCGATTCTGGGTTAGTGCTCGAACGAGCAAAGCTCGCATTGTAAGAATGCTGCTAGCTGCTGAACAGCCGCGGCGTGGAAAGCGCGGAAAGCGCTCTCAATATTCACCGATGGCGCCGGCGGTTCACGGGTCAACGCTCGAGACGATCGTGTCCCGGCATGTTCGGGTTTAGCAACTCCTTTGGGGGGAAGGCTGCGTTTGGCAAACGCGCCCGCGCGCTCTCACAACTCCGGATTCGTTTCACCTAGGCGCACTATTCGTCGTAAGTTGTTACGCGAAGGGACTGGGGACTTGGGCCGGCGAGGAGCGTTTAGTCGCGACCCGCAGGGGAGCGTGTTCCTTTCGGCGAAAGTGAGCGTACTGGCGCGCTCTCAAAACTCCTGCGCGCTCTCAGAACTCCGGATTCGTTTCACCTAGGCGCACTTTTCGTCGTAAGTCGTTACGCGAAGGGACTAGGAGCTAGAAAGGAGCGTTTAGCCGGAGTCGCGGCGAGACAGTCTCCCCCTCTGCCGGATTCATTCGATTCCATTTGCGACACCCCCACTTTTCGTCGTAAGTCGTTATTCCTCGTTGAGAGCGGATTTCAGATCTCGGAGTTGAGATTTCAGATGAAATTCTTTGTCTCTGAACCGTTCGGCGAAAAGGACCGATTGGCCGCGCTCTCAGAATGCACTTGCGCTCTCAATATTCTCAAAACCTCCGTCCGACCGTGCTCGCCCGGAGGCGACCGACCGGACTTTGAAGCGGCCGGCTGGGCCGCTAGCTCAGTGGCTCGGGTGGCCCCAGCCTCATCGGCGGCTCACCGGTCTCGGCCTGCCAGACGAGTGCGTGCATTGTGTGGTGCAACTCGCACTCATTGCACCAGTATTCGGCGATCCGGCCGGCCACGTCGAACCGGCTCACATTGAAACCATGCTCGATGTCATTGTACCAGACGCAATCTGAGCCGGAGACCGCCACCACCCAGAACCCGCCGCCCTCGTCGCCCCATGGCGGCAAGGCCCACTTGACCGGCCGCATGCGAATCCGTTCCCAGAGCGCCAAAGCTGGCGGCTCCATCTGAGCCTCGGCGGCCGCCATGTCTGCCAGTAATTCGGCCTCGCTGATGGGCTGCCACACCGGAAACGACCTCCGTCAGTCTTCATTCACCATGTGGCAGGCGTGTTGCCCTGCCTGCCGTCTCACTCTATCGCATTGGAAATATGCGCCTCCGGAAACAACGCACGAACTCGCTCGATGTCCGCTTCCGAGGCTCCGAGCAAATGAACGCTCTCCTCTGGCCTGTCGCTCAGCAGACGTCGAATCCAAGGAAACTCAGCACCTTCGGCTTCTGTGAACACCAGAGGATAGCTGATTCGAAACGCATCACGATTCCACTTGTCGTTGACGGCTGCCCGCATGTCGTTCCGTTGTTTGACGATTCGCCACTGCCAGCCAAGATAGAGCGATGCAACCGTTACCAAAACAAAGAGAGCTCGGAGCGAGAATCTCAGTCGTGGGCGGAAGTGCGGCATACGGCTATCGTATCAAGCAGTGCGGGTAAAGTTGTCAGCTGCCAGGCTTGCTTTCGGCCTCCGCCTTGAGTCGGAGAGCGGTCGCCAAATCATCTGCCGCCTTGTCCGCCTCGTTCATGGCACTGTAGATGGCCGCTCGGCCTGTGTAACCGGCCGGCTTCTCGGGCTCTAACTCGATGGACTTCGTGAAGTCTTTGAGGGCGAGATCGAGTTGCTTTTGCTCCTGGTAGAATTCCGCCCGATTGATGTAGATAAACCAGTTGTTGGGTTCGGCCTGCTCGGCTTTGTCGTAACACTCCAATACCTTTTGCGGCTCGTTCAACTTCTGGAATACGATTGCTTTGACAATCCACGCATCTGACCAATCGGGTGCGTACGCCAGGGCCGAATCACATTTGGCAATCGCTCCCTCGTAATCCCCTTGCTTGAATCGGTCTTCGGCGATGCTGGTGTAAGGACCAGCCGACAGCCTCAGCTTCCGACGAAGCACTCCTGCGAGATCCGGATCGTATTCCCCGAGGCGTGCGATGTCCGCCAGCGCCTCACGGTCGCGACCAACCCGGGCGTATGCGAGGGCTCGGGTGTGAAAGGTGAAATAAGCATGGGGGTTGATTTCCAGGGACTGCGTCAGCAACTCAATGGCCTTCTCTGGGTTGCTTTCGAGCAATTTGCCACCGTCGCGGCTGAGTCGTTCGTCATCCGATAAATGCTCCGCGCAACCGGCGATGATAAGTAGTGAAACTAAGAGCATTCGCATCAATTTACCACCTAAAGTCGCGACGCATGGTCGCGGAACTGGAGATTGCGTGAGGATCTCGCGCGACACGTCGTGGGATGGAAGACGTATGTGCGATTCCCGCGACCACTGGTCGCGGCTTTATTCGGCGCTGGTCAATGGTCGATCGCAGGATTCTAGCAAGCCGCCGAAGGGTGGCTACCTGGTTGCGCCGAACCGCCGCAGATCTTCTTCGACAGGCTGGCCGAGGCAGTTGAAGGCCGCGCGTTTGGGTACGCCGTGGGGAAATCGCTCGTCGAAGGGACGGATCGTGGCTCCCTCGGATCGATCGACGAGATACCAATTTCCACATGGCCGTTTGGAGAGGCGCCAATGGAACCAGACAGGCTGGCCAGCGGTGGATTTTTTGAACGCCTTGTACTCCCACTCTTTGATGAATTGGATGTCGACAAGTCGGTCGTCAGCGGTATCGCCTCCGCAAAGTCGCTCGATGGTGCCGCGATCCCATTCGATCTTTCTGTTCCTCCAACTGAGAAAATCCCAGGCGGCATATCCCAGCGGCAATCCAACCACCAGCGACACGATGGCGGCGGCCCAAAACCAGCGGCGACCGCGTGCGGGGAGATAGCTCATAAGCTGCCTGCGACAGATGAGGCGCTAAGGGGCGAAACGCACTCCCGCCTTCGGTGAAGCCGAGCAGAGCCCGAGACACGACATCGCCGGCGAAGGAATGCCGCTGGTGATACGCAGGTCGCGCCGAAAAGTTCGCCGCAGCGTTTGAATCGACGAAGCCGACGAGCGGGCCGAAACAATTTCCAATGGCAGCACTACTAGGTCTCGGCCAAGCATAAAGCCTGGCCGAGAAGTTCACCGAGCTTGTAGACCGTTCGGCCGTCGATTTCGTAGGTGCCGATCACAAGCGAGACATGAACAGGGATGGCGACCGGACCAGGTCGGACTCTACCTGCCGGGCGGAGACACAGAAGTTCCGTCGTTACTCCGGCCACAACCACTGGCGAGTCCAACGAGACAATGAACCACTCCGCAAGGTTGCTCTCCGGATGCAAGATGCGACCTGCCAACGGGAGCGACGAGCTAAGCGGATTGTCAACGCTGCCGTTATGCAATCGGACCCGCATCAACTCGTCTCCGCGGCCGTGTGCTTTTTGGTCGCCGAATTGGCGCCACTGCCTGCACCTGTCGCCACTGCTTCCTACTCGGGTTCAGCGGCCGAAACGTCAGAGCTTTTCTGATCAGGTTGGAGAACCAAGACGCCGTCGTGCAGTCTATATCGAAATCCCCTTCCAGAGAACGAAATGATGGGATGGTCCTCGTGCTGAATGTGCCCGACGCGCAGGTGTTGCGGTTTCGCATCGCCGGGCAATTTGACTCGATAGTAGTTCTCGTAGTAACCGTAGGTTGTGCCGTCGGGTTGAGTCGTCGTGCCGCACGCCTGCCCACAATACGTCCGTAGTTCTTTAAATCGCTTTTCCAGCGCGATCATCTGCTCAGGAGTAACCGTCGTGCCGAGGCCAAGGGCAGCGGCAGCGGTTGGGACATCGGTCTTTGTTGCAGGGACATCGGTCTTTGTTGCAGGGACATCGGTCTTTGTCACTGGGAAATCGATCACCGCTACTCGCGCACCGGGCGCTTCTACAGGGACATCGATAACCGCTGCCGGGACATCGATCACCACTGCAGAGACGTCGACCGCTGCTACCGGGACATCGATCAGTGCTGGTGGGACATCGATCACCGCTACTCGGGCATCGGTCACGGCTTGCGCGGTCGGCGTTGAGACGGGTGTCGGTGGCGCGGCTGCCTGCGGAGGGATCGATCGGCCGCAACCGACCAGCACGACCAACAGCGGAACAAGTCGGTAGTTCATCGGCAATCCCTCGCAACGATTCGGCCGCCGAATTGGTCGGGCATGCCGGATTCTAGCCCGACCCGACCGGCGGGCCGAAACTATTTCAAGTGGTATCGCCACCACCTCACTGCTGTCGTCCAGGCAAGATGCGAATCACTCCAGCGATGGCGACGATCAAATTACTTCCCACCAGAGACCGCAGTACCAATCGATAGCATGCATACAAATGCTGTTGTGTTCCCACAGCCAGCAAATGGGGAAGTAAATTGTTCGGTAAGTTGAGGCCGAAATTCTATCAGTGGCGAATAGCCGAGATGCCGGCCCGATGCTCAGCACATATAAGAGCAGCAGCCCAAAGACGGTGGCGAGCGCTGTTCCGAATCTTGGCTTTCGTGGTTCGTCGGCTGTTGATGCCATGCCCGGCATTCTACCACAGCACAGGAAAAGAGCCGCTGCAAGCAACCGATTACCCGGCAATTTCAAAATGACCACCACCAAGCGAGATTGCCGGCGCCGGCAGAATCGGTGCCGCCTGGCTGCAGTCGATACACAATTTCAGTCACCGACTTGCAGCGCGGCCAGGAGCCCTCCAAGGCACTCCGCTGGAATCCGAGACGGTGTGTGGCCCGTAGAAGTGCGTCTTCGGAGTCAGAAATAGCCATTCCCGCAGCGATGGACCAAGCGCAAGCCCCAGGCCGGCGGCGGTGACCACGATCAACAAGGATCGGAGCGAAAACTGAACTTTGAAGTACTGGGTCATACTCAAGAGTAGCATGAACAAATGCCGGCCAAGCCGTGATAGAATCAAGCGAATGAAACGGCTTCACTTCGCAATCCGAGATCTGCATTGGCTGGTTGTTGTCGTTGGACTCGGCCTGGGTTGGTGGCGAGACCGCCAGCTTTTATCGAAAGAGGCGGATTTGCGCGACTTGAAATACCAGATGCAAACAATCATGAAAGAAAAACTGATTCGAGATTTGCAGCGAAAACTTGATGCCGCATTGGATCCGCATCGCTTACAAGAGCGTTGAAACTCGATTTGCTGATGGCTCACTTGCCCAAACTGACGCTCTAGCTGCTCATATCCAGGCAGGGCTTCTCATGCGCCGTGGTAGAATGCCGGGCATGAAAGCGCCAACATGGACTCTCTCCGAATTGCTCACTGGCGTCGGGTTCATTTCGATCGGCTGGGCATTGGCGAGCTTCGTCTATTCGCATCCGGGGACAACCTACCTTGATGCGATCGCATTTTGGTGCAGTGCGTCCGCGTTTGGCACGGGCGTGGGCACGTTCTTTCAACAGAAGCTCCTCGGGGCGATCGCGGGAGTGTTCTCGGTGGCCGTGTTGTTCGTACTATTCATACTGCTTACCGTCGCCATAACGTGCTTCTGGTAGACTTGCGATATGCTGCGCTTCCGCCCACGACTGAGGTTCTCGCTACGAACGCTGTTCGTCCTGGTGACGGCGCTGGGCGCTTGGCTGGGATATCACCTCAATTGGATTCGCGAGCGTCGCGAGTACCTCTCTATCAATTCCATAACAGACGATACTGTCGACACGAACGACCGAAGCGAACTACCACTTGGACTGCGCATCCTTGGCGAGCAGTCTCATGCCGTGGTGTTCGTTATGGACGAAGCCGATGTAGAGCGAATTCAGCGGCTATTTCCAGAGGCAAGGGCGCAACCGCTGCCATAGCCGATGACGTCCCGTCTCCTCTTTTGGATTCGCGCGTTATCAGTGGCGCGCGAACATGAGGACCTCACGCAGGATCAAGACACCAGGCGGATTCCTTGGCGATGCCGAGCGGTGGAGACTTCGGGTAGAATCAAAACATGACGCTGCGCGATCTGATGATTGGCCTCGGCTTAATTTCGGTCGGGCTGGCACTGGCTAAGATTGCCACTGTGCCACCGGCAACCACAGGGTTTGCAGATGCGTTCCGATGTGTTTCTGCGTGGTTGTTTGCTGGCGTATCGATCGGGGCAGGCTTTGGAACTATTCTCAAGAGGCCGGTCTACTACGCAGTGGTCGGGCTCGCATTGTTCGTACTGATTCCCTGCCTCTTGTTCCCGTGAGTCCACGGTGCGCTTCTTCCGCTCACGACTGAAGTTCTCGCTACGAACGCTGTTCGTGGTGCTGACAATTTTCTGCCTTTGGATCGGCTATCACCTCAACTGGATCCGCGAACGGCACGACGCGCGGGAATTTCTGCGGGAGTTCGGAGTGATTTGGTTGGCCACAGGTGATGAGGCGCCAGCGCCATGGCGATTAAGAATGCTCGGCGAGCCGGGGGTGAGTTTCTTTGCGGTTGGATTTCCCGGGTCGTCCGGCACGCAGTTCGATCGCAAGCAAAAGATCTTCGAATTCAGACGGCTGTTTCCCGAGGCATACAACGACGATGTCGTCGACTTCGCCAGCCCCACACACCCTCCGTTGGACTCCCGCTGATTTCCCTTGCGCTAGGAATCGGGCCAGCAACGCACCGTTATTCGAACTTGCGTTGTTAAAGTCGAGCCAAGCAATCTTTGCAAAGCCGCGACCAGTGGTCGCGGGACTGGAGTTTGCGTGAGGATCTCGCGCGACACGTTGTGAGATGGAGCACGTATGGGTAATTCCCGCGACCACTAGTCGCGGCTTTGCAAGGAAGCTCGACGCAGATCGACCGCCCTTTACCCGGCGATGCGGAGCGGTGCAAACTTCGGGTAGAATGCCGGGTAGGACCGGGCCATTTCGGCGGGCAAATATTTGGTAGCCATGACGCAGATGATCCTTGCATGCAGCGGGCCGGGCGCGATGCGGGCGATTCAGGATAGCATCCTGTATGCCCAGCAGCAGGCGACCGTCGTCGGTGCATTGGCGGTGTTTTCCGTATTGCTGTGGTTGCTTGTCCGTCGTTTCAAGGCGTTGCCAATTTGCGTGCTGATGGTCCTGATCGTTCATCCTGTGTGGACGATCAGTGCGGTCACAGGGGACTGTGGGTGCTTCAAAGCTAACGCGGCGACGTTCGTCACGGCCATCGCTGCCGTTTGTGTTGTGCTGCAGTGCATCGTTGGGATCTTGTTAACAATGCGCCGATACGCCTCCGAACCCGTTCTCTAGATTGCGGCTGATTTCTCCGGTCGATGAAACCACGCAAGCGACACGCCTTGGAGCATGAGCAGAGATTCGGCAAGCCAAGGCTTGACGCGCTCTTGGATTTTCTCAAAAGCAAGCCGGCAAAGGCGAAGTGCCCCGATTGCGGCTGCCTGATCGCAGTCCATGCGCTATCCGATGCAGCCTGGTCAACGTCATGTGAATGCGGTAAATGCAACGATACGCTTCGCGGACTATAGCACTCTACCTGAGTGACGCACGCGGTTCTCTGTGGAACGCTTTCAGCGTACAAGGTCCAGACGCGATGATTACCCAGGGTGCGCTCGCGGACTCGCGACCCCGGGCTGACATGTGTAACACCTTCGGTGTAGGACCGTTCGGCACACACCAACGCTGATGGCGCAACATCAAAATCTGCAGGCGAGGATGGTGATGCTGTTTCGACCGCATCGCCAGGGCAGTAGTGGCGACTGCTCGATTATTGGCATCAGAGGCCAGGGAACCGTCCGGATTACAGTGCATGAGCGAGCATTAGTGCGTGGACGATTTTGCCATTTGATACCACGGCGATGCCGACCCTGCCGGTATTCGTTGACTCTGGCACGCTTGGTTCGAACCACCACCACAATTCGACATCAGGCGTCATCCAAGGCGAAAGATCGGCGGACTGGAATGCTTGCTCAGCACGATAGCGGTCGTTCGTTCCGGCCGCCGTGCAATTTTCTGATCCCAACGACCGAGAAACTCGGGCAGGCTCGTGCGTCGCGTTAGCTGCATTTGATCGAATTGCATACGCCAAGCCAACAGGTATTCGGCCGCCGAAGTGGCCGGACGTGTCGGGATCCTAACCCAGTCTCGCCGGCACCGCCCGAAAACAATTTCAAATGGCATCTCCGCCCGTTTCGGGTAGTAATCTCCAGGCGTGTGCAGGCGGCCCCCACCGGAGAAAATCAGCTGCGCGGTAGATCAAGGCGCACGCCGAAAAAGTGCTCGGATAAGTAGAAGATCAGCGGCAGCGAGGCGCCGACCGCCAGAAATGCCAGGATGAACTTCTTTTCCCGCCTTGATAACGATCGGCCAAGCACTTGCTCGTGAATGGCGTGCAGGAACCAAGCGGCGGCAACCAAGCACGCCGCACCAAATACAACGAGGGAAACGGTCTCGAACATGCTTCGTATTCTAGCGTTTTAAAGTGAGAGTGAAGTACTGCCCGTTTCGCCCTTGATTGACACCCCCCGCGAATCGGCGTATGCTTGCTTGATTGAATCTATTGCGAGCCTTCCATGCGCACTGCTTTTGCCTCGTACCATGCGACGTTCACCCACTCCGGCGCCCCTAAGCCGAGAGTAGGAAGCGTCGTCATTATTAGCATTATTAACGAGGTGCAGCCTTAGGGGCATGTTGGCGAGACCGAACCAATTGCAACCCTGAGGCCGAAAAGGTCCCAGGGTTTTTTTGTTGAACTGCAAAGCTTTGAACCGCGAGTGAGCCATGCGACGCATCCAGATCTACGACACGACCCTACGCGACGGCAGCCAGGGGGAAGGCGTGAACTTCTCCCTGCAAGATAAGCTGCTGATCACCGAGCGGCTCGATAGCCTGGGCTTCGATTACATCGAGGGGGGCTATCCGCTGTCGAACGAAAAGGATGCCCAGTACTTTCAAAAGGTGTGGGACCTGAACCTCGAGCACACCAAGGTCTGCGCCTTCGGCATGACTCGCCGCAAAGGAATGCTGGCCGACGACGATCCAGGCATGATCGCCCTGATCCGCTCCGAGGCTCCAGTCATCACGATGGTCGGCAAGACCTCGGACTTTCATGTGAAGGAAGTCTTGCGGGTGACGCTCGAAGAAAACCTGGCCATGATCGCCGACAGCGTGCGCTGCCTGAAAGCGGCCGGCCGACAAGTGATTTACGACGCCGAACATTTTTTCGACGGCTGGAAAGCCAACCCTGAATACGCCCTGCTAACCGTGCGTACCGCGGCCGAAGCCGGCGCGAGTTTGATCGTGCTGTGCGACACCAACGGCGGCACCATGCCTGAGGAAATTGCCGAGCTCACCAAGGCCGCCATCGCCGGACTGCCGGTGCCGGTGGGCATTCACTGCCACAACGATTGCGAACTGGCGGTGGCCAACTCGCTGGCCAGCGTAGACGTGGGCGCCGTGCAGGTGCAGGGGACCATCAACGGCTTTGGCGAACGCTGCGGCAACGCGGATTTGATCTCGGTGGTGGCGAACCTCGCCGTGAAGAAGCGCGGTTATGAAGTGCTCGACAACAGCGGTGTGAAACACCTGACCGAGCTCTCGCGGTTTGTGTACGAGACGGCCAATATCCGCTTTCGCAATGGCCAGGCGTTTGTCGGGCCCAGCGCCTTCGCACACAAGGGCGGCATGCACGTGCACGCCGTTGCTCGGGCCGCGGCCAGCTATGAGCACATCGATCCGCAAAGCGTGGGCAACGAGCGACGCGTGCTGGTGAGCGAGCTTTCGGGCCGTTCGAACATCATGGCCCTGACCGGCGAGTTGCAGCACGATCGCCAGCTGATGGACAAGATTCTGTCGCAGGTCGTCGAGCTCGAGAATCGCGGCTACCAGTTCGAAGCGGCCCAAGGGTCGTTCGACCTGCTGGTGAAGAAATGCTCGGGCACGTTCAAGCCGCACTTCGAGCGTCAGAACTTCCGCGTGAATGTAGAAACCGACGGCGACCGCGTGGTGACCGAGGCGACCGTAAAGCTACGCGTGGGGGACACCCTACGGCACGAAGTGGCCGAGGGAGATGGCCCTGTGAACGCCCTGGATGCGGCCCTGCGAAAGGCTTTGAACCGACTTTTTCCGAACCTCGCAGAAATGCAGCTTGTCGACTATAAAGTGCGAGTCATCAACAGCGAAGCCGGCACGGCCGCAGGGGTGCGCGTGGTGATCGAAAGCCGCGACGAGCACGAAGTTTGGGGCACCGTAGGCGTGAGCGAGAATGTCATCGAGGCCAGCTGGATCGCCCTGGTTGATAGCATCGAATACAAATTGTTCAAGGACGAAAGCCGGGTAGCCGCATCGGTCTCGTAGCGTCATATTGACCCCATAAAGCCGCGACCGGTCTGTGCAAAGCCGCGACCAGTGGTCGCGGGAACGGCGATGGGGCTCTGCCCGTTCGATCGTCTCGAGGTGAAAGAGCGCGTGCGTCTTCGTTTCCGCGACCACTGGTCGCGGCTTTGCACAATATAATTCCGGTCACTTCCACCCGCATTTGACGGTCATTGCCATATGAGTACGGACTCCTCCTCTACTGAGCTTCCAAAGCAATACGAGCCCGCGCTGGCGCAGGATCGCTGGTATAAGTTTTGGCTCGAGCGTGGCTACTTCCACAGTGAGCCGGACTCGAACCCCGATCGGCCGAAGTTCACCATCGTGATCCCGCCGCCGAATGTGACCGGCGCCTTGCATTTGGGACACGCGCTCAACAACACGCTGCAAGACATTCTCATCCGCTGGCATCGGATGATGGGGGACAACACCTTGTGGATGCCCGGCACGGATCATGCCGGCATCGCCACGCAGGCGGTGGTGGAACGGCGGTTGTTTGAAGAAGAGAAGCTGACGCGCCATGACCTGGGCCGCGAAAAGCTGGTGGAGCGGATCTGGGCTTGGAAGAAGGAATACGAAAAGCGAATTCTGGGCCAGCTGCAGCAGATGGGCTTTAGCTGCGATTGGGCCCGGCTGCGATTCACGCTCGACGATCAATGCGCCCGCGCGGTGCGGCATACGTTCTTCCGCATGTTTCGCGACAAGTTGATTTATCGCGGTCAGCGGCTGGTGAATTGGGACACGTTTTTGCAGACCGCGGTCAGCGACGACGAGGTGTTCCACGAGGCCGTGAAAGGGCACTTCTGGCACTTCCGCTATCCGGTGATCGATCCCAAGCCGGGCGAGCCCACGCATGTGACGATCGCCACCACGCGGCCTGAAACCATGCTCGGGGATACGGCCGTGGCCGTGCATCCCGATCCGGCCAAGGCGTTCGACGCCGTGGAGAAGGAGCTCAAGCAAAAGCTGGCCGAAGCGAGCGAAAAAGACAAAGCCGCGATCGAAGCGCAGCTGGCCGAACTCGCCGAGCGCCGCACGTCGCTGCTGCCGCAACTCATCAAGCTGCGCGACATGGCCAAGGCCGGTCGCAAGTTGATGCTGCCGCTGGTGAACCGCGAAATTCCGCTGGTGGCCGACGAATGGGCCAAGCCCGAGCTTGGCACCGGTTGCGTGAAGATCACGCCGGCTCACGACCCGAACGACTACGAGGTGGGCAAGCGGCAGAGCTTGCCGATGATCAACATCCTGAACGCGAACGGCACGCTCAACGCGAATGCCGGCGGGTATCAAGGGCTGAAGATCATGGTGGCCCGTGAGAAGGTGGTGGCCGATCTCGAAGCGCTCGGTTTGCTCGAGAAGGTGGAAGACCGCGACATCGAGCTGGCCCACTCGGATCGTTCCAAAACGCCGATCGAGCCGTACCTGGCCGATCAATGGTTCGTGAAGATGCAGGATTTGGCGCAGTCGGCCATGGATGCTGTGAGCGACGGCCGCGTGCAGATTTTTCCGTCGCGCTATGCCAAAGGCTATTTGGATTGGTTGGGCGAAAAGCGCGACTGGCCTGTGAGCCGGCAACTGTGGTGGGGCCATCGCATTCCCATCTGGTACGCGCCGACCGCCAGCGAAGCCGACCTGGAAAAGGCCTTCAAAGGCCGCACCGACGTGACCTGGCATCGCGACGAGCTGGGGCAGCTGCTAATCTGCGCCGAAGAAGTGGATCTGGCCGAAGATGCAATTCCCGGCCACAAGATTCGCCAGGATGCCGACGTGCTCGATACCTGGTTCAGCTCGGCACTATGGCCGCACTCGACGCTGGGCTGGCCGGAGAAGACGAAGGACCTGGCCTACTACTATCCCACGAGCACGTTGATCACCAGTCGCGATATCATCACCCTGTGGGTGGCGCGGATGGTGCTCACGGGCATCTACAACCTGGGCGATATCCCGTTCCGCGAAGTGTATATCCATCCGAAAATCCTCGACGGCTTTGGCGAAGGAATGTCGAAGTCGAAGGGGAACGGCGTGGACCCGCTGGACGTGATCGAGAAGTTCGGCGCGGACTCGATGCGCTTCGCGCTGGCTTATATCACCACGGAAACGCAAGACGTGCGAATGCCGGTGGAGTTTGAGTGCCCACACTGTCAGGCATTGATCGAACAGACCAAGAAGAATCGCATTCAGCCGCGCGTGGACTGCAAGAAGTGCGGCAAGCCGTTCTCGACGCAATGGGCCAGCAAGCCCGACGACGTGGCCCTGCCGCGCGGAGCTGTGGTGAGCGAGCGATTCGAACTGGGACGCAACTTCTGCAACAAGTTGTGGAACGCCTCGCGGTTTGCGCTGATGAACCTCGAAGGGTATACCGCCGCGCCCGTGAAAGAGAACGAGTTGACCGTGGAAGACCGCTGGATTCTCAGCCGGCTGGCCACGGTGACACAAGAAACGTCGGCGGCACTGCGCGAATATCGCTACGCCGACGCTGGCCGGGTGCTCTACGACTTTGCCTGGAACGAGTTCTGCAGTTTCTACGTGGAGATGGTGAAAGCCCGCCTGCAAGATGCTGCGTTGCGGCCGGTGGCTCAGCGAGTGCTGGCACACACGCTCGATAACTTGCTGCGGCTGCTGCACCCCTTCATTCCGTTCATCACCGAAGAAGTGTGGCAGCGGCTGGCTCAGGCTGCGCCCGAGCGTGGACTGGCCAAACCGGCCGCGCCGGCCGAGAGCATCATGATTGCTCCCTGGCCCGTGTCGGATACCGCGCGGCAAGACGCGCAGATCGAAGCCCGCTTTGCCCGCTTTCAGGAAGTGCTGGCCGGTTTGCGCGAGATCCGCAGCCGGCAGAATATTCCGCCGAAGACGCCGATTCAGTTCTCGGTGAAGGCCGATGCCGCGGCTGTGGAGTTGCTCAAGCCGATGGCGCCGTATTTCGAATCGATGGCGGGGGCCAAAGCCCTGGCCTGGGGCGCCGACGTGCAAGCTCCTGCCACCAGCGGCAACTTCATCGGCGCCGGCGGCATTGAAGTGTATGTCGACCTCTCGGAGTTCATCGACGTCGAAGCCGAGATCGCTCGCACGACGAAAGATATCGCCAAGTACGAGCAGTTGATCGCCGCCAAGGAGAAGCAGCTTTCGAATCAGAACTTTGTGAGCCGGGCGCCGGCCGAAGTGATTCAGAAAGAGCAGGCGGCGCTCGATCAGCTGCGCAGTCAGTTGGCCGCGGCGATTGAGAGCTTGAAGACGCTTAAGGCGAAAGGCTAGACGGTGCGAAGTAGAGGGTCGCTGGGTAACACAGTCCCACGGGCATGCGCCCTGGGCTAGGGGCTTTTACTCAGCGTTCGCCTTTTCCATCAGGCCTTGCCAGAAGTCGCGGGCGGCTCGCAGCTGCCCGATGACTTGCTCGCGATCGGCGGGATTTTCGATCTTGATGCCGCGCGCCCGCTCGGTGACCCAGTCGAGAAAGAACTTGGCCGAGCCCTTGCTGATCCGCTTCTGATAGCCGATTTCGACGTAGTACGGACCCGAACTGGCGAAGCGATACGTCGTTTGCAGATTCGTCACCGCGCGGACCAAAAACCAGCCGCTCTCCTTGAACACGAGCGGTGGAATCTTGCCTCCTTGTTTGGCCCAATCGTCGAGACGAGCCGTGTACACCACCTGGCCGTTGCGGACGACTTCCAGGTAGTCGATCTTCTCGCGAGTCGACAGCATCAGCCCGATCTCGAGTTCGACCTCTTGTCCCTGGTCGGCCTGAAACGTGTGGCCGGGGAGCTCGCCTTCGACCTTGGGGCGAATCATCGGGCCGTTGGTCACCACCACGCGGCCAGCCCGCAGACCTTCCCACCAGGAGTCGTAGCTGACTTCGTCGCCGGTGTGCACATACACGCGGTTGTAGCCCACGGGGCTCGGCGATTCGCCCGAGCCACTGCCGGCAGTCGGCGGGATACGAAAGCCACAGTTGAGCACGTTATAGTAGATCTGCAGCGGCCAGCGGCCGACGCCATCGTTGCCGGGAAACAGCGTCATGTCGCGCGGCCGGGTGTTTGGGTCACTGGCGATTACCGAGTTGCGGCAGAGATTCGCGCCGGCAATTTCGATCGAGTCGACCTTGCCCAGCGCGAGCCAGACGGGCAGGTCCCAACTAGCCGCTTCGGCCACGTCGATCCACAAGGGCCCTTGCTCGCGAGCCTGCTTGATCGTCTCGAGCATCGTCGGCAACTCGCCGGCGAGCTTATCGATGGCCAGCGGCTGCTTCGCGTTGAAGAAGAGCAGCGAGCCGCCCGCACGACTGTCGACACCGGCCGAGGTCTGATACCACGAGTTATTGGCAAACGTCACCAGCGGATCCGCCGGCGCGGCTTTGTCGGTCTTGTCGGCCGGCTTGATCGTCGGCAGGCCTTTAGCGTTCCCCCAGGTGATGACTTCAGCCAGATGAAGATCGTCGGCCTGCATGAACAGCTCAAGATCTTTCGTCGGCCGCCGCACGTTCAAGTCGCCCGACCACCAACCCTCTTTGGCCATGTTGACGAAGCGCTTCATGTCGACGACTTTCGTGTCGTCGGCGAAGTCTTGAATCATGAACGAGCCGCTGCGATGCAGATACTCGGGCCCGCACTCCATCTCAAAGCCGTAGTTGCCTACGGGCAGCTTCAGCGTGATCGAGCCGTTGATCACGAAGTGATCCTGCCAGAACGGGGCTGGCGGCGCTTTGACAGCGACTCCCTTGGCGCTCTTGAGGTGCATGCGCGCGATGAGAGGTTGGCCGGAATCGCGATCGACCACGCTGATCTGGAGCTTGCCTCCCTTGGCGTGCAGCGCAACAGGAGCAGCAACAAAGAGAGACGCAAACCAAACGGCGATGCAGGCCGCGACAGACGTCGAGCGCATGGTGCAAAACTACGGGCCAGATGCGGTTATACGGGATGCGCAACTCTAGCTTATCGGTGTCCCGCGATGGCCGGCGAAAAAAACAGCGGAGCGCTCAAGGGAGCGCTCCGCTGCGCGTTGCGGCTAAACCTAGTGAAGTAAACGCAGGGTTTACTTCTTTTTCTTGCGCATCTGCAAGACCGGATCGCCCGATAGTGGCAATTGCACCGGCTTGCCCGATTCGGCGGCCTTGTAGATGGCCAGGATGATCTCGACCGACCGGCGTCCCTCAGCGCCGTTGACGGCCGGTTCGCGGTCCTCTTCGATGGCTTTGATCACGTCCTTGAATTGCTCGGTGTGGCCGTGATGGCCGATCGCTTTGGGATCGCTCGCTCCGCCGGCGGTGCTGATGCGACTTTCCATCCGCTTTTTGACTCCGGCGTCGGCGCGCCCCTTCTTGGCAAAGTCCCACAGCACGATGTCTTCTTCTTCCATGGCCGCGGTTCCTTCGGACCCGTGCAGCTCGATCCGCTTGAGGTAGCCGGGATAGGCAGCCGTGGTGGCTTCGATCACGCCGAGCGCGCCGTTGGCAAACTCGACGGTTGCCACAGCCGTGTCTTCGACGGCGATGCGCTCGTGAGCGAGCGTGGCGACCTGGGCGCGAATCTCTTTCACCTCGCCCATGAACCAGGCCAGCAGGTCGACGCTGTGAATCGCCTGATTCATCAGCGCGCCGCCGCCATCGAGTTCCCAAGTGCCGCGCCACTTGCCGCTATCGTAATAGGCCTGACTGCGGAACCATTTGACATACGACTCGGCCAACGTGAGCTTGCCAAAGCGGCCTTCTTCCACGGCCTTGCGGATCTCGCGGCTCGATTGATGAAAGCGCGAGGGGAAGATGGCGGAGCACTTCACCTTGTTTTTGGCGCAGGCGTCGATAATGGCGTCGCAGCGTTTCAAGGTGATCTCGAGCGGCTTTTCGACGATCACATGCTTGCCAGCCTTGGCCGCAGCGACCGCAGGCTCCATGTGGGCGCCGCTGGGAGTGCCGATCGTCACGATGTCGATGGCCGGGTCGGCGAGCATGTCTTCGAGCTTGTGGTAGGCCTTGCAGCCTTGCGAGGCGGCAAAATTGTCGGCGGCGGCCGGCATGGCGTCGTAGCAGGCCACGACTTTGGCCCCGCGAATATCGCCCACGGCCTTTGCATGAAAGCCCGCGATCATGCCACAACCGATGATGCCAAACCCATAACTCTTCGCCTTCGCCACGATGGTGTCTCCTCAGAGTGCTGCCAGAAGCTGGAATCCAACGAACCGACGATTGTAAGGCCCATCTGATAGCAGAACAACTCTCGGCTAGCTGTCCCTGATCGCGGCAAAAAAAGCACGGCGGGAAGAACTCGGGAAAG